>Ga0114129_10007887_pt1 | contig 15149 bp, 13 predicted proteins | sample RhiMetdeltSRZDD1_FD_80071 | JGI IMG/M metagenome (GOLD analysis project Ga0114129, IMG submission 80071) | Populus rhizosphere microbial communities from Tennessee, USA - Rhizosphere MetaG P. deltoides SRZDD1 (version 2) (version 2) | ecosystem: Host-associated > Plants > Roots > Rhizosphere >...
CCGCCGAGCAGGTCACCGTGCTCGCCACGACGGCCAAGCACCTGATGAACCGGGTGATGCGGCCGCTCGGCAGCATCCTCACCAGCTTGCCGCTGGGGCCGCAGCGACCCGGAGTGCTGGCCGGGCCGGCCTTCGAGGTCGCACAGCCGTCCTTCTACGTGCTGCCCCACCGCCAGGCGGCCTGGCGGATCCTGGCCGAGCGGCTGGCAGAGCTGGCCGACCGGGCCGAGCAGCTCAGCGGGAGCGACGGGCTGGGACCGCTGGCCGAGCTGGCCGACAAGCTGCGCGGCATGGCCCGGGACGTCCAGACGGCCGGACGACCGCGCGGGCCAGCCCAGCCCACAGGGACTGGTGGGGCGCGACGCCGAACCGGCTCAGCCGAGGGCGCTGGTTGATCCTGTCCCGGACCGAGCTTCCTTCGGCCTCCACTGGCCAGGACGGTGCTCAGGGACGGTGACGGTTGAGGGCCGGCGGGGTTGCCGGCGTCAGCTGGCTCGCTTCAGACTGGCGCGGTGGTGGTCACAGGGATGATCGTGCACCAGGGCTGCGGGGTTGCGTGGTGATCCGGACCCTGACCAGCGTCTGCGGGTGTTCGTGAGCTCGATCGTGGGCGAGCGGGGCGAGCTCGCCCAGGAGCGGCGCGCGGTGGAGCGGGCCATTTCCACGCTGCGGCTGACGCCGGTGATGTTCGAACTGGGAGCGCGTCCGCACCCGCCGCAGCGGCTGTACCGGGCCTACCTCGCCCAGAGCGACGTCTTCGTCGGCCTGTACTGGCAGCGGTACGGACGGCTCAGCCCAGGCATGCAGATCTCGGGGCTGGAGGAGGAGTTCCAGCTGGCCCGGGGCTGCCGCGGCTGTCGTACGTCAAGACGCCGGCGCCCGACCGTGAACCGCGTCTGGCCGAGTTGCTGGCCCACATGAAGCAGGAGGCTTCGGAGTTCTACCGGTACTTCCGGACGCCCGCCGAACTGGGCCGACTGGTCCGTGACGACCTGGCGTCGCTGCTGAGCGAGCGGTTCGCCGCCACCCGTCCTTCGGCCGCAGCCGTGGAATCGCCGCCGCCGCCATCGCCAAGGTCGCGCCGCCGTGGCCCGAGCCCGCTGCCGGTGGGCACCACCTCGCTGGTGGGGCGGCAGCAGGCCATCGACCAGGTCGCCGGCCTGCTCGACCGCCCAGGGGTGCGGCTGGTGACCCTCACCGGGCCGGGGGGGATTGGCAAGACCCGCCTGGCGCTGGCCGTCGGCGACCGGCTGCGTGGCGACTTCGATGCGGGCGCCGTGTTCGTCCCGCTGGACACGGTCAGCCAGCCCGAGCAGGTCCTGGGTCGCATCGGCCGGGCACTGAGGGTCGACCTGGCGGGCACGGACTCGCCGCTGCAGGCGCTGGTCGAGCACCTCGGCGACGAGCGCTGGCTGCTCGTCCTCGACAACGTCGAGCACGTGCTCGAGGTCGCCGGTGACCTGGAGGAGCTGCTGGCCAGCTCTCCCAACCTGGCGATCCTGGCGACCAGCCGGACGGTGCTGGGGCTGCGCGCCGAACAGGAGTACCCCGTGCCGCCACTGCCGATGCCCGCCGACCCCGCCACCATGCCGGTCCAGGAGCTGGCCGCCTGGCCGGCGGTGGCGCTGTTCGTGGACCGGGCCCGGGCGGTACGCCGCGGCTTCGCCCTGACGGAAGCCAACGCGGCGGCGGTGGTGGCGCTGTGCCGCCGGCTGGAGGGCCTGCCGCTGGCCATCGAGCTGGCGGCCGCCCGCACCCGGCTGCTGGACCCGAGGTGCTCCTGCGTCGGCTGGCGACCTCCCTGGACGCGCTGGGGCAGGGTGCCGTCGACCTGCCCGAGCGGCAGCGCAGCCTGCGGGCCACGGTCGAGTGGAGCGTGGGCCTGCTGGAGGACGCGGAGCGGTCGCTGCTGGAGATCGTGGCCGTGTTCGTGGACGGCTGGACGGTCGAGGCGGCCGCCGAGGTCGCCGGCCTGGAGGAGGACCGGGCGTTGGCGCTGTCGGAGGCGTTGGCCCGCCACAGCCTGGTCTACCTCGACCGGACCGACCATGGTCCTCGGCTGCGGATGCTGGAGACCATCCGGGTGTTCGTGGTCGAGCGGCTGGCAGCCCGGTCCGACGTCGTCGCGGTCCGCCGCCGCCACGCCGACTACTACCGGGTGCTGGCCGAGCGGGCGGACCGGCCGCTGCGCGGCGTGGGCCAGGGTGAGTCGGCCGAGCGGCTGGAGGCCGAGGCGGGCAACCTGGCCGCCGCCGTGGAGTGGTACCTGGCCAACGACCGCGCGCCGCTGCCTCACCTGTTCCGGGTCCTGTGGCTGTACTGGGGGCTACGGGACCATCTGGGCGAGGCCCGCTCGTGGATCGACCAGCTGCTGCCCACCGTCGACTCCCTCGACCCCAGGCCCAGGCCGAGCTGCTGTGGACGGCGACGGTGACCGCCCTGGAGGTGGTGGGTGACGACCCGGCGACCCTGACCACAACCAGCCAGCGCCTGGCATCGCTGCTCGAGCGGATCCAGGACCCCTACCTGCACGCGGTGTGCCAGCTGGCCATGGCGGGGATCGCGGCGGTCGTTGGCGACTTCGACGGCGCCCTGCGCGGAGAGTTGGTCGCCCTGGAGGAGCTCCGCGGCCAGGACGAGCCCTACTGGACGACCGTGGCCGTCCTCACCGCCGGCCTGGTGGAGACCGCCATGGGCCGCCACGAGGACGCCCTCGGCCACCTGCACGAGGCGCGCGACCTGGCGGGGCGGTTCGACCACGCCGGGCTCAGCGCCTGGTCCCAGGTGCAGCTGGGCATCCTGGCCCTGGTGCGGGGCCGCCCCGAGGAGGCCCGGGCGCTGCTGGACGAGGGGCTGGAGCTGAGCCTGGCGACCCACAACACCCGCAACCTGACCCTGTGCCTGACCGCGTTCGCCCAGCTGGCGTTCGTGGGGGGTGATGGGGAGCGGGCGGGGCTGCTGGCGGGGGCGGCCGAGGGCCTGCGCCGGCGGGCCGGGCTGCGGGCGTGGCCGCTGCAGGGGCAGGGGGAGGCCCAGATGGTCGGCCAGATCCGCCAGGCGCTGGAGGCGGACCGGTTCGACCAGGTATTCGCCGCCGGGGCCCGGCTCGGCCGCCGGGAGGCGGTAGCGGCCGTCCGCGACCCGCGCGGCGCCGGCACCGCAGCCTCCTGAGCCGCGCGAGGCGCAGTTGGCGATCTGGCGAGCCGGCTACGCCTCGCGCATGAAGTCGTCCAGGTCGGCGGCGACCCGCTCCGGGCGCTCCCAGTTGGGGCTGTGGCCCGTCGCCGGGTACACGACCACCCTGGCCCCGGGGATCGCGACCGCCAGCTGGTCCTCCTCCTCCCGCGGCAACCACCGGTCCCATTCCCCCCAGATGAGCAGTGTCGGCGCGGCGATCCGCCCCAGCTCGGCCGCGTCGTCGAACGCGAACAGCCCCTCCAGCGTGCTCTTCCACACCCGGGCCGGCAGCTTGAGGCTCTCGGCCACCAGCCGCTCAAAGAACGCCTCGGGCAGGGGCACATGGGCCGCGGCCCCCTGCAACTCCCGCGCGAACACCACCGGCACCGGGTCCCGGAGGCCACCCACCGCCCGCCGCAGCTCCAACTCCTCCTCGTTGTCGCCCAGCGACCCCGGGGAGCCGAGCAGCACCAGCCGGGCCACCCGGTCGGGGTGGGCCTCGGCCACCCGCCGGGCGACCAGGCAGCTCCCAGAGTGGCCGACCAGGGTGGCGCGCTCGACCCCGACGGCGTCCAGGAAGGCCACCACGTCGGCGGCGAAGTCCGCCACGCCATAGCAGCAGTCCGGCCGCTCGGAGTCGCCGTGGCCGCGCTGGTCCACGGCCAGGACGCGGTAGCGCACCGGCAGCAGGGCCAGGACCCGGCTGTAGGAGAACCACGAGTCGGTGTAGGCGGGCAGCAACACGATCGGCTCCCCACCCGGGTCGCCCTGCTCGGCGTAGTGGATCCGCGGGCCGCTGGCAAGCCGCACGGTCCCAAACCCAAGCCGCCGAACCTGTCGCCCCATCGCCGCCCCTCTGGCACCGGCACCCCGCACAGGATGCCCATCCTACGGCCACGACGGCCAGCGGCACCTGGGGCCGCCGAGACGGCCCTGGGCCGCCTACCCGCCCGCCTGGCCCGAGCGCCGACCCGGGCGGCCGCCCGGATCAGCCTGGCCACCACGTCGGGATGGGAGGCCGGCGAGGCGTGGCTGGAGCGAACCTCCACGGTGGTCGCGCCGATGCGGGCGGCCATGAAGCGCTCCAGGTCCGGGTAACTGAACTCCCCAAAGCATGCAGTCAACCCAACTCTCCACAAACCGGGTAGTGCGATCGAGCGGCTGCTAGATCTCGAGCCGGGAGTCTTCGAGGTCGAGGTCGCGCTCGATGCGGTGCATGACCTCGTTGCTGATCTCGCCGCGGTTGCGCAGCCGCACGATCTCGCGCCGCTGGGCCTCCAGCAGCTCGCGGACCAGTCGCTGGTAGGCCAGCGAGCGGTCCTGGGCGCCGTCGTCGGCAAGATAGCCGGCACGGGCCTTCAGGCGCCGGCGGCGGAACTGGTACAGCCCGCGCATCCGCTCCACGGTGTCGTCACGAGTCCACTCCTGCGCCGCCAGCTCCTCGAGCCGGGCCAGCGCCGCATCCGTCGCGCGGAGGCGCCCCCGCAGCTCCTCCTGGTCCTCGCTGTCGTCGCGGTGCAGGCCCAGGCGGCGGATCAGCCACGGCAGCGACAGGCCCTGGAGGACCAGGGTGGCCAGGATCACCCCAAAGGTCATGAAGATGATCAGGTTGCGCTCCGGGAAGGGCTGGCCGGTGCTGGTCGTCAGCGGCAAGGCGAGCGCGGCCGCCAGCGAGACCGCGCCCCGCATGCCGCTCCAGCTCGCCACCAGCCGCTCCCGTGCGCCGACCCGCCGGTCGCGCTGGGCGGATCGCCGGTCCAGCGCCCGGACCAGGTAGGGGACGGTGAACCCCCAGGCGATGCGGACGGCGATCACCACGGCGCTGACCAGCGCCGCCTGGCCGAGCAGGACCGCGGCCGAGGAGCCGCTGACGCCGCGGAGGATGGGGTTGAGCTGCAGGCCGACCAGCACGAACAGGACCGCGTTGAGCAGGTAGACCAGAACCTCCCAGAACGAGAACCCCAGCAGCCGGGTGGACGGCGACGCCAGCTCGGGGGCGCGCCAGCCCACGTACAGACCGGCGGTCACCGCGGCCAGGACCCCCGAGGCGCCGATCAGCTCAGCGGGCAGGTAGGCGGCATAGCCGGTCACCACCGACAGCACGATCTCGACCACCGGGTCCTCGATCCGGCGGCGGGCCTCGGCGATCAGCCACCCGACCGCCAGCCCGATCGCCACCCCGCCGATCCCGCGGCTCACGAACTGCACGCCGGCCGCCCAGAGGGTGAAGCTCCCGGCTACCACGGCGCCCACGGCCAGGCGGTAGGCGACCAGCGCGGTCGCGTCGTTGACCAGGCTCTCGCCCTCCAGCACCGTGACCAGGCGGCGGGGCACGCCCAGCCGGCGGGCGATGGCGGTGGCGGCCAGCGGGTCGGTCGGCGACACGATGGCACCCAGCGTGAACGCGGCCGCCCACGACAGCCCGCCGACCAGGGTGTGCGCGACCGCGGCGACGGCGGACATGGTGGCCAGCACCAGCCCCACCGCCAGCAGGGTGATCGCCCGCATGTCGGCTCGCAGGTCGCGCGGTGAGGAGAAGAACGCCGCCTGGTACAGCAACGGGGGCAGAAACAGCACCAGGACCAGGTCAGGCGGCAGCTCGGCGGGCGGCACCCCGGGCAGGAACCCCAGCACCAGGCCGCCCAGCACCAGCAGGATCGGATAGGGCACACGGACCGTGCCGGCCAGGACGCTCAGTCCCCCCACGGCGACCATGAGCACCAACAGCAGCAGCTCAGGCTCACGCATGCGATCACCTCACCGGCCAGAGTAGACGAGCGGGCACGTCCCCGACGCGTTCGGCGCGCGCTGCGAGGCCGTGACTAGGCCCGCGTGGGCCGAACCGCACCGACGGACTCGAGGTGAAGCCGCGCGAGTTCCGTGCGTGAGCTGATGCCGAGCTTGCGGAAGATGTTGCGGAGGTGGGCGGCGATCGTGCGCGGGCTGAGGAAGAGCTGCGCGGCGACCTGGCGGTTGCTGAGCCCTTGGGCGACGAAGTGTGCGATCTGCAGTTCCTGCTCGGTCAGCTGGTCCCGGGTGTCGACGACGCGGCGGCGCGCCGTCTGGCCGCTCGCGCGCAGCTCGCCGCGTGCCCGTTCCGCCCACAGCTCGGCCCCGAGGGCCTCGAAGCCGTCGAGCGCCGCTCGAAGGTGCGCGCGTGCCACGCGCGGTCGTCGTGTTCGGCGGAGGAACTCACCGAAGGCGAGCTCGGTGCGCGCACGGTCGAAGGGGCGCGCCGCCTGGGCGTGCAGGTCGAGCGCCGCCTCGAAGAGGCGGTCGGCCTGCTCGTCGTCGTCGACGAGGAGCGCGCGGCCGTGTAAGGCCACGGCGCGTGCCCAGGCGGCGCCGGCTCGTTCCGCCCAGGGCTCGTAGTAGTCGAGCCAGTCGTGCGCGGTCGCGACCTCGCCCGCACGCACGGCCGCCTCGATCCGATCGAGCCCGGCCATGAACACGGCGGTGTGGGTGGAGATCTCGCGTGCACGCAAGAACGCCTCGTCCGCGTGCCCGAGCTCGAGTTCGAGCAACGCCAGTGCCCAGTTGGCCAGTGACGCGACGAGCGTGAAGCGGCGAGCGGAAGCGAGCTCGTGGCCCTTGGCCGCGAGCGATCGGCATTCGTCTTCCTGTCCGCGATGGGCCGCGATCAGCGCGAGCAGCACGAGCTGGTAGGCGGCCACGTCGTGCTGGCCGATCTCGCGTGCGAGCCGGAGGCCCTCCCGCGCGGTGGCGGAGGCCGCCGGCCAGCGGCCTGCCCATATCTCCGTGTGCACCAGGCGCGGAAGGATCGGCGTCAGGAGCCCGAGCGCGCCCTCGGCACGCATCTGCGCGGCCGCCAACTGCGCGCTGCGGCGTGCGGCCTCGTCGTCGCCGAGGAACGCCGCAGCCCGTCCGCCGAAGAGGAGCGCAACCCCCCGCGCGTCAACAGCATCGCTTGCCAGCTCGGCCTCGAGCGACACCGCCGAGCGCAGGCTCGCGGCCGCACGGGGGAGATCGCGCGCGTGGTATGCGCCGAGCCCGACGAGGAGCTCCACGAGCGCACGGGTGTACAGCGTGTCCTCCACGTCGACCTCGCGGGCCAGTTCCGCGATCGTGACGGCCGCCGCGACATCGTCGGCGTAGAGGGCGGCGACGCTGGCGAGGTTGAGCAGCTGGAGGGCCCGCTCACCGTCGACCGATGCCACGGCCGCCGCGGAGCGGACGAGCAACCGGCACGCCTCCGCCGGGACCCCTCCGGTCAACTCGACGAGACCGAGGTAGCGATCGATGTCGGCACGTTGCAGCGGCTCCGGAGCAAGGGGCCGTGCCCGCTCCAGCAGCATCCGTGTGCGCTCGAGCCGCCCGCCGAACCAGGCGGTTTCGGCGGCGGCGGTGAGCAGCCGCGCGCGCTCGCGTTCGTTTGGTGTGAGCGCGGCGGCGCGTTCGTATGCCAGCGACGCGGCGACGAAGCCGCTCCGCCGCCGCGCGCGCACGGCCGCCTGCTCGAGCTCTACCACCACCGCGGGGTCGGGGCCGACGCTCGCCGCCGCCCGGTGCCACGCGCGTCGATCCGCCTCCGCGCCGCCTTCAAGCACGCTCGCCAGTGCGCGATGCGCGGCCTGACGCCTGGAGAGAGGCGCCCCCTGGTAGACGGCGGACCGCACGAGCGGGTGCCGCAGCTCGAGCACCGCGCCGCGTGGGGTCGCCAACCCTGCCGCCTCGGCCGCATCGAGCGCCTCCGTCCCGACGTCCAGCAGCGTTGCCGCGCGCAGCACGGTCGAGAGTCCGCCCGTGTCGTCCGCGGCAGCGACCAGCAGCAGCGTCTGCGTCTCCTCAGGGAGCTCACGCACCCGCGCCAGGAAGGCGCGCTCGAGCCGGGCGCTCACGGGCAACGGCGTGAGGAGCGGCTCACCACCCGCGAGCTGCTCCTCGCTCAACCTCGAGGGCAGCTCGAGCAGGGCGAGCGGGTGCCCGCCCGTCGCCTCGACCAGCCGCGCGCGAGTCTCGGGCAGGAGCGCAATGCCCGCGTGACGGTCCAGCAGCGCGGCGGCGGCATCCGCATCGAGCCCGGCGAGCCGTAGCTCGGCCAGCTCGGGTGCGTCGAATGCCTGAGCTTCTCCTTCCCGGGCGGCGAACAGCAGCACGATCCCCTCGGCGTCGAGCCGCCGGGCCACGAAGACGAGCGCGTCCGCAGAGGCGTCGTCCAGCCAGTGCGCGTCGTCGACGAGGCACAGCAGCGGCCGCTGTTCCGCCGCCTCGGCCAGGAGGCTCAGGACGGCCAGGGAGACGAGAAAGCGGTCGTCGCCTCGACCCGCGGCCAGGCCAAGCGCTCCTCGAAGGGCATCCGCCTGAGGCCGCGGCACCTTCTCGAGGTGAGGCAGGACCGGGCGCAGGAGCTGGTGCAAGGCCGCGAACGGGAGTGCCGACTCCGCCTCGACCCCGGCGCAGGCGAGCACTCGCATGTCGGACCCTCGCTCGCGAGCGTCCTCCAGCAGGGCCGACTTCCCGACCCCTGCCTCGCCGCGGATGACGAGGACGCCGCTTCGCGACTCGCGCGCGCCCTCGAGGAGCTCGCCGATGATCGAGCGCTCCGGATCCCGGCCGTACAGCACCTCGATCGTCGACCTCCCCACCGCCCGGGCGGCCATTTGGCCGATGCGAAGGCGCATCGACGCACGTCACCGTGACGACACGGTGACACGAATCCAGCACGACAATGCCAGCAGAAGGGAGAATCAGATGGGAAAGATCGTGATCAGCGATAACGTCACGCTCGACGGAGTCATCCAGGACCCGGCCGGTGACGAAGGCTTCAGGGTCGGCGGCTGGGTCGGCCTGATCAAGGACAGCCCACAGGTCACCAAGCTCGCGCTCGACGAGGCGCTGGGCGCCGGGGCTCTGCTGCTGGGCCGGCGGAGCTACGAGTGGTTCGCTGCGCGGTGGCCATCCCGTAATGGCGAGTTGGCGGACAGGATCAACAGCCTGCCCAAGTACGTCGTGTCCTCGACCCTCGAGGATCCCGACTGGAGCAACTCGACGGTACTCAAGGGCGACGTCCTGAACGAGGTCTCGAAGCTGAAGCAGGAGCTCGACGGGGAAATTGTTGTCTGGGCCAGCTTCCGGCTCGTGCGCACGCTGATGGAGCACGACCTCGTCGACGAGCTGCGGCTGAAGCTCTTCCCCGTCGTGCTCGGGGCCGGCGAGCGCCTCTTCGGCGAGACCAGCGACCAGAAGCCCATGCGCCTGCTCGACACCCAGATCCTCGAGGGCGGCATCGCCTACCTCACCTACCAGCCCGTCCGAGACGCCTAGCGGGCGTCGGACAGCGCCACCGTTCCGCATCGACTTGGACTCCTCTCTCGAGCTCGACCCCGTGGGTGCTTCGGCCTGGGCGCCCTCGGCCCGGTCAGGGGGTTGACGCCAGCGGCGGACACCTACCGTCAGCGCGTGAGAGGCACGACCTGCAAGGCTGCAGTTGAGGTTAAGGGTCTACATCCCACCCCGAGGGCGCCGGAAGAAACAATGGTCGCTCGTCCGCGCGGCCATGCAGCCGGGACGTGACGCACGCCTGCGCTTGCCCAGCCCGATGCAAGGTATGGGTGCAGGTATGCGGATCATCAAGCTGGCCTGGGTGGGCACCCGAACCGGCAACGCCGAACCAACGGTGGCGTTCTTCCGTGACGTCCTGGGCCTTCGGCTGGAGCTGGACCGTCCGGGGTTCTGGATGCTCAAGCTCCCCGACGGAAGCAAGGTCGAGGTCTTCGGGCCCGACAGTCCGATCAACCGCCACTTCACCACCGGCCCGGTCGCCGGCTTCCTGGTCGACGACGTCCCGGCCGCCACCGCCGAGTTGCGGTCCGCCGGCGTGGAGATCCTCTTCGAGTCAGGGCTCGATGACAGCGGGAATGCCTGGGTCCACTTCCGCGCCCCGGACGGCAACATCTACGAGTTCACCCAGGACGCTGGCGTCTCCCGACCACACTAGCGTGGCTCCTGAACCCAGCCGGTCGGATCCAACTCGCCCTGGTGACCTACGTCCGGGTGGGTCGGCCCAGACCGAGGCAGCATCGGCCTAGTGGTGGAAGTCGACGCCGACGGCGAGCAGCACGACGAGACTGGCCGCGGCGACCCAGTCGACGACCAGGCAGAACGGCGGCCACCAGCGGGTGTTGGCCACATAGTGGCTCCGGTGCTGCCGGAGGTCCTTGAGCCCATGGCCGGCGAAGCCGAGCACCACCAGCCAGGCCGGTCCGGTGACCCCTGCCGCGGCCAGGACCACGAACCCGCCGGCGACCGTGGTTTCGACGGCGATGATCGTGCGGCGTCCGTCCGCGACCGCGAAGCCGATGTAGACGGCCGCGATCAGGGCCAGCGAGAGCGCATACACGGTCGCCGGATCCAGCCACCAAAGACCCAGCGGCGCCGCGGCCTGGATGGCGCCCCAGACGATGCCCCACAGCACGGGTGCCCGCAGCGACCGCCCCGCCAGCGGGCCGGCCGACCGCGGCTGGGTCATGAGCCCGCGGGTTGCTGGGTGACGCCGGCCGCGGCCGACAGGGATCCTTGGTGGTGGGATTGGATGCGATCGGCGAGGAAGGCAGCGTCCTCGTGCACGAACCCGAGCAGGGCCGAGCCGCGGGTGTGCTGCCAGGACAGGCCCAGGAAGTACAGCCCGGGCACCTGGGTGACCCCGCGACGGTGGACGACGTGGCCTTCCCGCACCACCTCGGGGAGGTGGAGCCAGCCGTAGTCCGGGCGGTAGCCGGTCGCCCACACCACCACCCCGACGTCCTCCAGCAGGCTGTGGTCGGCGAAGCGGGCGGTCCGGCCGTCGGCATCCACCAGCCGGGGCCGGAACCGGACCCCCTTGCCCTCCAGCCGGCGCCGGTTGGTCCCGATCACAACGTCCCGGCGGCTCATCCGCCGGCCCGGCCGGGAGGTGACCGTGACCCGCAGCAGGCCGAGCCGGGTCAGCCACCAGAACAGGTCCCGGCCGGCCAGCCGCTGGGGCAGCATCGGATAGGTGGTGGCGACGGAGAGGTCGACCTGGTGGGTGGCGGCCAGCTCCTCGGCGATCTGGAAGCCCGAGTTGCCCCCGCCCACCACCAGCACCCGTCCCGCGGGAGGGCCTGGGGATTGCGGTAGTCCGCACTGTGCAGCTGGGTCAGCGAGGCGTCCAGCTTGGCGGCCGGCGGCGGGACGAAGGGAACCTGGAACGGTCCGGTGGCCACCACCACCTGCCGGGCCCGGAAGGCGTCGTGGGCGGTGCGGACCTCGAAGCTGCCGTCATCCAGCCGCCTGACCTCGGTGACTTTGGCGCGGAGCCGAACCGGGAGATCGAAGGCGGCGACATAGGCCTGGAGGTAGTCGGCCACCGGGTCCTTGGTCGGGTAGGTGTCGGCCGGCGCCGGGAACGCCATGCCGGGCAGGGCGTCGTACTGGGCCGGGGTGAACAGCTTGAGCGAGTCCCAGCGAGACCGCCAGACATGCCCAACCTCCGGCCCGGCCTCCAGGACCACGAACCGCAGGCCCTGGCGGGCCAGGTGCCAGGCCATGGCCAGGCCGGCCTGGCTGCCCCCGACCACGACCACGTCCAGCAGCCGATCGGCTTGTCGGTGCTGGTCGGATGGCTGTACCTCGGTCATGACGGGCTCCCCTGCGGGCTGCGGGCGACGTTGAAGCTGAACATCATGCCGCTCTGCATGTGCTCGGCGATGTGGCAGTGGGCCATCCACAGCCCGGGTTGGACACGTCGAACAGGATGTCCACCACCTGGCCGGTCCGGACCAGCACCGTGTCCTTCCACACCAGGTTGGGCTCGGCCACGCCGTCGCGGGCCAGCACCAGGAAGCGGCCGGCGCCGTGCAGGTGGAAGGGGTGGTGCATGGGGTGGTCGGAGTCCATCTCGTTGACCAGCCGGAGCTTGACCCGCTCGCCCACGGTGAAGTGCCAGTCGATGGTGGGGCTGTCGGCGCCGCTGGTCCGGTCCAGGAACCTCCAGTGCATGGTGGCGGTGGTGGTCGCCCGGTTGACCTCGACCATGTCGTCTTCCCACTCGATCCCGTCGGCCGTGCCGTGCCGCTCGTCGTGGTGGCCGCCGTGGCCGTGGTCGGCGGCGTGCCCACCGTGAGCCTCCGTCGGGGCATCAGCGGCCGCCGCCGGCTTCGGGACAGCCGCGGTTGCCAGCAGCTTCATGCCGCACTTTGGGCAACGCCCCGGCTGGTCGCTCACCACCTCCGGATGCATGGGACAGGCGTAGGTGACCGGCCCCGCGCCCGCCGGCATGGCGGCCGGGTCGTCCATCTGGGCGACCAGGGCCAGGACCTTGTCCGGGGGAGCGGCCAGCCAGCGGTCCAACTGCTGGCGCTCGGCCTCCAGCTCCGGCGCCCGGCGCAGGACCGGGAACTCCCCCGCCGCCGTCGGGGCGACCGCCTCGCCGGCCACCGCCACGGTAGCCAGCCGGTAGGTCCGGTCCGGGGTGTGGTGCTCCAGGGCCAGCTCGCCGGGCTTGTCGAACAGGACGTCGACCACCGCCCGCTCCGAGGGGGCCAGCACCACGCTCTCGATGAGCTCCTCCCCTTCGACCCGGCCGCTGTCGCCGCCGACCGCCTTCATCCGCGCCCCCGGCACGGCCAGGTTGAACACCCGGGTGTTGGCGGTGTTGGTCAGCCACAGCCGCACCACCTCCCCCGACCGGGCCTCCAGCCGCAGATCCGGCTCCCCGCTGGTCAAAAACACGTTGCCGAAGCGACCCATCGCGGCATGGCTGGTCTCGGACGGGCTGAACGGCGCGATCCTGCCCTCTTCCACCAGCAGGTCATCGACGGTAAGGAGGAAGTCGCGGTCGGCCGGCGGCCAGTAGCCCGGGTCGGCCGGCGCGACCAGGATGTTGCCGTACAGGCCCAGCTCCTGGGTGTAGTCCTCGCGGATGTGGGGGTGGTACCAGTACAGCCCGGCATCCGGGAACTGGATGCGGTAGGTGAAGTCGCCACCCACCGGGATCGGCTCCTGGGTCTCGTGCGGGACCCCGTCGTACTTGTTCTCCAGCCGCAGCCCGTGCCAGTGGACGGTGGTGTCCAGATCCCCTTCATTGGCGACGTGGACAATGATCTCTGATCCCTGCTGGACCTTGAGGGTCGGGCCGGGGATGGACCCGTTGTAGCCCAGCATCCGCACCGTGGTGTCGCCCAGGCGCTTGGCCACCGGCCCAACCCGCAGCTCCAGGGTGTCGCCAGGGGCCAGCTCCAGCAGCTGGGACCGGCCGGCCCCGGGGAGTCCGGAAGGGTCGGTGGGGAACGACTCGGTGGCCAGTGGGTCGGGTTGGGTGTGGTGGTGCATGCTCGCTCTCCTGGTCGTCCAGCACCCGGGCATCCGGCAACATTGGAGCCCCGGTCTGGATGTGGGCGCCGTGCCATCCAGGTGCCGGTGAGGCAAGAAAGGCAAGCGGCCAAGGGACGCTGACCTGCTGGGATGCCCGACGCCGACGGGTGCTCGACGCCGCGCCGAGCCTTCGATACCGCAGGCTGTTGGGGCCTACCCAAGCAGCCACGCCCAAGCCTCAGGCCGCTCGGGCGGTCTGTCAGGAGCTACTCGAGGACGGCGACGAGCTTGCCTTTGGCGTGCCCTTGGCCGAGATACCGCAGTGCCTCGGGTACCTCAGGCAACCGATAGCGACGGTCGATGACCGTGGCGATCGTTCCTGCCTGGCAGAGCGCAACCAGCGGCGCCAGGCGCTCCACACCGAGTCGAACGGCGAGGAGTCGCAGCTGCTTGCCCTCGGCCCTTCCCAGCAACGGCCCGAGCAGCAGCACCTGCATCAGCGTCGCCACCGATCCGCCAACATACAGATAGCGTCCCCCGGGCATCAGCGAGCCTCGGTAGGCGAGGGCCGAACGATGGGCGGCGAGATCGAGAATCAACTCGTAGCGGCGCCCGTTCCTGGTGAAGTCCGTCCGCGTGTAGTCGATCACGTGGTCGGCACCGAGCGAGCGGATGAACTCCAGCTTCTCTGGGTTGTCGACCCCGGTGACCTCGGCCCCGCCCAGCTTGGCGAGCTGGACGGCGTACATGCCCGAGCCGCCACCGGCGCCGTTGATCAACACCTTCTGCCCAGGCTGGACCTGCCCCTTGTCCAGGATGCCCTGCAGCGCGATGGCGCCCGCTTGGGGGAGGGCCGCGGCCTCCTCGTGGCTCATGCCGGCCGGCAGTGGCGCCAGCGCGCGCTCTGGCACGCACACGTAGTCGGCGAACCCGCCCATGGAACCGAGGATGTCGGCGAACACGTCGTCGCCTGGCTGGAACTTCGTTGTGGCGCGGCCCGTCGCCTCGACCCGTCCGGCGATGTCCGACCCGAGGATGTGGTGGCGTGGACGCAACGGGCCCGTGATCCGGGCGTACAGCGGTTTGCCCCGCAGCGTCTCCCAGTCGGACCTGTTGAGGGATACCGCGCGCACCTTGACCAGCACCTCGTTGTCCTTGGGCGCGGGCTTCTGGACGTCGGTGAACCGAAGGACGTCGGGCGATCCATATCGTTCGTAGACAACGGCCTTCATGGCTTGGGTCCTTCGACGGCTGCGGACTCCATGTTGGCCGATCCCGTCATGCGAGCTCGGCTTGGAGGGTCTCGGTCACGGGACGGCGGCCGCCGAGGCGGGCGGGAACGGCGGTGAGCGCCGCCACCACGAGCACGGTTGCTGACACCACGGCGAGCAGCTGCCAGCGCGACGGAAGCGTCGCCCTGTCGCTGTCGCCGCCGGTGATCGCGTTGATGGCGGTGAACAGTGCGAAGCCTCCCGGGAAAACGCCCAAGATGGCGCCGACGAGCGCGGGGAGCACCTGCGCGGCCGCCAGTGCCGCACTCACCTCACGAGGGGTCGCGCCGAGGGCGCGCGCCAGCGCGGAGGAATGCCGGTTGTCGAGCACCGTCGCCCAGGTGATGAAGATGGTGTTGACCGCCGCCAGGGAGAGCAGGACGACCATCACGACGAGGAGCACCTGGC
>Ga0114129_10007890_pt1 | contig 15149 bp, 18 predicted proteins | sample RhiMetdeltSRZDD1_FD_80071 | JGI IMG/M metagenome (GOLD analysis project Ga0114129, IMG submission 80071) | Populus rhizosphere microbial communities from Tennessee, USA - Rhizosphere MetaG P. deltoides SRZDD1 (version 2) (version 2) | ecosystem: Host-associated > Plants > Roots > Rhizosphere >...
CCTCGAGGGCAGCGTCCGCTGGGAAAAGGCCGGCGGCCAAAACCGGATCCGCGTTACGCCTCAGCTGATCCGGGTGTCGGACGACAGTCATATATGGGCGGATCGGTATGACGCCGTCCTCGCAGAGGTGTTCGACGTACAGTCGAATATCGCCGAGAAGGTCGTGGCGGCTCTTGGCGTCGCTCTAGGTGAGCCTGCGAAGCGAGTTCTTGCTGCGCGTCCGACGAGCAACCCGGAAGCGTACGACTACTACCTCCGGGGCCAGGAGGCTTGGAACCGCGGGGAGGCCGAATGGGATGTACGGGCGGCGACTCAAGCGCTCGAGCGCGCTGTGGCATTGGATTCCGCCTTTGCGTCAGCCTGGGCGCTCCTGAGCCGGACCAATGCGTTCATTTATTGGCAGGGCCGGGACCTGACTCCTCGTCGCCTGGAGCTTGCCCGATCAGCCATGGAGCGGGCCACCGCAATCGCCGCGGACGCGCCGGAGACGCAGCTCGCGCGTGGCTACTATCGCTACTGGGGATTTCGTGACTACCCCGCCGCTCTCCAGGAGTTCGAGGCCGCCCTTCGGAGCCGGCCCGAAGACGCCGACATCATAGAATCCATCGGGTTGATCCAGCGACGGCAAGGGCGCTGGGAGGACGCCCTTGCCACCCTTGACCGCGCCAGCCAGCTGGAGCCTCGGTCCATCGGACTCATAGGCGACGCTGAAGAGACCGCCTGAATGATGCGGCGATACTCAGCTTGCGCCCGGTACAACGACCGGATTATTCGCATCGCCCCCGACAGGTGGGAGGGGTACATAGACCGCGGAAGGATTGAGGTGCTCGGCCGTGGGAACGTCTCAGCAGGTCAGCGCCTGCTGCATGAGGGGCTGGAGCATGGCGACGGTCAGCGACTGCTCGCGCTCATGTGGCTGTTCGTCGTCCGCTTCGGCGCGCCTGAGGATCGGGACGCGATGCTTCTCTTGCCGGTGGAAGCCTTCGGTTCCGACACGATGGGATACTACGCGAGTAAGGGCCAGGTTTGGCGACTGCGGGGCGATTCGGCTCGGACCCGCGCCTACTACGATAGCCTGCGGGCGTACACGACAGAGAGGATTCGCCGACGACCGCAGGACGATGCCGCCCACACGGCGCTGGGATACGCCTATGCCAGACTCGGCCGGGCCGCAGATGCCGTGCGAGAGGGCCGCCGCGGCGTCGAGTTACTCCCCGTGTCCCGTGATGCTTACGAAGGAAGTGAGCGGTTGCTGGACTTGGCGAAGATATACGCGGTGGTCGGCGACGCAGACGCCGCCGTTGACCAGCTCTCCGCGCTTCTCGAGATCCCCTCGTGGGTCTCGCCTGCCTGGCTGCGAGTCAGTTGGGACTGGGATGAGATTCGGGATAATTCCCGCTTCCAGCAGCTCACTCATCGACCGCTCCCAGCTGAAACCCAGTAAGACGGTCTGCCTTTTGGCTTGGTAATTCCGGCGCTGCCCCCTGCTAGGTTGCGACGGTTGAAGAAGGGGCTTTGAGAATGCCCAAAGAACACCACTTTGGCTGAGCCGTTGCATGCCGAAGCCTCGGGCTCTGGCACTCCCGTGGTGTCGCGACGCCGTTTCCTGGTTGGCGGAGCGGCGATTCTTGCGACCGGCCTCGCCGCCGATGCGTTCTCTGTCGAGCCACGCCGCGTCCAGCTCAGCCGCCACGACGTCGCGCTTCCCGGCCTCCCGCCAGCGCTCGATGGCCTCACTATCGCCCAGGTCTCTGACATTCACCTCCCGGCCAACCGTGCCGCTGTCGAGCGCACGCTGGCCATGCTGGACGCCGAACGGCCGGATATCGTCCTGCTCACCGGTGATCAGTGCGAAACCAGCACCGCGATGGACGACCTGGTGGTGTTCGTCCGCGCGGCCAGGGGAAAGCTCGCCACGATCGCGATTTTGGGGAATTGGGACTACCGGGGTCGCGTGATCGGCTTGCTTGCGCGGCGAGCATATGAGAGTGCCGGCGCGATGTTGCTGGTGAACCAGCACACCGTCGTTGAGGTGGGAGGAGCGAGGGTCGCCTTCGTAGGCCTCGACGACATGCTTTCCGGCTCACCCAACGCTGCGGCTGCTCTCACAGGACTGCCACCCGACGTTCCTGCGATCTGGACCATCCATGAGCCGGCCTTCGCTGACTATCTCACGCCCGCTCCAACGCAGAGGCCGGCGCTGGTGCTCGCCGGCCATACCCACGGAGGTCAGATTCGCCTTCCTGGAGTTCCAGCCTTCACTCCTGCCGGATCCGGTCGCTTTCTCGAAGGATGGTACGACTCGACGCTGGGCCGGCTTTACGTCTCGCGCGGCATCGGCACGGCCGATGTGCGGGCACGGTTTCGCTGTCCACCTGAACTTCCGATCTTCGTGCTGCGTAGCGCCCCTTGATCACGTACCTACTTGCAAGTCGCCCTGAAATTGTCATGCAACGCCGTGATGACGCCGTTGGCGTTGATAGTGACATGGAAGTTTTCGTGTATTGCAAAGTTATTCCCGGGTCCCTGGCCGATCATCCGGAAGTTATTGACGAAGGTGTCGTGCTGACCAACCTTGATGTCGAATTCTTCCTGTGTGACACCGGTCGCGTTGTACTTCATCCCCGTCGTCAGGCCCACCCCGGAGATTCCCTGCGGGCTATCGTGGGTCTTGACGTGAAAGCCGCCATTGCCGTCTGATGTCGCATGGAATACGTCATGCAGATTGCCGCTCATCTCAATCACCTCGCCAGTCCCGCCGTTCGCACAGGGAATGAAAACAGCGAAGTCGATTGGGAAGTTCGTGACCTGCGTGAAAGCACTCGCTCGGAGGCTTGGACCCTTCGTGGAGGACTCCTCAGGAGCCGCCATATCGCTTTCGCAGGCGGTACAGATCAAACCAACGATTGATATGACGACAATCGGCCATCGGGCGCTCATGGGGGACCTCGTTTGGAAAGCGGCTTTGGTATACCGGGATTGTGTGAAGGATCGAGCGAGCTAGAGGTAGCGCTACTCGGCAAGATCGTCAAGCCGATTTGTCACAAACAGAAGTGCGTTCGGACTAGGCTTGCGTCATCGTGTGGTGTGTGCTACTGACCCCGAGCGAGATTGTAGAAGGCCCGGAACGCACGGAACACCTCGCAGAAATCGGCGTGGGTGTAGGCGACGGTGACGGGTCCGAGACGAGTCGACCCGGGCACGAGCTCGGCGTAGTCGGCCTGATAGGAATAGGTGAAGGCCACCTCGATCCTGCTCGGGCTGGGGGGAGTAAAGGGCGTGTGCCGTCGCCGCAAGGCGGCTGTTACTCCGTCGCGAATGAGCTGCCGGGCCACTGAAGGCGCCACACTTCGGGCGGCATGCCGGCTCACCGCGTCCTTGACCACGACGGTGTCGATCCCGGGGCCCAGCAAGGCCCTGGCTTCTTCGGCCGTCGCCCGGTCGCCGCTGACCAGGGCGACCGGCACTCCGTGGGCGCCCGCCAGCGCAGCGTTGAGCCCAAGCTCGCCCATGGAGCGACCGTTTAACCGGACGTCGCGAATGGCGTCCATCATCGTGTGATCGAGAATTGCCCCCGCAGTGCCGGCCTTCGCGTGGTACCCAATGAAGACTGCCGCATCGAAGTCGGCCTCGATTCCCTCCAGCATCGAAAGCCGTTTGGGTCCTCCGCTCAGGAGCTCCGCCGCCTCATGGAGGTCCTCAGGGAGCAGATTTCTCATCTCCCAGTGACTATCATTGACCACGACTTGGGAAGCGCCGCCGGCGAGGGCCCCTTCGACGGCGGCGTTGGCTTCCCCGGTCATCAGCTTGCGAAACCGGGCGTACTCGGCTGCGCAACGGGGATCGACGGGGTTAGTTTGATCCTCGTGCACCACGCCGGCGATGCCTTCCATATCAACCGAGATGTAGACGCGCATGACGATGCCTCGACTGATCCTCCGGGTGGCCCCTCTTGGACTCGCGCTGCTTGCCTGCGCGCCCGGCGACCGAGTCGCCGGTAAAACACTGGAGCGGGGACGGATTTACACCAGCTGGCTCTACGGGGCCGAGTATGGCAAGCTCTGGGCTCGCTTCACACCTGAATTTCAGCGGGTGTTCGGCAGCGCTGCGGAGCTGGGAGCCTTCGCCGGCCGAGCCGTCACCCAGCTGGGGCGAGAGCAGCGGACCGTCGACGAGCACGTCGCGGAGCTCAAACCGGAGCACGTCTACAGCCGCACCGCCGCATTCACCGCCGCGCGCCAGCCGGTGGTGATCGAGTGGACCCTGACGAAGGACGGCGCGGTCAGCGGGCTCGCGGTCAGGCCGGCGGAGCCGGACAGCGCAACCGCGACGGAAGAGCTTGAACAGCGTGAACGGTAAAGGGTAAACGTTGAACGGGGCGGCAGGGCAGGGTCCCGTTCACTGTTCACGCTTTCTCAATACACTCTCCCCCCCAACGGAACCTCCCTCTCCACCGCCAGCAACACCACCTGCCCCGCGTCGTTCGGGAGGCCGAGCACGAGAACCTCGGATGGCACGCCCGCGATCATCCGGGTGCCCAGATTGACTGCGGCCACGACGAGCCGGCCCACCAGCTCCTCCGCCCGATAAACGTCGGTCAGTTGCGCGCTCGATCGCCTTTCACCCAGCGGTCCGAAGTCGATCCACAGCTGATAGGCTGGTTTTCGCGCCTTTGCGTTCGGCTCGACTCTGGTGACTCGTCCGACCCGAAGGTCTAACGCTTGGAAGGCCTGGAGCCCATCGATTGTGGGCGCAGTCACGCGAGCAATTCCCCTCGAAGAACGGTCACCGCCTGGCCGCCCAGGAGAACGCGGTCTCCCGCCAGCGTCACCTTGACCAGTCCTCCCCGCTGCGAAGCCTGAAATCCCACGAGAGACGATTTCTTCAGGCGCTCGCCCCAGAGCGGGCCAAGGGCACAGTGGGCCGACCCTGTGACCGGGTCTTCCGGAATGCCGACGGCAGGACCGAAGAACCTCGACACAAAGTCCTGACCCGGAGTCGTCGAGCGACTGGTGACGATCACGCCCCGCCCCTTGAGCTGCGCGAGCAGGGCCATGTCCGGTGCGAGGTCGCGAACCGCCGACTCGGACTCCACCTCGACCAGATAATCGAACGGGGTTTTCCCGTAGAATCGGATCGGTACTGCGAGCGCTCGGGCCAGCTCGGGCGGCGGATCGATTGGCCTGGCCGGAGTTGCCGGAAAGTCCAGCGTGATCCAACCATCGCCCTGGGTGGCCTTGAGCAGTCCGCTCCGGGTATGGAAGCGGGCCTCGTCAGATTGAGCCAGGTGGCCCTGCTCCCAGAGAACGTGCGCACTCGCCAGCGTCGCGTGACCGCAAAGGTCGACCTCGATGCTTGGCGTGAACCAGCGGAGGCCGAACTCCTCGCTGCAGCGGACCAGGAATGCGGTTTCTGCCAGGTTCATCTCCCGCGCGACCAACTGCATCCAGTCGTCGCTTCGGGGCGCGTCGAGAATGCAGACTGCAGCCGGATTGCCGGCGAAGGCGCGATCGGTGAAGGCGTCAACTGTCACTATGGGGGTTGGCATGCAGGGGAAGAAAGGGAGATAAGAGGAAGGGGGGAAGGGGGTAGCTGTTGAGAATGCTTCAAGTGACGGCCCGCGTTGCCCTCACGCAATGAGCCGGCTCACCGATCTGCCCAGCCTGGCAGGCTCATACCGCGCGATGCAGATTCGGCCATGTCAGTGAGCCGCTTTTTCCAGCTGCCGGAATGCGGCACCACGATCCGCACCGAAGTCGTTGCTGGCGCAACGACGTTTGCAGCTCTCTCCTACATCATCTTCGTCCAGCCTGCTGTGCTGTCCGGGGCAGGGATGGATTTCGGCGCCGTCATGGCGGCTACCTGCATCGCCTCGGCATTCGCAACCGGGCTCATGGGCTTGGTCGCGAACTATCCGATTGCGGTTGCGCCGGCCATGGGCCACAACTTCTTCTTCGTGTTTGCGGTCACCCAGCTCGGCGTACCCTGGCAAGTTGCGCTGGGGGCCGACTTCCTGGCCGGGGCGCTCTTCGTGCTTCTGGCGGCGTTCCGCTTCCGCGAAGCAATCGTCGATGCCATTCCGGCATGTCTCAAGGCCGCTATTCCGGTTGGGATCGGGCTCCTGATTGCGTTTGTGGGCCTTCGATGGGGTGGCATCATCGTCGCGAACCCCGGGAGTCTGGTGCGGCTGGGCCGGCTCACCGAGCCGGTTCCGCTCCTCGCCCTGGGAGGGTTCCTTCTGATCAGCGTCCTCGAGCTGCGGCGCGTGCCCGGCGCGATTCTGATCGGAATCATTGCGACAACCCTTCTCGGCCTGGTCTCTGGAGTGCGGTCATATGCCGGCATTGTCGGGCGGCCTCCGTCGCTTGGACCGACGCTGCTCCAGCTTGACATTGGTAGCGCGCTCTCGTTCAGGTATCTCGAAATCGTGCTGGTCTTTTTCTTTCTGGCTGTCTTCGATACCGTCGGCACGTTGATTGGGGTGGGAACTCAGGCCGGTCTGGTACGCGATGGCAAGCTTCCGCGAGTCGGTCGTGCATTGCTGGCAGATGCAACCGGTACGGTAACCGGCACACTGCTGGGAACGTCCACAGTCACCGCCTACGTCGAGAGCGCGGCGGGGGTCGCGGCCGGCGGCCGAACCGGCCTCGCGAATCTGGTCACGGCTGTGCTTCTCCTCGCCTCGCTTTTTCTCTACCCGCTGGCCCGCCTCGTCGGAGGCGGACTTCCCGGCCCGGACGGCGGGATGCTCTATCCCGTCACCGCGGCCGCGCTCATCTCGGTCGGCGCACTCATGCTGCGCAACGTCACGGCGGTCCGTTGGGAAGATCCGGCCGATGCGATTCCCGCATTTCTCACCATTGCCATCATGCCGCTCTCGCTCAGCATCGGTGACGGACTCGCGTTCGGCTTCATCAGCTTCGCGTTGCTGCGAGCGCTGACCGGGCGAGCTCGCGAGGTAGGGTGGGTGGTCTACCTGCTGGCAGGGCTATTTCTGCTCAGAATCGCGCTGACCTGACCTGGGGTCTGTATGCGAGGGCGAGCGCGTAGCCTGCTCGATCCCGGGTCTCGGGGTTATGCTCGAAAGCGCCCGCGCTCTTGCCATCGTGGGATGAGCGGCGAGGAGGAGCGTGGCCGCAAGTGCCGCGACGACGAAGTCTCGCCGATTGGACGGACGGGGGCCGGGCTCAGCGGCTGTCCGGGTCAGGGCCGCCAGCATCGCAGCGATGGGAGGCCGCGCGTCGGGCGGCGAAATGTGTCGCCATTGGATCGTGCCGTCGCCGTCGATCACGAAGATCGCTTCGCCGCCCTCGACCCCGTACGCTCGGGCCACTGGGCCGTCTGCGGGCAGGCCCGCGGCCAGGCCCACTCGCACCGTCTGGTGCCGGAACTTGAGCTCACACCAAGCACCGTCGACTTCGACTGCCAGGAGTTCGCCGTCTCCATCCGATACCCCGGCCATGAGCTGGGTGCACCATGCCAACTGATCGCTCCGAAAGGCATCGGTGCGGGTGCCACCGAACCAGAGAACGAGAGGATAGCCCGCGAAATGACTCAGGCTGATGATCCGTCCATCGGCGCGGCCGATTGCGAAGTCCGGTGCACGGTCTTTCGATGTCATTCGCGGCCTCGATCAGGTTTTTGAAGAGTCCATTTTTGACTGCGCCAGATAAGGCATTCGGCGGCGCTCTTTCCGTGAGAACCGTCACGACCTGACGGCACATTGGACGCATGTCACGCCGAGACGCGCAAGGCACGCCACTACGCGCAATTCCGCGCCTACCCCTAAGTCATAAGTGAGCGCAGCCACACGGCGTCCGTGTGCGGGTTGACACGGAGGGATTCCCTCTGGTTTCGGTACGCTGCTTGTGTAGTCAGCAGTGAACAGAGAGGGGGCGGTTCGCCATGAAACGACGGGACAGAAATGCCGCGCCAGTGCAGGGCGAGCCGAAAAGGCGTTTGAGCGGACGTGCGGTTGCGGTTCGCTTTCTGGCAGGTGTCGGAGGCGCAGCCTTTTTACTCGGCCTGGAGCCGGAACGAGCTCATTTGCCCGAAAAGGCCGAAGCGCGAACCGCGCCGGTGGCACACGGTGCGGCGAGTGCCGTCGTGCTTTCGGGTCAGGCCAGACGCTACTTGGCTCTTCAGTTCAACGCGTACCCCACCGAATTCATGGGGTGCATGATCGGCGAGCAGCAAGGCAATGCGATCGTTATCCGGAGGATCGCGCCGGCAGACGTCGATTCCACGCAAGCGACTGCGACCCACGTAATGCCCAGAAACAGCTGCGAAGCTGCAGGATGGGCTGGTACGATCGGGATGATTCACAGCCATCCCGGCGCCAAGTCGTGCTGGTATTACTTCCCCGGTACGCAGGTGGCGACATCGGACCTCCAGTCGTTTGCGCAACAGTCGTATCCGGTCGATGCCATCATGTGTGGCGATACCGTCGTCTGGATCGGCCGGGATTACCGGGAGCGCCGAATTGCGTTGCGAGCGAATGAGTTGATCATGCCACCTGCCGCCCCCAAGACCGTGACCAGGGGGAATCAGGTAGCCGCTCAAGTGAGCCAGTCGGAGGGCGGTCAGTAGGTTCGCCGGCTTCTTGCCACTCGTCGCGGGAGCGGGATATGTTGGGCGCGCGGGCTTTGGCCCGCGCGCCTTTCTTATCTCCCTGACCGAGCGCCGCATGGATCGCCCAGCGTCTCCCGAGCCAGCCTCGCCTACTCCCACGCCCGCTGCTGATGACCCCCGGACCCTGGAGCGACGCCGTTTCCTCTCTCGATTGTCCATCGCCGTATCCAGCGTCGCGGCGGCGCTCGTCGGCGTGCCGGTGATCGGCTTTCTCATTTCCCCGCTTACTCAGCGGTCGCCGCGCCAGTGGCGCCCGGTCGGTTCGGTGGACCAGTTCAGGATCGGCGAGACCGTGAGCGTGACGTTCGAGGATGCTTCGCCACTGCCGTGGTCCGGCGTAAGCGCCCGCACGGCCGCCTGGCTCCGCCGTGAAAACGAGTCGACCTTCACCGCGTTTTCGGTGAACTGCACTCACCTCGGCTGCCCGGTTCGCTGGTTTGCTGAACCCAAGCTCTTTCTCTGTCCCTGCCACGGCGGTGTGTACAATGCCGATGGCTCGGTTGCTGCCGGTCCACCACCCAAGGCGCTCGGGCGCTATCCGACGCGGGTGCGCAGCGGGCAGGTGGAAATTCTGACCAGTCCTATTCCGATCACGTGATACGAGTGTGATCAAGCAATTCCTCGTCTGGCTCGACGACCGTAGCGGTGTGGTCACCTGGACCCGTCATGCGCTCGAGCACCCGGTTCCTCGAAAAGCCGGCTGGTGGTACGTCTTCGGCAGCGCGACCTTCATCGCGTTCATGCTTCAGGTCGTCACTGGAATCGCCCTCGCGACGGCCTATGTGCCCTCGAGCGGTGACGCCTACGAGAGTCTCCGCTTCATCACCGAGCAGGCGCTGCTCGGGAGGTTTCTGCGGGGACTGCACTACTTCGGTGCATCGGCGATGGTGGTGCTGATCGGCATCCACGTGGCGCGTGTGTACGTGATGGGTGCCTACAAGTTTCCCCGCGAGCTGAACTGGCTCACCGGAGCGCTCCTTCTGTTGCTTACGCTCGCGCTCGCGTTCACCGGCCAACTGCTGCGCTGGGACCAGACCGCGGTCTGGTCAGTGATCGTGGCGGCGGCGCAAGCCGGCCGGATGCCGTTCGTAGGAGGCGATCTCGCGCGTTTCATTCTCGCGGGAGACACGGTCGGTGGGACGACCTTGAGCAGATTCTTTGCCTTCCACGTTTTCTTCTTGCCGGCGCTGGTGTTCCTGCTCGTCGGACTGCACCTGTGGCTGGTCCTCAAGCACGGCATCTCTGAGCCGCCGGAGCTGGGCAACCCGGTGGACAAGGCCACCTACAGGGAGCGCTATGCCGAGCTGCTCCGGCGAGATGGAGTCCCCTTCTGGCCTGACGCGGCCTGGCGAGACGCGGTGTTCGGCGCTGCGGTGGTCTCCGTCGTGGCGCTGCTCGCGGTCGTGGTCGGGCCGCCGGGTCTCGGTGCTCCCCCTGATCCCAGTCTCCTCGAGGCATACCCCCGGCCGGACTGGTATTTCCTCTGGTACTTCGCGGTCCTCGCCATGACACCGCAGCATCTAGAGACGGTGGTCATCATCGTCGCACCGCTCGTGTTCGGCGCCGTGCTCCTGCTGACCCCCGTGTTCAATACGGGCGAGCGGAGCGTGCAGCGCCGCCCCTGGGCTGCCATCGTGGTTCTGCTCATCGTCTCCATCATCGCGGCGTTCTGGTTCGCAGGAGAGCGTGCCCCCTGGTCTCCCGACTTCGGCGCCAAACCGCTCGCCGCCGCAACCGTGGGCGACAGCAGCACAGCCGTGGTTACCGGCGCCAAGCTGTTCCATGAGAAGGGCTGCGAGTTCTGCCACGCGATCGGAGGGCAGGGGGGAAAACGCGGGCCCGATCTGACCCTGGTGGCGAGCCGCATGTCGCCGCTCGAGATGGTCGGCCGAATCACCAACGGCGGCCCGAACATGCCGGCGTACGTCTCGAGCCTGACGCAAGAGGAGCTGGATGCGATTGTGGCGTTCTTGGCTACGAGAAAGTGAAGCCGTTAGCCAGTAGCCGCGCGAGCGGTCGGCCTGGGTTGAACACTGAGGAGAGCACGCTCCCGTTGAGATGGAGGCCCAGTCGGGGCGACAGAAGTCGCGTTTTCTGGGACCGGCAATCCGAGAGCGAGGTCGGAGGGCCGCTGGGGAGGCTGGGGTTGGCGGGGCATGGCCAGCCTCCCCCGCGGCCCTCCGACTCGCTCTCGGATGAGCCGGTCCCACAAGAACGCGACTTAACGCGCCCCTCCGGGGCCCCCATCTCAACGGCTCGCGTGCCTGGCCGGCGTTCAACCGGGCCGGCCCCTCGCGACTAATGGCTAACGGCTAAAAGCCACCGACCAACTTGCTCACCGTATAGATCACCAGCCCCGCCAGGCCACCCACCAGAGTTCCATTCAACCGAATGAACTGCAGATCTCGTCCGACGGCCAGCTCGATCCGCTGCGCCGCGATCTCCGGATCCCAGCGCCGCACGGTCTGCGAAATGAGATCGCCGACTTCGTGTCGGTGCTGCTCGACGAGGGCCGCGATGAAATCGGTGACGAAGTCGTCCAGCTCGGCCCGGCGCTGATCGTTTTCGAGGAGCGAGTCACCCAGCGCGCTGATCCCTCGTGCCAATGGCTGAATCGCGGCGCCATCGCCCTGGGAGGAGAAGCGGGCCGCAGCGGTGCGAGCCCGATCCCACAAGGTGGCCGCGAACTCCTCCACCACCGGATGCCCCAGCAGATCTTCCTTCAGCTCCTCGGTTCGAGCGATGACCTTGGGCGAATGCTTGAGCCGGTCGACGAAATCCCGGAACGCGACATCGAACTTGAGGCGAAGCGGATGATCGCGGTCTGCAGCGACTTCTTCGATCAGCCGGTGCGCTGCTTCCATGATACGCCGATGGAACTCGTCGTCGATGATCCCGGGAAGCCACCACGGGCTCTCCTCCCGAATCTTCTGTCGGAGATCCTCGCGGTTGGTCTGCAGAGCATCCCGGACCAGTCCTAAGGCTTCGTCGAGCAGGGCCTGATGGCGATCGTCGGTCGCCACCGCGGAGAGAAGGTTTCCCAGTACCGGCGCAAGCTGCAGCGCCTGGAGGCGAGCCATTGCGCTTTCGCGGATCAGATCGCGCGCGTCCGCTTCGGGCAGAGTCTGTACCGCCTGCGCTACCCCCACCGCGAGGTGGCGCGCGATACTGGTGCTGTGCTCGGGGTCGCTGAGCCATCGCGCTACCCGCTCGGACAGATGCATCGAGCGGAGCTTGTTAGTGAGGGCGTCGCGAGACAGAAAATGATTCTGGACGAAGTTGGCGAGGACGTGACCGATCCGGTCCTTCTGGGTCTGGATGATCGCGGTATGCGGAATCGGCAGGCCGAGTGGCTTTCGAAACAATGCGGTGACGGCGAACCAGTCGGCCAGGCCGCCCACCAGGGAGGCTTCCGCAGTTGCCCGCACGAAGCCGAGCCATGGATATCGGGGCTCCAGCAGTCGGGCCGCAACGAACACCAGGAATGCCACGACGAGCAACCCGGTCGCTACTCGCTTCATGACCTTGAGCTCGGCGCGACGGGCGGCGTCGTCGCGTGGGAGGAGCGTGCCGCTCGGGACGGGGCGGGGCTGATCTTTCAGGGCGGGAGCCGTGGTCGTCATGACGATATAGAGGATAACGGAGGCTTCGAGTCTTGACTTTCGGTATTTATTCGGTTAGCATGCCTCCTGTCGGAAGGGGGAGGGCCGGAACGTGGCGGTCGAAGACCTGGATCAAAAGCTCGGCATTCTCATGGCCCTCGCCGCCCACGATCGGGAAGGGCTGCCACCCCGGCTTCGCCATGCGGACGGGGTCGGCGCGCTCCGGCCCCTCAATCTCCGCACGGTTCGCCCGGGGCCTGGCATGCGCACCACGCTTCTCCGCGTGCTCATGACCAATGCCTGCAGTTACAACTGTCATTACTGCCCTATGCGCCGCGATCGGGATCTGCCTCGTTCGCTGCTCAAGCCCGAAGAGCTGGTTCGCATCTTCCTCGATGCGCAGCGTCGAGGCTGGTGCGAAGGTCTCTTCATCACCACCGGCATCCCAGCTCGGCCGGTGAAAGTCGTCGATGACCTCATCCAGGTGCTCGAGTTGCTCAGAGTACGTCACCGGTTTAGCGGGTACGTCCATGTCAAGCTGGTTGCCGGTGCTGAAGCCTCACAGGTCGAACGCCTCACCGCGCTTGCCAGCCGGGTCTCGCTCAACCTGGAAGCACCCTGCCAGGAAACGCTGAGCACGATTGCACCGGAGAAAAGGCTGGATGTTTCGGAGGCCGATCTGGAGCGCGTCCGCTCCCTGGTGCTGCGTGCCCGCGCCGAGCAGGCGGACGGTAAACCGAGAAACCCTTTGCGGCCGAACGGCACTGCGGGGATGACTATGCAGTTCGTGGTCGGGGCCACGCCGGACACCGACCGAACCTTGCTGAACAAGGTGACCGGGATTTACGCCGGCGGAGGGGTACACCACGCGCACTTCAGCGCATTTCGGCCCATCCGGAACACGCCAATGGAAAGCGCGCCTGCAGCGCCTGCGCTGCGGGAGCATCGGCTGTATCAGGCGGACTATCTGCTTCGGAGCTACGGCTTCGCGCCGGACGAAGTGGTGTACGCAGCCGACGGAAACCTTCCTCTGGCGCTCGATCCCAAGGCTGCCTGGGCGCTCTCTCACCCCGATCGCTTTCCAATCGAGGTGACAACCGCCGCATATGAAGACCTGGTGCGGGTACCGGGCATCGGGCCGGTCGTCGCGCGACGGCTGGTGGATCAACGGAGCCGTCTCACACTTCGGAGCCTTTCGGATCTTCGTACGCTGGGAGTGCTGACCACGCGTGCCGGAGGCTTTCTCACCCTCAAAGGCAGGCGCCTGCAAACCGCCCGCTGGACTGAACAGCTCGGGTTTTGGGCGCCGGAAGACGAGGTGGGCGCCTATCACCTCGTCTATGACGTCAGTCCGGGCACATTCCGATAACTCACTTCCGGCGTAATCCGTCCAGGCTCCAGATTCCTGGTCCCCTGCATGCGACATAGAGGAACACGAAGCAGAAGGTGACCGCGAGCTCGCCCTGGTTGAGTATTGGCCAGAATCCCTGAGGTGCATGTGCCTTGAAATACGCGACCACCATCTCGGCGCTGGCGAGAAGAGCAGCCGGCGTAGTGAACAACCCAAGCATCATGAGGATGCCCATCGGGACTTCGATCAGTCCAGCCGCAACAAAAATTGGGGGCCCACCCCATACGGCGTGCCCGTTCATGCCCCCCAACACGCCGAACAACTTCTGCAAGCCATGACAGAGGTACAGGAACGGGACGACAACGCGCATGAGTGCGTAGGCTTCCTCGGTGTAGCGGGCTAAAAAGGTGTGAAAGGCGGACACCTGGCCTCCGTACGTCGATAAGATTGACTCGATCAGGGTTGCGCGGCTGCGGAGTCCAGGCGCGCACCTCGACTTGCGGCTGAGTCGCTCACCGTCAACGCTCGCTGTACCGCTGCTGCGCCGGGCACTTTCGACTGGCCGATAATGCTGTCCCGCTCCCGCTCGGTTCGGCCCGTACCGGCGTTGACGCTGTTCTTGCAGGATCCGAGCACCACCACAAGGCACATTGCTCCGAGCATCCGTAGACTCATGGCCTCACTCCGGAAGGAGTCGATAGTGGCTCAATGGTATGGCATTCGAGTCGGCATATCCAGCCGCATGTGGCAGCGAACGGTGGGTCATGGCACTCACACGAGACCGCTCGATCTCAGTGCCTTCCCCCCGCCCCGTACCGTGGTGATATTTGCCGTATCGGGAACTGAATCCATGGCCACTATAGTCTGTGTCGACGATGATCCGGCGGTAGCCGTCGTCGTCGAACACACCCTCTCCAAGCTCGGTCATCGTCCCCTCGTACACTCCAGCATCGAGGATGCGCTCCAGGCCGTCGCGCGGACGTCCGTGGACTTGATAATCGCGGACTATGGCAGGCCGACGCCCGGTGGGATCGAACTGCTCAGGAAGCTCGAGCAACGAGGACTGGGAGTGCCCGTCATCATCATGACCGGGCAATCGAGTGTTGAAAACGCTGTTGCCTCGATCGAGAAGGGGGCGATCGATTACGTTGCCATGCCGATTCGGCCGGAGACGCTCCGAATCACAGTCAATCGAGCACTCGAGATTGTCCGCCTTCGCCAGGAAAACGAAACGTTGCGTGCCGAGCTGGGCAGGCTCGAGTCCACTGCGGATGGATCGGTGTTCAATCTGGATGAGCTCGAACGCTCGGCCATAGGCCGCGCGCTGACGGCAACCGGCGGAAACCGGACGAGGGCGGCGAAGTTGCTCGGTATCAGCGAGCGAACGCTTCGCAATAAGCTCAACACGCCGAAGCTGGCAACCCCACGGAGCTGAAACTCAGGTGCCCGGCTCCTGTGCCAGCCGGGCCAGCCTTCCGCGGATCTCCTTCACTCCGGGCTGAAGCTCGGCATCCGCGTTCTTCCACAGCTCGACGAAACGTCCGTAGTAGTCGGCGGCTTTCCTC
>Ga0114129_10007891_pt1 | contig 15148 bp, 11 predicted proteins | sample RhiMetdeltSRZDD1_FD_80071 | JGI IMG/M metagenome (GOLD analysis project Ga0114129, IMG submission 80071) | Populus rhizosphere microbial communities from Tennessee, USA - Rhizosphere MetaG P. deltoides SRZDD1 (version 2) (version 2) | ecosystem: Host-associated > Plants > Roots > Rhizosphere >...
TGTAGTGGCCATGGGGTGAAGATATACAATTTGAAAATTTCAAAATTTGAAAATTTGAAAATGGATCGTGCCTAAACAAAAAAGCCGTGCCGCAGTGAAAAAACCCGCGGCACGGCTCTTTATCTATTGCAACTTCATACAAATTTACGATTCGGTATCTGCCATTTGCGGTGCCACAATAGGTACCATTAATTTTTTGAGTAATTGCAATACTTTCTGCTGCGAAAAAACAGTATACTGGGCAGCGGTGGGGCCGTTGCTCACTTTTATATTATACGACCGGTCGCTAAGCGCTTTAAACATATCTTCATCGGTTGTATCATCACCCATACACAATACAAAATCGGGTTGCAGGTCGTTCACTATTTTGAGCGCCATAATGCCTTTATCAAAACCCGACATTCTTACTTCAACCACTTTGTTACCATCAACTACCTGCAGCATGGTGTTTTGTAATAATTGCGACAGGTTATTGATAAGCTCCCTTGAGCGGGTAAAGCCCAGGTCGGGATGGGTGGTGCGGTAATGCCAGGCCAGCGTATTGGTTTTTTCTTCAATAAAAGACCCCACGCAACGGCTTACAAACATTTGCATAATAGGCCGTATTTCATTTTTCCATTGATCGGGAATTGATACAGCCTGTTGCCACTGGTCGTTCTTTGTTCGATAACTGGCCCCATGCTCGGCCACCAGCCATACGGGCATATCGCCCAGCCATCTTTCCAGTGTATCTGCTTCCCGGCCACTGATAATAACCACATTGTTTTTTGGATCAGATGACAAGCTGGTTAATAAGTTTTTCAACTCTTCATTGGGCGTAGCTTCTACCGGAAGTCGTGCAAACGGAACCAGCGTTCCATCGTAATCGAGCAGCAGGCAACGGCTTGTTGCCATTTGGTAATGCAAATGTATTTGGTCAATAGTGCGCTCGTCGAGCAATTTTGCCTGTTGCTTTTGTTGTTCCAGTTTTACATTCGATAACTGATCGAGAAAATCGCTTACCCATTTTATTACATCATAATCTGCCAGGCGCTGCTGCATCAGCAAATTGCGATGTTGCTGTTCTTCAACAGGCATGGTTAACGCCCTGTTTATGGCGTTCGATACATCGATAATGTCGATAGGATTTACCAGCAGGGCTTCGTTCAGCTCATTGGCGGCGCCGGCCAGTTCACTCAATATTAAAACACCTTTACGTGCCGAACAACTGGCCACATATTCTTTGGCTACGAGGTTCATTCCGTCGCGCAACGGAGTTATTAAAGCCGCGTCGGCGGCCTTATACAGGGCAGCCAGCTCGCTAAATTCCATATGGGTGTACCGGTAAATGATCGGCTGCCAGCTGATCGAAGATAATTTACCGTTTATGGTGCCAATCTTCTGCTCAATCATTTGTTTTCTTTCGTGATAAGCCTGAATATCACCGCGTGATGGCACGATGTTCAAAATAAATACTACGCGTTCGCGCCATTCGGGATATTGTTCCAGAAAATAATCGAATGCGTTCAGGCGGTCCATCAGGCCTTTGGTATAATCGAGCCGGTCAACAGAAAATATGATCTTCTTTCCTTCAAAATTCTTTCTGATCTCGTTATAATATTTTTTTGTTTCAGGATCGTTGCAGGCGGTGCTGAATTTTTTATAATCAATGCTGATAGGGAACAGATCGGCTTTGATCAAACGGTCCTGCCACTGCAAACTGTGAAAATAGCTGTCAACACCCAGGATCATTTTAACCGACTGCAAAAAATGCTGCGCATAATCGTGTGTGTGAAAACCAACAAGGTCTGACCCAAGTACGCCTCTTAATAAAGAAGTTTTCCATTCAGTAGGCAGCATCCTGAATATTTCGTACGATGGAAAAGGAATATGTAAGAAGAAGCCGATGGTGGCCTGCGGATTTCCGGCACGCAACATTTCGGGCAGCATCATCAGCTGATAATCGTGTATCCAAACGGTATCATCGGGTTGCAGTAAAGGCAATAAGGCATCTGCAAACGTTTTGTTCATTGTTACATATGCATCATAATACTGCGTTTGATAATCGGCCAAACTTGGAAAGTAATGGAACAGGGGCCATAACACGGAGTTACTAAAACCGTTGTAGTAATCTTTATATAAAGTTTTGTTTACGAATAAGGGAATGATTTGAAAATCAAGGTCGTTTAATTTTTCCGACACAACATTCCATTCTGTTTGTGGAAAATCTGCCACACCCAGCCACAGTTTTTCTGAAAAACCCCTGTTTTTTGAACTTTCGCTTTCAATATAGCTTTTTATGGCTGAAACCAGTCCACCCGAGCTTTGCCTTAAAGTAAATTGTTCACCTTCATGATCAATAGAAAACGGAAGCCTGTTTGATATAATAATCAATCGTCCCATAGAAATTACAGTAAACCAGTTAATAATAACGACCTGTAGAAATGTATCAAATAAGCTTTACAGGCCTTTACGATTCAGTCACTCATATTTAAGAAATTATAGTGCCAATATACTAAGAGCACCAACGGGAAGAAGCTAAGAGATAAAAAGAGAAAAAGGAGTCTTCAATTCTGAAATTCAATACAATTCAAACATAAAAAAGTTCAAGGAGATATTGAAAGGCCGGCAAATATTTAGTACTTCAAAATTTATAAAGCCGGAAAAAAGAAAAAGGAGACAAAGATTTCTCTTTATCTCCTTTTTCTTTTTGAAGCGTTGAGCTTATTATTTGAAATTAATTTTTAGTTTCTGACGCGACAGTTCTCTTACAAGACCTGTATTTTGAAAAGCATTTGTTACCATAAAGAACAAATACAAGGGTTGCGAAACTTCAGCAATTTTTTGTGATTTTTCTGTTGAAGGCACATAAAACTGTTGTATTGTTTTTGTTCCCACCACCGAATGATCGTTTACAACTTTTACCTCCTTATCAAAGCGGTGAATCGGCTTTTTTCTGTCGTAAAACCAATACAACCAGCTATTATTGCAAATAACCAATTCCTTGTTTGTATTGAAATTTTCTTCTGCCATTACTTTATAAGGCACCTCCTGTAGTTCAGGGATCGGGTCTTTTTCACCCAACTTATTAACGGCGCCCGCAAAATCGGCATATAAGTATACGCCGTCCATATCTTCGAGCGTAACCTCTATTGTGAAAGGTTCCTTTTTTAAATCAAATTCACCATTAACGGGTGTAACTGCTGTACCATTCTGAAGAATCCGAATACCTAATTTGGGCTGTTGGGAAAATGAAGTAAATGCTAAAAAACAAAAAAAGAACAAGGAAATGGTTGTTTTCATATAACGGATTTTTTAAAATACATTGATTGTCACACATTCAACCAATAGGATAAATATAGTAATTATACCATATGATTACTACTCTATCTATTAATGTGTAACATCAACGGCAATATAATAATTTATCTCTATTACAGAAACCGTTTTCTATAAATAAAGTTATTGCAACGCACTATGGCTTTTTGCTAAACTTTTCGCGGCGCAGGAATCGTACAAATCCTCAGTATTATGTGCAGCATTTTCTGCAGCCGCGATTGAAACGCAAAAAAACAATTTGTATTATCATACACAATACAAATTAAATGACAGCTCCCCCACAATCGTAATTCTCCGATTGTTTTATTATGAAACAAAAAATATTTCCGCTGTTTCTCTTGCAAAAGAAGGAATAATGATTATATGTTTATTTCAATCTTTCACTAATATCAAGATCAAATTTTGCAGCAGTTTCCCTGGCAATTTCATATCCCGCATCGGCATGACGAATAACACCCAACCCCGGATCGTTTCGCAACACCCGGCTTAAACGGTCGGCAGCTTCCTTTGTTCCATCGGCCACGATTACCATGCCCGCATGAATGCTGTAGCCCATCCCTACTCCACCGCCATGGTGCAAACTCACCCAACTGGCGCCGCCCGCGGTATTCACCAATGCATTTAATATGGGCCAGTCGGCCACTGCATCGCTGCCATCCTGCATTGCTTCTGTTTCGCGGTTGGGCGATGCCACAGAGCCGGTGTCAAGATGATCGCGGCCAATTACAATGGGCGCTTTTACTTTTCCTGTTCTTACCAGTTCATTAAAAGCCAGGCCGGCTTTTTCTCTTTCACCCTGACCCAGCCAGCAAATACGTGCAGGCAATCCCTGAAAAGCAATTTTTTCTTTCGCCAGCTTCAGCCAGCGTTGTAATGATTTATTGTCAGGGAACATGTTTCCAATCACCTCATCGGTAACAGCAATATCCTGCGGATCACCGCTTAATGCCGCCCAGCGAAAAGGCCCTTTGCCTTCACAAAACAACGGACGAATATAAGCAGGCACAAACCCGGGAAAATCAAACGCGTTCTTCAATCCTTTCTCCTGCGCCCTGGCGCGTATATTGTTTCCATAATCGAATGTAATGGCGCCTTTTTGCTGCAATTCAAGCATCAGCTGTACATGCGTGTACATCGAATTGTAGGCATATTCAATATACTCATCGGGGTTTTTCTCTCGTAATATTTTGGCCTGCTCATACGAAATTTCGTGCGGCCAGTAACCGATCAGCGGATCATGGGCCGAAGTTTGATCGGTTAAGGTATCGGGAATTATATTTCTTTCTTTTAACCGCTGTAACAGGTGAACGGCATTGGCCAGCACACCAATCGATAGTACTTCTCCGTTTTGTTTTGCCTGTACTGCGCGATCAATAGCAGCATCGATATCTGTCATTTTTACATCGAGGTATTTTGTTTCGATGCGTTTGTCGATGCGCCATTCTTCTACCTCAGCGATCAGCGCCACCCCTTCGTTCATTGTTATGGACAATGGCTGAGCGCCACCCATACCACCCAAACCAGCTGTTACATTCAGGGTGCCTTTCAACGATCCGCCAAAATGTTTATTGGCAGCCGCCGCATAGGTTTCATACGTTCCCTGCACAATACCCTGGCTGCCGATATAGATCCAGGAACCGGCAGTCATTTGTCCGTACATCATTAACCCCTTTCGCTCCAGTTCATCAAAATGCTGCCAGGTTGCCCATTTGGGAACCAGCTGCGAATTGGAGATCAAAATGCGGGGAGCATTGCTATGCGTTTGTAAAATGCCAACCGGTTTACCACTCTGTACCAGTAAAGTTTCATTATCGTTCAGGTCTTTTAAGGCTTTAATGATTAAATCAAGCGCTTCAAAATTACGGGCGGCTTTACCACGACCACCATAAACGATCAATTCATCGGGCCGTTCGGCCACTGCGGGATCAAGATTGTTCAGCAACATGCGCAGGGCGGCTTCCTGTATCCAGCCTTTGCAGGTTAGTTGTGAACCGGTGGGCGTTTTGTATTTAACAGCATCGTATCTTTTAATGGTAGTTGACATAACAAACAGTTTACAGTGGTAATATGAATAAGGATTCTATTTTAAAGATTAAATGCACCAAACCCTTCGTTCAGCTGAACCTTTTTTAACCCGGCAAATTCATTACAATGTTCAACAAACGAAAAATCGCTGATGATGCGTTTGATCTTGTCAATGTCATCGGCAAATATTCTGTCTTCTTCGGCAAAACTTACAAAGCGGCGAACGTAATCATGGGCCGACTCAAGAATTTCACTGCTTTGTAAGGGTCTTCTGAATTCAATAGCCTGACAGGCGCTGAGTAATTCTATTCCTAAAATAAATTCAAGATTATCGATCACCTGGTTCAGTTTGCGGCCGCTGATACTGCCCATGCTCACATGATCTTCCTGCCCGAGCGAGGTGGGTATGCTATCGACGCTGGCCGGAAAACAAAGGGTTTTATTTTCAGTAACCAAAGCGGCCGTCGTGTATTGAGGTATCATGAACCCGCTGTTCAACCCAACATTTTTCATCAGCAGCAAAGGCAGGCCCCATTTACCTTCGAGCAACAGGTAGGTGCGGCGGTCAGATATATTGCCGGCTTCGGCCGCAGCAATACAGGCATAATCGAGCGGCAGGGCCAGCGGTTGTCCGTGAAAGTTACCACCGCTAATGGTATCATCGGCACTTAGAATAATAGGATTATCCGTTACTGAGTTCAGTTCAATTTCTGTTAGTTGTTTTAAATGAAGCCAGGCATTGCGCGAAGCGCCATGCACCTGTGGCATGCAACGCAAACTGTAGGGGTCCTGCACCCGGCCGCAATCAACATGGCTTTGCATGATAGCGCTTTGGTGCAGCAATAACCTCAATCGCTGTGCTACCAGCAGGTTGCCCGCAAACGGACGCAACTGGTGCAGCCGGTCATCAAAAGGTGCTTTGGTGCCGGTTAATGCTTCGAGGCTCATAGCACCGATGATATCAGCCGCTTCGAGGCAATTGTGCAATCGCTGAACCCCTTTCACCGCAAATGCCAGAATGAACTGCGTACCGTTAATCAATGCCAGTCCTTCTTTAGGGCCTAATTGCACAGGCTGCAACCCAAACTGCTGCAATACATCCAGCGACCTGTATCGTGCACCTTTATAATACACTTCGCCCAAACCAATCAGTGGCAGGAACAAATGCGCCAAAGGCGCCAGGTCGCCCGATGCGCCCACACTTCCCTTTTCGGGCACAACCGGAATTACATCCTGTTCAATATGCCACATAATGCGCTGCAATGTGCTTAGCTGAGCACCTGAGTAGCCTTTTGCCAATGCATGCACTTTGGTTATAAGCATAATTTTAGCCACTTCAACCGGTATGGGTTCACCAACGCCTACGCTATGGCTTTGCAGAATTTTATGCTGTAATATGCGGGTATCTTCTTCCGAAACCGGTTTATTGGCCAATACACCAAAGCCGGTATTGATGCCATATACCGTTTTATTGTTCTCAACGATCTGTTGAACGTACTGCTGGCTTTTATTAATGTTGTCGATGGCCGTTTTGTTCAGCACGCCTTTTTGGCGGCCGGCAGCAATTGATAACACACTTCCTATGGTAAGCTGATCGATGCCGTATAAAAATTCCTGTTGCATAATATGTTTAATGGTTCAGTTTGTGTTGTACCCTGTCGAATACCGATTCGCGCTGAAGGCCCTGTTCAATTTCACCAATAGCGTTTAAAAAATATTTACTGTGCATGCCTTCCAGCGCCAGTTCTTCCATGGCCTGTTTTATAGCATCCCAGATGGGCTGTACCTGTTGCTGTAATTTTTTTCCTTTTGCAGTAAAGGCCACTACTTTCTTACGCGCATCGTCGCCTGCTGTTGTGGTTTTAATAAAGCCTTTTTGCTGAAGGTTACTCACCAGCTGGCTCACCGACGAATGCGAAATGCACAGCTCATCGGCAATATCTTTTATCGATACTTTTTCCTTTCCCGACAGAATATAAAAAACCGGGAACCAGGCTGCATCGAATGATAATCCGTGCGCTTCATAAATATTATTTACATCGGCCAGAAATGCTTCGCTCAGTCGTCGCAATCTGCTGCCGAAAACAAGGTATCCGAGTGATTCGTAAAAGCTCATAAAATTATATAAGTACTTATACAAATGTACAGAACTTAAAAATATCCGGTAAAAAATAAAAACACGGCAAGCTCCGGCCCAGGATAACAGCTTATGCCTATACCGTTGATCACAAAGCCATTGCATTATTGAAAGGGTTTGTTTATTTTGGTATATGCGTTGGCTGTTAATTATACCCGTGTGTATACTTTTTATGTCGAATGTGCCATTCATCAGGGAAATGAAAATGGCCGGTATACCTGCAAGGGTAATAATAAAGGCAACGTCATCGTGCTGTTCAAAAAGTTCAGGTCGAAATATGTCGTGTAAGAAAGCCGGCATTCAAATTTCCTTCAATCAAACAAATCAAAAAAAGTCGTGCAACCCTTCACAAAACAGTTGCATTTGCATAACCTGTTTTCAGTTTACGGCACCGTTTCCTGTTTGGCAACAGTTTGGGTTTACAACACCTCCTATAGCAATTAATTTTACTGGTTTTATTGCCTCGCAATGGAAAAGCTTGCCTGTTTCACGTCCATGGCAACCACCCGATAGGGCATGACACATATCATCAAATCAGATCATTTAATTCAACCAGCCTGGTGACATTGCACAGGCATGGTTTGATATGGCTACACTTTTCTCAAACTTTAAATTTCGATCAATGAAAAATATATTTTTAGCAGCCATGGTTGCTATGCTTACTATTGGTTCAGTAACTGTAATGGCTCAGGATAAAGACAAAAACAAAAAGGAATGTTGTAAGAAATGTCCTGATAAATGCAAAGACAATTGCAAGGATGGAAAATGTGCCAAAGATGCCAAATGTGATGATAAAAAAAGCGATAGCAGCAAGCAAAAAGCATCCTGAACAGCACCTGTAATTCAGTAATTCAGATAGTCGCCTCTGCAGGGAGGCGACTATTTTTTTAAATGATGGCGAAAGCAAATTTGTTCGTAATTTCCAAACCTCATTTTTATAAAACATTTTATTTATGAAAACCAACACCGGAATTCTGCTGGGTGTAATGATGTTCCTCGAATATTTCATCTGGGGCTCGTGGTATGTTACTATGAGTACTTACATGGGAGAACAACTACATTCGTCCGGAGTACAAATAGGTGCGGCTTACAGTGCATTGGCCATTGCAACAATGATATCACCCTTTTTTATAGGGTTAATAGCCGATCGCTATTTTGCAGCCCAGCGTATAATGGGTGTACTTCATTTGATCGGTGCTGCTTTACTTTTTTTATCAACCCGCATTACAGATAATACAGCTTTTTACTGGGTCATATTGCTTTATTCACTACTGTATATGCCTACGATCGCGTTATCCAATAGCATTGCTTTTCACCAGATGACCGATCCGGGCAAACAGTTTCCGTGGATTCGCGTATTTGGTACTGTTGGCTGGATCGTTGCCGGTTTATTAATCGGCGGACTGGCTATTGAAAAAACAAGCTATACATTTCTGATTGCCGCCGGCGTATCGGCACTATTGGGATTATTGAGTTTTGCGTTGCCCGATACCCCGCCCAGGGCCAATACAGGTACCACGGCGTCAAAAGCACTGGGCACCGAAGCATTTGTATTACTTAAAGACAAGCCCTACCTGATATTCTTTATTGCAGCGATTTTAGTGTGTATCCCTCTTTCTTTTTACTATGGCTGGGCCAATAAATTTTTAAATGAATTAAACATCCAAAATGCCGCAGGTAAAATGACTATGGGGCAGGTATCTGAAGCGGTTTTTATTCTGGCAATCCCTTTTCTTTTTAAACGTATTGGTGTAAAGAACATGCTGTTGCTTGGCATGGCGGCCTGGATATTACGATATATCTGTTTTGCCTATGGTGATACCGGATCTAATATATGGATGTTGTATGCAGGCATTATCTTACATGGCGTTTGTTACGACTTCTTTTTTGTAACCGGCTATATGTATACTGAAATGAAGGCAGGTGAAAAGATTAAAAACGCGGCACAGGGATTGTTCACATTTGCCACTTACGGATTAGGAATGTTTATCGGTACCTGGTTTTCGGGATTTGTTGCAGATTATTATACAACAGACAGCACCCATAACTGGTTACGCATATGGTTTGTTCCGGTTTACATTGCCGTAGCTGTAGTGATCTATTTTATGCTGTTCTTCTGGGAAAAGAGACAGCTTACAACAGTTAACGAAACGCAACAAGGCATGGAATCCGCTACCGAAGAATTAAAACAGCCATAAAAAAGTTATGGATTACAAGGTACAAATGGCAGAATTGCGGAAGTATCAGGTAGTTCCCAAAACAACAAACTACAAAACAAACCTCAAACTATACTATGGCACGTATTGCAATGCTCGGCTCCGGATTTATTGGCCGGTTTTATGCCGACTCGTTACAGGGATACAGAAGTCGCGATAAGATTGTAAGCATTTATTCACGTCGTGAGGAAAGCGCCCGCAAATTTGCGCAGGACTACCAGGTAGCGCACGTCACCACCAATATGGAAGAATCCATTACGCATCCCGATGTAGATATAGTTTGTATTTCACTGCCCAATAACCTGCACGAAGCGGCTGTTATGCTATGCTGCAAACATAAAAAAGCGGTTATGACCACCAAACCGCTGGGCCGTAACGGCGATGAAGCAAAGCGCATGCTCGAAGCCGTTGAAAAAGCAGGCATTTTTAATGGTTACCTCGAAGATCTTGTTTATACGCCCAAGTTTATAAAAGCGCTCGACAGCGTTAAGAAAGGCGCTTTGGGCCGCATTTTATGGGCCAAATCGCGTGAAACCCATCCCGGCCCGCACAGCGACTGGTTCTGGGACCTTGAACAGGCCGGTGGCGGTTGCATTCTTGACCTCGGCTGCCATTGTGTTGAAATAACCCGCAGCTATATTGGCAAAGACATTAAACCCATTGAAGTAATGTGCTGGGCCGATACACAGGTTAAACCCATCGATGCCGAAGACCACGCTATCGGACTGGTGAAATACGAAAACGGCGCTATCGGGCAATTTGAAGTTAGCTGGACGTTCCGCGGGGGTCTTGATTTGCGCGATGAAGTAATGGGCTCCGAAGGCACCATCTGGATAAACAGTTTTTTACGCACCGGTTTCGATATGTTCACAACAGGTAAAGGGGCCGATTATGTGGCCGAAAAGGCCGAAAGCAATACCGGCTGGTTATTTCCGGTTGGCGACGAACTGAATGAACTGGGTTATAACCATATGTTCATGGATATGTTCAACGCTATGGAGCAGGGCGCAGCACCCAAAGAAACTTTTTATGATGGCTATGTAGTGAACTGCATCCTCGACGCCGCTTACCGCTCGGCCAAAAGCAAATTATGGGAGCCGGTTAAGCTCGACATCTGGCGCGGAAAAACCGGCGTAACGAAAGATAGTCATCTTATCGAATACGATGCCGAACATTACCTGGTAAAAGAAGAAGTAACGCACTATGGCGCTAAAAAAGTAATTCTGAAGAATAAGAAGTCGGGGAAGATCAGTGAGATAGTGATTGAATGATGGGCTATATTGATTGATTACTAATAAGGCATGAAAGAAAGTTACTCATTGGCGTAATTTTCTTTCATGCTTTTTGACTTATAGTGTATGACTGAACCTTTCTCTGCCAACGATATTAAATTGATAAAATCAAGGATAGACAAATCCTGGTTTGCGCTTTTGCGCATTTATTTTCCTTTTTTTATAGCGTTGTTAATAGCCAATTATACAGGAAGAAAAAAAGGAGTAGGCGGTAAAATTGGCCTGGCTGAATACCATAAAATTTATGTAATTGTTGCTGTTTTTTTCGCGACCGTTTTCGTTGTATTTCTCATACTGGATTTTAGAAAAAGAGTTTTGCCCTATTTAAAAGAAAAAACAGCCGGCGAAAAAAAATCAGCAGTATTTCGTGCCCGTAAATATTTCGATCCTATCCATAAGCAATATCTGCTGTTTCACCCTTTTAAGGATAATACCTACCTGACCGTTTCACAACAGGTTTTTAATTCTTTACAGGAAGGACAGGAAATAGAATTACAAACCGGTGCTCTTACCGGCGTTCTGTTAACCCTGAAAATTAATAATGAGATAATATCCGATGTTGAGGAGTTCAGGTTTCGTTAAACGCAAAAAGGTGAGCCGCTCCCGAAAGAGTAATTCACCTTTTCGCTATTCATCAAATAATTATTCTAATTAATTGCCCGTTTTAGGGGCAGAAGCACCTGCAGCTGCGGGCAGTGTAATATTTAATTTTTTAAGTACCAGGGGTAAAATATCGTCGGCAGCGGGGAAAGATATCAGTTGTTCTTTGGGCAGAATATAAGCATACCCGTTTTCTTTGGCAACTGCCTGAGAAGTTTGAACGGCCTTTTGCTGAATAGGGGCCAGTAATTCCTGCTCATGTTTGTTAAGCAACTGCTGTCCTTCTTCGTTCACAAAATTGGTCCATTTTAAATACAGCTCATTCAGTTCTTTTCTTTTAACCTCTTTCATCGCAGAAGTCCATTTTACAGAATCTGTTTTATAAAGGCTGTCTTTACGAAAGAATTCCATTTGATAATCGTTGCCCTGCAGAACCAGTGCTTTCTGGAATTCCTGCAAATCAGCAGCGGCTTTTTTATATTCCGGCATAACACTGATCAGTTCCTGCAAACTGACATATCCGATTTTGTTTTGAGCCTGAAGATTGTTGGCTACGATGATGCCAATGATTAATAATACTGCTACAAAATGCCTTTTCATATTGGTGGGTTTAGAAATAGAGTCGCAAAAATAGGGTTAATAGCTGCGTGTGCAACCACGATATTTCAAATTTATATTTCACTAAGGTTTTTCCCCTAATACGCTGAACGCAAAACGCTGAACGCTAATTCCACATATTTGTCTTAAAGCGTTTGGCATTTTTGCGTTCTGCGTTTAGCTTTTATTTCAATCCCATGTCCTGAATAATGCCCTGAATGCGCTTATCCAGTTCGCCATGCGCCTGTACCGAATCAAAATCGGCGGCACTGCCGAGGGTGGTATTTACACTGAAATAGAATTTGATCTTGGGCTCGGTACCGCTGGGGCGGGCAGATATTTTACTGCCATCGGCCAGAATAAATTGCAATACGTTCGATATGGGCAGTTTTATTTCCCATTCTTCGCCCGTTTGCAGATTTTTTCCTTTGCGCAGCTCATAATCCAGCAACTGCACTACCGGCGAACCATTGATGGTTTGCGGTGGATTGTTGCGATAGCCATCCATCATTTCGGCTATTTCCTTCTGACCGTTCATGCCTTTTTTCGTAATAGAGATCAGGTGTTCCTTATAATAGCCATATTGCACATACAGGTCAATCAGCTTTTCGTATAAGGTTTTGCCTTTGTCTTTTTCGTAGGCAGCCATTTCGCACAACAAGGCTACGGCCGAAACCGCATCTTTATCGCGCAGCTTATTGCCGATCATTAAGCCATAGCTTTCTTCGCCGCCCACAATATAATTTTCACTGGCTTCTTTTTCCTTGATCAGTTCTGCGATCCATTTAAAACCGGTAAGTACGTTGTAACATTTAACATCGTTGTCAGCCGCAATGCGGTCGATCATTTCGGTGGTTACAATGGTTTTTACCACAAAGTCGTTGCTTTGCGCAATGCCTTTTGCTTTACGGGCTTCGATAATATAGTTGAAAGCCAGTACGGCTGTTTGGTTGCCATTCATCAACACCCAGTTGCCCTGTTTGTCTTTAATGGCAATGCCAACGCGGTCGGCATCAGGGTCGGTACCCAGAAAGATATCGGCATCCAGTTCTTTGGCTTTCTTTAAACCGATGCTCATGGCTTCACTCTCCTCGGGATTGGGATATACCACGGTAGGGAAATTGCCATCGGGCTTCGATTGCTCTTCAACGATATGCACATTGGCAAACCCGAAACGCTCCAGTACCTGGGGCACCAGCGTAATACCGGTTCCGTGTATAGGCGTATATACAATTTTCAGATCGCGCTGGCGGGAGATCACTTCGGGATACACGCTCAGGCTTTTCACCATGTCGATATACTGCTCATCCATTTCTTTGCCAACGAGCGAAATATTGGCTTCGCCCCCACTCCATTTCACTTCATCGACCGAGGCAATTTTTTCAACTTCTTTTATTACGTTCTTATCGTGTGGCGGCACCAGTTGTCCGCCATCGTTCCAGTAAGCTTTATAGCCGTTGTATTCTTTGGGATTATGCGAGGCTGTCAATACTATACCACCCTGGCAGCCCAACCGGCGTATGGTAAAGCTCAGTTCGGGGGTGGGCCTTAATGCTTCGAATAAAAATACTTTAATGCCGTTGGCGGCCATTACATTCGCTGCAATCTCGGCAAACTGGCGGCTGTTGTTACGGCTATCGTGTGCAATGGCAACCCGTATAGTTCCGCCGGGATATGTTTGATTAAGGTAATTGGCAAAGCCCTGTGTGGCCATTCCCACTGTGAATTTGTTCATGCGGTTGGTGCCTACGCCCATAATACCGCGTAAACCGCCCGTTCCGAATTCAAGGTTACGATAAAAAGCATCGGCCAGCTCGTTCCCGTTTTCTTTTTCCAGTCTGGCAATTTCCTGTTTGGTAGCTTCGTCAAAATTTCCGTCTTTCCAAACTTTTATGCGCTGCATAATTACATCATCCATAGTGCTCAATTTGATGTTATTGTTGAAGGTTTGAAGGTATATAATTTTATGATTTGACAATTGGTTAATTACTTTTGCCGTGATCAAACACCATAAATCATCACTGTGATCGTTCGAATTCAAAAATCATTCTTTTTCTTTTTAAAAATAGCGTTCGCACTTTATCTGTTTGCAGGATTTGATAAAAAAACCTGTGCCCAGGATAAAACAACAGGCAATGGGCAGTGGGCAATGGGCAATGGGAATAACCCTGGCTCAGTCTGCCTCTATGATTTTCCGCAGTACCATGGTGTAGGCGGGAGCGATTCTCTCAATAAAAACCGTTTCTGGCTGGTTGCCGGCGCTCATGCCGCTTTATGGACCGGCTCCTACATCGCCTTAAATAAAGCCTGGTATGCCGATTACCCAAAGCAATCGTTTCACTTTTTTAACGACAACGGCGAATGGAACCAGATGGATAAAGCCGGGCATACCTGGACGGCCTACCAGATCAGCCGCCTGTCGGCCGGCCTGTGGAAATGGAGCGGTGTGCATGAAAAAACGAGCACCTGGCTGGGGGGTATCAGCGGACTGGCCTACCAAAGCATTATCGAAATACAGGATGGATTCAGCAGCGAATGGGGCTTTAGCTGGGGCGATATGACGGCCAATGCAGCGGGCGCCGCCTCTTTTGTAGTGCAGCAACTGGCCTGGAAGGATCAGCGCATCCAGATCAAATTAAGTTATTGGCCATATGAATATGAAAGCCCTGAACTGGTTACCCGGCGCAACCAGTTGTTTGGAAAAAGTTTGCCCGAAAGAATGTTGAAGGATTATAACTCGCAAACCTATTGGGTGAGCGCCAATGTTCATGCCTTTTTTGACGGATCTTCGTGGCCGGCCTGGCTCAATATCGCCGCGGGATACAGCAGCGACGGCATGCTGGGCGGTTATGCCAATACCTGGACCGATAAACAGGGCAATACCTTTAACCGGTTCGATATTCCAAGAGTGCGCCGCTTCTTTTTATCGCCCGATATCGATCTTACCCGCATCAAAACAAAAA
>Ga0114129_10007892_pt1 | contig 15148 bp, 8 predicted proteins | sample RhiMetdeltSRZDD1_FD_80071 | JGI IMG/M metagenome (GOLD analysis project Ga0114129, IMG submission 80071) | Populus rhizosphere microbial communities from Tennessee, USA - Rhizosphere MetaG P. deltoides SRZDD1 (version 2) (version 2) | ecosystem: Host-associated > Plants > Roots > Rhizosphere >...
ACGTTGAAAGTCAATATCTGACCACTCTCACCGGGTCCCTGAGAAATATTAGTCGCGAAGTTATTGACCGTCTGCGGTCCCGCATCTTGAGCCGACGCTGGCGGATCAGCAGCAATCGTGAACGACGGCGGATCGTTAATCGGATTCACCGTGATTGTCACTGTGGCGATGTTGCTGTCAGAGGTTCCGTCGTTCGCTTTGTAAGTGAACGAGTCGCCACCAAAGAAGTTGCTATTAGGCGTGTAGCTGAACGAGCCGTCACCGTTGAGCGCGAACGACGCCGCGTTTGACGGTCCGGCTACCAGTACTGCCGTCAACGAAGCCGGCGGCGTATCTGCGTCGGTATCGTTAGCGAGTACGCCAGGGGCGGTGACCGTCAGAGGCGTGTCTTCGTTAGTCGAGTACGCATCATCGTTAGCCACAGGGCCGTCGTTTACAGCATTGACCGTCAGATCGAATGTATCCGTCGCGGTTCGACCGTTGGTCGCCGTTACGGTAACAGTGATTGTCGTCGTGCCGCTCTGGTTAGAGGCCGGCGTGATTGTCAAAGTGCGCGATCCACCCGATCCGGTGAAACTCAAGTTGGCAGGTGCATTCGGCACGAGCGTCGTATTGCTCGACGTCGCGGTGACCGTAGAGATCAACGCGCCGGTATCGTCACCGAGGTTAAAGGTAACGCCTTTGGGCGTGTCTTCGTTTGTCGTCTGGTTGGCAATGTCCTCGATGGAGGGATGCAACTCAAACGCGCCGATGTCGACCACCTGAACGATATTGGCGTCGAACGAGTCAGCGTTGCGTGGGAAACCAAGCCCGCGTCCATCAACCGGCAGTGTCGTCGTAGTGACGTTGTTGTCCAGGTCGAATGTATCTGCCGGCAGGTTCGCATTGCTTCCCGCCTCAACAGCCAGACTCGTGGGCAATAACGCGTGTGTATTTACTAAGCCACCGTTGTCAGCCAGCGCTCCCAGGCCTGCGGCTACCCCGACCTTGTTGCCATTGTTGCCGTCCAACAGACCTCCGGCGCCGCCGGTTCCGATCAGGTTGAACGAGCTGGCCGCGTCGACTGTACCGCTGATGTCGTCAGCAGCGTCCGTCGGGCCATCTTCGTTGAAGTTGCCTGCGACGATGGTGTTCTTCAGCGTTGTAGTGCCACTGCCGTGGTGGATACCACCGCCAGTGCCTACTGCATTGCCATCGCTATCAGCACGGTTGTCGGAGATGGTGCTGTTAATGCTGGTCACCGTCCCGCCGAGGTTAGCGATACCGCCGCCGTTACCAGTGGCGCTGTTACCGCTGATCGTGGTGTTGATGAGCGTCAAGACGCCAGGCCCGGAATTGCTGATGGCGCCGCCGTCGATCGTGGTGCTATTGCCGCTCAAAGTGGAGTTAATAAGCGTCAGCGTACCGTCGTTCAAAATACCGCCACCGCTGGTAGCGCTCTGGCCGCCACTGATCGTGAGACCAATGATGGTCACGGTCTTGCTGGGATTGATATTGAACACACGACTCGCGGCGCCATTGCTCACCGTGATTCTCTCACCGCTGTTGTTGTTGATGATCACGTCCTTGGCCACAACCAACTCGCCCGTAGTGAGCGAAATCGAATGCGGGCCAGTTCCTGGGATGTCGAACGTGATTGTGTCGCCGGTGCACACCTGTGAAACCGCCTGGCGCAGCGAACCCGCGCCACTGTCTAAGGTGTTAATCACGATTGGGTCTGCCGTGCAGGCAATAACCACCTGCGCCTCGATGTTGCTCTGTGACGGATCGAAGTTCCCATCACCCGAGTAATCCGCACGAATGTTGTGCGTGCCCGCAGTGAGCGATGAAGTCTGACATTGAGCCTGGCCTGAAGCGACCGGCACGTTGTCGCAGATCACCGCGTTGCCATTGGACGTGTCGATGAAGTCCACCGTACCAGTCGGATCCGCCGTAGCTTGTACTGGCGTTTCGGCAATCGTGGCAGTGAACGTCACCTGATCGCCGAAGTTGGATGGGTTCAGGTTTGAAGCAAGCGTGGTCGTTGTGTTGAAAAGATCGATCAGCGTCGTGGTCTTCTGCGTGCCGCCGATTTCCGGATCGTCTGTAAAGACGTCCGCGAAGTTCGTGCCGGAAACCTTGCCCTGGTTTTCGACACGTGGTGGACCAAGCAGAGTCAGGTTCGGTGGATTGTTCACCGTGACCTGGAACTTGATCGTCACACTACCGCCGGCGGGCAAGGTGCCGATATTGGCGGTGACAGTTTCACCTGCCATCATCGGTGCTGCCATCGCAGGAGCGGCTGTGTGTTTGTTTTCAGTCTTCACTGCTCGACGAGATGACGTCGCGTGATTCGACAACACCTTGGTCCGTTGCTGAACCTCTTCGGACGCCGGTTTAGCCGCCTCGGCTGAGGCGGTCATCTCTGCCGCATGGGCCGTCGGCATGATCATCGAACTAACCGCGCCAGTGAAACTCGCAAACGCGGTGATGGTGCGCTGCCAGAATGACGGTCCATTGGCTGAAGCTGATTGCGTCGCGGGAGCGCTTGCTACCTCAGAGCCAGTCTGCGCTGTATTGGCTGCAAGCGTGCTGTTCTTTTCGTCGCGGGGCGCCTGGAAGATTTGCGTGACTACGCCTGGGGCCGTTGGAACGGTCGGCTGCGCGCACTGCGATCCAGCGGGGGTCGTGTTGATGAATCCGCCGCCGCCGCCCGCCACGTTGTCGGCCACCGAAACGTCGTTGGCGGCATTGTGGACGGCCGTGTTGGGCCTGGCAAGGATGTACGATCTGACCTGCGCGGCGTTGTTGTTCGCACCCGTGTATCCAGGCAAACGCACCGTTGTCAGCATGCGCTGACGGAGGCGATAGTCGAAGCCGGTGTTCGCGGGATTGCCCTCGGAGTTGTTATTCAGAAAATCGGCGCAGACCTGGTTGTTGTTGCCAATCTGCACGCCGGCGTTGAGATGGATACCGTGGTTTGCCCCGGCCGTCGGCTCGAGGATTGTGTTACCGGTGACCGTCACGTTCAACGGACCTTGACCAAGTCCGGTGGCGGTCGTATCGCCAGCCTGAAGGTTGAGGCCCGCGCTGCTCCACTGACGCATCGTGTTACTGAGCACGGAGGCGGTCAGCGTACCCTTTGAGTGGTTCTCGACGCGGATGCCGGATGACTGCGACGCGCCCGAGAGAGCAACACCCGTTGTGCCGATGGTGTTGCTCGATACGCGACCCTGCCAGTTGCCGTTACCCACACCTTCGTTAATGTTGATGGCGCCACCCTGGATGGTGCCGTTCATTATGTTGTTCGAGATATCGAAACGCACTATCTCGGTCGAGTCGACGCCGCCGTTAATGTCGCCGCCGGAGATCGTGATGCCCTGGCCCAGCGCGTTAACACCGCCGCCACCGGCAAACGTGCTGCCGGTGATGATGATCGTGAAGTTAGTTGAGCCGTCAGCGATGGTTTGAACGTGATCGCCGTTGGTGGCTGCGAAACTGGAACCCGTTACGATCACTTTAAGGTTCGCAGTTAGATGAGACTCGATGTGGATGTTGTCGTTGCCGTTCGTTCCGGTGTTGGTGTCACGGATAGTGGAGTTTTGGACCGTCAGCTCACCTGCTGTCGAGGTGTTGTTGACTACCCGGATGTTGTCGCCCCAGCCACCCCTGATGTCGCTCGCCGTAATCAGGTTTGAGTTTGACCCGGCAGCGGTGCCAAACAGACCGTCAAAAATGACGCTGCCTTCAAAGAAGGTGGCATTGTTTCCGTTAGTGCCGTTGACGAGGCACGAGTCCATCACGAAACCGGTGACAGTGAAGCCTCGCACCGCAAAGTTCGAATGGCCGTCGAGGCGCATGCGCGTAAGCACAACGTCGTCAACAGTGTTCAGGCGAACACCAGTACCGCCTGTCCCGCCGTCTGCGCCCGTCGTGTTGGTGATACGACCACCCGTGCAGGTGGGCGTCGCAGTGTTACACGTGCCGCCGTTGCCGACGACGCGGAAGCCACCGGGGCTGCCGCCGGAGTTGGTGTTTTGAAGAGAGATACCGTTCGCGGCAACCGCGCCGCCAGTCGTGTTGACAGCAGTCAACTGGATATTGAGCGGTGAGCGAGCACCGGCCGATGCGCCGCTGATCTCAACGGCCGTATCGTTCGTCGTGGTAATCGTACCGGATGGAATCGTGATCAGGCCGGCAACGGTGCCGGCGTCAGTGTCAGTCGCAAACAGGCCGCGCTCGCCGGAGTCGGGTGTCACAGTCAACGCGCCAAAAGCGACCGCGCCAGTGTTGTTGGTCAGGATGATGCCGGTGCCGATGTCGTCGCCGTTGGCGTTGCCGGTACCTGTAATGCTGGTGGTGCCGAGGGTGACGCTCGCGCCGTTGCTGGTTACCGAGAGACCGGTGCCTGTCGTGTTGGTAACGTTGGTGGCGCCGAAGGTCACGGCCCCGGATGGGGAACTCGCCACTGCTATACCCGTGCCCGTCGTGGTGCCAACCGTCGTATTGCCGAAATTGGCAGTGGTCATCGTCGAGTTGTTCAATGAGACGCCGATGCCTGCCGAGCCGCTAATGTTAACGGCCACGCCCGGGTCATTTACTACGAAGCTGCCTGAGACGTCAGTCAGCGTGAGACCATTTCCCGAGCTGTTAGTCGAGTCGACGTTGGTCAGCACCATCGCCAGCGGCGTGCGGCCTGCTGGGCCGTCAATAGCGACAGCGGGAGCTCCCGTGGCAGCGATGTCGCCGGAGGTCGAGGTGATTGTGCCCGTGTTGTCCAGTGCGTCGAGACCGCGGAAGTTCGCATCGGGCGTCAGATCGAGATCGGCGAACGTGATGCCGCCGCTGTTTGTCGCCAGGTCCACAGCGTCGCCGCCGGAGCTGTTGACGGTGGTATTGCCGAAGCTAGCTGCGACCGCCGAGCTGGCCATTGAGAGACCAATGCCGATGCTGTTTTGAAGGTTCGTCGTACCTGAGGCGAACGTGCCGCTGCCGCCGCTGAAGGTTATACCGTTCGTACCGTTATTCGACGAGACGCTCGTGAAGTTCAAACCAAGTATGGTGCCCGTCAGCGTCGCCGCTGCTCCAGCGCCCGTCGTCGCGATGCTGCCCCCACCGACGGTGACTGTACCGGAGTTATTGGCGTTCAGTCCGATGCCGACCGAGTTCGTGATTGCCAGCGATGTAAAGCTGATGGTCCGCCCCGCATTGGTGGTCAGATCGACGGCGGTCCCCGTTGCATTCTTACTGACTGTGGTTGCTGCGAACGCCACGTTGGCGTTCGAGCTGTCGATGTCGATACCGTTGCCGCCCGGGTTGGTGATGGTCGTCGCGCCCGTGACGCTGACGGCTCCGCCGCCCGCGCTGTGAAGAAAACCCACGCCCGTATTACCCGAAGTGTTGATCGTTCCAAAGGTTCTCGTACCGTTCGAGTTGTTCGTTAACGCAATTGCGTCGGTACCCCCGGAAACGGACGTATTCCCGAAGTTGAGGTCTGCCGTCGAAGTGCCGACGAAGATACCTTGACTCGTACTGGCGGAGACACTGGTCGAGCCGAACTGAAACGAGCTTCCGCCTGGACCGTCTGAATCGGCGACGCCCGTGAGATTGATACCCTGAGCGGCGCTCGAAGTCGTTGTAACACTCACAAACTTACCCGCAACTGAGAGCGTGCCGGTAGTCAGACTGAGCGCCTGGCCGGTGCCGTTTAGCGTTACGTCAGGGGAGGTCGAGTTGCCGACGATGAGGGTCCCGAAGTTGTTGCCCGAAATTTTTGCGCCGGTCGTGTTGCTTACAGTAAACCCGCGCAGCATGTTGCCTGAATTCAGACTGATGCCGATAGCGCCCGAATTTATCTGCACGATCGTGCCGTTACCGGAAGCCATCGCCGGTATCGGGTCTGTTCCGCTGGGCTGCGTGAATGTAGTCAACGCGATTAGGCCCGTAGTCGCATCCTGTCCGATAAACTTCTGGCCGAGACGAAGGTTCGCCGGGCCGGTGTAGGGAGTTGTACTTTCAAAAACAAAAATCCAGTCGTTGTCGCCCGGTTGTCCTGGGCCGCCGAGGTTGGCTGTGTTGAACGCCGACAGCGACGTGAAAGGATGTGAAAGGCGTCCATCGCAATTTGAGGTGCAAGCACCTGCGTTGTTGTTGATGAACCAGAGCTTGTTCTGAACGGTAACCGTTACCGTCGTCGAAACGCTTGCAGTGCCGGAATTCGCTGTATAAGTGAAGGTATCAGTGCCGGTAAAACCGAGCGGCGGATCGTATGTGAAACTGCCGTTTGCATTGATTGTTACGTTGCCGGAGCAACCGCCCGTACAGGCCGTACTGGCCTTGGTCTCAGCAGTGGCGGTCATACCGCTGTTGTTACCGGTATCGGGATCGAAGTCGTTGCCGAGGAGGTCGGTCGCGCCATCGGGGATCGTGATCTGCACGTTGCCGATGGTGTTGTATTTGTCACTCGCAGCAGCGACCGGCGATCCTGGGACCAGCGTCGTGTGCGCGTCGACTGTATCGGAGAACACGACGCCCGTAGCATCATCTGTGGGGCTCGTGGTGCCGGTGTTGTTTACGTTAACCGTGTAGGTGATGGTGCCACCCGGAGCTACAGTGGTCGCCGCCGCTATGCCGTCATCTTTTGTTGCCGTGATGGTCGGGGCATACATGGGTGCGGGCGCCGGTTGCGGGACTGGCGCATTGACGAAAGTATTCGTCGTTGCCGCGGCGGTTTCTGGGTTTTGCGGCTTGGCCGGCTCGCGTTCTGCGGCTCTTGATTCCCCTCGTGATACGGGAGCGAAGGGCACGAGAGGCATCATGATTAGGAGCCAAGTGAGCAGGCAGGCGCTGAAAATTCTGATAATGCTACGATAACTCTGGGGGACCGCTTGATGCATGGATTTATCTCCTGTTTGCTAAAGGTGAGAGTGGCAGGCGCACCTTCTTCGGGAAAAATGCGTCGCAAGAGTAGTACAACATAATTAATTGGTCAATGAAAATTCATACAGGAGAAGGGTGTTCGTCGGGTTTGTGAGTCGCGCTGTGCACCACTCACGGTCCCGGCGAGGGGCTCGCTGACTCCCGCGCTTTCCGTCTGCGTTCCTTGAGTTTCTTATCCGCCTCGAGGTCCTGGACGAGCACGTAGTTCTGATTGCCACCCTCTCCGCCAGTGAAAACACGAATCGAGAAATCCGTACAGGTGAGGGTCTTCATTTGATTCTCCATCCCCGCGTACGGCTCCCATTGATCAGCCGCCGGAAGGCTCTTGCCTTCGACGAACTTTTCAACAAACTTGTCGACATGAGGCCACTCTGGGCCGTTGTAATAGACGGTGAAGCCCGACACGCGTTCATCGAGCATTGTGAAAGTAATGCGGCTGACTTCTTTGAACTCAGCAGCGCTTCCATATTTTGACGGTGTTAAGAGAAAGGACGAATTACCGTGTGGTCCACGTGGTTTCGATAACGCCGTCCGCAATTCTGCGTCGTCCTTGCTGCCCGGAAATACCGCGAGAATTTCATCCACGCTCATACCCAGCTTCAGCCGGTTGATCAGGGGTGCTTCAGACAGTTTGAGAGTGCAGGTAGCCGGTTGGGGAACCGAAGAAGTGGTTATCGGAGTTGTTGACGGGACACTTATCGCCTGGTTTACCGGAAGCTGGGCCGGAGAACTAGCTGATTTGGATGCCGAACAAGCAATCGAAACAGCAACCAGAACGATGAATCCCTGCGCCACCCTGGGTAGCGCCTTAGTAACGCGTGACTTCATAAGTCTTCGATAATCCCCTTGATCGCTCACACCCTGGGACTTTGGGAGGCGGTCAATACAATCCTGAGTTCTATACAGATAAAAACCCGCCGGTACCATCTATCCGATCGCACCGGCGGATTTCATGGTTAATACACCCTCATTACCCTTGTACTTCCAGTACTTCCAGCCCGCTTATGGTCGCTGCGGGAAAATTCCCTGTAATGCAATACAAAAATTCAGCGTCAGGTACGGTTGCATATTGTTGTGTGGGAGGCCACCGCCCGCGGGCGGCAACGACTGAAAGGCCATTAAGGTCAAATTTGCGTTGACTACGGTTTGATAGGCCTGGCCTTGATTCGACTGCGCGAGCGACGTGTCCGCCGAAGGGTTCTGGGTGTCGGCGGCATCGATGTTGTGCGCCCGAATGCTATGGGTATGCACTGGCATCTCGCTCTGGAGCAGCGTGATTGACTCCACGCCGGACATCTCACCGAGGTCGCGCAAGCTCAGTCCCTGGCCCTGGCCCGGCTGCATCGGCGCATTGCCCTGCATGTCAGGCAGTGCAAAGGTCGACTTACCGTCACCGCCATACGTTGTGCCGAGGAGCGAGAACAGCGCGGTGTTCTGAGAGATCGGCATTAGTTGCCCGTCGCAGAAAGCCCAGCCCGTCGGCGGGAAGTTGAAGGGAAAGATGCGTATTTCGGCTACGAATTGGTCTGACATTTTTCTTTCCTCCTTTACGTCTGCGTCGGGAACACCCCGAAGAGCGAGATGATAAAGTTGATGCACAGGAACGGTTGCGTGTTCTCGTGCGGTTGACTTCCGCCAACGGGAGTGACGGCGGCTGGGTTCAGGCTGCTATCGGGAGAGTCTACGATATACATTTGCACCGAGGGTGACGCCGCAAGCACACCTCCCGCCGGGGAGTTTGTTCCGCCTGCTGCAGTGGAGACAGTCATCACGTGAGTATGGTTCGGTATCTGCTGTACCGAGAGCGTCTCCTGCTCGGTACCTGCCATTTCACCGAGCTGATAGGTCGTTCCATCCGGACCCGTGCCCATATGGATTGGAACACGACTGGCGAGATTCGGCAAATTGAAAGTCTCCTGTCCATCTCCGCCGTACGTAGTACCGATCAAAGTAAATAAAGCGTCGTTTTCTGAGATCGGCATGGTTTGACCTTCGCAGAACATCCAGCCATTGGGGGCGAAGTTGCCTGCGAACATCCTGATTTCACCGATAAATGGTTCTGGCATTTCGTCCTCCTCTAGTTCTGCGATGGGAAGATGCCCTGGAGCGCGATAATGAAGTTCAGCACCAGGTACGGCATCATGTTGTTATGTGGTTGGCTGCCGCCTACTGACGTCACAGAGTCGGGCCGCAGAGTTATCAGGCTGTTTGGCTGTCCATAGAGGTTGAGCGCAGGAGCTAAGACCGTGTTGTTAGCCTGTGCGGTGTTGCCGTTGGTTGTGGACGCCTGGCAACCGTGTAAATGCGTCGGCAATTGTTGAATGTTAATTGTTACAGATGTGCTACCTGCTGCTTCACCAAGTGTATGGCCGTTGCCCATGTGGATCGGCACGCGCCCTCGCAGGTTCGGCAAAGCAAACGTGGTCTGTCCGTTACCGCCGTACGTAGTACCGAGTAACGAAAACAGCGCCTGGTTCTGGTTGATTGGCAAAAACTGCCCGTTGCAAAGGGCCCATCCCTTGGGAGCAAAATTAAAAGAGACGAGCTTGATTTCACTAAGGAACGGTTCTGACATGTCTCCTCCTAAAGGAAAATAAAAACTGCGCTCGGCGTGAAATAGTTAGTGGTCTGGGTTGTTACGTCTTGATTTAACCCCGAAATCTCTCAAGTTAGTTGGAGAAATGTCGGGAGGATAGCTTCCTGCTTGTGGAGATCTGGAGAACTAATTATTGAAGCGCGGGGGATTCTAAACTGGGTTGGGCCAAATTACAAGACGAAAAATCGTTCTCGCCACATTTCATGCAAAACCTTTTTGTCTCCAAATTGCGCGTTAGTCTCGGGATGAATACAGATAAATCAATGACACGTGCAATTTTTCTTGGCAAGCGCTGAGAAACTGAATATATATACCGCCGCTACATCGTACGGCCACCAATCGGTCACAGCCCAGGAGACAAAAACTAAAATGCCACTTTCACGTCGCAGCTTTTTACGAGATGCGTTTAGATCCACTTTGTCAGTTGGTCTAGTAGTAGCCGCGGCCCGCATGGGCCTAGGCCAACAAGACCCAAGCATTCCAATTGATGCCCAGAAAGATCCGGTTTTCATGTTCGCCGCATCGACTTTCGAACCATATGTCGGCGATATCTTTCAGGCTCCTAATTCCCGGGGCGAACTTGTTTCAATGACTTTGGTCAGCGTCGAGAAATACGAAGCTGAAAACACTTTGACGAGGCGAGCCCGGACATCGGATAGTTTCTCGCTGAGTTTCAAAGCTGCTGGTGAACTACCCCCGTTTACTTCTATCCATACCATCAGCCATCCGAGACTTGGTAAATTCGATCTATTCTTGACGCGGCGAAAAACCGACCAGGGAGTACTGTATTACGAAGCCGTGTTCAACCATGCCCAATAACTCCGAAGTTTCTTTGCGTCCGGTGACTGACGCCGATCAGGAATTTCTGATCGGCGTTTACGCCGGCACTCGTGCTGATGAACTCGCTCAGACCGACTGGGACGACAGTCAAAAGGACGCGTTCATCCGTTGGCAGTATGAAATGCAGAAACAGGAATACGATGCGCGTTACCCTGACGCGCGTTACGAAGTGATTCTTGTTGACGGTGTTCCGGCGGGCCGCATCTGGGTCGGCGCTGATGATACGCAGATCCGTCTGCTCGATATCGCAGTGATACCCGAGTTTCAGAATCGCGGCGTGGGCGCGCATCTGTTGCACCAGTTGATGGATGAGGCGACGCGCGACAACAAGCCGCTACGGCACATGGTTTTTGTGCTGAATCAAGATGCTTTCCGGTTTTATGAGCGGCTTGGATTTAAGACTATCGAGGACGTCGGCGGATACCTGCACATGGAATGGCGTCCGGGCCAAGGTTGAGCCGCAGATCCCGCGGAATCTGCGGCTAGTTACTCAATCCTTTCGATAATAGTTGTACACCGCTTCATACCTGAATCCATCCGCCTCTTTCCCGATCGCAACCAGGAACACATCAAACTCACCCATCTCCGGATGCGTCATGTGGTAAGTCTGCTGTGGTAGAAAAGGGTCGAGTGGACCAGAGAACACCGCCGAGAATCGTTCCATCCCAGCCTGTTCCGTTGGATCAACTTTCCTTGGTGTAACCGATACGAGTTTCAAATCCATGGGCCCCGACTCTTCAAGCTCAACGCGAAAGTTCGTGTTCACGTTCTTCGCAAAATCTGCTTCGGTCTGAAAATCACTCATTCATCGTCTCCTCACCACGTAAGTATAAATTCAATACCTGCTCATTCGTCGGCCTGATAGGTTCCTTATACCAAAGCCCAACGTGACCGAACTTGTTCGACCATACTAAACAGAAAACCTTATCCGCTGCACGTTCGATCGCGGCGCGACTGCTCGCATCCGCAACCGGAACCGCCGCAACAATCTTCGTCACTTCCAACTTGCGCAAGCCGCGAATCGCCGCCAGCATCGTCGAGCCCGTGTGAATGCCGTTGTCGATGAGGATGACTTGCTTTCCGCTGATATCAACCGGTGGACGGCTGTGGCGACAGAATCGCTCGCGCTCGTTCAACTGTTTGAGGGCGCCGGCAATCGCGTGGTCCAAGCCACTCGAAACTGATGTTTGCGGCACCGCTTTGTCGACGATCAACGTACCACCAACATTCGTCGCACACACGACTTCTTGTGGACCAAACGGCGCCAGCAGCCTGCGAATGAACAACAGCTCGAAAGGGAGTTTCAGCCGGCGCGCCACTTCCACCCCGACACCCACACCACCACTAACGATCGCGATGACTATCGTTTGACTGGAGCCGTGGAACTCATTGAGGCGAAGAGCGAGTTCGGCGCCAGCCGTCGCAGCATTCTGAAACTTCATTACATTTTGGCCGCAGAGGACAAGTTCAGATTTGTCATCAAACGATGGAGATAGTTGGGGTGCACACCGAGCAGGCGGGCGGCTTCGGCGTGATTGTTTTTTGCCTGCTCCATCGCGCGCAAGATGATCTGCTTCTTGTGTTGAATTAATGCCTGATGATACGAAGGCACCGATCCTTCGACCATCACTTTCGTTTCGAGTACTGCTTCCGGTAAATCTTCCGGCAGGATCCAGTCAGTCGTTCCCAGCACAATCGCGCGCTCGATCGTGTTTTCAAGCTCGCGCACGTTGCCGGGCCAGTCGTACGCCGTCAGGAAGTTACGCGTCTCTTTCGAGAATCCTTTCAACTTCCTGTTGCAGCGCGCGCCATACTTATCAACAAAATAATTCGCGAGCAGCATTATGTCTTCGCGTCGATCGCGCAGCGCCGGCATCTCGAGAGACACGACGTTGAGACGATAGTAAAGGTCCTGTCGAAACTGGCCCGCTTCGATCGCTTCTTCGAGGTTCTTGTTCGTCGCAGCGATCAGTCGCAAGTCGACTTTGATAGTGACAGTTCCGCCGACGCGCTCAAACTCTCTCTCCTGAAGCACGCGTAGAAGTTTCACCTGGAGCGCCGGAGTGAGTTCCGCGACTTCGTCCAGAAACAATGTTCCTCCATCCGCGATTTCAAGACGTCCTTTTTTCTGCGCTAGCGCTCCTGTGAACGAACCTTTCTCGTGACCAAACAACTCGCTCTCCAGCAGCGACTCGTTGAGCGCCGCGCAGTTCACGGCGATGAAGGCCTTTTGAGCGCGTTTGCTGTTGCGATGCATTGCACGCGCCGCCAGCTCTTTTCCCGTTCCACTCTCACCCGAGATCAGGACTGTCGCATCCGTCGGGGCCACTTTGGAAATGAAATGATAGATGCGCTGCATCGGAGGGCTCTCGCCGACCATGTTGTGCTCGATGTTTACATCCGCCAGCAGTCGCTCGTTCTCCGTCTCGAGCCACTCAAACTGCCGCGCGTTCTCGATGGCCACCGCAGCAATCCCGGCAATCGCAGTGACGAGCTGCAAGTGATCGCGGTTGAAACGATCGCGCGGCAATGTTGTGTCGAGATAAAGCACGCCGATCGTTCGCTCGAACAGGATGAGCGGCACGCACATCACCGAATGTGCACGCGTCGAGATCAAACTCTGCGTGGCAGTCGTCGATTCAGACGCTCCATCACTCGACAACAATGCCACGCCGTCTCTCAGCACCTGCTGCACGATCGTCATGCTGACGTTGACGGCTTGTTCTTTTCCACGCGCGCGGTCAAGACCGAAGACGAGACTGGTTTCAAACGAGCCTTCGTCGGTAAGAAGAATCGCACCGCGCTGCGCGGGAACAACTTCAAAGAGCTGTTCGAGCAGGCGTTGCAGAAGATCGTCGAGGCCGCGGATCGAATTGATCGTGGTGCTGACCTTCATCAGCGCGCTTAGATCGCGCGCCATCAGGTAGACCGCGTCGTCAAAACGAAGCTGGACCGTCGATCCGCTGGCTACCTGGCGATCGTCGAGCCTGATGTCGCTCGACTTCGAAGTTGCCTCACCTTCGTGCGTCAGAAACAGAAACTGCGAATCGCCGATGCGCACACGATCGCCGTGTTCGAGCAGCCTGTTTTTAACCGGCACATCATTGACGAACGTGCCGTTGAGACTTTCGAGGTCTGTAATTACAAACCCTCGATCTTCCTTCTCCACTTTCGCATGGCGGCGTGAGACGGCGGCATCGGCGAGACAGAGATTCGAGGCGGTCTCGCGACCGATCACGAGCGTTTCTTCGTTGATTGCGAAGATCGCGCCTTTTAGTTTGCCTGAGATTGCTGCGAGACGCGGAGGCATGGATTCATTTTAAGTCACAAGAGGCACAAAAATCATGATGAAGGAAGAATGCGCCAGTTGTTGTTTGGTTTTGTGGGGATCGTTTTGTGTCGCTCGACCCAGTCAATGATCATTTCGCGAATCTCTTCGCTCGAGCGATAGACCACGGGCGCGTTCTTGTACATCGTGTAACCACCACCGCCGTTGACGCGATAGTTGTTTGTAGCGAGGCGAAGTTTTCTCGTCGGCGACAACGGCTGACCGTGAAAACGCAGGTTCTGTATTCGCTGTCCGATTGGTTTTGAAATGTCGAGGTCGTAAGTGACGCCCTCTGCGATGTCGAAGTTGTAACCGGGAATCTTGTCGTCGATCAGATCGCTGAGTGGTTTGCCTGGCACATATTCTTTGTAGTACCTGGCTGAATGTTCGAGAGCGTCCTTCAGTTGCTGACCAGTCACCTCGAGCACGGCGAGCGTGTTTTCATAGACGTAAAGACCAGCAATATCGCGCACGCTTACCGGTCCTTTTTCTATTCGTGCTTCGGGATTGAAACTCGCAACCATGGAAACGTCGGCCTTCCCTTCATCCATTTGCACTTTCTGAATCAGATCGAGGATCGCGGTGTCTTTGAAACGCGAGTCGCGTGCGTTCAACTCTTCAGGTGACTCGCCGATAACTTTCGCTAACCAACCTTGTGTCTCTCGATCGTAAGGCTCGGCGATCTTTACGACTTCCGGATCGGGTTCGACACGATCGTCCGTCGCCATCGTTCGCGCGGCTTTCGCATAGACGCGCCATCCCGAACCGGCTTTCTGCAAATACAGATCGGCACGAGCAAGATGCCGGCCCCAGTGATTCGCCTGTGTTAACAAAACACCATTCAGGTAGAGCGAAGGCACGTCGCGATGCGTATGGCCCATGAAAATGACGTCGATGCCCGGAACGTCTTTCGCAATTGCGATGGCCTCGTTCTCATGTGGCACTTGCCCCGGATTTATTTCACCGGTGCGCAAATCCTCTGCGAGGCCCATGTGCATTGCGACGACGACGACGTCCGCCTTCTCCTGCTCGCGCAGGATCGGAACCCACTTGCGCGCTTCGCTCACGGGCTCGTGAAACTCGAGGCCCGCGTAGTTCGGCGGATTGTCCCAGTTGGGAACGCCGGGAGTAGTCAGGCCGAGGATGCCGATTCGTACGCCCGCGACTTCCTTAATGATGTATGGCTTGTAGTGCGGTTTTTGTGTTTTCGTGTCGTAGGTATTGGCTGACAACCATGGAAACTTTGCTTCGTCTCGTGCCTTCTCGAGCACTTTGAGACCGAAGTTGTACTCGTGATTACCAACTGCCATCGCGTCGTAATCGAGCGAGCTCATCGCGAGCATCATCGGGTCGGGCGGCGCGTTGTTTTTGCGGCTGTGAAACGACTCGAGCGGCGATCCTTGAATCGTGTCGCCGGAATCGATCAGCACGACGTTGGCATGTTCCTTGCGAACGCGTTTGATCAG
>Ga0114129_10007893_pt1 | contig 15147 bp, 18 predicted proteins | sample RhiMetdeltSRZDD1_FD_80071 | JGI IMG/M metagenome (GOLD analysis project Ga0114129, IMG submission 80071) | Populus rhizosphere microbial communities from Tennessee, USA - Rhizosphere MetaG P. deltoides SRZDD1 (version 2) (version 2) | ecosystem: Host-associated > Plants > Roots > Rhizosphere >...
ATGGTGAGGTTCCTCTCGTATCGTCGAGGCGTGGAGGCCGTAGCCGGCAGGAAGACTCAGATGGCTACGCGAGGCGCCGGTATGACCTCGATTTCCGGGCTGTCAACGGCACCTGAATTTTGGATCTGGCCCGTACTTCGGGCCCTTGCGCCGAATTTGTAATCGTGGTTGCTCAGGGTGGAGGGTTACGCGCTTGCGCAGGAGGCGAAGGCTGCCCGTCCGTACATCTGGCGTTTGATCATCGTGATCATGTTGACGTTGCCTTCCATGGCGGCGGAGCTGCAGGGCAGGACCAGCCCGGCGGTAACGGCCTGCTGGTCGCGCACAACTGTATACAGATCATCACGTTCTGCATGCGGCACGCGGGTGGCAGAAGATTCGAACCGGGCGAACCGAACGGCGGCTCGGCGCGCGTTCTTCTCCATCACTCAGCGTGATGCCGCCTCTCGGCGTAGCCCGGTGCCGGCCGGCGGCTCGGTGGGACGTGCGCAGTCTGTCAAGATTCAGTCCGGGCGGGGCGATTAGCACCGTTTGCAGCTGACATGCGGGCACCGAACCGCATTCACGATCCGGCAGGGTGACGCTGATCTGCGCCGCAGTGCACATGCTGGCACAAAGCTGCACGCCAGGTGGTGCTCAGCCCTCAGCGATGGATGCCCGGATGCTCGGGGCGCATGACCAGGGGAAGCTGTTCGGTGTTACACAAGCCAATGCCTCACCACCGCGGGGGTGCGCGGGCGGGCAGGCTGTCGTGCGCTGGCCGACTGCAGCCGTGGCCGGCCCAATGGAGCACGGCCGGGATCCTTGCAACGGTCCCTGTAGGCGCCCTGGCGGCAGGACACGGAGCAATACAGTGCATCTGATCGCAGCCCGCGGAACATGCGGCTGCACCGGGCGCATCTCCTCACGTCGGCCAGGTCGATGATGTTGACGGTGCCGCCCAGCATCGCGACGGCCTCAGCCAGGGCGCCGATCGAGGCTTGCAGCAGCGCCATCCGGTCAGCAGAGCTGAGGTTGCCTGTCCGGATGCGGGTGGTGCCGGGCTCGGGCGTGTCAAAGAGGATCTCTACGCGAGCACGCTCTGGTCCAGGCACGTCTCTAAGCGTAGGGCCGTCTAGGGCCGGCGATCGAGGTCGTGGCTGCCCTGGGGCCGGGCGCGTCTCGCTGCCCGGTCTCGGCTTCGAGCTGGTCGCGAGCGGCCGTGGCCACGCGGTTGACGTAGTTCCGCCAGGCGGGGTCGGGAGCTGTGATCAACCGGTATATGAGCACTAGCTCGTCGCCGCCGGCCTGATGCAAGCGCTCGGTCGCGGCGGCCTCGGCCAGCCGGCGCTGGGCTGCCTCGATCGTTCGCTTCAGCGCGCCGCCGTGGCTTCGGCAGACGAACCCGCCAGCGATGGCGTAGCGCCCGCAAGGCTCGCCCCGGCCGTTGTGGGCGTGGCACTTGACCGCCCAGCGGCGCCTGCTGACCGGGTAGCGCCAGTCTCGGCCGCGACTACCAGCCATGTGACCAGCATGATGCATGCATGCAGTTCCGCGAGCCCGCGCGCGCGGCGGCGGCGCCCTACGGATACCCGTCGTCCTGGGACCGAAGATGTGCGGGCCGCCAGCATCCGCGCACCTTTTCCCGGCCGACTCCCAGTCGTCCCGGTTGGATGCCGACTGCATTCAGCAATGCGGTCGGCCCAGTGGCGGACCACTGATCGCAATGGGGCGCCAAACCGCCATAAGCCGCGGGGCGTCTGCAACCTTTGCTCTCAGCGACCTGCGGAAATGCAACCTTCGTGACCTTGACGCCCGCGCGCGAGAAAGGGCGATTGAAATACGGGTGGGGGTAGAAGGTTGCGAAGGTTGCCAAAGGTTGCACGGCCCCCTAGCCGGCCGTCTGCAGCCGCCACATCCGGCCGTCCTTGACCACTTGGAAGCCGCCGTGGACCTGGCCGCGGATCTTGCCTAGCCGGTAGCCGATAGCCGTCTCCTGCGATCGGGTGCTCTTGCTGGTGTCGATGCCGAACGGGTCGGCCACCAGTAGCGGGCCGTACAGCAACTGGGTGATGGTGACCGGCCGCCAACCGAGCTGGCCGGCCCAGGCTTCGAGGAAGGTGAGCATCTCGTCCCGGTCGCTCACCGCGTCGGCGTACATCTGCTCCAGTCCGGCCAGGAACCAGCAGTCCGCCACTCCCTGCTCGTTCCGGGTGCTGTGCTCCACGATGCCGCCGGCTACCTGGGACCAGGCCTCGTATCCGCCGAGGGTGCGCGAGCATTCCGGCTTCCCAGCGGCGATCCAGGCCTGGATGAGGGTGAGCGCCGCCCACACCAGCTGGCCGCGGTGGGCCTTTGCCCACTTCAGCAGGTCTGGGTGCCGGAACTGCCGCCGCTCCCACGGGCGCTCGGCGTGGGCGGCCTGGGCCGGGTAGGCTGACACGTCCAGCCGCACCGGTACCACCCGGCGGGCGATCTCCTGGCTGAACGACAGGTTGTTGCCGTTGATCATGAAGATCGCCTGCACCGGCACGGTGGCGTCCCTCGACAGGCCGAGCACCCGGTCCTCGAAGACCGGCTCGGTCAGCACCATCGACAGGGTGGCCGAGTCCACCGTGTGGCGCACGTTGTCCCACCGGATCACCTGGTGCCCGGCCAGCAGGGCGGCCAGCAGCCTCTTGGCCAGCTCGGCCTCGTCGTTCAACACGGGTGGCCGGGCCGGCGGCATGCGGCCGAGCGCGGGGTACATCAGCGCTTTCTGCAGGAGCCCCTTGCCGGTGCCGGGGGTGGCGGCGTCGGCGGCCTGCAGCGGCACTGGGCCGTCGATCATCATCCGCACGAACGGCAGCAGCAGGGTGCCGAGGGCGTGCTGGCGGCTGGCGGCGGTGTCGAACGGGAAGTCGCCGAGCAGCTCACCGTGCAGCAGCCACTTCGCCTTCTGCACCTCCTCCCACGACGGTGCCGAGCTGACCGGCTGGACCACCATCCCGTCCACCGGCTCGTACCAGGCCCGCGCCGCCGGGATGTAGCCGGGCTGCGTAACCAGCGTGCCGTCGGGGGCGAAGACGGGCGCGGTCACCACCTGGGTGAGCACCGGGACGCCGCGGTCGCCGCCGAGCTGGTCGGCGTGGGTGGCCAGGTCATCGACGGCGATCGGCGGCACCCCGGCCGGGGAGAGCCCGTCCTTGGTCTTCTTCACCCATCGGATGCGCGCGGCCAGCTCGGCCCGGATCGCGGGCGGGGTGAGCGGGGTGATCACCACCCGACCCTCGTCATCGAGGCCGGTGCGGGACAGGACGCCACCGCTGCGGAACAGTTCCGGCGGCCAGTTCACCGCGGTCAGGGCCCTCCGGGTCTCGGCCGTCACCGTCCCTGGGTCCCGATTGACGATGATCTGCGGCCGGTCCCGGTGGCCGTCCGATGCGGCGATCTGCCGCGCGGTCACCGTATGCCTCCCGGCAGCCGGCCCAGCCACTGGGCGCGCACCTGCTGCTCCTCGGCCCGGATCTGCTCCGCCTTGCGGGCCGCGCTGCGGTAATGGCGCTCAAAGTCGCGGCCGGTGAACGGCCAGGCCGGGTCGTGTGCGGTGGCGATCTTGCACCACCGCTCGTAGCACTCTTCCTTGGGCAGCCCGCGCAGGATGTTGCCGAGCACCGTGGCGGCCACCTCGCCGTCGTGGCCGCCGCCATCCCCGCCTCCTCCACCGCCGCCCCCGCCTGCGGCGCGGCCGCGCTCGCGCTGGTCGGCCAAGTCGGCATTGATCGCGGCGATCAGCTCCGGCGTGGCGGTCACCGGCCCCGGCTGGTACACCGGCTCGTACCGCTCACTGTCGTAGTGCCAGCTGCCGGGTCTTGGGATGAAGCCGTTCGACTTGATGTCCCGCCTGCATATGGGCCCTGCCGGGGCCAGTCGGCCAGCGGCACCGTGCGGGCGTCGATCACCACGTGGTAGCCCCGCCCGTGGGCGGAGATCGCATTGGCGCGGCCGACCAGCTGGCCAGTGCGGGTGTTCAGGTGCGCCTGCTCGCCGTCAACGTCCACCCCGATGAGCCCGCTCCCCCGGTAGCAGATCAGGCAAATCTGCAGGCTCAGGGGGCCCCACCTCGGCCCAACATGCCAGTCGCTGGTGTGGTCGCAGCCATACCTGAACTGCTCGTAGGGCCCGTAGTGGGCGAGCACCTTCGACCACTTGCCAGACCAGCTGCCGCGGCTGTCGCGGAACCGGCGCTGACGGTTCACCCACCGCGCTGTCGTCAGCAACAGCGGCATCCCCGTCATTACGCCACCCCCGCCTGTTGGACGGCCAACTGCGTGCCGAACCAGCGGGTGAAATACGGCGGAATCGCCTCGGCCAGCTCCTCACGGTTGGTCCAGCTGATCGCCATCACTTGGCGGGTGAGGCCAACCCGTTCGTGGCCGGCGACCGACACGAACCTGCCCGGCTGCCAGTGGTCGGCACGGGCGGCAGGGACGGGATGCGGCCAGCCGCACGAGCGGCGGATCCCCGGCGCGTCCGCAGGCGGGGCTGGCGGCGCATCGAGCACCAGGCCACCGCCGGCCTCGAAGCAGCGGTGCCGGTAGGTCTCGTAGCCGAACATCCACCCGCACAGCGTCACCGGGTTAATCAGCCGGGCGCCGTGCTCGGGCTGCTCGATCACGTAGGGCTTGCCTGTGGCGATGAGCAGCTCGCGCACCTGCGGCACGAGCTCGGGATAGGCGGCCGCCAGCCCTGGCCGACAGTTGCTCATCTTGGAATGCCGCTGGCACGGCGGGCTCACGTGGATGAAATCCACATCGGCGATCCATGGCCAGGCGAGCACCTGCAGGATGTCCGCCTGGAGGAAGCCGGCCGCGCCGGACTTCATGCAGTTGGGCTGAGGGTGCAGGTCGACCCCGTAGACCTGATGCCCGGCGTCGACGTAGCCGCGGGTGGCGCCACCAGCTCCGCAGCACCCATCGAGGATGATCATCCTGGGCCGTCCCCGTCGCGGGAGAATTCCCCGCCCGACTCCTCATCACCAGGGTCTGTGCCGGGGATTGCCCTGGCCGTTTCTCCGGCGCGCCGACGGTTGGCCGCTACCGTGTTGTGATCGACTCCGGCGATCTCTGCGATCTTGCGGTCCGACCAGCCAGGGTGAGCCTCTATCGCTACTAGCACCTTCCGCCGCTTCCTGTCAGCTGGCGTGGATGGAGTCAGCAGCGCGGAGGCGGCGCCCTCTGGCGGCTGCCAGGTCTTCACGCCGAGGTCGTCGAGCGTAAGCGCAGGCATGAGCTGCTCGGCAGTCGGCAGCGCGTCGAGCACAGCTCTGGCGTCAGCGGATTCTAGGCTCCCGGCAACCAACGTGCTCTCGGCCGCCAGCGCCTGGTTGTCGATCGCCGACTTGGCTGCCGCGGTCAGGGCGGCCAGCCGGGTCTGCGCGACCTTCCGCAGCTCAGCACGCCGGGCAAAGGATGTGAACTCCTGGCTGCGTGCCCGCCACCGCAGCTCCAGGCCCGGCGCGTGCTGCTGGGGGATACCCAGCAGCGCGCACTGCTCGGCGATCAGCTCGTTGGCCTTGACCGCTGCTTTCTCGGCGATGGCCACCGCCTGCGCCCACAGTTGATCTTCGGCTTCGAACTGCCCGGCCATGAGGTCCTCGACCTCGGCGGTAAGGATCTTCGCCCGCGTCTCTGCGTCGGACCTAGCCTGCTTCGCACGCAGCCGGAGCAGCCGGATCAGGTCGTTGCGGTCAGTTTTGTTCACCAGCTGCCTGCCTTGGGCCGGAGGGACCATGCCCGGATCGGCGGGGCCTGCGTGGTGAACGCGTCCGCGTCGGTGACGCTGATCGTGAAGCCGTAGCGAGCCCCCGCGGTCTGCAGGCGCCACATCAACTCGGGCAGCTCGCCGCTGTCCGCTGGCGGGTCCGTGTTGACCAGGACGAGCTGGTGGCCGCGCAGGTAGGTGAGCGTGATCATCCGCCAGGGCCGTGCCGGCACTTCTCCGGGTTCTGCGTGGGGGGCGGCGGTGAATGCCGGCCATCCGCTGTAATCTGCCATTGGAAACTCCTGTGTGTGGTGCGCGGGATCTCCGCTGTGGGTGATGTAGGGCGGCCACTAGGTTTGTCGGCCTGGTGGCCGCCGGGTTTACTCCTCGTCCTCGTCCGACGTGGGCCACGATGCCGGGAATCCGAACACGGCTCGCAGCAGGTCCGCGCTGGGATCGGGACTGAACGCGCCGGACATGATGGCGTCGTAGCTCCGGAGCAGCAGGGCAAAGGCCTGCTCCACACTGGCCATGTCGGCACCGGCTGCCTTCATCTGCCCGATGGCCGCCTCCACGTTGTCCAGCGGACCACCGAGTCGGCCGAACGCTTCGGCCCATGGCAGAGGCAGCATTTCAATCTCGTCAGTGGTTCCGGCCTTGGTCATCTCGTCTTCACCTGCTTTCTCTGTGAGTGATTCGCCCGGCCAGAACTCCTGCCGGCGCCCTGGCGTTAGCTGTGGCGCCCGGTCCGCTGCTGTTCAGCCGCCGGACTGGGCTCGCGCGCTCGCGTGCGACAGCGGGGATTCTGGTGTGCCGTTTCTCAGATCGGGTCCGGCAGGGTCGCCCTGACCAGCGAGACCATTAGGAACGGGCACGGTGCTGCTGGCACTCTCCGGCAAGCCGAGGTACTGCCAGACAGTCGCGGTGATCACGCGCCACTGCTGGCCGAGCTTGCTGACTTTGATGCCGAGCCGCTCCAGGTCGCCATTGCGGTGACAGGCGCGGACAGTGGGCTCGCTTACGCCAAGACACTCCGCGAGTGTGGTCAAGGTGATCACCGGAGGTAGGTCGAGGATCTGTTCGCGGGGAAGTTGTCGGGCGGTCACGACGCCTCCGCTCTATCGCTGTGCTCCGCCGCTGTCGCCACTTCGTCAAGCTGCTGCAGTAGACGGGCGTACCGTAGCCGCAGCTCACCGTGGGGATTGCGCGTGCCGCGCTCCCATCTGGCCACGCTGATGATGTGGCAGTTCAGCTCGTCGGCCATGCGCTCGCGACTGACGTAGGCCCGCTGCCGGATGGCCTTCCGGGCGGCCGGAGGTGGCAGCGATACCGCCAGGCGAGCCTCTTCGAGAAGCATGCCCATGTGCATCCTCCCAATCAAACTCGGGGATGTCCAACGGGATACACAAGCGGCTGTCACCCCGTCAATAGTGCACAGATATTGAGCGCGTGGTCGTCAGCCGTGCACTATTAGGGATCTTGTTGACTAGGCAGATGCACTAGCCCTTGCAAACTGGAGACACGGGCGGATACCCTTGTGGCTATGACAACGGACCCCGGCGAGCAGGGCGCTCTTCAGCCGCCTGAGGACATCTTCGGATTTCTGGGCCTGCACCAGGTCAAGAATCAGGCCTGGGTCATCGATTGGACACTCGGCACCCCCGATTGGGCCGCCGTCAGGCATCCCGCCATGCCCGAAGGCCTGCACTTGCGGGTGAGAGTTGCGAATACGACGGAGGACGGCTTTGCCGCCGTCGCGGCGCTGGTCGAGCGCGACGATGGTCGCGCCCTTGGTGCCCGCGACCTGCGGAAGGTCAGGCTGCCTCCGGCCTGGGCACTGGCTTCCAGCCTGACGCGGCAACATGGGCCGCCCTCGGTCACCACGCCCAGGCCCGGTCCCCGCGGCAAAGGCGACGACCACTGGCGCGCCGTGTTCAACCTCTGGGTCCGGGCTCAGCGGGTTGCACCGCATGCCCCTGTGCGGTGGATGCTCGCCCAGTGGGAGCCCGAGGTCAGTGACGCCACGATGCGCCGCTGGGTGGCAAGAGCGCGAGAGCGCGCCGCAGTTAACGGATGGCAGCAAGAAGATCACGATGAATAAGCCCTACCGGGCCTGCAACTGCCGGGAAGAATCCACCACCGGGCCGGACGGCAAGCGCAAGCAAGGCAAGTTGCTGGGCAAGCGGTGCCCGAAGCTCAAGAACTCGAAGCACGGTAAGTGGTGGGTGAGGTATGACGCACCGCCCGGCGAGGATGGCAAGCGGCGGCAAATCCGGCTTGGGCCATGCGACACCGAGGGGCAGGCCAGAGACAGACTGGTGGAAGCACTTGGCCAGGCAGGCACGCAGGCGGCCGACCGGACCACCAAGCTGGGTGAGTACCTGGACCGCTGGCTGACTTGGAGGGAGACCGAGGTCAAGCAGTCCACACTGGAGAGCTACTGGGAGGCGTTCGCCCTCTACTGGAAGCCCGCACTTGGGCACTTGCGGCTGGCAGACATCCGCGAATCCCAAATCCGCGATGTGCATAGCGCCATGCGGCGGCTGAACACCCCAGCCGAAGCTGGTGACCCTTCCGAAATGCTGCGCCGGATCGCGGCGGCCAGGGCCACCTGGCACGGGAAAAGGTACCGCAGGCTGCCGCTGTCCGAGGCCAGGATCAGGCGGGTGACAGCGCCGTTGGTGAAGGCGTTGAATGACTGCAGGTCGCTGCCGCTGAACCCGGCCGCCAGGGTCGGCGGCAAGGTGCGCAGGATGAAGCCACTGCTGTGGACCGATCCGAGAGTGGAGCGCTGGAAGAAGACAGACGAGATACCTGGCCGAGTGATGGTTTGGACGGCGGCCCAGTGCGGGGCTTTCCTTGACTCGATCGAGAGCGACCGGCTCTATGCCGCCTACCACCTGGCTGCCTACTGGGGGCTCCGGCGCTCGGAACTGGAGCACTTGGAGTGGCCCGATGTGGACCTGGCCACGCGGCGGATCCATATCCGGGGTGAGGTGAAGTCCGAAGATTCCGACCGGATCATCACCATCGACTCCAGCACAGCGGGGGTGCTGGAGGCATGGCGCGAGCACCAGCTGTTTGAGCGGCTGGAATGGGATGCCACCTGGACTGACTCCGGCCGGGTGTTCACCCGCGAGGATGGCTCGCCACTGCGGCGGGGCTGGCTGTATGAGCACTTCAAGGCTCTGATCCGCAAGGCCAGCCTGCCGCCGGTCAGATTCCATGACCTCCGGCACGGCGCGGCCACCATGCTGACCGCAGCGGGGCAGCCGGTGAAGGTGGTCAGCGAAGTGCTAGGTCACAGCACGGTCGCCTTCACCGCAGATGTCTACGTGACCGTGGCCGAAGAACTGGCCGACGCGGCAGCGTCCGCAATTGAGGCATTCGTGCCCCGCAAGAACAAGATCGGCCCCGGTCGTGCCAGCAATGTGCCAGCTTCTGGCGAAAATGATCACTGACATGCACCAGGGAGCCTGCACCTTGGTACAGACTCCCTGGTCAAGGGCGGAGGCTCGGGGATTTGAACCCCGGAAGGGCGCGAACCCTAACCGCATTAGCAGTGCGGCGCCATAGACCGGACTAGGCGAAGCCTCCCGGCGACCGAACGGTCCGGATCAGCGTACCGGTGCGGGCGACGGCGCCGCAAAGCACAATGCCGAAAGCCCGGGACCCTCAGCGGGCCTCGATCACCTGGTAGTCGCCGTGGGCGTACGCCTCCCGGATCTTGGTCTTGGCGAACTTGCCGACGCTCGTCTTGGGCACCTCGGCGATGAACGACCACCGCTCCGGCAGTTGCCAGCGCGGCACGCGGCCGGCCAGGAAGTCCCGCAGTTCCGCCGGGGTCACCGACGCGCCCTCGCTCAACACGACGGCCGCCAGCGGCCGCTCCCCCCACTTCTCGTCCGGGACACCGATCACCGCCGCCTCGGTCACGTCCGGATGCGCCATCAGGGCGTTCTCCAGCTCCATCGAGGAGATCCACTCCCCGCCGGACTTGATCACGTCCTTGGCCCGATCGGTCAGCGTGACGAAACCCAGCGGGTCGATGGTCCCGACGTCACCGGTCCGCAGCCAGCCGTCGTGGAACTTGCCCGGGTCATCGTCCTTGTAGTAGGCGCCGGTCACCCAGGGGCCGCGCACCTCGACCTCGCCGACCGCTGTGCCGTCATGGGGCAGCACGACTCCGTTGTCCCCGACCAGACGGGCCTCCACGGCGCAGACCAGCCTGCCCTGGGTATCGCGGTAGTGCCACGCCTCGTCGGCCGGGGTGCCCGCCGGCGGGTGCGCCACGCTGCCAATCGGTGAGGTCTCCGTCATCCCCCACGCCTGGACGATGAGCACGCCGAGTTCCTTCTCGAAGGCCTCCATCAGCGACCGGGGGACGGCCGACCCGCCGCAGGGGACCATCCGCAGCGACGAGAGGTCACCGCCATGGGCGCGCACGTGCTGGAGCAGCCCGTTCCAGATCGTGGGCACGGCACCGGCCAGCGTTGGCCGTTCGGCCTCAATGAGCCGTGCCAGCGGCTCCGGCTGCAGGAAGCGGTCGGGCATGATCAGGTCGGCGCCGGACATGACTGCCGCGTAGGCCAGGCCCCAGGCGTTGGCGTGGAACATCGGCACGACCGGAAGCACCCGGTCCTGTTCTGACAGGCCCAACGAGTTGCCCATGCAGACCCCCATCGAATGGAGGTAGGCCGACCGGTGACTGTAAACCACGCCCTTGGGCATCCCGGTCGTGCCGCTGGTGTAGCACATCGCAGCGGCGGAAAGCTCGTCCAGGTCCGGCCAGTCGAACGTCTCGGCCGCGGGCGCCAGCAGCTCCTCGTAGGAGTGCACCCGCACACCGGGGCGGGCGAGCTTATCGGCGTGGGCGGCCAGTGCCTCGGCCGGCCCGGTTACGATCACGTGCCGGACGTTCTCCGCCTGCAGCAGGACCTGGGCCAGCAGCGGGACCAGCGTGCTGTCGCAGATGACGACGTCGTCGGCGGCGTGATTGGCGATGTAGGCGAGCTGCCCGGGATCGAGCCGGAGGTTCAGCGTGTGCAGGACCGCCCCCATCGAAGGAATCGCCAGGTAGGCCTCCAAGTGCTCGGCGTTGTTCCACATCAGCGTCGCTACGCGCTGGTCTGCGTCCACCCCCAGCGTGCGCAACGCATTGGCGAGCCTGGCCGCGCGCATGCCCGTGTCCGCGTAGGTCTGGCGCCGGGTTCCGTCCTCGGTGCACGTTACGACCTCGCGCCCGCCGTAGAGCCCGGTGCCGTATCTCATGATCGCGGTCACAGTCAGCGGCAGATCCATCATCGTGCTGCGCACGGCCACCTCCATGTGGGCCAGCGCACCAGTCTTCCCGCCCAGGTGCGCAACAAGGTCCTGGCTGGGATCGTGTCACGCTCAGGCTGAATCGTCACCCTGCGGCCGGCCCGGCGCCGATCCGGGCCTGGCCACGGCGCACCGGGCGTCGCCTAGGGCACCTGTTCCAGGTCATTCTGCGCGCTGAGCGCGTCGCGCAGCTCGTCCGGATCAGCCGTCACCACCGAATGTGGGCGGGTGCTGGCGACGATCCTGCGCGCGACGAAGCGTTTCCGCTCCCCGTGGCTCTCCTGCCAGATCCGGTATCCCGGGAAGTCCCGCTGAAGGCCGAGCAGCACATCTGTCATGAGGGTTCGACCCCTCCTCCGGTCCGGGCCCCCGCGCGCGGTCTGGCTGTGTCGCTAATGATCAGACCTTGTGAATCCCTACGCATAGACGACGCGAGGGCTTTGCCAGAGGGTTACCGCCAGGTAGTAACAAATAGGCAAAGCGGGGGTAAAGCCGCAGCTCAGCCGCGGATACAGATGGCCAGGTGCGAACTCAGCGAAAGATCACGATGAGCAGATTCGCATAGAGTTACAAGAGTGGTAATCCGGTACTTCAGTTATGAATCGGCAATTGCCGTTCTGGACTTGCCCGCGATACGAAAGCGCGCGTTGGGGCAGTTGACGGCCGCCGGGCCCACGGTGACTGATTCCCAGCGGTGGTTCCGCGGCTGCATGCCGGTTCGCGGGGTGAGCCTGGCCGCCACAGCCGGTTCGCGCGGTGAACCGAGCGGCCACAGACCGGTTCGCGGGATGAGCCGGGCCGCTACAGGCCGGTTCGCGCGGTGAGCCGACCGGAGTTCACCGCCGCCTTGAACACATCGTGTCCCGCTCGTTCTGGTCGGCGTACGCGGCGGAGAAGTCCGCGATCGCGCTGTCGAAGGCGTCCCCCTTGCCCGGGTACGAGCCGATGGCGATCCGGTCGCCCCACCGGGCGTGGGCGAGGGTCGCCCCGCAGAGGCGCGCGTAGAAGGCCGCCCCGGACACCAGCAGGTTGTCCACCTCGGCGCCGCCCTTCCAGTCCTGGAACTGCCGGACGTAATAGTCGCGGGTGACGCCGTCGAGCCCCTTGATGCGCTGCCAGCCGAGGAAGATGTCGGTCGCCGCCTGCATCAGGCGCTGGCCGACCACGACCCGCTGGCCGTGGTGCGGGTAGGCGCTCCTGCCGAGGAACCGTTCCAGTACCGATACATGCGCAACGGGGCTGCTGGCCACGGGGCTGCCGGTCACGGGCCACTCGCCCGGGCCGCCGGTCGCCGGGCTGTCTTGTCCCCGCCCCAGGTCCCGGTGGGCAGGACGGAACACCGGTAATCCGTTATGCAGATTTCTAAGAGTCTCTAACGTCAATGGTAGAAAGTGGCATATTCCAGCAGATTCGGTCTGACGGATCCGCATCCCGGCTATGCCGGCTGGGCGCGCAGGAACTGGCCGAAATGCGGCACCGTGAACGCGATCAGGCCACGCTCGGAGCTGTAGATGAGCCCCTTCTTGATCAGCGCGTCCCGGGCCGGGGAGACGCTGGAGGGCTTGCGGCCCAGTTCGTCGGCGACAGACGAGGTCTGCACCGGGTCGTCGCCGAGCATCGCCATGGCCCGCATGTACTCGCGCTCGGCGGGGGTCGCCCGCTCGTAACGGCTGCCGAAGAAGCCGACCGCCAGTTCGCCTTCGGCCTGCGGGCCCGCCACCTTGACATCCGCCGCGGTCACCGGGCTGGCCGCCGCGACGTCCCAGGTCACCTTGCCGTAGGCCTGCACGAAGTAGGGATAGCCGTCCGCCGCCTCGAACAGCGCATCTAGCGCCGCCATCTCGAAATCGGCGCCCTCACGCCGGGCGGGTGCGAGCAGGGCCTGGTCAGCGGCGGCGCGGTCCAGCCGGTCGATCGGCACGTACCGGAACAGCCTTTCCGAGTAGCTCTTGCTGGCCGACAGCACCGACGGCAGGTGCGGCAGGCCGGCCCCGACCACGATCAGCGGGCCGCCGGTCTGTGACAGCTCGTGCATGGCAGCGCACAGGGCGGATATGTCGCGGGGCGGGATGTCCTGCATCTCGTCGACGAAGACGGCGATGCCCGCACTGAGGTCCGTGGCGACCGATGCGGCGTCGGCGAGCAGCTCGGTCAGGTCGATCTCCAGGTCACCAGAATCGGCGCGGCCGCGGACGGTCGGCACATCGATGCCCAGATGCGGGATGAACGTCCCCTTGGGCGCCTTCGGGTCGCGGGCGGCGAAGGCCTTGAGCACGCCGAGGAAGTGCTCGATCCGGTCCGGCGCCCGGTGCCGTGGCGCCAGTTCCCTGACCGCCATGTGCAGCGCGCCAGCGATCGGCCTGCGGATCGACTGGTCGGGCCGCGCCTCGATCTTGCCGGTCCCCCACAGCCGCTGCAGCGCCATCGACCGGAACGAATTCAGCAGAACTGTCTTGCCCACCCCGCGCAGCCCGGTCAGCACCATGCTGCGTTCTGGCCGGCCGCGGGCGATCCGTTCCAGCACGACCTCGAACTGGCCGAGTTCGCGGTCACGCCCGGCTAGCTCGGGCGGGCGCTGGCCCGCGCCGGGGGCGTACGGATTGCGCACCGGGTCCACAGCATTGGAGCCTATGGCGGCCTCTAGCGCGATCCGTAGATTCAGCTAGAAAGCACTGCCGGCGTGTCGCGCATCTTGAATGCCCGGCCCCCGCGATGGTCGGCGGGGGCCGGGCGTCCGGGCGCGCTAATCAGTGGAGCAACTTCAGCGTGTTCGCCGTGTCGTCCACGTAGTAGATGCCCTTGGCGTGCGGGGCCAGCGCCAGGCCGAACAGGGCGCCAGCACCGGGCGGGCTGCCCGTGTTGTCGAGGAGCTTGCTGGCTATCTGCCTGCCTGCCCGGGTCGTCTCGACCAGCTTGCCGTTCCCGGCGTTGACCGTGAGCACGTGACCGTTTGGAGCGATAGCCAGGCCGAGCGGCGTGTTGAGCTTGCCGCCGGTCGTGACCACCCTGCCGGTGCCCGCGCTGCTGCGGCGTATGAGCGCCCCGGGGATCGCCGTGATCCTGTTCCCCACGCTGTCGGCCACGAAGAGCGTGCCGCGGGAGTTGAGGCCGAGACCGGTCGGCCCGACCACCAATGCCGCCGGGTCGGTGCGCTCACCGAACCTGGAGCCGATCACCGTGCGCTTGACCAGGATGGGCGGGCTGCTTCCGCGCAGCCTGAGGGTCAGCCGCAGCACCCTGCCCCGGTGGACGACGTTGCCGTTCGCCGCGACGGTGCCGTTGAGCACGGTGCTGACAAACAGCACGGCCCGCGACCGCCCGCTGACGGTCGCCATGTCCCACGGGCCGTTGATGCCATGGCCCGATATGGTCTCGGCGACCTGCCCACTGTTGTTGATGACCAGCAGGCACCCGGCCCTGGCCGTGGCGCTGGTGCCGTCCATGGTCGGCAGGCTTCCGACCACTACCCAGCCGCCCCGCAGGATCCCGAGTGCCGTCGTGAGGCCGACGCCGCCCGGGCACGGGCCCGGCAGCGAGGACGCGCCGATCTGCGCGAACACCGTCTGCTGCCCGCCGGGTGAGACCTGCACGATCGTGGTCCCGGTTCCCTGCAGGTTCTGCGAGTTGTTGAAGTTGCTGACCAGGACGTCGCCCTTGACGAGGCTGCCGGTGCTGCGCCGGACGACGGCAACTCCGTAGGGGTTGACGTCCCCGTTACCCGGCACGGTCGACGCGACCGTGTGGTTCCTGTGGAACCGCCCGATGAAGGATCCGTGTGCGGCCGCCTGGGCGGCGGGTACGATCGCGAACGCTGCTAATGCGACGGCACCTGCGGCGACGGTCGGTACCCGGGCGATGCGATGGATTGATGGCATGAGTCAGCCCTCCCTTTCCAGTGGTCCCCTGCCGGCTCACACCGCGCGGGCGGGCGGCCGAGATGACGGCCTGCGCCGATGACGGTCCCCGGCACGCGCAGCACCCCCTGTAACGAAGCGTGCCGGTACCCCGGTTCGAATACGCGATGGGTTAGTAACAAGAAATTGCCGGGCCTTTTACTGGCGTTGGTACGGGTGGACCGGGCCGGGGGTGTCGGCCACCGCGGGA
>Ga0114129_10007894_pt1 | contig 15147 bp, 13 predicted proteins | sample RhiMetdeltSRZDD1_FD_80071 | JGI IMG/M metagenome (GOLD analysis project Ga0114129, IMG submission 80071) | Populus rhizosphere microbial communities from Tennessee, USA - Rhizosphere MetaG P. deltoides SRZDD1 (version 2) (version 2) | ecosystem: Host-associated > Plants > Roots > Rhizosphere >...
ACGAGCGCCATTACCTTCCGAGCATCCAACCTTATTACGATGCGCTGAATATGCTGGCGGAGAAGTATCGTGCCGTGGAGCAACCCAATAGCCTCACCCCCGGTCTTCGACCGACCCCTCTCCCTCGCTAACGCCTGCTCAAGAGAGGGGTAAGGGCTTGTTTGTGCTTAGAGTGATCGATTGTTTAGTCCGTTAGCCAATGGAGTGTGTAAGCACCACCCTCACACGGCCTCGAACTTAACCGACTTGCGACTTCGGCAAACTGTCCCTCGGATGAAAGTTGCCAAGATTCACCAAAGTCTCTTAGATTCATCTCGTTCACATATGCCTGTACTTGCTGAGGCGTCATGTCTTTTGGTGCAACCGCATGGCATAATCGGGGCCACGACTCCAATATCAAAACGCCGTCTTTTTCCAGTTGCATCTCTCAGCCTCTTACTAATTGTCGATGTTATCTTTATACGATGGTGAGGGTGTGAATATAGGCGCTGTTGAGCATTGCGCCGAGTACGATGATCATCACGCCGATAATATCAACTGTGCCTGATCCACGCTCGACAAGAGCTACGCCAGCTAACATCAGAAATACTGCCCCAATAAGATACTCAAAACGATGGAGATATGACCGATACAGGTGCTGCGTGTTCATGATGCCTTTCCTGTAATAACTGTGACTAAGCCTATCCTATTTTATTGTACGCCTTTTTCCCAAACTGTGATCTTCCGATAACCACTAGAGCGGCGTCTTATTCGTCACTAGCAAAAACACCGCACAACCAGTAGAGATACTGGTCATTAAACCCGAATTTTGATAGGATGAGCTAAGAGATAGAGTTTGACCGCTTCTCAATTGTGACTATAACTGTGTATGCTATTACTATCTTATTGAACGAGTTTCCCAGTATATGATCAAAAATCAACTTATTTTCAGTGCCGTCGCTGTACTTGCGGCGATCATTCTTTCCGCTTGTTCGGGCGAACCCGCTACAGTAGGCCCTACCCCCACGATTGATCCGCAAAGTGATGCGGGAATAGGCCGGACTCTCTTTCAAGCACAATGCTCAACATGCCATTCCACCGAGGAAGGCGTCCAGCTAGTCGGCCCAACGCTGGCTCATATTGCCTCTCATGCAGGAGAGCGCGTGAGTGGATTGGGTGCGGAAGATTATCTACATGACTCGATTGTCCGCCCCAATGATTTCACTGTGCCGGGCTTTGCAGAAGGAACGATGCGTCAGGATTTTGGACAGACACTTACTTCGGATGAGGTCAATCAACTCGTCACCTACTTGATGACATTAAAATAAGACCGTTCGCACGCAGGGCGCTTCGTGCGCCTATTCAGCCGAACAGGAGATCACCATGACTGAAGCCGCGACGACACTATCAGCTCGAAAACTTCCACGCTGGTCATGGTTCGTCATTGTATCGATTGGTCTAATTTTGCTTTTCGTGATCGTGCTGGCAGCGCTGCCGATTAAGCGGGACACGCCGCTATCAGAAGATAAATGGGGGGTCGGAGCAGTCAACATCGAGCCATCTTCGACTGGTTTGCTGCGCGAGTGGCCGCAAATCGGGGACAACTTCGATCCCAAAATGGCAAAGTTAGGCTACGACCTGTTTTTTGATCCGGTGCTGTCTGGCAGCAATGAGCGCTCCTGTGCAAGCTGCCACAACCCGGATTGGGGATTCTCCGATCCGAATCCGCGTGCGCTCTCACCTGATGGGAAGCCTGCCCTGCGCCATTCGCCCAGCCTTTGGAACGCCGCCTATGGCGAATCTTTCTTCTGGGATGGTAGGGCAAAGACACTCGAAGAACAGGTGAAAGTATCGCTCAAGGCGAATCTTGAAATGGATTCGGGTGGCGATCCGGTGGGAGAATTGAGTGCAATCCCTGAGTACAAGCGGCAATTCGAAGCCTTGTTCGATGATGGCCTTACTGAAGATAATATTGCGAAGGTCATCGCTGCCTTCGAGCGGACGCTGATCAGCGACGATTCGGCATTTGACCGGTATGCAAATGGCAATTTCGAGGCGCTGACTACTCAGCAGAGACGCGGGCTGGCGACCTTTCGCTCGGCAAGCACACGCTGCTTCGAGTGCCATAGCTCCCCGCTTTTCACTGACAATACGATAGACATTGTAGGCGTGCCCGACCAAGATTTGAACGATAAGGGTCAGAGCGATGCGGGCGGGCGTGACTTCGCATTCAAAGTGCCAACCCTTCGCAATGTCATGCTGCACCCGCCCTTTATGCATAACGGCAGCGAAGCATCGATGGAAGATGTGATCGATCTCTATCACAAGGGCGGCAAGGACTTCAAGCTGGCGGAAGTGGATCGGCGCATCGGCGGGTTCACTCTCACAGATCAGGAGATGAATGATCTCGTCGCATTCATGTATGCCCTTACCGACGATACGATTCCAGAAAAATACTGGTCGGCGGGTTACGTCGATCAGGAAGGGCACGTGCAGATTCCAGAGAGCGTTCCATCAGGGCTGGCTGTTGTCGAGCATCTGGATAACCCGGCAGGCGAAGCGCTGGCAAAGATCGTTGCCGCGCCAGAAGACCGTCCTCAGTGTGCCCGCAATGATAGCAGCACGCTCACCGTCCATGAAGGCGAGTCGATACAGGCGGCGGTTGACTGCGCTAAGCCGGGCGACACAATCCTCGTTGAGCCGGGTGTGTATCATGAGCGCGTGGTGATTGATCTGAGCGACATCACGCTGCAAGGCATTGCCGATGAACCAGAACAGTGCCCGCTAATGGGTTCTGATCACCGCTTCCCGGAAGGGGACGATGCACCCAACTGGCCGGTATTAGACGGGGATGTCGATGGCGACGGTGAGAAGGACTTGACGGATGGCGTGATCGCCTCCGGGAACAACTTCAAGATGCAGTATTTCATCGTGCGGAATTACACGGGGAATGGAATTCTTGTCGAAGGAGTTACGGGTGTGACACTTCGGCAGTATTTCACCACTGATACCGGAATCTATGGAGCGTATCCGGTACATAGCACCAATGTGTTGGTCGAGTGCGCGGTTTCGACCAAGATTCACGATGCGGCGATTTACGTGGGGCAGTCGCAGGATATTGTGGTGCGTCACAGCCTCGCCTACGACAGTGTTACCGGGATCGAGATTGAGAACTCGGTCAACGCCGATGTTTATGAAAATGAGGCGTGGGATAACATTGGCGGATTACTCGTATTCCTGCTGCCGAATCTGAGCAGCAAAGTGTCGCACGATATACACATCCACGATAACTACGTTCACGACAACAACCGTGAGAAGGGTGATGCCCGCCCCGGCAGCACCGTAACGTTGGTTCCGAGCGGGACGGGGATTATCCTCATCGGAACGGATGATTCAGAGGTCTACAACAACAGGGTCGAAAATAACAACAGCATCGGCGTAGGCGTTGCATCGCTGTACATAGCCTTTAAGCCGGAACAGATCGGCAACGAGATCGGCCCGCTCGCGGAACGCAATCGAGTTTACAACAATATCTACATCAACAATGGGAATGACCCATCGGACGAATATAGAGGTTACGGATTGCCGGGCGCTGATGTGCTATGGGATGCTACAGGGTATGGCAATACATTTGACGAAACGGGCATAAAGATGTTCCCACCTGTGCTGGCATCCTCGAAGACACCAGGACTTTTGCAGCGCATCATCTATCAAATTTGGAGTTTGGCGTCGAAGGTGCTGTAACGTAATCCTCTCTCGTAACCACATCCGTCGAGGCGAGAGGCTTCGCTAAGGAGCCTCTCGCCGTTACAGAATCCCGCACCGTAAATCCCCTTCCGTGCTATTCTATCTGTATGACATCGTTGAATTTCCGCTTACCTGCCGATCTGAGGGCATACCGCCCTGCTATTTCGACGCGGCTTGTCTCGCACCCGATCTTCGCGGCGATGCTGGTCGGGGTGGTGTCGGGCGTGCTGCTCCTCGTCCGCGATCTGGTGACGACGCCAATCATTGCGCTGCTTTATCTTCTCCCAGTACTCCTGAGTACAACCCTATGGGGACTGAGCGGCGGTATCACAGCGTCTATCCTCTCTTTCCTCAGTTTCGACTATTTCTTCATCCCTCCGCACTACGCGCTGATCGTCCACAAGCCGCAGGACGTGATAGTGCTGCTAGTATTTCTGATCGTCGCCAGTGTGATCAGCCAGCTTGTAGGGCAGGTCAAGTCGAGCCTCGCCAGCATCCAAGCCCGTGAAGCAGAAGTGATCCATCTCTACGATCTGAGCCAGAGCCTCTCAGGTTTGTGGGATCGCAGCCGCATCGCACGCATGCTTGCCGGGAAAATTAGCGAGGTATTTGGACGGGTGCAGATAGAGGTTCGGCTGTATATGCCGTCAGGGGCAATCGTGATTCGTGAGCCTGATGGCAACCCATCTGACGATATGCCACTCACAATTCTTCCGCTTGCCTCAACTCGCGGTGCGCTTGGTGAAGTGCGGGTATGGTCTATGAGAGAGATGAGCGACGCGGAAATCCGGCTGCTGCGAGCGATGGTCGCGCAGGGGGCATGGGCATTGGAGCGCGCCGCTCTGATTGAATCGGAAACGCGAGTCACGATTCTTGAAGAGAGCGACCGTCTAAAAAGTGCCCTGCTATCATCTGTGTCGCACGAACTTCGCACGCCACTAGTGACAATCCGGGCCGCCGCCGAAAGTCTGCACAACGGCGCGGTCAATCGAAACTCGCCCGCCGCCGACGATCTGCTAGACGCGCTCGAAGAAGAATCAGACCGCCTGAACCGCGTCGTGGCTGATCTATTGAATATGTCGAGATTAGAAGCGGGCGCACTGACTCTGCTTCGCCAGTGGAATGTACTCGCAGAGATCGCCGATACGAGCATCGCCGGGATGCGCCGCGCCGCGCAAGATCACAAGCTAGAGGTTGACGTTTCCGAGGATTTGCCGCTTGTGCCTGTTGATCATGTATTGATGCAGCAGGTGTTCAACAATCTGATCAGCAACAGCCTCAAATACGCGCCGACAGGAACGGCAGTCAAGGTGAGCGCGAAGCTGACCAAGGATGGCTCGGCGGTGCTGCTGGAAGTAAGCAACGAAGGCCCGCACGTCCCCGCCGAGCATCTTGAGCACATCTTCGACAAGTTCCACCGAGTCACCGATGCGGAGCGGATTCCGGGGACTGGTCTCGGCTTGTCCATCTGCCGAGGTATAATTGAAGCACATGGGGGGCGTATCTGGGCAGAAAATCAGCCGGGTGGGTTCGCATTCAAGTTTACTTTGCCACTCCGTTGGGAAGGCTCCGCCGCGCCGAAGCTACCGATAGATTCCGAGATCATATGAACAACGAACCGCAAGTCTTAGTGATTGACGACGAGCCGCAGATTGTCCGCGCGTTGAAAACGATCCTGACGCAGAAGGGCTTCCGAGTCTCGACGGCAGCACGCGGCGAAGAAGGGTTGGCGCTGGCGGTGGTCACGCCCCCGGATGTGGTGATCCTTGATCTGGGGCTGCCCGATATGGATGGCATCGAGGTGTGTCGCCACCTACGTGAGTGGACACAGGTTCCGATAATTGTCCTTTCGATCCGTGAGTCCGAGAAAATGAAAGTCGCCGCGCTGGATGCAGGGGCAGACGATTACCTTACCAAACCGTTCGGGATCGATGAACTGCTGGCACGGGTGCGGGTGGCGCTGCGCCATCTGACTCAGGCACAGGGCAGCAAGGAGCCGATCATCGGCGCGGGCGCTATCCAAATCGATCTAGCCCGCCATATTGTCACCCTGAATGGTGAGGAAGTGCGGCTTACCCCGACTGAGTACGATCTGCTGGCGTATCTTGCATCGAATGCAGGCCGGGTTTTGACGCATCGCAGTATTCTTGAGCACGTCTGGGGTTGGGCCGAAGCTGAGAATGTCGAATACCTCCGGGTGTATATGATGCAGCTTCGCAAGAAGCTTGAGGCCGATCCTCGCCACCCGACCTATCTGATGACCGAGCCAGGAGTCGGGTATCGGTTTGTGACGGGGGATTAAGAATGACCTCATCCCCCACCCCTCTCTCATTCTGGCGATTGCTAACATATCGGCAATCGCTTGGCAAGAAAGGAGAGGGGAAAAACGGTCTTCCATCACAATGTGTTCATGTGTGTACAAGTCATCATGTATTCTTTATACGAGAAGGGATATACTTCAGACAATGTTCATTCCCGATGGCTAAATTAAGAGGCGATTATTAGCCGATTTTATGGTTTGTATACTGATTTCACGGGATTAAGCTATGTCTAATACACTCTTAAACGAGGACTCGAAAACCGCACTCGGCGCGTCGAACCCGCTCACTCAGGAATACGAGAAGCAGAAGGAGCTTTTCGACCTACAGCTGCCGATGATTCAGCGCTTCTTCGAAGGACAGGCTGGGCCGCTTGCGGAAGCGTTCATCTCGCGCACGTCGCCTGCGAAGTTCAATTTACCGAATCAGGTTGCGGTTCCCCGCGATGGTCAGGGGGAACCACAGAAACTGCCTGTTCCGCAAAATATGCAGGAACAGATCGCGGGCGGTTTGCTTGGAACGATCACACGTACCGACGTTCGCACGGAAATCCGCAACCGCCTATCAGAATTGGAAGACTCAACTGATCGAGCAGTGGCGGTAGCGGCTGGTTTAGTGCGCTATTCAGCCGCCTATCACATGATTCACAACCTGCTTCCGACAGGGCGCTCGGTGACGTACCGCGCCGCCGATGGCGAAGAAATCCCGACGATCCCGGTGGGTGAAGTAGACGAAGCCGTGAGCGCCATCACCGCAGAATCAGATGCCATCGTAGAGGAAGGCAGAACAGAGGCAGGGCGCGGTGAACTCCTTGTTCCCTATGTGCCTGCGGCGCGGCGGTTCTATCTGCCACAGTGGGTTGCGTTCGACGATGAGGGCCATCTGCTTGCGAAATCCACTCAGGAAGCTGCGGCAAATATCGCCTCGATGCAGCGCTTCGTGGAAATCCTGCACGCTTCAGTGGCGCTGGCTGGTTACATGGTGGCTGATCCAGAGTACCAGCGCAAGCGCTACGGGATTCTAGGCCAGTTAATCAATCAGGGGCGCGCGCTGGCGATGCACCAGACTCGGGAAATCATCGAGACCATCAAGCGGCGAGCAGCCGCAAATGATCTAAATCGCGGTCTTAGCCTGAGTTTGCCTTACTTCGATGATCAAGACCTTATAATGGGGCTAAGCGACTTTCAGGTGATCCCTGCGGGACGGATCATGTTCGTGCCGGCGTTCGTAGTGCGTGCTGCTGAGGAAGAAGCGGCGAAAGTCGCGCAGGACACCCGGTTGAGTGCCTCAACCCGTAAGTATTTGCTCAAAGAACTCAAGATGCTCCAGCAGGCGTTTACGCCCGACGCCTGATATTTGTGTTCGCATTCAGAAAGGAAGTCGGCCCGCTCATGAGCGGGCTTGACATTGTTCATGTCGTCAAAACCTATCCACGCGCAGCGCGTGGCAGAAGTCTATACCGCGCTCGAAACCTCGCCGGAAGGACTTTCCTCCGGCGAGGCTGATGCAAGGAAACAACTCTACGGCCCGAATTCGCTTCCAGTGCCTGCCCCTGAACCGAACTGGAAGCGCGTCCTCAACCAACTCACCCACCCGATGGCATTGGTGCTGTGGGGTGCGGGCGTGCTGGCTCTACTCACCGGACACCCGACCCTACCCTGGGTCATCTGGATTGTTGTCGTCATCAATGCGGCTTTCTCGTTCTGGCAGGAGCATCAAGCTGAACGGGCCATCAGTGCGCTCTCCCAGCTTCTACCGAGCTATGCACGGCTGATCCGCGATGGGCAAGAAGCGCTGATCCCAACGCAGGATGTCGTCCCCGGCGATGTGCTGATCCTTGAGGAAGGGAATAACATTCCTGCCGATGCACGTGTCGTCGAGCAGTATGGGCTGCGGGCGAACCAGGCAACGCTCACGGGCGAAGCAATGGCAGCGGTCAAAGTTGCCGAGGCTTCTATCCGCGAAGGGCTAACCGATCTGGAACGCCCGAATCTGATCTTTGCGGGATCATCGATAGTCTCCGGCACTGGCCGCGCGGTCGTGTTCAGTTCCGGCTCGTTGACTCAGTTCGGGCGCATTGCCCGCTTAACGCAGAGCATCCCGGATGCACCGAGTCAGCTCCAGACGGAGATCATCCGCCTGACACGGATCATCTCGCTGATTGCACTGGGCATCAGTGCGGTAGTATTCGGGGTGGGCATCACCGATGTGGGAATTCCCCGCAATGAAGCATTCATCCTCGCGGTTGGGATCCTCGTCGCGGCCCTGCCAGAAGGTCTGCGGCCTACCCTGACTCTCTCGCTGGCAATTGCCGTCCAGCGACTTGCGTTGGAAGGTGTGCTGGTCAAAAAGCTGGCGGCGATGGAAACGCTCGGCAAAGTTTCGGTCATTTGCACCGATAAGAGCGGCACGCTGACACACAATCAGATGACCGTGCGGGAAGTGTGGGTCTCCGGGAAACGCCTCAAAATAACGGGCGCAGGCTATAACCCTGAGCAGGGCGATTTCATCCCTGCGAATGGCAGCGCACCCAAGTTGGAAGACATGGACGCACTGCTGACTGTGGCGCTTCTATGCAACAATGCTCGCCTGCTTCCCCCTACTCAGGATCGCCCGCGCTGGACGGCACTCGGCGATCAGACAGAGGCGGCGCTGCGCGTGCTTGCTCTGAAAGATCATATGGTAGAGGAACGTCTCAACCGGAAATATCCGCGTATTCATGAGATTCCGTTCGATGCAACGCGCAAGCGCATGAGCACCATCCATCGACACGATGGTACTGAGATCGCTTTCGTGAAAGGCGCGCCGCGCGAGGTGCTTCAGTGCTGCTCGCATGTGCTCATGGAAGGCGAGGTCGTCCCGCTTGACCAGGAACTGCGCGGCCAGATTTTGAGCGCCAATGATGACTATGCCCGGCGGGCGCTGCGCGTGCTGGCGCTGGCGCGCCGGGAGCTTCCACCGCGTCAGGGTGCATACACAGCCGATCAGGTGGAGCGCGACCTAACCTTTCTGGGCTTGGCGGCAATGATGGACCCGCCACGCCCGGAAGTCAGCACCGCGATGAAGACGTTCCGTGAGGGCGCGATCCGGGTGGTGATGATTACGGGGGACTACGGCCTCACTGCCGAGTCGATTGCGCGCCGTCTGGGGATGCTTGGTGAGAAGCCTCCGCGCATCATCACGGGGGCAGACCTCGATGGGATGAGCGATGAAGAGTTGAAAGACGCTATCACCGATGAGGTGCTGTTCGCCCGCGTTGCACCGGAGCACAAACTGAGAGTGGTGGCTGCCTTCCAAACTCGCGGGGATACCGTCGCCGTGATCGGGGATGGGGTCAACGATGGCCCCGCCCTTCGCAAAGCAGATATAGGTATTGCGATGGGTAAAGCGGGCACTGATGTTGCCCGTGAAGCAGCCGACGTGATCCTGACTGATGATAACTTTGGGGCGATTGTGGACGCAGTACGAGAAGGCCGGGCTATCTTCAGGAATATTCGGAAGTTCATCACGTACATTCTCGCCAGCAATGTGCCGGAGATCATGCCGTTTGTGCTAGCGGCGCTGTTCAATCAACCCCTTGCGCTGACCGTCGGGCAGATACTGGCTATCGACCTCGGAACTGACTTACTGCCCGCGTTGGCTCTCGGCGCAGAGCGCCCGGAGCCAGACATCATGAAAGGGCCGCCCCGCCGCCGCGATCACCAGCTTATCGACGGCTGGTTGGTGGGCCGCGCGATGTGGCTAGGCAGCATCGAGGTGATTCTGTGCTATGCAGGATTCCTGCTCGTTTATGCATTAGCGGGTTACACTGATATATTTAATCTACCGGACCCCGGCTTTAGCGCCGCGCCGCAGCTTCTATCCACCCCGGAAGGCGCGGTATACGTGCTGGCTCGAACGGTTTTCTTCGCGGGGGTGGTCATGGCACAAGTCGGCAACGCCTTCGCCTGCCGACGTGAGACACCGGGCGTCCATGAACTTGGCTGGTTCAGTAACCGCTTCCTGTTGGTAGGAGTTGCTATCGAGATCATCATGGCGGCGGCACTGATCTACGTTCCACCACTGGCGTATCTCTTCGACCTGATGCCGCTGCCCCTCTTCGTATGGCCTGGGCTGGCATTATATGGACTCATTCTCTACGTGCTGGATCGGATTCGGAAGGGCCTAGCCGTCCGTCTGAGTAACAGGCGGAGCCTGATGCAAGGAGGAAATGCCGCATGAGAGTGATTATTATGGGTTGTGGCCGCATCGGGACTCAGTTGAGCAAAGTCCTACTGGATGGCGGGCATCAGGTTGTCGTTGTAGACGAAGACTCGGATGCTCTGGCCCGTCTGGGGCCGAATTTTCGCGGCGAGATCGTGCGGGGTGTAGGGTTCGACCGGGAAATCTTGCTCAAAGCGGGCATCGAGGAGGCGGAGGCGTTCGCTGCGACGAGCCGATCCGATAACGCGAACATCGTCGCGGCGCGGATTGCCCGCCAAATTTACCGCGTTCCCCGTGTTGTGGCCCGGATTCAAGAGCCGCGCAAGGTCGAGATTTACAAGCGGCTGGGGTTAATCACGATTTCCCCCGCGCATTGGGGAGCGCGCCGCATCTGCGAGTTGATCATGCACTCTGATCTTGCACCAGTTATGACCCTCGGCAACGGTGAGGTATCGGTGATTGCCCTCGACCTGCCCCCTCACTTGGCCGGGCGGATGGTGCGCGATCTGATCGTACCCGGCGAAGTCAGTGTGATGGCAATCACACGCGACGATCACGCGATTATTCCAACCAGTGGGACTGAATTCACAACAGGTGATGTACTGCATGTGGCCGTACTTTCAGGAGCCATGAGCCGCCTCGAAGCGCTGCTTGGTCTCGATGCAGGGGGATACTAATGTTCGTGGTTATTGTCGGCGGTGGCAAAATCGGCTCGCATCTGGCATCGCTGTTGCTCAGCGAGGGGAACAAAGTCCGTGTGATTGACTCTCGCCCGGATGTGCTGGAACGGCTCCGGCTTGAGATTCCCGACGAGTATATTGTTCCAGGTGATGGAACTGATCCGAACGTGCTGGAAGGGGCCGGGATCAGGGAAGCGCAGGTGCTTGCGGCGGTGACAGGTGAGGATGAGGCTAACCTTGTGATCACGACGCTGGCTCGCTTCGAGTTCAACGTGCCGCGCGTCATAGCCCGTGTGAACAATCCCAAGAATTCGTGGGTCTTCACGCCGGAAATGGGCGTGGATGTGGCGGTAAATCAGGCGGACATCCTGGTCAAGCTGATCCTCGAAGAGATGTCTCTCGGCGACATGATGACACTGCTCAAACTGAAGAAGGGCGAATACTCTCTTGTCGAAGAGAAGGTGCATCCCAATGCTCCGGCCTGCGGCAAAGCAGTCCGCGACCTCGATCTACCGCCCGACTGCAATTTGATGGCACTGATCCGGCATGGGGAGTTGATCGTGCCTAAAGGGGATACTATTCTCGAAGAGGCGGATGAAGTACTCGCCGTCGTGCACCAGAGCCAGATTCCGCAGCTTGCCTATCAGTTAGGGCACGGCGGGCGGTATTAGCTGTGTAATCAAGCAAAATGCATTTAGCCTTATTAGAACACTTAGCTCCCTAATTCACCTCCTAGAGTAAGGGGAGATGAGAACATCGCGATGCCCTACGGGAGAATTCCAGTTTTAGTTGTTAGTACGATCCTCTCTATTGGTATCTCGCTTGATCCAACCGCTACAATGACAATCCAAATGTAGCATCCTAGAAACTTACGTTGGAGGGTAATCTGTAAGGGCCAGTATCGCACGAGTAGCTGCGCCTTGATGTGGAGAATTTTGTGCCCATAAGTAAAGAACGGACGATCCACATCCATTGAGACCCAGCCCTACCTTGCAGTTTATGGATAGATACTTAAGGGTTTTCTAATTACAAACCAATAAGGGAGTGCTATTATGCAGTTCTTGAGAAGGTTTTCAGTTGTTTCTCTGACCTTACTTCTTCTGATGCTGGTGTTGACGGCTTGCGGTAGCGCGGCAACATCGGGGACGCAGGCTGAAGGCAGCAGCACCCAGAACGGCCATACGGTCAAGCTGACACTGGCGGCCTACTCGACTCCGGCGGAAGCATACGCCAAGATCATCCCCTTGTTTAAGGATTATTGGATGAAAGAGAAGGGCGTACAGGTTGAGATCGAAGAGTCGTATGGCGGTTCAGGGTCGCAGTCGAAGGCTGTGGAAGGCGGCCTGGAGGCGGATGTGGTCGCGCTGTCTCTGGAGAACGATGTCACTCGTTTGGTGAATGCGAACCTGATTACTCATGACTGGAAGGCCAATGATTACGGTGGAATGGTGACTACTTCCTACGCAGTGATCGTCGTCCGGTCGGGTAATCCGAAGGATATTCAGGATTGGGCTGATCTCGCGAAGGACGGCGTAGAAGTCCTGACCCCTGATCCCGCCACGAGTGGCGGCGCACAGTGGAACGTCATGGCGGCCTACGGCGCGGCGGATCGCGGGCACGTCGAAGGGTTCTCTTCGGGTGAAGATTTTCTCCGTGCCCTGTATACTAATGTGAGCATCATGGATAAAGATGCGCGCACCAGCATCACAAACTACGAGACTGGAATCGGTGACGCCGCGATCACCTACGAAAATGAATACTTCGCGGGGAAGGCAAGCGGCGCGGATTACGAAGCCATCTATCCATCCTCGACTATCCTGATCGAGAATCCCGTCGCGGTGGTTGACGTTTACTCGGATAAGCACGGGACAACTGAAGTCGCGCAGGCGTTCGTAGATTTCCTGTATAGGCCTGAGGCGCAGGCGGCTTTCACCGAGATCGGCTACCGCCCGCCTGTCAATGTAACGACAGGTGAGCAGGCGGCGGTTGACGAGAGCAAGTTCCCAGCAGTCAAGGACGTTTTCACTATCGCCGATTATGGCGGTTGGGCCGAAGTTGGGCCGAAGTTCTTTGGCGACGACGGTATCTTTACTAAACTGATTGCCGAAATCAAAGGCTAATGCATGGCTGAACTGGCGTTCAATGATAGCGTCAGACCAGTGGCCCGCCCTCAAGTTCCATTCGGAGCTTGGGGGCTTCGGGTTGCTGCGCTGACCTACCTTGTAGCACTCGTCGCAGTACCGATCATCGTCATCGTGATTGCGGGCTTTCGCGAAGGGCTGGGTGTTTTCTGGGCCAGCGTGACTCGCCCGGCGGCGCTCAGCGCCTTGTGGCTGACCATCTGGACGGCTGGCCTGATGACACTGTTCAACATCGTCATGGGCACAATGACCGCATATGTGCTGGTCAGCTACAAATTCCCCGGCAAGCGGATATTGGATGCGATGATTGATCTTCCGTTCGCTATCCCAACGCTGGTTACGGGGGTGATGCTGGTCTTGTTGTACGGGCCGCAAACCGCGATTGGCGAACTTTTCGAGAGCAGGTTTGGCTCGCGGCTTCTGTTTGCTCCACCCGGAATCATTCTGGCCCTGCTCCTGATCTGCTATCCGTTTGTCATTCGGGCCGTGCAGCCCGTTTTGGCCCAACTCGATGTCAGCCAGCAGGAAGCCGCCAGCACTATCGGCGCGTCGCAGTGGACGATCTTTCGCCGTGTGATTCTGCCCGCCATCCGACCTGCGATCCTGACGGGCGGTTTGTTGAGTTTCGCCCGCGCCTTGGGTGAATTCGGCTCGATTGTGATCGTATCGGGTAACATCCCGATGCAGACTCAAACTGCCGCCGTGTACATCTATGGGCAGGTGGAAGCGGGCAACCCGGCGGCAGCGAGCGGGGTATCGGTGGTGCTGCTGGCAATCGCCCTGCTGGTAACACTCATGGTCGATTTGATTCAACAACGGAGGCGGCAGCATGCATGAGATCAAGCCCCGCACTCCCGCACAAATTCTGCTCATCGGCGTCGTGGTACTGTACGCGGCAGTTTTGCTGGTTGCGCCTCTGGTGGCTGTTTTCCAGGGAACATTTGCGGATGGGGTTGCTCCCGTTCTCAAGGCGTTTACCGACCCGGACGTGATTTCTGCCTTGAAACTGACCGCATCGCTGGTCATTGCAGCGACGGTTATCAACACGCTTGCCGGGGTAGCACTGGCGTGGGTGCTGGTACGCCATGAGTTTCCGGGGAAGCATCTGTTTGACGCAATGGTCGATCTGCCGTTTGTAGTTTCCCCTGTCATCGTCGGCTACGTGATCATTGTGTTATTCGGTCGCGAGGGCTGGCTTGGTGGAATCCCTTTCAAGATCGCATTTTCGTGGCTGGGGATGCTGCTTGTAACGGTCTTCGTCTCGCTGCCCTTTGTTACTCGCGAAGTCATGCCTGTTCTCGCAGCCATGACGCCAGAACAAGAGGAAGCCGCCTATACCCTCGGTGCGTCTCACCTGTTGACCTTCCGGCGCGTGATCTTGCCGAGTATCTGGCGGGGGATTCTATATGGCATCATCCTGACGATGGCACGCGCTTTGGGTGAGTTCGGCGCGGTGGCAGTGGCGGGTGGCGGAATCCGAGGGGTGACGGAAACATCAACCCTATTCATCTTCCGCGCCCTGCATGATCGCAATTACGTGGGCGCATACAGCTTAGCACTCTTGCTGGGCGTGCTATCCGTGATTATTTTGCTGCTGATGAATACACTTCGAACTCCAACCACTCGCAAGACGTAGAGAAGAGATCGCTATGTCCATTGTACTTGAACAAGTCAGCAAGCGGTACGGCGATCAAATCGTCGTCAACAACGTCTCACTCGAAGTTCAGCAAGGCGAACTCTTTGTGCTGCTCGGCCCCAGTGGTAGTGGGAAAAGTACAATTCTGCGGCAGATTGCCGGGTTGGTCGATGTCGATTCTGGACGAATCGAACTGAACGGTCGCGATGTTACCCATGTGCCGACTCAAAAGCGGGGGGTGGGCTTTGTGTTCCAGAATTACTCGCTCTTTCCGTACATGACCGTTACGGAAAACATCGAGTTTGGCCTCGGCATCCGCAAGGTTCCTCGCGCAGATCGGCGTCAGCGCAGCGAAGAACTGCTGGATATTGTTGGGCTTTCAGGACTTGGCAGACGCCATCCTAGTCAGCTATCAGGGGGCCAGCAGCAGCGAGTCGCGTTGG
>Ga0114129_10007895_pt1 | contig 15146 bp, 12 predicted proteins | sample RhiMetdeltSRZDD1_FD_80071 | JGI IMG/M metagenome (GOLD analysis project Ga0114129, IMG submission 80071) | Populus rhizosphere microbial communities from Tennessee, USA - Rhizosphere MetaG P. deltoides SRZDD1 (version 2) (version 2) | ecosystem: Host-associated > Plants > Roots > Rhizosphere >...
AGTCGCGATGACGTCGACGCTGATCATGACGGCACTCTTCGGGCTTTCGATCCCCGTGGTCGGAGCCGGTATAGCGCTCTCCGAGGGCGTCTCCGCGGCCAACACCGTACTCGGTTTCGGTACTGCCGTCGCGCTCGGCGTCGCGTTGTCCGGGTGGGCGCTGCTGAGGAGACGGGAGAGTCCTCGAGGAGGAGCGATGAGCTCATCAGGTTAGACCTTGTCGCCCGTGATGCCACCCACAAACGGGCACCGCGGCGAGAGTGTTCGACGCGAGAGCTCCATCAACGGCTCCATACCCGTCGCACCTTCGACGGGGAGCAAGTCCTCCTCAACGGGGAGCGCCGAGTGCGGCGCTTTTGCGCGAGGGCGGTGGCGACGTGCATGCACGAGAGGACCCCATGCAGCCGATCGACGCGGTCGTGGCGGAGCTCGTCTCGACGGCTAGTCGCCTCGGCGAAGCACGCCCGCGGCCAACGCGATGATTCCCACCAGGGCGGCGACGAGGCAGAACGACGTCGTGAGCGACGACGCCGAGGCGATGCCGCCGATCACTCCCGGGGCGACGAGGCCGCTCGCGTAGGCGACGCCCGCGACGCCGGCGATGCTGCGTGCGGGATGGGCGCCTACGCGCCCGGCCGCGGCGAACACGAGCGGGACGACGACTGCGAGGCCGATCCCGAGCAGCGCGAAGCCGAGGAGGCCGACCGCAAGGCCGGGCGCCAGCACGACCGCGATGGCGCCTACGAAGGCGCAGGCCCCTGAGATGCGGACGGTACGGACCGGCCCCAGCCTGCGGATCACACGGTCGCCCATGAGTCTGACCGTCGCCATCGCGACAGCGAATGCGGAGACGGCGAGGGCTGCGACGGTCGCCGACCCGCCGAGCTCGTTGCGGATGTAGAAGGCCGACCAGTCGGTTCCGGCCTGCTCGCCGAAGACGGCGCAGAGGCCGACGAGGCCGATCAGGAGGACGGGCCGGGTCGGGAGCGCGAAGTGCGGCGGCGCAGGCGCGTCGGTCGTCGTCGGGTCCTCGATCAGCAGCTGCGCGACGGCGGCGCCGACCGTGGTGAGGACGAGCGCCTCGACCGCGAACTGGGCCCGGGTGTCGATGCCGGCGTGGGAGGAGAGGGCCGAGACGGCCGACCCGGCCAGGACGCCCACGCTCCAAAAGCCGTGCAGGCTCGACATGACCGACCGGCCGAACAGCTTCTCCACCAGAACGCCCTCCGCATTCATCGCCATGTCCGCGAGCCCCGCGACCGCACCGGAGACGAGCAGGACGGCGCAGAGCGCGACGAGCGACGTCGGTAGCGCCGGCAGGACGAGGCACGTGCACCACGCAACGATCGTGGCCGTGACGAACGGGCGGAGCGCGAAGCGGTGAGCGAGACGGCCCGAGAAGGGCATGGCGAGGAGGGCGCCTATCCCCGGCATGAGCAGCGCGACCCCGAGATGGCCGACGCCGACGCCGACGTGTGACGCGATCCACGGAATGCGGGCCGCGAAGCTGCCGGTGACGCATCCGTGCACCGCGAACACCGCCGCCGTCCCGCGTCGCGCACGCTGGACCTCGGGCGCGGGCGCGACCTGATCCGGTGCAGACGTCGCGGCCGCGGTCACCGCGCGAGACTATCCAGCCGGCCGAGAACTACCTGTTCGCATCGTCGACCGACCTACTAGAGGGCGTTCGGGCTACACGCGCGCGCGCGCGAGTATCAGAAGCCGGGTCGCTGCGTCAGTATGGTCGTCAGCGCCTCCGGGTATTGGCTTCGCTCGGCACGCGCGGCCCTTCCTTTCAGAGTCCGCGAGGCCGCCGTCCGTACGTCTCCGCGAGCTCGGCGAACTTCTCCCAGGACAGGCGCCGCGGGATGTGTTTGGGCGACGTAATCCAGTCGATCGAGCCGCGGCTGATCTTCAGCGTCCCGAGCCGTCTCCCGTCTGCTCGAACCTCGATCTCTACATCGGTGTTGACGATCGTGATCCCGTGCCGAACCTCAAGGCGAGTCTCATGAATGGGCATCAGGCTTTCTCGCCTGCCGGGACCAGGTTGTCAAGTGGCAGGTGGGCGGTCATCTGCGCATGGGAGTTACACAGCTGCGCGGCACCTTGCGCCGTACCAGCGGATGAGTGGGCACCGCCCCCAGCCGCGTCTCGTGTGTGTCCGACCGCAGGAGTCGATTCTGAGGTCTCGCTCGGCGCGGCCGTCCTCTCTACTGTAAGCGTGCCATGTCGGTGGCGGCAGCACTCCGAATCGGGGTCGTCGGTCTCGGCAGGATCGGCGCAGTGCACGCGCAGACGCTCAGCGGGCTCGATGGCGTCTCGCTTTTGCTGTCCGACGCCGACCACGAACGCGCCACCGAGATTGCCGGCGCGCTCGGCGTTCCCGCAGTAGCGAGGCCGGAGACGCTCCTCGAGGAGGGCATCGACGCGCTCGTCATCGCGACAAGCACACAGGGGCACGTTCCGCTCCTCCGGCTTGCTGCCTCGGCAGGGGTCCCGGCATTCTGCGAGAAACCTGTCGCCCTCGAGCTCGCGGCACTGGCCGACGTGAGCGACGAAGTCGCGAGGGCGGGTATCGCGGTGCAGATCGGGTTCCAGCGGCGCTTCGATCCCGGGTACCGCGCGGCGCGCGCCGCGGTGATCTCGGGCGAGCTGGGAAACCTTCTCCTGGTACGTGCGGCGACGCACGATCCCGCTCCGCCGGGGGAGGCCTACATCGCGACTTCGGGTGGAATTTTCCGGGATCTCAGCATCCACGACTTTGACGCGATCCGGTACGTGACGGGCGAGGAGATCGTCGAGGTCTACGCCGACGGCGCCGTGCGCGAGACGGAATGGTTCGCGCGCTATGACGATGTCGACGCTGCGGTCGCCGTCCTCCGCTTGAGCGGCGGAGCGCTCGGGATCGTTTCGGGTGCCCGCCATGACCCGCTCGGCTACGACGTCAGGCTCGAGTTGTTCGGTGCTGCCGAGAGCATCGTGGTCGGCGTGGATTCGCGCAGCCCGATCAGGTCGGTCGAGCCCGGCGGGACCCAGGCCGGGGTCGGCTATAGAAACTTCCTCGAGCGGTTCGAGCAGGCGTATCGCGAGGAGCTTGCCGTGTTCGTCGAAACGGTGCGCTCCGGTGGCGAAAGCGCCTGCTCGCTGGAGGACGCCCGGGCCGCCCTCGCGGTCGCGCTGGCGGCGGATCGCTCGAGGAGAGAGAGGCGGCCGGTCGGCATCGAGGAGGTACGACTGGCGCGAATGCCTTCCAACAGTTGAGAATCAGATGAAGGCCCTTGGAAGCGATCGAGGAGGAGGAGCGATGAGCGACAAGCTGTTCGAGGGATTCACCGAGGAGGAGGAAGAGGCACAGCTGACGCGGCGCCGCTTGTTCGTGACCGGAGGACTTGCGGCTGCAGGCCTCACGGCGCTCGGGTCGCCTGCAGGCAGGGCGTTCGCCGCGGCCAACGCGTCGACGATCAAGATCGCCGTCGTCACCCACGGGGACACCGGCTCGTTCTGGTCGGTTTTCAAGCGCGGTGTCGACCAGGCGAAGAAGGACCTCAAGTCACGAGGTGTCAGCGTGACGCAGGTCTATGCGAACAACAACGTGCCGAAGCAAGTGGCCGGCATCAACTCCGCAATCGCCAACGGCGCGAAGATCATCGCGACCTCGGTGCCCGACGCCAGTGCGCTTCGGGGACCGCTGCAGAAGGCCTCGTCCAAGGGGATCGAGATCATCACCGTCAATTCCGGGCTCGGTGCGTTCGATTCGCTGCCGACCTACGAGGTGCACGTCGGACAAACGGAAGACGTCGCGGGCAAGGGCGCGGGCAAGCAGTTCAAGAAGGCCGGTGCCAAGAAGGTCCTGATTGTGATCCACGAGGCGAGCAACTCGGGCCTGCAGCAGCGCGCGGCCGGGGTCAAGAGCGTCCTCGGGGGGAGCAACGTCAAGGTCCTGACGATTCCAAACGCAAAGTCGGACATCCCGGGAACGAAGGCGAAGGTGAAAGCCGCCTTCAACGCCGACAAGAAGCTCGACGCCTTCCTCGGGCTCGACCCGGACGTCACGATCCCGTGCATCTCGTCGGTCCCGAAAGGGACGAAAATCGGGACGTTCGACGTCGGCGGTGCGATCAAGGAAATCCAGGCAGGTCGGATGCTGTTCGCAATCGACCAGCAGCAGTACCTGCAGGGGTACCTGCCGGTGGTCTTCGCGGTCCTGTTCGTGACCAACCTCAACACCGTCGGCAACGGGCAGCCGGTGCTCACCGGGCCGGGCATCATCAACAAGGCCAACGCGGCGAAGATCGCGGAGCTGGCAAAGAAGGGCACTCGCTGAGAGCGGGCCGTGGGCGGCTGCGGCGCCGCCCACAGGCCTGGCTGAAGCGCGGGGGGGTAGGTCGCGATGACCGACACGACAGCGCCGAGCGCTCCCACGGACGAACGCCTTGTCCGTGTTGGTCCTCTGACCCGGCTGCTGACGCGGCCGGACATCGGCGCCCTGCTCGGGGCGATCGCGATCTTCTTCGCGTTCGCTTACTTCGCGCGCGCGGTCGACTGGCTGTCGGACCCGGGCATCGCAGCCGGGTGGACGGATCAGGCGGCCCAGTACGGCATCGTCGCGGTGCCCGTAGCGCTGCTGATGATCGGGGGGGAGTTCGACCTTTCCGCCGGAGTGATGATCGGCAGCTCTGGGCTCCTGCTCGGCTATTTGACGACATTCCAGGGCATGAACGTCTGGCCGGCGATCGCGCTCGTCTTGCTCTTCGGAGTCGCGATCGGCTTGATCAACGGGATCACCGTCGTGAGGACGAAGCTGCCGAGCTTCATCGTGACGCTCGCGACGTTCTTCGTCCTCCAGGGCGTGAACGCCGCGGGCACGCTCAGGCTGACGGGCCAGACCGCAATCCAGGACATCGACAGCGCGAGCGGATTCGAGTCGGCCCGGAAGTTCTTCGCCGGTGACCTCACGCACTACGACTTCAAGGTCAAGGTGCTGTGGTGGATTGCGATCACCATCGTCGGCGCGTGGCTGCTGGCGAAGACGCGGTTCGGCAACTGGATCTATAGCGCGGGTGGTGATCCGAGCTCCGCGCGCAATGTCGGCGTGCCGGTCGCGCGCACGAAGATCCTCCTGTTCGTGATGACCTCCGCAACGGCGGCGCTGATGGGGATCATCGAGGCGCTCGAGCTTCGCTCGATGCAGGCCGGGGAGGGGATCGGGCTCGAGTTCATCTTCATCATCTGCGCCGTCGTCGGCGGCTGTCTGCTCACGGGGGGCTTCGGCTCGGTGATCGGTACGTTCTTCGGTGCCGCCATGCTCGGGATGGTTCAGCTCGGAATCGTCGACTCGCAGTGGGACAGCAACTGGACCTACACGTTCCAGGGCGGGATCCTGTTCGCGGCCGTGATGCTGAACACCCTCATCCGCAGCCGGGCACAGCGAGCGAGATGACGATGGCGCACCTGCTCGAAGCCGACCACGTCTCCAAGTACTACGGCAACATCGTGGCGCTGAAGGACATCTCGATGTACGTCGACGCGGGTGAGGTCACGTGCATCCTCGGCGACAACGGCGCCGGGAAGTCGAGCTTCATCAAGCTCCTCTCCGGGGTCCACCAGGCGGACGCCGGAAGGCTGCTGGTCGAGGGGGAAGAGGTGCACTTCGGGTCCCCGCGCGACGCCCGGGCGAAAGGCATTGCGACCGTGTACCAGGACCTGGCGATGGTTCCGCTGATGTCGATCTGGCGGAACTTCTTCCTCGGTGCCGAGCCGCGCAAGGGGATCGGCCCGCTGAAGTGGTTCGACGCCGCGACGGCGAAAGGGATTGTCCGCCGCGAGCTGCGCGAGATGGGCATCGACATCCGCGACCCCGACCAGCCCGTCGGGACGCTGTCCGGTGGCGAGCGCCAGTCGGTGGCGATCGCGCGGGCGGTGTATTTCGGCGCACGCGTGCTCATTCTCGACGAGCCGACCTCGGCGCTCGGAGTGAAGCAGGCCGGCGTCGTCCTGAAATACATCCTTCAGGCGCGGGAGCGAGGCGTGGCGGTGATCTTCATCACCCACAACCCGCACCACGCCTACCCGGTCGGGGACCGCTTCGTGATCTTGAACCGCGGCCAGAGTCTCGGTGCGTACGAGAAGAGCGAGATCGACCGCCAGGAGTTGGTGCGCCTGATGGCAGGCGGCCGGGAGCTGGCGGAATTGGAGCACGAGCTGGAGGCGATCAAGGCCGAAGTGGGGCCAGAGTGAGTGTCACTGCGGCGTAGGCGCCGATCCACTCCTCGCTGCGCTTCTGACAACCGGCGCAAGTTCCATACGGATTCCGCGTCTTCTTGGATAAGGGGGCGGCCCCCGCGGGGGAAAGTGCGCCTTTAGAGGCGGCCTAGAGGCGCCGGAACACGGAGGCCACCCCTTTTCTTCAACGTGTGGTTCCCCGGGGCGGTTCCGCCCCCTGGTCAGCCGTGGCCGTGATGGGAATGTTGATCGCGTGCGTCGCAGCTACGAAACACGTGTCGATCGTCGCATGCCTCGGGCTCGCGTTCTCGCGTACGTCGCCACCCTGCTGCGGGCACTCATCCGCGTCGCGTCCGATTGCGGTGACGAGCGCGGGCACGTAGTGGCATCTTTGCCTTGGCCGATAGGCACTCCCAGCAGATACCGAAGGCGTCTCGTCGATGGCCCTTGATGCACAGGCGCGCGCGGTAGGGAGATGCAGAGGGAGCGTGGACAGCCTCGACGTCTGCACAGAACGGATCGCGCTGGTGCTCGGCCCAGACAGCGCTCTCGCGATCGCGCGGTACGTCGGCAAACCAGCCGCAGCGTGGGCAGGCGATCATGTAGCCAGTTTCTACCGAACTAGCTTCGACGCGAATCGGACTCGAGCCCGGATCCCAGAATGGGCTGCATCGAACATCGGTTGTACGCCGCAGATGGTCCACGGTGAGTCCGACCTCCTCGTCCGTGACCAGGCGATGCACGTGGTGAAATGAAGTGAACCTCGGGGCGGATCGGGGACTCCTCCCCTGAGCGGTCAGCCTCCGAATCCGCAGTTACCCCGTCACATGCACGACGACTTGCGGCCAGGGTGAGAGCGTGAGTGGTGTCTCATCACATCCCCCGTCTCGATCGGAGATCGACGCTTTACCCCACCGACCTCGAAGGGCAGGTTGGGTGTTTGCTCAGCGGATCGACTCCTGACGGTCAGCCGCCGGTCAGTACCGCGGGCACCTGCTCGCGGTGGACCCAGATTGCGTCGGTGCAGCCGTACATTCCGGTGGGTGCGTTGACGCAGTGCGGTGGTCGCCGCTCGCCGAGGATCTCGATCTCGGCGACGAGGTCGTTGCGATCTGCGGTCGCCCAGCTACTTCCCAGGGGCGAGCGTCCTGTTCGCACATGCGACCAACCGTTCGTTCTCAAGCTCTCGACCGCGGCACGGAGACGCGAGCGGGTGGGGCCGGCGCCGCTGAGCTCGATGCGGCAGGAGTCCTGGTCGCTGCAGTCGCTCTTGACGACATGTGCACCGCGCACAACCAACGCTTGCGTCGCGGCGACGATCGGCTCGGGGTCTCGCGACGGTTGCCGAACCTCGGGGAAGAACGCGCACGCGCTGAGCCCGGCGCGACGAGCAGCGCGGCTGCCGCGTGTTCCGGCTACAACAGCGGCGGCGAGATCCGAGAGCACGCTTTCGTCGTGGGAGGCTCTGGCAGCGGCCAGGCCGGTCAGCATGAGGCGGTAGTTCCCGAGCATGCGCCGGAACGCGCTCACCTTCCCGGGCGGCGGAGTCAGCTTCACGAGGCGGCCGAGGTCGGCCCGAGAACGCTCCACGAACCGCCCGATCTGCTGGTCGTTCACCTTCCCTGTGCTGCCGACGAGCTTCTTGTCGAACACCGCCATCGACGAGCAGATCCTCGACGCCTCGGTGGCGAAGGACGCGCCCTGGACTGACGCGGCCTGTTCGGGCTTGGCGGTTGAGTTTGCGGCCGGCTTCGTCGCGTCCGTCGGCTGCGTCGTGCCGCACGCAGTGGCGGCGAGCGCGATGACAACCGCCGAGATGGCTGCGAATCGCTTCACGCTGACGTCCATCGGCCTCGGTGCCGCTCGGCTTGATCGCGCGGCGCCCCGGTCCGAGCCGACCTAGCTCCACTTCAAGCCGTCTGGTGTGCGAGCAGGAGGTGGCCCGAGTTGTTACCACCGTCGCACGAGCTCTTCGCTCGCACCCCAGGAAGTCCGGCTATCAGGCGTCGGCGAGGTGCGGATTCGTGCGTGTTGCTTGATCTACGGTTGGGTCGTTGTCGGGCACGACTGCGATCCGTTGAACGAGCCCGAGGAAGAATGGTTCGGAGAAGCCGGCCATGAAGGTGAACAGCGCGGTGGCGGCCCATGAGCTTCCCTCCGCGTTTCCGAGTTTGACCGCGCCGCTTTGGAGGATGAGGAGGGTGAAGACGCCGGCCGTTGCTCCGATGAGCGGTTGGATTCGCATGGCCGGCCAGAACGATCTGAGATCGTCGAGCTCGGTCAAGCGATCACGTACGCGAAAGATTCCGCTCAGTGTGGCGCCCAATGCCCCAGCGCTTGCTGCCAGACAGACCTCTTTCCAGATGCCGCCTTGGCCGACCTCATAGATCGTGGTCGACATGGCCGCGAGCAGAACGAGCAGGAATGGGATCAGGGCGGTGAGGTACCGGCACTTCTGCGCCGCACGTGCTCGCCGCTCGAGTCCTGCTTCGGCCCGCAACTCATACAGCTTGCGCAACGAACGTACGGCCTCGAGTTGCGTTGCGACGTCGACGGCGCCACGACTGCGGGCTTCGATCAAGGTTTGCAGCTTGCCGGGAGGAAGATGGTCGCCCCAGCGATGCCACTTTTCGCGTCTCTTATCTCGTTCTGACTCGTACTCGAGTTGCGTCCACACATAGGAGGCGTCGCCGAGGACAAGCAACTCTCGCTTGAGCTGGTTGGCAAGTTCCCATGCCGAATCAATCGAGAGTCTGTTCGGGTCTCGCGCCAGCAGATCGCGAAGGCGCTGCCGGACATCGGCCGTCCGCAGCGGCGCGTGATCATCATCGAGGTCCAAGAGGTTGCGGGCCTCGGCGACGTACCCCTGCACGACCGAGAGCGCCTTGGCGAGCTCGGGGCTTTTGTGGTTCCTCTCCCAGAAACACGGAACGAAGGGATCCGTCGGCACCGGGAATGGTCGGTGTCTGCGCGAGAACCAGCCCCGCGGGGCGATCGATGTGGCGGCCATGTCAGTTGACCTCCGAAGTCGTTCCTCGCCAATAGACCGCATCGCGGGAGATCTCCGATATCGGGCCGCGACACACGGCAATGTGGCGCGCAGCGACCAACACGTTTTCGGACAGAGTCCCGCTTGTCATCGGCTCGCTCAAGAATCATCCCTCCCCGGCGAGCCGCAGGACACCGGATCGACAACACCCCTAAGACGGACCCGACAGCCGAATTCTTCCCGGTTCCTGGAAACGCCCTGGTCGCAGCGGCTGCAGCTAGCGCCGTGTTACCACTTCGAGCGTCGCCGGTTCCTGCTCGTGTACAGCAGCTTGGGGCGAGCGGACCTCATGCCCGCCTGTTCGAAGCGCTCGCTGTGGCCAAGCCGCCGTGCGACGTGGCTCGTCTCGGACTGCTGCTCGGGGAGGACGAGCGTGATTGCAGTGCCGGCACGGCCGGCCCGTCCCGTTCTCCCGGTTCGGTGCACGTACCCGGTGGCCTCGTCCGGCGGATCGAAGTTGATCACCTGTGTGATGCCGTCCAGGTCGAGCCCGCGCGCGGCGACGTCTGTTGCGACGAGCGTTCTGACCTTTCCGTCTTCGAACTGAGCAAGAGCGCGTTCGCGTGCTCTCTGCGGCATGTCTCCGTGCATCGAGACAGCGCGGACGTTCTGGCGGCTCAGCTTCTGGACGAGTCTGTCCGCTCCGCGCTTCGTTCGCGTAAAGACGAGGCTGAGCCCTTCAGCCGACTCGAGGTGTTCGATGAGGGTGTCGACCTTGGTGTTCGTCGTCACGGGCACGAAGTGATGGTCGATCTCGCCAGGATCTGTTGTCGAAGGCTCGTTCTCGAAGCGCGACGGACTGTTCGTGTACGCGTGGGCGATCCCCCCGACGCGGCCGTCGAGCGTTGCCGAGAAGAACATCGTTTGGCGATTGCGGGGCAGGCGTCGCACGATCCGGTCGACCTGAGGCTGGAAGCCCATGTCGAGCATGCGGTCGGCCTCGTCCAGAACCAATGTCCGAATGTGCGTGAGATCGACCAGGCCGCGTTCGGCCAGATCCTCGAGGCGGCCGGGTGTCGCGACGAGGATGTGCGCACGCTTCGCGCGCCCGGCTTGCGCGCCCAGAGGCACGCCACCGTATGCGACGGCGACAGAGAGCTTCTTCACGCGCGCCAGTGACTCGAGCTCCGCGTTCACCTGCGCAGCGAGCTCGCGCGTCGGCACGAGCACGAGTGCTGAAGGACGATTGCCGTTTGCGGCGGTCCGCTCCACGATCGGCAGTCCGAATGCGAGCGTCTTGCCTGATCCGGTCGGCGACTTTGCGAGCACGTCGAGGCCGGCTAGCGCGTCCGGCAGGACGAGCTCCTGAATGCGGAAAGGCTTCAGAATGGAGCGAGCGGCGAGCTCGTCGACGACCGCTGCGGAGACACCGAGCTCGCGGAACGATTTCTGGGACATGTGTTGTTCGACTCCTTTATGGGTTCGAGACTTGCCTACCTCGAAACACCCAGAGGAGGAACGAGAAGCTCATCTCACCGGGGGCATGATTGCCAACCCGTATTCACACAGTAGCAATCGGCGCCGACAGCTCGTTTCTTGAGGCTTCGGTTCCCCCGTCGCTACCCTCAGCTCCATGGCAGTGCGTAAAGATCTCCGTGACATCGCGATCATCGCCCACGTCGATCACGGCAAGACGACCCTCGTCGACGCGATGCTGTGGCAGGCCGGATCGTTCCGCGAGAATGAGAAAGTCGCGGAACGTGTGCTCGACTCGATGGATCTCGAGCGGGAGAAGGGCATCACGATCCTGGCCAAGAACACAGCCGTCCGATTCGGCGATGTCAAGGTCAACATTGTCGACACGCCGGGGCACTCCGACTTCGGCGGCGAAGTCGAGCGGGCGCTCACGATGGTTGACGGCGTTCTTTTGCTCGTGGATGCGAGCGAGGGCCCGCTCCCGCAGACGCGCTTCGTCCTCCGGAAGGCGCTCGAGGCGCGGCTGCCGGTGATCCTCGTCGTCAACAAGGTCGACCGGCCCGACGCGCGGATCGACGAGGTCGTCAACGAGGTCTACGAGCTCTTTCTCGATCTCGACGCAGACGAGTCCCAGATCGAATTCCCGATCGTGTACTGCAATGCGCGAGCCGGCCGGGCAGGTCTCGCGGCGGACGAGCTCGCCGACGATCTCCAGCCGCTCTTCGAGGTCCTCCTCGCTGCGATTCCCGCGCCGGTTTACGAGGACGGCCACCCGCTCCAGGCGCACGTCACGAATCTCGACGCCTCGCCGTACGTCGGACGGCTCGCGATCTGTCGCGTCCGGCAGGGGACGATCCGCCGAGGACAGCAGGTCGCCTGGTGCCGGTCGGACGGGCGAATCGAGCGGGCGAAGGTGACCGACCTCTACGTCACCGAGGCGCTCGACCGTGCCGAAGCGGCGGAAGCGGGGCCCGGCGAGCTCGTCGCAGTCGCCGGCATTCCGGAGGTGACGATCGGCGAGACGCTCGCTGACGCAGACGATCCGCGTCCCCTGCCGGTCATCGGCGTCGACGAGCCGAGTCTTGCAATCACGATCGGGATCAACACATCGCCGCTTGCCGGTCAGGACGGCGAGCGCCTGACCGCGAGCATGGTCGAGGCGCGGCTCGCGCAGGAGCTCGTGGGGAACGTGTCCCTGCGCGTCTTTCCGACTGCGCGCCCGGATGCGTGGGAAGTTCAGGGTCGAGGCGAGCTTCAACTTGCCGTCCTCGTCGAGTTGATGCGTCGGGAAGGCTTCGAGCTCACGGTCGGAAAGCCTCAGGTCGTGACCCGCGACATCGGTGGAAGCCTGCACGAGCCGGTGGAGCGGCTCTCGATCGACGCGCCGGAAGAGTACATCGGCGTGATCACGCAGCTGCTTGCCTTGCGCAAAGGGCGCCTGCAGCAGATGGTCAACCACGGCACGGGGTGGGTGCGTATGGAGTACGTCGTCGTTGCGCGAGGCTTGATCGGGTTCCGCACCGAGTTCCTCACCGAGACACGAGGGACGGGCATCCTCCACCACGTGTTCGACGGCTACGAGCCCTGGCATGGCGACTTGCGTCTGCGACCGACCGGCAGCCTGGTCGCGGACCGGCGTGGAGCGGCAACCTCGTTCGCGCTCCTGAATCTGCAGGAGCGCGGCCAGCTGTTCGTCGGGCCGGGCTCCGACGTCTATGAAGGGATGATCGTCGGAGAGAACGCGCGCTCCGAGGATCTCGACGTGAACCCCACGAAGGAAAAGAAGCTCACGAACATGCGCTCGTCGACCGCCGACGAGCTCGTGCGGCTGATACCTCCACGCCTGCCCTCGCTCGAGCAGGCGCTCGAGTTCATTGGCGACGATGAATGCGTCGAGGTGACTCCGAAGAACGTGCGGCTCCGGAAGGTGGAGCTCTCGGCACAGAAGCGCCAGACGATGTCGTCCCGGAAGGCTCGCGGGCTGGCCGCTATCCAGTGAGCGGCGGGGGAGTGCGCCTCCGGCCACCCGCATGGTGAGTGTGACGAATTCGGGTCGACAAGTAAGCAATCTGGAAAAAGAGGCGTCGAACGCTTTCGGAGCTGCTCGGCGGCTGGCACACTCAATCGATGCAGGCGCTCTGGATCACGCTGCTCTTCGCCGCTCCCTGGCTCGCGGCAATCGCTTACACCTGGTCGCGAGCGCCGAGCATGGACGGCCCGCCACCGTCGATGGCGGAGCGCACGCGCGAGCGCCTCTGGTCCTAGGGCCTTAGCGCCTCCGGCCACCCGTTCCCGCTCTGGCTCCGGCAGCAGAGAAAAGTGGCTTCACATCGTTGTCATGAGGCGGTACCCCGGTCGGTAGTCCTCGCGCAGACTCTTCGCATCTGCTATTCGCGCGCGCGTGTAGCCCCATAAGACCTGAGCGACCTCCCTGGTACGTGACCGGGCGGTTTGGCACTCCTCGTGGACGTTCCCTGCCGGCTGGCCGATGCTCCCACGGTTCGCCCTTCGGAAAGCCTGCGTCGGCGCGCAGCGCTCACTTGGGTTGACATGAAAGCCTGTGGCCGGCGTCAGGATCAGGGCTGCTACGCGGCGCTCGTCGGAGAGGGAGGCCGCGCGCCGATACCGACGTGGCGCTCTAGCCGCAAAAAAAAACGCGGTTCCACGGGCGGACGGCTCGGTTTACTCGAAGCCCGAGTAGTTGCCCAAGTGGGTGCCCGAGCGATCCTCTAATGCCCGGCGGTGCTCAAGGGCTTCCTTTGAGGTCGCTGTTGCGCTTCCGCGGTTAGCCCAGGCAAGGAATCTCCCGACCAGCCGGTACAACGCGCGGAACATCTAGCGTTGAGGGTACCACCGGCTTGACCCGAGAAACCGGGCGATTCGTGCCGGTGCGGTTCCCCCCTCGCCGCGTAAAAGGCGCCGATTTGCAGGCCGCTCTGAGCCCAGTACCGCCCATAACGGCCCGCTGGCGCGCCGCCAGGCCAGGCCGAAGGCGCACGGCTAAGCCATCCAGAGGTGCGGAATGTGTCGAACGCGCGAGGTCGTGCCGGACCGGTGCCGGATTGAGATTTGCATGGGCGGGGCTCGGCCCCTCAACCTTGTATGACGACAGTCCTGCGCCTTCCGCCGACGCTGATTACGCTTTAGCTCGGGTGGGCCCGGGAGCTACACGATGCCGCTGAGCAGTAGTGACCCTGCGTGGTTTCTCGCGGAGATCCAGCGACTTGACCCCAAGGGTGAGATCGTCGCAATCGAGACGAGTGGCACGACTCACCAACTTCGGTACAGCGACCGACTGCGATCACCGTGAAGCTTCCGCGCGAAGAGCCGGAAGAGCCGAACGCGCCGACCGCTGCCCACGTCGAACCGGTCTACCGCCTGCTTCCGTCGAAGCACCGTCTACCGCTGCTGTTCCTCTATTGGTCCGGCGCCCGCGTAAGCGCAATCGACCACGCGCTCGTTGGTGACTACGACGAGCCGCGGCGTCGCGTCCGGCTTCGTGCCGCGACGACGAAGACCAGGCGGGCGCTATGGGTCGAGCTCCACCCGGTGCTTGCCGACGCGCTAGAAGCCAAGCTCGGAGCGAGGGAAGACCGCGACCCGGCGGCGCGACTCTTCGCCGACTCCGGCGCCGACGCCCTGAGGACGGCGATAGCGAAGGCGTGCAAGGCGGCAGCCGTGCCGCTCTGGTCGCCGCACGACCTGCGGCACCGGCGGATCAGCCTGCTTCACCTGCGCGGCGTCCCCTGGGCGCGGATCGGCGAGCACGTCGGCCAGCGCAACCTCGCCGTGACAGCGAACACGTACACGCATGTTCTCGTGGACGAGGCCGAACTTGACTACCGGCGGCTGCTCGCGGGCCGCGCGGCAGATCCGGTTGTTCGTTGCGCGACTGCTGCGGGCTGAATCAGGGATAGGGTCCCCGTCCATGGACATGCTCAGGGGCGGACAGATCGCCGAGGCGAACCTGGTCGACTGGCGCAAGCTGGCTCAGGGACTGCATGCGCGTTACGTGATCGACGACTTCGGCACCGGCGCACGGTTCGTCGCCGCGGTGGGCGAGGCGGGCGACGCGCTCGGCCACCACCCGCGCGTGTCCATCGGTAAGGGGTACGTCGACTTCAAGTTGGTCAGCGACGACGCCATTTACCGCGACGGCGAAGGCACCGAACACGTTGTTGAATGGGTGACCCAGCAGGACGTCGACCTCGCGCGACGGATCACCGAGATCGCTGTTGACCATAAGGTCGACGCTGACCCGGCCTCGGTCAGCGACATCGAGCTCGGCCTCGACACGGCGCGCTCAGCGACCATCGCCCCGGTGTGGGCCGTCCTACTGACCGGGAGCGCCGATGCCCAGGGCCGCGGGACCCCCAGCGACGAGATCCGGGATGCCACGGGACGGGTGCCAAACCTGTGGTTCGGGGACGCCGACGAACACGAGGCCCCGGGTCAGCGG
>Ga0114129_10007896_pt1 | contig 15144 bp, 15 predicted proteins | sample RhiMetdeltSRZDD1_FD_80071 | JGI IMG/M metagenome (GOLD analysis project Ga0114129, IMG submission 80071) | Populus rhizosphere microbial communities from Tennessee, USA - Rhizosphere MetaG P. deltoides SRZDD1 (version 2) (version 2) | ecosystem: Host-associated > Plants > Roots > Rhizosphere >...
CCTATATAATTAATAAATACTTCTTGGATTATTAATTTCTAAGAACAAGAGTGTTAGGACCCCGTTTTCACCCTCACCCTTCACCGGCGCCCTCTTTATCCCCGTCCCCTCCTAGTGCCCTCCGAAGCCTTTTCCGAGCCGCATCGTCGGGGCATGGTGGGGGCCCAGTTCCGCTGGACCTGGACCAGCCCTGGCCCTCGGGAGTCGGCTTTGGCTGCGGTAAGGGTGAAGGGTGAAGGTGAAAGGGCCCTTCTATCTCTCTTTCTCTAGATAATTAATAAATACTGTTGGATTATTCATTTCCAAGAAGAAGAGTGTTAGGACTGGGTTTTCACCTTCACTCTTCACCCGCATTCCCTGCGGTTCCAAGCCCAGTCCTGACGCCGCCATAGGCTTCTTCCTTCACCTATACGCATGGCCGGGGATTGCGGGGCAGCGGTGTTTCGCCAATCGGGTGAGCTGGTGGAGGCGCTGCGGAAGAAGACGCTGAGGACGCCCCTGATCGGCCTTGACCGCCTCGTCTGGGCGCGGTTCGGGATCGGCGTGAAAAGCCGCCGGCCTGGCGAGTGAGCCCTGCGGGGCAGTAGGCCTTGGAGGCCCACGGGAGAGCCCTGAGGGGAAGGTAAGCAGAACGCCGTTTATGAGGGCTAACGTTTCAAATGACGGCGCCAGCACGATGATTCCACGGCACTTTGGCGCGTCAGCTCCATTTGGGGTTTGGCCGTCGCATCAATTAGCCTTTTTGGCGGTGATGGTCTGGCTATCAGCTTGAACTTGCAGCTCGCTCACGTTTCCTTGGTTGTCTCTGACAAAGCGCACTTCGATGGTGTGTTCCAACATGAAGAAATGATCTTCCGTGGTCGGATAGAGCTTTACACGTTGCGGCCCCAACGGCGCCGCAGAGAGATAGAGCTCACCAGCTTCTGTACTAATAGCGGTGGGGGAAACACCAGCAGCGTTGTACTCGCCAGCATACGATCGATAGAGCGCAGGATCGATGTTGGCGACGGTCTTTTCGAGCGGCCGGTAATCCGGCCAGCCGTACTCTTGGGCAATGGCTCGCAAGATCTCGTTGAATAATCCGCTGCCGCGGTCTCCGTTTGTCATCACCACGGCTCCCTGACTGCTCTCGAGAGAGGCGGTCAGGATGCATGTGAAGCCTTCATTGAAGCCAGCATGACTGAAACTCGTGACGTTTGCTGCGCCGCCCAACCACAAGCCCAAGCCGTACGCGCCGAGCTCCTTCGTCAACATTAGCTTGGTCATGTCTGTCGACAATATTCGGTTCGACTTGCCCTGGAAGGATTGCTGCACCTCGATGGCAAATCGCGCCAAATCCGACGGCGTCGTCCACAATCCGGCCGCCGCCATTTCCGGGAATGTGTGCCAACGCCCTTTGAGAGGTTGGCCCTGCGCGTCATGGCCACTGGCGGCCAAGCCTTCCCAGTCGTTCCGCAGCGGCTGACTGAACCCGCTGTCGTTCATTCCGAGTCTGCGAAGCACGAGTTGCTGCAACAATTCGGGAAACGGCTTGCCTGTCATGTCAATCATCAACTGCTGGATGACGCTGTAGCCGCCGCCGGAGTAGCGCCATTGGCTGCCGGGTGTTGCCTCGACACGAAGCGGCGCTGACTTGGCAGGTGTTTGTCCGTCCAGCGCCTGTATCAACGTCGGCAACGCCTCACCCGCCGCATAGCTGCCAACCTCGTCCCTATTCAATCCGGCACTGTGATTGAGCAACCGCCGCAATGTCACTTTGTGGTCTTTCGTGAAGTCATTGTCCGGCACCCGCCACGACTTGAGGCTGAGATTCACGTCGTCGTCCAAACTCAGCCTGCCTTGTTGGACAAGCGCCAAGGCGGCCATCGCCGTCACAGGCTTGCTGATTGAAGCTGCCTGAAATCGCGTCTCCGTCGTCACCGGGGTCGCGCCGCCGGCTTCCCGGACGCCGTACGCTTTCGCCCATGCGAGCTGACCATTATTGATAACCGCGATGCTCACTGCCGGCACGTCATAATAGACCATTCGGTCCGTTAGCGTCATCGGTAAGGGCCGATCCTTGATGACGATGGCGGTCAGCAAGCCTTTCTCGATGCGTTGGACGTGAGCAGCTTCAAGGCCGGTCCTTGGAGTTGTGATCAGGATGACGATCAACGTCACCATTACTGTTCCGAGAAGCCACAACGACCACGTCTTCATCGAACATGCCTGCAGTGTGGGGACACCGCTGTCCGTCGATTCCGCAGCAGTGTTCTGGCGAGCGTCTGACGTAGGACCGCGTCCAGTGCCGCCTCGCTCCGCCGCAATTGTCCTGGGGGTTCGGACGCTCGTCAACTTCTTCAACAGGCGATTCTTGCACCTTGCGCTCGCATTCCAGCGCACGGATCACCGCCGGCGAGGATAAGCACCGAGTTTTGAGATTACGCCAGACGATCCTCCCGTAACGAGTTCCGCAGGGTCGGTGGCAGCAGTCCTCTCCGAACCAGGGACTGGTCTCGTCCCAATCACCGCGGAGGCCCCGAAACTGAAACCACAACCCGATCGGGGGCATAGTCTACCGCTAGCAAGACTATGTTCCTATTCCGAGCAGATACTTGACAGTGCTCCTGCCTTACGCGATGATTTTCTTAGATGGAAGAGCTCCAAGTCGCAATCGACGCCCTGAGGCGGGCGCGAGAAGCAAAGCTGGCGGAACTTAGGGCAATCGACGAAGCGCTCCAGGCGCTTGAGGCCGTCCGCGGCTCGGGCGAAGGGGCCACTAAGCGCCCAACATCGAACGATTTCGAGCATCTGGGTATCACCGCCGCGACGAAGCGTTACTTGGCACAGGAGGGTCAGCCTCGGTCAACGATGGAGATTGCGGACGCTCTGCTTCACGGGGGCATCAAGACACGGTCGAAGAACTTTCTCGCGACCGTCTATGCCACTCTTCACAACTCACGGGATGTCAGAAGGACAGATGATGGCAAGTGGGAGCTCGGGCCCAGAAATACTAATTGTAGGTAGCAACTACTTGACAGTGCTCCCGTGTGACCGCTATGATTCTTTTTAGAGCCCCTGTGGGTGAGTTCCACTTCCCGCAAGTGGACAGTAAGTCCCGGTAGCTTCCAGACCGGACGTCGTGCAAGGCGGAGAACCGATGGACTGTCTGGTTCTCCTGAAATAACAACAAACGAATCGTCAACCAATGCTGAACGTCGGCGGATGCCGTCGTCGGCGTCGACGTGCGTACAGGACCGCACGTTGGAAATCAACAGAGGAGCGACAGATGTCTGTGTGGAACGTGCAAAACGGTCGAGTGTTGTTGGAGCCGGAGGAAGAACAGAACCGTAGCGAGCATCTGACCGAGCTGCTCAAGAAGCTGTCACACGTGCTCTACGGCGAGTTTCATACGGAAGCGTTCTCGGCGATGGTGCCGTTGTTGGCTTACTTGCTGTCGGATATGAAGGACCCGCTCTCCGAGGTCGAGACGTGCTATGCGTTGCTTCAGGAGCTCGTTCGGATGAACGTCGCCGAGCCGGGTGTGCCACACGTGGTTCACAGGCGTTAAGTCGCTGAATAAAACCCCGCCACTGAGCCGGGCCGGGTAGGAACGCAAAACGGGGCGCCTTCTTTCAGTCCAGAAGGCGCGAGGAGCAAAGCGTTCCCCCGGCCCTTTGTTTCTGAGCGGTCAATCGGAATTTGGAGGTGAGCGACATCGCTACCTCCCACGAATGGAGTCAACGATGGGGATATGGGAACAGGAAGCGAGCCGTCGGTGGAAGAGCGCATGGATAGGTGGTTCGGGACCAGTCGCGTGCGTTGTGAATTACGTCAAGGGAAACGGAACGAGCGTCACGCTGTTCAGGAAGCCCGGCGATGCGCAAGCGCACAAGCACCGACTGGACGCTGTTCAGCCTGAGAAAAAGCGGTGGAAATCAACTGAGATTGTCAATCTCAAGGAGATGCGAGCACAGCGAACTGCAGCGATAACCCAGGGTCGGCGCTGACGCGCCGGCTCTCTTTTACCCGACGCACATGCGTCACGTGAGGATATTCCGTGAAATCAGAATCGAATGTGTCGAAGCACGGCCCTGAAGCCGTGTGTCCGACGTGTGAGAAGGCCGAGATGTTCGAGCACCCTCGGGGAGAACTCCGCCCTTGCTTTTCGTGTGGGGAAAACACGCTGTCAACTCCATCGGTGGATGTTGATGCGGTTGTCGAGATAATCTTCGAGACCTCGCATCAGCAGTTGCTGAACAGCACCGAAGCGCGGAGGTATCTTCTGGTCGAGCGGGGTCTGCATCCGCAGGTTTTGGTCGATTCAGCGATCGGCGTGATACCGCGCGACTTGGACGTATCACGTGTGTTTATGTCTCATCTCGAACCGGCAGAAGGCGAGCTGCAGCGCGTGCTTGCTCAGACGCGAAATCCCGGGCGACCGTCGAAGGACGAGCGATACGCTATCGCATCATCGACCTCTCGGGTTGAGGCACTGAAAGAGGCCAGAGAGATTCTATCGGCCTTGGAGGAGCAGGCGGGCCGGGTAGCGTTCTTCTATACGACCGACACGCATCGGGTGGTTCGCATTCGCGTGGAGCAATCACGGGGCGGAGAGATGCTGGACTTGCAATGGCGGCCGAAGGGTGGCCTGTTCAGCCATGGCTTGTTTACCCCGCGTGGCGAAGCGAGGAGTCTGGAGGAACTGCAGCGCACGAACATTGTCGTCGCATCCGAGTTTGACGCTCTCCACCTCCAATCACTCGCAGGCCGATTGGCGGAAATGGAGGCCCTGAAGGCAGAGAGCGGTTATCTCACCATCTCCGCTGTCGGTTCCGGCGCCGTGGATACCGAGACGCTGACGAACCTTGGCCGGATGCCGTTGGTGATCAAGAACGGCAACAACCTCGCATCAGCAACTCAGATTGTGCAGGAAATCCGTCAACGACTGAATCTGCACACCGTAGTTGTGCCCAACGGCCAGAGCGTTGAGGCATTCGTGCGGAATCAAGCAACGGACGAAGCCGCGAGAGACGCACTTTTGACGCTCACCCGCAACAAGACGCTGAACACACGTCCGTTTGCGACAGTTCGCGCGGACGTTGATAGTCCGCGGTCGGCGGAGCGCCCGCAGGGGTTGAAGAAATTCGAGGCACATCGTTTTGCCGGGTGGACCTTGGTGACCGACATCACCGAGCGCGCTCAACTGTTTTTTGATGGGCGGCAGGCGTATGTGTTCGGCAGAGACACGAACGGGGTACTTCCCGTGGATCGAGACAACCTGGATTTGCAGTTGTTCTTGAACCGCTACGGGGTCGCACCGAGTGACAGCTTCTATAAACACGTGCTCCATGCTGTCAGGCTTGAAGCGCAGGAGCGGGGAAAGGAGACAACGGTGTTTGCATTGGCGCACTACGACGTGGCGACGAATCGCGTTTATTTGTTCGATAACGACCGACACGTCTATCGGATCAGTAAATCTCGTGTTGAGAAGGTTGAGAACGGAACAGATGGGGTGTTGTTTGTCCGAAACCCGAAATGGCAACCAATTCACATCGGACAACCGACCGGGAACACAAAGTTCCTGACGGACACTCTGCTGGGGTCGGTGCGTCTGTCATCGAGTGTGATGTCCCGGGAGGAGCTGGAACTGCTGTTCGCACACTGGCTGTACGCGATGTTCTTTCCCGAGCTGTTCCCGACCCGGCCCATTCTGGCCATGATCGGCGAAAAGGGCTCTGGCAAGACATCGATTCTTCGTCGAATTGGTCAGATGCTCTTTGGACCAAAGTTCCAGGTCATGGGCATGAGCCACGAACCGAAGGACTTTGATGCAGCCGTGACGGGCGAAGCGTTCGTCGCCATCGACAACGCAGATGCGGATGTCAAGTGGCTCGATGACAAGGTCGCCGTGGTGGCAACCGGCGGCACGCTGAAGCGTCGGCTCCTGTACACGACGAATCAGCTTGTCGAGTTTCCGATCACCGCGTTTGTGGGCATCACATCGCGCACGCCGCCCTTCAAGCGGGAGGATGTCGCGGATCGTGGAATCAGGGGCGAGATGCCTGCCCTAACCGCCTCACGATTCGCATGAAGGTCGCCGAGCCTCAAATCCTCGGCCGGCTGCAGTCGGAGTTGCTAGCGCCCGCCGCGCTGAAATACCTCACCGCGAACGTCGAGAAGGAAGTGCGCCGCGCGTTGACGGCCCGGCCAAACGAGCAGGTCACCGTCGAACGACAGCTCCAAGACGAAAAGCGGAAGCTCCAGAACCTCGTTGCGGCCATCGAGGGCGGCTCCAGTGCTCCGGCAGCTTTGATGAAAGCTGTCGCGGAACGCGAGGCGAACATCAAGCGGCTCGAGCGGGAGCTGAAACGGACAGAACCCAAGCCGGCTGACACCAAGTTGCCCGAGCTCCCATCCTGGGTGGAGCAGCAGCTTCAGAGTCTGACCGAGTTGCTCAAATCCGACCCCGCCCGGGTGAAGGCCGAATTCCGACGCCTCAACCTCCAACTGTCGTTCAATCCCACCGAGGCCCAGCCTCGACCCCACTACGTTGTCAAAGGCCAGTGCGACCTCGCCGCACTGGTCTTTTTGTTTTTGCGCTCCCGGCGAAAAAGTGCGGTTCTGGACCGGACGAGGGAGCGTCCGGGACCGTAAACGGACGTTCTTTCCCGTCAGCCTACAACCCAAGGGCTGCGCAACGCGGTTGTCCCTCATCTCAACGAGGCGCTTGCAAGAACTTGCAAGGAATTCCAGAACACGCGTCCACGATCGGCGCCGAACGGCCACAATGCGGGACAGCCGACCCCGATTATCCGGGGTCGGCCGCGTTCTGCTCTCGTTGGACCGGCCTGTCACGCCGGAGGCCGCGGGTTCGAGTCCAGTCGACCCAGCCAACTATCTGTAAACAAGCCACTTACAATCCCGCGTCTTCCGGCCACTCCCGGCCGGTGGCCGCGGGAATCACTCCGGTCACCTCGTCCTCCGGTTTCCTAGCGAAATCAGTCATTTTCGTCGTACGGGCGTGTCGCTGATAGGCGAGCGACCCTCGATTGCAACGAACTTGCAAGATTCTCGCGTCCGTTTGACGGATACACAAAAATCAACGATCCTTACACATCAGAGGAATTCTGATGCGAACGAACATCGACATCGACGATCAATTGATGCGCCAGGCGATGCGCAGCAGCGGAGCGCGAACGAAACGCGCCGCGGTGGAGGAAGGGCTGCGGCTGTTGATTCGGACTCGTGGTCAGAAGAGCATCCGCCGGTTGCGAGGCAAGGTGGCCTGGGAAGGCGACCTCGATGCCTCGCGGCTCGGACGCGTGACGAAGTAGTCCACGTGGTGATCGTCGACACCACCGTCTGGGTTGACTATTTCCAGGGTATCAGGAATCCGGAAACGGATTGGCTTGATGCGGAACTCGATCGTCAGCGCCTGGGGTTGACGGACATCATTCTCTGCGAAGTGCTGCAGGGCGTTCGCGATGAATCCTCAGCGAATGATGTCGAGCGACGTCTCCTCAAACTGGAACTGTTCGAAGCAGGCGGTGCCGACCTCGCGCGGGAGGCGGCGCGGAACTATCGGGCGCTCCGAAGCCGCGGACGTACTGTGCGAAAGACAATCGATTGCCTGATCGCAACATTCTGCATACGAGAGCGGTATTCGCTACTCCATCGCGATCGGGACTTTGATCCCTTCGAACAGTTTCTTGACCTCTCGGTCATCCATCCCTGAACCCGTTGCGATGGCTGCGCGGTCCGACCGACGCTCACGCAGGCCGCAATCAACTGACCATCGGACTTGCGATCGGCAAACACTGGGCGACTTGCGACTCGCTGCCGTCATTCCTTCCCAAAGCGTCTTCTGATTAGAAGGGTGCGTTTTGGCTGTTTTGACCTCGCTACTCGCCTCCTGATTCGGCGGCGCGACTGGCGTCGGCCGGAGAGGTGATCGCGACCATCTCGTGAGAGCGGACTATCGGACCACATTCGCCGCGACCAACTCCGACGTACTGATCACCGTCCAACAGGCGTACGATGCCTGGGGGCGAAGTGCGTCCTGCGCTGCTTACCTATCGGTTGATGCCCAGCACATGCCCGTCCCGGCGCGCGCCGCGGATTTATGGCATCGCTGGTTTCGGCGGCGAGCCGAGGGCGGCGAGCCGAGGATTGAGAAACATCATGAAACACGACCTCATTTACGCAGTCCGCGGCCTGTACAAGAGGCCGCTGTTCGCCATCGCAGCCGTGGTCACGCTCGCGCTCGGGATTGGCGCCAACTCGGCCATCTTCTCCGTGGTGCATGCCGTCCTGCTCCGGCCGCTTCCCTACCCTTCGCCCGATCGGTTGATGATGCTGTGGACCTACAACCCGCGGCAGGGATTCGACAAGGACGTCAGCGCCTATCCGAACTTTGACGATTGGCGACGGCAAAGCACGTCGTTCGATGGGATGTCCGCGTACTACGGTGTGGATTTCACGCTCACGCAGGCTGGCGATCCGGCACAAATCAGGGGCGCGATCGTCACGCTGGGATTCTTCGAGACGTTGGGCGTCGCGCCCGCACTTGGGCGAGCGTTTAGCCCACGTGAAGGCTCGGTCGGCGGCAATCACGTCGCGATTCTCAGCCACGGTCTGTGGCAGACGCGTTTCGGGAGCGATCCCGCGATCGTCGGACGATCAATTGCGTTGGACGGTGTCGCGCATGAAGTCCTCGGCGTGATGCCGCCATCGTTCGCGTATCCGGAAACGGCGCAGGTGTGGACGCCGCTCTTTCCCTCGGAGCGGTTTGCCCAGATCATGCAGTCTCGCGGGGCATTGTGGCTGCAAGTCATCGGGCGTCTGAAGCACGGTGTCGCGCGCGGCGAGGCACAAGCCGAATTGGACGCAATTGCGTCGGCCCTCGAGCGCCAGTATCCGGACGTGAACGCCGGTATCGGCGTGCGTCTGCTGCCGATGCACGAGGAGATCGTCGGTGACGTTCGGCAGCCGCTGCTCGTTCTCGTGGGGGCGGTTGGGTTTGTTCTCCTCATTGCCTGCGCGAATGTCGCGAACCTCCTGCTCACACGCGCCGCAGCTCGACAAAAGGAGTTGGCGATTCGGGCCGCACTCGGTGCGGGGCGGAGTCGACTGATCAGGCAGATGCTGATCGAAAGCCTCGTGCTGGCGGCAGCGGGCGGCGCGGCCGGCCTGATGCTGGCGGCGTGGGGAATCCAGGCGCTGCAATCGCTTGCGCCCTCCGACATCCCGAGGTTGACAGGCATTCATATCGATACTCCGGTGATCCTCTACGCCTCCCTGGCTGCGCTCGTGACCGGACTCATTTTCGGCATGGCGCTGGCTCTGCAGAGCGCCGCCGTGACGGCAGGCGAGTTCCTGAAGCAAGGTGGACGCGCCGGGTCGGTAGGATCGCGCAGCCGGCGCCTGCGCTCCGCCGTCGCCATCGTCGAGATCGCCGTCGCGCTCGTCCTGCTGATCGGTGCTGGTCTGCTTGTCCGGAGCTTCGTGGCGATGAACAAGGTGGAATTGGGATTCGACCCGCGACACATCCTGGTGTTACGGGTCGACCTGCCCAATGCACGGTATCCAGAGGGCACGCAGGTCAATGCGTTCTACAGCGACCTGACGTCGCGGCTGCGGGTTTTGCCGGGCGTCGAATCCGTTGGCCTGGGCAGCTCGGTGCTGCTGTCGGCGCTTCCACAGTCAGCCACTCTCTCGGTTCAAGGTCGCCCCGCGCCAGACCCGAACGTCCGGAACGCGCCGGTCCCGTACGACTCGATCACGCCGGGTTTCTTTAAGACTCTTAGGATCCCGCTGCTGCGTGGTCGCCTGTTTACGGACGTGGATATTCCGACGGCGCAACCTGTCGTGGTGGTTAACGAGTCTCTGGCCAAACGTTTCTTCCCCGACGGCGACGTCCTTGGCAGAAAGGTCACCTTCGACAATCCGACCGATTCCCGAGCGCGGTGGCAACCATCGTTGGCATCGTCGGCGACACGCGCCGCGGCGGCGTGAATCACGCACCGTGGGCCGAGCTGTATTACCCGCTCGCGCAGGTGCCGGATCCGCGTATGTACGCGCTCATCCGGACCTTTGGCGACCCGTTGACGCTGGTGCGGTCGGCGCAGGCGGAGGTCTGGACCATTGATCGCAACCAACCGATTCACAGCACCCGCACCGTCGAGGGGCTTCTTGCAGGATCCCAGGCGAACCGCCGCTTCACGACGCTCCTGCTGGGGATCTTCTCGATCATTGCGCTCGCACTCGCCGCGATCGGCATCTACGGCGTGGTTGCCTACTCCACCGCGCAGCGCACTCAGGAGATCGGCATCCGTATGGCGCTCGGCGCGCGCCGCGCCGATGTCCTGGCGATGGTGCTGAAGGAGGGGGGGATGATTGGAGTCGCAGGACTGGCGGTAGGCCTAGCCGCGGCGCTCGCCCTAACGCGCTTCATGTCGGCACTGCTCTTCGGCGTGGGCGCGCGCGATCCGATCACATTCGTCGCGCTGCCGATCGGGCTGCTGTTGGTGACCACCGTGGCCACGCTCATTCCGGCCGCGCGCGCCGTTCGCGTCAATCCCGTTGTGGCGCTACGCGCTGAATAGAGTTCGACGGCTCTTCGAGAACCTGCGGCGCCGTCCGAGCAGCCCGCGCTGCACGGGAGAGGAAGCGATATACTGCCGACCGGATCTCACCGCACCGGGCACGCCGGAGCAGCAGGCGCGGCAAGACGCGGGAGTACTTCCTATGCAAGAAGCGATCGACGGGATGACCGATCAGGGTGCTCGTAATGCAGCGAGTGGGGGCCTCTCACGTTGCGTAAGGGAGTATGTGGCGACCGCACCTTCCATTTGTCCTCCTGACGGGGGTCGAGCACGACCCATGAGCGGAGAATGCGTGGGCTGAACGTCGAAGTCGCGTGAGAGACCAGCGAAAACCGGGGGAAAACGGGGGGATTCGGCAATCGCGTCGCCGGCGCTTTATGATGTGACCGACCAGCGACGCTGGCAGATCCAAAGGGCTGACGCGCGATGCCGCTAACACCTGGTTAGCGACTCGGGCCCTATCAGCTTCTGGCGACCCTGGGAACGGGAGGGATGGGCGAGGTGTATCGCGCCCGCGACCCGAAGCTTGATCGAGACGTCGCGATTAAGCTGCTGCCGCCGGACGTCGCGAGCAGTTCCACTCGACTTGCCGCTTCGAGCGCGAGGCTCGCACGCTGGCGTGCTGACGTTTCGTGCCAGTGCGGACGGACTGCCGACCGCCACCGACCCGTCCGGCGGAAGGGAGACAGACGACCAGTAAGCATGCCGCTCGGCGATTTAGACGCTTTTGTGATTGGAGGTATGACATGTCAGCCGCGCGCCTGATCACTGCGATCGTCTCCTCGACCGTGCTGTCGGCGTCCTCGCTGATGGGAATTGTCGCGCGCGCCGATGCGCCGATTGTCGTCACGGGCTTCTCGACGCCGGAATCCGCGATCCACGATGATGCCGCCGACGTCTACCTGGTCTCGAACGTCAACGGAAATCCGGCGGCACTGGACAACAACGGCTTCATATCCCGTGTCGCACCGAGCGGCGTGATCCTGCAGCTTTCCTGGATCCGCGGCGGCGTCGGCGGCGTGACACTGAACGGTCCGAAAGGGATGGCCATCCGCGACGATGTTCTCTATGTCTCGGACATCAGCACGGTGCGCGCCTTCGATCGGGTCACCGGCGCTCCCCTTGCGGCGTATTCCGTGCCGAACCCGTTCACGCGATCGCTGTTTCTCAACGATGTCGCCGTAGCCCCAAACGGCGACGTGTATGCGAGTGACAATGTCAACGGTGCGATTTTCCGGATCGATCGGGACGGCCGTGTTTCGCTCTTCGCGAGCGGCCCAGAGCTGGGCTTTCCCAATGGCCTCGTTGCCGACGGAGCCAACAACGTAAGCTGGGTGACGTGGTTGTCGAACCAAATCCGCCGCATGAACCCATCCGGCAAGGTGTTCGTGGTCGACACCATTCCGGCGCCGGACGTTTCAGCTCTCGGCCTCCCGGACAGCGCCCTGTTGCTCGACGGATACGTGCGACTTCCCGACGGATCGCGTGTCGTGTCCAGCTGGGTGACTCGGGCGATTTACCACATCAGCCCGTCGGGCCATACCGTCACCACCGTCACGTCAGTCGTGGGACTGCTTCAGAATCCATCGGCGCCGGACGGCCCGGCGGACGTCGGGTTGGATGAAACGCGCGACCGTCTGCTGATCCCGCTGTTCAACCGAAACCAGCTGGTGATCTTCCCGCTCGAGTGAACGTCAGCTGAATTTCAATCCCACCGAGGCCCAGCCTCGACCCTACTTACCTTGTCAAACGCCAGTGCGACTTGAGCGCACTGGTCTTTTTCTATTTTGCGCTCACGCTGGCCGGGTGCGGTTCTGGACCTGATGAGGGAGCATCCGGTCCACAGCCGCACTCAATTTTTGTTGAAGTTTTTCGTGAGTCTGCCGTCCGTTGAAGCGCGGGGGAGGTGGCGGGAGTGGGGCAGGATAAGCCACCGGTGAGGCGAGCTCAGCCAGAACGTCGGCGTGGGCGGCATGGGTGAGGTGTATCGCGCCCGCGATTTACGCCTCGGCCGCGACGTTGCGATCAAGGTCCTGCCATCGCTTGACATTGAGCTGAAGGCGCGCTTTGCGGTTGAAGCCAGGGCGATCGCCTCGCTCAGCCATCCACACATTTGCACGTTGTACGACGTCGGGCAGCAGGATGCGACCGATTACCTGGTAATGGAACACCTGGAGGGACAGACACTCGCTGCGCGCCTGGAACGAGGTCCTCTCAAGCTGGTCGATGCATTGAGGTATGCGATCGAGATCGCGGACGCTCTCGACAAAGCCCATCGCGCAGGGGTCGTACACCGCGACTTGAAGCCAGCCAACATCATGCTGACTGACAGTGGGGCGAAGCTGCTGGATTTTGGTGTGGCGAAGCTGCGCCCCAGTCCCGCAACTGTGACAGGGGGCATGGCGACGGTGACAGCGTCAACCCCGCTCACCGGCCCGCGGCATCGTCGTCGGCACGCCGCAATACATGGCGCCGGAGCAATTGGAAAGTAAGGAAGCCGACGCGCGGAGCGACCTGTTCGCGTTGGGAGCGATCCTGTACGAAATGGTCACGGGTCGAAAGGCTTTCACAGGTAGTAGTCCGGCCAGCCTGATCGCCGCCATCATGGCCGCCGAGCCGTCCTTCACCGAATTGCGGACGTTGTCACCGCCGGGGTTCGACCATCTCGTGAAGACGTGTTTAATGAAGAATCCAGGGGACCGCCGGCAGACTGCGCACGACGTGGTTCTGGAACTCCAATGGATTGCCAATCAATCTGACGTTACGACGGCACCCCCGCGCGCCGAGCGCCAACTCTGGAAATGGATCGTCGCAGCGGCAGTGCTGGTTTCCGCATCGGCCGGACTCACGCGATATCTGACGATGAATGCGCCGTTGCGGCAGACGATGAGAGTCTCAGTCCTGCCACCGGAAAACGAACCGGCCGAGAGTTTCCCCGCGATTTCACCGGATGGTAGCCATCTGGCGTTCAGCGCGGCATCTCCTCTTTCTTGCGCGCAGTGCGTCAGCCGAGCATCAGGGCAATCCATGTTGGAACACCGGGCTCCAGCGATTGGAAGCTGCTGCTCCGCACGCCGCTCAACGCGCTGGCTGTCTGTATGCCGAGACGGGGGCCACCCTGGAGTCTATTCAGCACGGGCCACGGGTACCTTCTATTCATTCGTGAACAGACGGTGCTGGCGCAGCCTTTCGACCTCGATCGGCTGGAGCTGAGTGGCGAACCGTCTCCTGTCGCGGAATCGGTGGGTACAGCAATCAATCGCGGCATGTTCTCTGTCTCGGGAAATTCCGCCCTCGCGTACCGAGTCATGGTGGAAGACCAGACGCCAGGCTGGTTCGATCGAACCGGTAAGCTTCTGGGGCGGATGGCATCAGCCGTTGGCGGTACTCCGCGCTTGTCCCCGAACGGCAACCAGATAGCGTTCGTACGGGCAGACCCGCAGAGTGGAGCAGGCGACATCTGGCTGGAGGACGTGTCACGCGGCCGCCTCACCCGCTTGACCTCGCATCCCGGTTACGAGTGGATCCCAATCTGGTCCCCAGACGGAAGTAGGGTCGCGTTCGCATCCAACCGCGAAGGAACCATGGATCTGTATGAGAAGGCAGTGAGCGGTTCTGAACAGGAGCGGCAATTACTGAAATCTGACAAGCGAAAAATCCCAACTGACTGGTCCCGAGACGGAGAATTCCTCCTCTTCCAACAGGAAGATCCTACGAACGGATGGGATCTATGGGCGCTGTCCATGAAAGGCGAGCGGAAGCCATTTCCCCTTCTGACGTCCGAGTTCAATGAAACGTGGGGTGCGTTGTCACCGGACGGCGAGTGGCTGGCCTATACCTCGGACGAGACCGGCGACAATCAGATATATGTTCAGCGTTTCATGGATCATGCGGCAAGCGGCGGAAACAACCACCGCCCCACCGGAAAGTTGGCGGTCTCGGCAGACGGGGGAGTTCAGCCACATTGGCGAGCTGATGGCAAGGAATTGTTCTATCTAAGCCGTGACCGCAAAATGATGTCCGTGGCCATCAAAACAGCCCCCTCGTTCGAAGTGGGAATGGTCGCGCCACTGTTCGTCACAACAACGATTCAGGGTTTTGACGCACAAGCGTACGACATCACATCAGACGGTCAACGATTTCTCATCACGCCCACGTCCGATGAGCGACGACCAAGACCTGTGACACTGTTCCTCAATTGGCCAGCGGCACTGAAGAGGTGACTTCCATCTATTTTGTTCCTGGCTATGACTGCGGCGACAGCATCTGCCTTAGAGGAACGATCCTGCGCTACACTTGCCTGCGCTTGGAGGTCTCCGATGAGGCGTTTCGCACTGTACCTGCTGATCACCGGCCTGATCGCTGGAGTCCTGTATCAGCGTGACGCGTCAACTCAGGTGAACACAGTGAAGGAGCTCGCCCCCGGCGTGTACTTCCACGAGGGCGACCTTCAAGGGAAAGGGCACTGCAACAACGGCTGGGTGATTTTCGACGACTACGTACTCGTCGTCGACGCGAACTTTCCGTCCGGCGCGCAGGAAATCATCCCGAAGATCAA
>Ga0114129_10007897_pt1 | contig 15144 bp, 8 predicted proteins | sample RhiMetdeltSRZDD1_FD_80071 | JGI IMG/M metagenome (GOLD analysis project Ga0114129, IMG submission 80071) | Populus rhizosphere microbial communities from Tennessee, USA - Rhizosphere MetaG P. deltoides SRZDD1 (version 2) (version 2) | ecosystem: Host-associated > Plants > Roots > Rhizosphere >...
CGCACAGTGCGCGGAAGGGCCGGGAATCCAGCCGCCGCCTGGTACTTCTCGCCGAACACGTTCTCCATCGTCAGGTACCAGCGAACGCGCGGAACGATGATGTACGAACCGCTGAGGTCGAACTTCTGATACGCCGCGTCGAGGTTCTGGTTCGGCAGCAGCATCGAGGTGCCGAAAGAGGCGTCGCTCAGGAACGTGCTGTCGTCGGCCTGACCAATGAAGTAACCAGCGAGCGCGACCTGCAGACGCTTGTCGGAATAGATGACGGTCATGCTGCCCGAGTTCTTCGGGCGACGGAACGGACGATTGCCGACCAGCGGCGAGAACTGCCCGATGAGGATGCCAGGGAACTTCGAGTTGACAGACGGGAACAGCGCGCCGCTGCTCAAGGACTTCGTCACGACGGCGTCCAGATGCGTGTACGCACCGGTCACGCGAACCGGCCCAATGACCGCTTCACCCGACGTCTCCACGCCTTTGGCGTGATTCGACTGGGCATTCGCGTAAGCGCCAAACGCCGTGGCATTCGCGGCGGCCGCTGGCACGCCGAAGTTGATCAGGCTGGTCTTGCTGAGGAATTCGATCAGGTCGTTGAAGTCGTTGTTGAAGTACGCCACTCGCGCGCGGGCACGATTCCCGGCGAACCCCTGCTCGAATCCGACGTCCAGCGTACGGCTGCGCTCCGGGCCAATCGGCGAGACGCCGAAGCTCGTCGCTGTCGCCGCGGGAATCAGCACGAACAGCGACGACAGTTCCTGGCCGAGGCTCGGTTCCTTCAGCCCCTTGCCGGCGTTGAACGTTACCTTGGTGTCGCCCAGCGGATCGTTCGGCGCCGGCTGGCGCAGGTACCCGGCCACCGACACGCGCGGCGAGCCGGCGGTGCCGAAGACCCTGTTGTGGTCGACGCCGATCCCCGCCGTGATGAAGACGCGATTCATCGCCGATCCGCGCGCCTCTGCGAATGCTCCGTAGTTGTTGCGATCCGTGTTCGTCAGCGAGCCATTGAAGTTCGACGTGCCGTTCTCCATTTCGACGCGTGCGCCGCCGGCGACGTCCAGCGAGGACATCACGCGATAGGTCGTGTCGCCGTACAACGTCTTGCGATTCACGGTCGACTTGAACACGGAGGGATAGGTGCCGCTGAAATCGAGAATGGCGCGGCCGGTCACCGACTGTCCCGTTGCGCTCGTGATCGTCACTGTGTCGCCCAGATAGTTCGCGAACGCAGATGGATCCGAGCGTGTGCCCGTTGGCGAAGGGTTCGTGTTGTCGTAGTCCTGGTCGGCGACGCCGAACCGCACCGTGCCTTGCCACCGGCTGGCCAGTTGCGATTGCACACCGATCGACGCGTAGATCGTCTGACGCGTCTGCCGCGAGTCGTCGGGAACACCATAGAAGAGAATCGCGTTGGGACTGCCGTACTTCGTATCGATCCACCTGACCGTGCCGCTCACATCGGTGTTCGTGGCGACGCGCGCGCCCAGTCGTGTCGCGAGGGTCCGGTTCCGATAGTCGTTGTTCGGCACGTCGTTGTCGGTCTGCAGCTGCGAGTACGTCGCGTAATAGTCGAACCGCTGGACGGCGCCACCGAGCCCGACGTCGCCGTGGGTGGTCGAGAGGTTGCCACCGTCGAGCGACGCGGTCAGCTCCGGTATGCGTGTGCGTCCACGACGCGTGGTGATGTTGACGACCCCCGTCAGCGCGTCGCTGCCGTACTGCACGCTGTTCGAACCGCGCAGGACTTCCACGCGCTCGATGCCGGCTGTCTGGAGGTCTGCAAAATCAAAGGCGCCGCCGATGTCATTGGCCGCGATGCCGTCGAGCAGAATCTTCGTAAAGTTCGACGCCCCCCCTCGCACGAACAGCGACGTGGTGCCGCCGCGCGCGCCGGTCTGGACCACGGCCGCGCCCGGAACGGTGCGCAACGGCTCGAGAAGGTCGGTGTTGCCCAGGCTGTCGATCATCGACCGGTCGATCACGGTCACGGACGCGCCGGTCTCCGCCTGCGACACGGTGCCGGCCGCGGCGGTCACGACCACGGCCTGCTCGATCGGGCTGATCTGCAGTCGCACATCCATCGTGGTCGTCCCGCTGCCGACGAATGTCGGCTGGCTCCTGGTTGTCTGGAATCCGGCGAGCGCGACCTCCACCTGGTAGCGATCTTCGGCGACGCCGTCGAATGAAAACGACCCGCGGCCATCGCTCGATACTTCTTTCACACGCTGGCCCTCGCGCAAGAGGGTCACCGTTGCGCGGGGAACCGGTGTGCCGAGGGGATCCAGTACGGTGCCCCGCACCGAGCCTTCTCCTGCCGCCCAGGCGCGCCCGGCCGCGATCAGCAGGATCAAAAGGACCTGGCCGACTCGATGTCTTCCGCTGAAACGTCGCATCGCTTCACTCCTCACTTGTTCCACCACATCAGCGTGCCGCTGACCGCCAGCAACGGAAACCCAAGGGCAAACACCACCCGCGCGGATAGGCGGCACGCAGTGACGCGAGCAACGCGCCGGCGGACGCATCGCTGCTTGCGTCGCGTGTGACGTGAAAGAGCTGTGGATAGGTGAGTTTCTGCAGCTCGGACCGGAAGATGAGCACGGCGTCCGACAGCCCAATGGCGATCACCCGGATCGCGAGCGCGATCCCGAGCCATCGCTGCACCTGCAAGACGACACTGCGCATGTCACCGCCTCCGGCGGGCGACCGGCAGACTTTTTACGAGGAAGAGGCGTGCGCGGGTTGGAGCGCAAGCTTTCTGTCGTCGCAGAAAGGCCGCCGTGACTACTCGGGTAGGTCTCCTGGCTCGGAGGTGCAGCGTGTCGTGGCTGCGGCGGATTCACCTTCCCCGGCCGTGGCCGAGTGGTCGTTCGAATCCGCGTCCTCGCTTACAGTGGCGGGACCGCGCCGGTTTTGCACCGGACTTCCCTGTTACGCCCTCATCGGGCACCCGAGGGCGACGACTGTAGCACGAAACGGGGCGAGTCTTGCGCCGCGCCAAGAACTCGGCTCGAACGACATCCCGCATGCGATCTTTGCCGAACGCTTTGAAGGAGCACTCATCGGGTCATCGCCCAGTACTCCGCAGAGGTCAGCACAGGCACGACCTCGAAGTCCACGATGTCGTTCCATGCCGCGATCCATGGCGCGAGGGCGTCAGCGTTCTCCGCTTCCATGACCTGGTAACACCGCGCGCGAACGGGATCGATCCAGCTTGCGTGGTACGTGACACCGTCCGGCAGCATTCTGCCGCGTTCCGCAAATCGCTGATGTACCGGGTTCGGATCGCCGCGGCGGAAGTCTTCGATCACCATGAACAGCACGGCGCAAGTATACAAACTCGAGCGGAACCGGACCGTCGCCGCAGGCAAATGTCAGAAGTGCGAGAACGATGATGCCGATGCGGGTGGGCATGACCCGAGTGGCGGTCCGAGTCGCCGCATCGCCGCGGTCGATGTAACGGCGTTGTAACTTTGCGGCCGCTCGCGTCCGGGTCGCTCGTGGCGACATAATGACGGCCCGCGTGCCGGGCCTCCCGTGACCAAATCAACCGCGAACACGCTCGATCTCCCACGAGCGAGCGACTCGACACGCATCGGCGCCGTCGTATTCGGCGCAGCCCTCGTCATCGGCGTCGTGTACGTTGGCAGTCAGCTGATCCGCGATCTCGTCGAGGTGCGGGACGCGCGGATCCTGCCGTATCTGCTCCTGGGCCTCGCGTTGTTCGTCGCCCTTGGATTCGAGTTCGTGAACGGCTTCCACGACACGGCCAACGCGGTCGCCACCGTCATCTACACGCATTCATTGAGTCCGTGGGTCGCCGTCGTCTGGTCCGGCGGATGGAACTTCATCGGCGTCCTGTCTTCGAGCGGCATCGTCGCGTTCGGGATCGTGGCGCTGCTCCCCGTCGAGTTGATTCTGCAGGTGGGCAGCGCCGCAGGGCTCGCCATGGTCTTCGCGCTGCTCGTGGCCGCCATCATCTGGAATCTCGGCACGTGGTACTTCGGTCTCCCCTCGTCGAGCTCTCACACGCTGATCGGGTCGATCATCGGAGTCGGCATTGCGAACCAGCTGCTGTCTGCAAAGACCGGCACCAGCGGCGTCGACTGGGCGCAGGCCGCGGGGGTCGGCAAGTCCCTGCTCCTGTCGCCGCTGGTCGGCTTTGCGTGCGCTGCGCTCCTGCTGTTGGTGTCCAAGCGGCTCGTTCCGCGCCGCGAGTTGTACGTCGCGCCAACGGGTTTGACGCCACCGCCGTTCTGGATCCGCTTGCTGTTGATTCTGACCTGCAGCGGCGTGAGCTTCGCCCACGGCTCGAACGACGGCCAGAAAGGTATGGGACTGATCATGCTGATCCTGATCGGTACCGTGCCGACGGCGTACGCGCTGAACCGCGCCGTCTCGCCTCTGGAAACGCAGGCCTTCGTAGCCGTTTCGCGCGAGGCGGCCGACGCGCTCGGCCGGTACGAACCGCGACCCATCATCGTTCGAGAGCCGCGAGAAGAGATTGCGAATTACATTCGCTCGAGCACGATGACGCCGGCGACGATTCCCGCGATGCGTCGGATCATCACCGACATCGCGACGGAATTGGCGATGTACGGCGAGCTTCGGCAGGTACCGCCCGAGCGCGTCCGTAACTTTCGGAACGACCTCTACTCGGTGAACGAAGCGTTGCGCCTGATGGTGAAATCCGCAAGGCCGGCGTTCGGCACACAGGACGCCGAGGTCCTCGGCCGATACCGGACATCCGTCGACGGCGCGACGAAGTTCATTCCCGGATGGGTCAAAGTCGCCGTCGCCATGGCACTTGGACTCGGAACGATGATCGGATGGAAACGCATCGTGGTCACTGTCGGCGAGAAGATCGGCAAGGAGCATCTCACGTACGCTCAGGGTGCCGCGGCCGAGATCACGGCGATGGGAACCATCGCGGCCGCCGACCTCTTCGGCCTGCCGGTGAGTACGACACACGTTCTTTCATCGGGCGTCGCCGGCACGATGGCAGCCAACCACTCGGGTCTTCAGTGGCAGACCGTGAGAAATCTTCTGATGGCGTGGGTGCTGACGCTGCCGGTTTCCGTGTGTCTGTCAGGTCTGCTGTTCTGGGTGTTCAAAGCCGTCGCGCCCTGACGCCCAAGCAGGCCGCGCGGGAGATGCTGCGGGTGTGCCGTCCCGGTGGACGCCTGGTGCTGCTCAACCACTTCGATGGCGCGGTCTAATCAAAGAGTCCGTTTCAGAATGGCCTTGAATGCCGCGCAGGCACACGTCGACGGCCCGAAGCCTCAGAACGTTCGCGGCTGCAATGCTCGCCTGAACACCGACACTCCGTTGATGTCGCGCAGATCGACGGTCATTTCCGTGGTCTGCGCGTCGATGTTCACTTCGCCGAAGAACTGCAATCCGCTGAAGGGCGAGAGATTGGCCCGACCGGGCGGGGGCGCCTTGAAAAACACGACTTGCGGTCCGAACGTGCCGTCGAGCGCGTTCGGCCCGAAACTGCCGGCATTGAGCGGACCGGCAACGAATTCCCAGAACCCGTCGAAGTCCCGGAATGCGGCCCTGCCAGGATCGTAGTAATGAGCGGCGCAGTAGTGAACGTCGGCGGTCAGCCACACGACGTTCCGTACCCGTTGACGCTTGAGATGGCTGAGCAACTCGGCAAACTCGAGCTCGCGCCCCTTCGGACCTCCCGGCTCGCCGTTGGCGACGGCCTCCCAGCGCGGCTGTCCCTCCGGCGTGACGCCATCGCCAACATTCAGACCAAGCGGCATGTCGGCCGCCACAACTTTCCAGACCGCGCGCGAGCTCTCGAGCCCCATCTTCAACCAGTCCAGCTGCTCGCGGCCCAGGAACGCCGTCTGCGCGCTGGGTGAGGTCTGCAGGTTGGCGGAGTTGGGACCGCGGTACGACCGCATGTCGAGCACGAACAATTCGAGCAGCGGACCGTAGCTGTAGCGCCGGTAGACGCGCTGTGATTCGCGCACGTCGAACGGGCGCATCGGCGCGTACTCGAGAAACGCACGGGCGCCTCGTGCGATGAGCAGCGGCACGTTCTTTCCCGTGTACCGTGCGTCGCCTGAAAGGTCCTTGGAATCCGACCAGTTGTTGACGACTTCGTGATCGTCCCACTGCCAGATCTGCGGCACTTCGGCGTTGAAGCGACGGACGTTCTCGTCGAGCAGGTTGTAGCGATGGCGCCCGCGGAACTCGTCGAGGGTCTCCGCCACTTTGGCCACTTGCGGCGTCACGATGTTGGTCCAGATCAGACCCCGCTCCGCGACCACCGATTCGGCGATAGGGCCATCGGCGTAGATGGTGTCGCCGCTGTGAATGAAGAAGAGTGGATGCCGCTGTCGCATGGCCTCGTAGATCTTCATGCCGCCGAAGGCGGGGTTGATGCCCCAACCCTGACCTGCGGTGTCCCCGCTCCAGAGAAAGCGCAGATCGCTGCGCGCATGACCGAGCTCACGTCCTTCACCCGTCAACGCATCGGGAGGCACGACCAACCGCCCGGTCACCGGCTCTCCGACTGCCCGAGCGGTGTTCAAGCTCTGGAACGAGACGCGGACGAACACGTCGCTGCCGGCTTCCAGACCCTCGAGGGCCTGTCGCGCCGTGAAGTCGGTCGTGTCCAGCGCGTGAGGACCAACGATGCGATGCACCTCGTGAAACTGCTCGTCGTACGACCACTCGACCAGCATCCGCGCCGCGCGATCGCTGCGGCTCCATACGACGACCGAGCCATCCGCGGGATCGCCGAAATGCAAGCCTTGCAGGGGCTGCGGCCGTTCACTCTCGGCCGCGACGATTGCGGGCGCGCCCTTCGTGAGCGTCCAGCCGGGTAGCAGGGCGCCGGCCGTCGCAATACCGGCTTTCAGAAACCGACGACGCGAACCGGTAAACGATTTATTCATAGGTTGTCCTCGTACGGTGTTTCCGATCGATTGACGCCGTGCGCTCGTCACACGTCGAAGCGCTCCGGTGAGCGAGTGGCGATCGTCGACGATGAGTACGACGCGGGTGTGGCGACGACGTAAATTCTTCGATCGGCGCTCCGAGTGTCAGCGCAGCCGTGAACGAACGGGCTGGCCTGCGTCCGCCCGAACCTCGAGTCGCCAACACCGGACGTCCGGGAGATAGCGCGCGACTATCTCGACTGTGCGAGGACGAAACAATTTACGCGCGCTTTTCTGGATCATCACGGCGCGGTCACACGTCGCGCGCATCCTTCAAGCGCTTTCGTTGCACAACGCGTCCGCGATTCCACGCTTACCAGATCGACGATCACCGACTGCGAAAGGATCAAATGATGAAGCGATCGCTGCAGCATCTGCTCAAGCCGACCGCACTCACTCTGGCGACACTGCTCGCGCTGTCAGTACGTGCTGATGTATACGAACGCGCGTACGGCCAGGAGGAACGGAAGAACGACCGTCACGACCGCGACGATGACGATCGGGGCAAGCATCATGGCATCGCCCGGCTGCCGACGGGACAATACGTCACGCCGACAGCGATCGACGACGCGATCCAGCAGTTCCTGAACCCGGGCCTGCCCGCATATCCGAACTTCATCGCAGGCGAAGCCGTTCGGTCGCAGCTCAGTCCCGATGGCACGACGCTCGCCGTCCTCACGGCGGGTCAGAACTCGCTCTACCGCCCTGACGGTACGGTCGATGCTGCCAACTCGACGCAGTACATCTTTCTCTACAACGTCGTCGGCGCCAACAAGGCGACGCCCGCGCTCACGCAGGTGATCAAGCAGGCGAACGCGCACGTCGGCCTCGTCTTCGCGCCGGATGGCAACACGCTCTACGCCGCGGGCGGCAACGACGATGCGGTGTATGTCTACGTGAGGAGCGGTGGGAACTTCACCGCCGCCGCGCCGATTGCGCTCGGCCACTTCGTGCCCGGCGCCACCGGCAGCGCCCGAAACAAGGGCGTCGGCCTCGGCGTGCAGCCCAACGCGAGCGGCATGGACATCTCCGCCGACGGCGCCACGCTCGTCGTCGCCAACAACTACAACGACTCGATCAGCGTCATCGACACCGCGACGCGCCACGTCCGGTACGAGCACGATCTGCGTCCCTATTTCGTCAACAACGAGGGCCGGAACGGCGCCGCCGGCGGGACCTTTCCGTACGCCGTCGTCGTAAAGGGCAACGACACGGCGTATGTGTCTTCCGACCGCGACCGGGAAGTCGTCGTGGTCGACGTCGGCTCCCCGACGCAAGGCCATCTGATCAAGCGCATCAAGCTGGACGGGAACGCGCTTGGGATGACGATCGACGCGTCGCAGTCCAGACTCTATGTGGCGCAGGACAACGCCGACCAGGTCGCGGTCATCGACACGTCGACAAACAAGGTGGTGACGAAGATCGACGCGCGCGCTCCCGCCGGCATGCTTCCTGGCAAGCACACCGGCGCGGCGACGTCCACGGTGACGCTCTTCCCCGATGGCGAGACGCTCTACGCGGTCAACAGCGGAGCGAACTCCATCGCCGTCATCCCGCTGACCGGCCGGAAGGCGAACACGGTCACCGCGCTGATCCCGACAGCCTACGAGCCGCATGACATCACGTTCAGCGCCGACGGTTCATGGATGTACATCGTCTGCGGCAAGAGCATCACCGGACCGAATCCCGGACATCTCGCCAGCAGCACGGCCAGCATCACGAGCATCGTCTACCCCGGCGGCAATGCGGCGGCCGCCGCGGCGTCGAGAGCGTCGAACCAGTACCAATTTCAATTGGAACGCGCTTCCCTGGTCAGCGCTCCCCTGCCGAACCCGGGTCATCTGCGCGAACTGACCGAGCAGGTCGCGAGGAACAACTTTTACAAAACCGAGGGCCATGAAAAAGACGCGAAGGTGATGCAGTTCTTGAACAAGCGCATCAAGCACGTGATCTATGTCGTCAAGGAAAATCGCACGTTCGATCAAGTTCTGGGCGACCTGACGAACGGCGCGAACGGCGAACCGAACCTGACCCAGTTCGGTCACTCGTTGACGCCGAACAATCACAAGCTCGCAGCCCAGTTCGTGACTCTGGACAATTTCATGCACCCGGGCGACGGAAGCATGGACGGCTGGTCATGGTCGATGCAGGGGCGTGTCACGAACACCGAAGCGCTGACACAGCAGATCAACTACGCGGCGGTCAACCGCGGCCTGTCGTACGAGTCCGAAGGCGCGAACCGCAACGTCCCGGTCAACTTCGCCACGGTCGCCGAACGCGACGCCGCAGCCGGCCCGGCCGGGACGACGAATTACAGCAACGCCTCGGCGACCCTGCCCGGCGGTACCGCGAACCTTCTGGCGGGTACGGGCAATCACGCGTCGGCCGACGCGCCGTTCGGCATCGAGGACGGCTACATCTTCAACGCGGTGCTGCAGGCTGGCGGAACCGTCCGCAACTACGGTTTCCTGGTGAACAACATCGGCAGCATCGGCTCGAAGACGTCGCCGGTCTCCGATCCGTTCGCGTCAGGCATCGTTCAGGTCGCTCCGCTGGATCCCGCGCTCGCCCGGCTGACGGACATCTACTTCCGCGGGTACGACCAGAACTACCCCGACCTGTGGCGGTACAACGAGTGGAAGCGGGAGTTCGATCAGTTCGTCGCGCACGGCAATCTGCCCAACCTGTCGCTCGTCCGCATCAGCCACGATCACATGGGCAGTTTCGGCAGCGCGCTCGGCGGCGTGAACACGCCTGAAACGCAGCAGGCCGACTGCGACCTGGCGCTCGGCCGGATCGTCGAGGCGGTGGCGAACAGCCGTTACGCGGCCGACACCGTGATCCTCGTCACGGAAGACGACGTGCAGGACGGTCCCGACCACGTGGATTCACACCGCGGAACGGCTTTCGTGGTCGGCGCGTACGTGAAGCAGGGCGCCGTGATCGGCACGCGGTACAGCCAGGTCAACGCCCTGCGTACGATCGAGGACATTCTGGGCACCGAGCACATCAACCTGAACACGGCATTCCAGCGGCCGATGTCGGATGTCTTCGACATCCATTCGAACGGCAAATGGACGTATGCCGCCGAGGCTTCGACGGTTCTCGCGACCACGACATTGGCCCTGGCCGACATGAGCAACGGCGTGAGATTCGCCGCAGGACCTGCGATCACGCCGCAGCACGACGCCGCCTACTGGCACGCTGTCACGGCGGGTTTCGACTTCTCTGAAGCCGACCAGGTACCTCCTGCCGAATTCAACAGAGTGCTGTGGAAAGGACTCATGGGCAGCAGGCCTTATCCGACCCGAGCCGGCGAGAGCTCAGGCGCAAAAGATTGACGCTCCTATTTCCTGCTTGGTGCGGCGGACGGACTCTGTCTCACGGCCAATGCGTCGTCGACCGGGATGACCACCACGGCAAACGGGGTTCCGGCATCGTCGGTCACCTGCGGGAGGGGCGTGCCGAAGGCGTTCCCGCCGACCATCGCGTTGTCGTAGTACGGCGCGAACACCATCATGTGCGGGTGCCACGCGCCGATGCCCGATGCCAGATGCTGGTGCGCCGACCACATGTATGCGAAGGTGACCGCGTCCCTTCGCGGGAGGTCGCCCTTGATGTACGCCGACTGAAGAGCCTCGGCGATCTCGTCTGGTCCCTTGCCTTCCATGGCCAGCTTGGTGCGCAGTTCGTAGTACGGCATGACCGTTCGCGCGGCGGGCGGGGTGAAACAGATCGGCGCGTGAACCGACGCGTCGTAGACGAGGTCGCGGAACTGCGCCGGCGTATACGTCGGCGCGGAAAACCCCCGCATCACCATGCAGACGACGCCGTTGTCGCCTTCGCGGGCCACGGCGTATCCCGACTTCGTCAGGATTTTCACGGTGGCCCGATCCGAGATGGCAGCAGGAGCGGCACTCCTGGCCAACGCCATCTCGGCGTCGCGCGGCATCATGTATTGGGCGAGCGGCGGGTACCCGGGCTTTTGAGCCCGCACCGTCGAGGCCTGGAGGCTCGTGACGACCAAGAGCAATGTCAAGGCAGCTTTCTTCATGTCGATTGTCTCCTTCTCGCAAAGGCGCTTCTGCCTTGTATTACGTCTGTCGGACCGCGCGAGATACGCGTCGCAGCGGACTCACACGGCGGTGCGCGGCATGACGACCGAAGAAGCCGCCCGGAGAACCCACGGGGTGTGCCAGTAGTCCGCTATTCGCGTGATGTGATCGCCGGTGACGTCGAGACGAACCAGTGAGTGCGGCGTCCACCCCGTGTCGGTCCTGTGCAACACGACGACGGCCGGTTCGCCGTCCACGTCGCCCACAGCGAGTCGCCACGCGACTGGCATCCGTGAGTAGTTGCCGAAGTAGGGCGCGTCTGCCAACGGTCCGGAGAAACGGTCGGCCACGCGCAGGCGCGCATCCGCCGCGATCAGTTCTCGCAGACCGTCCCAGTCCTGTCGATTGAATCGCTCGACGTAGAGATCCAGGAGCCGCGCAACATCAGCGTTCTTCGCGCGCGGCGGCGTCGTTCGCTCACGCACCGTCGCCAGCTTCGAGCGGCCCCGGTTGAGCGCGGACTTGACGCCGCCCACGGTGGAGTCAACGAGCTCGGCGATGTCGTCCAGCGAATAATCAAAGACGTCCTTCAAGAGCACACACGCGCGTTCCATCGGAGGAAGCATCACGACGAGGTGCTCGACGGCACGGCCGAGCGCTGGCCCCGGCGGATCGACCGGCTCGACCGAGTCGGGCCTCGCGGCTCCTGCTTCCGCTTCTTCGCGGACGCCGCGGCGCCTCAGAAAATCGATACAGCGATTGTGCGCAATGCGGAAGAGCCACGGTGCCAGGGGACGCCGGTCGTCGAAGGTGTCCAGCTTGCGATAGGCGTGAAACAGGGCATCCTGCACAACATCCTCGCCGTCCACGATCGATCCGGTCATACGTGCACAGTACCGGTGCAGCCTCGGCCGGAGGTGCGCGATCGTTTCAAGAAAGGCCACGTAACGTGCCTCGAACGGACCGTGGGATTCCCGACCGGATGGACTCTCCATATTCATATCTACGCGGCCATCCGCCTGCAGGATACGAACTCCTCGACCGCTCCGCCAGCCGACGCACATTACAATGCGCCTTCCGGATGGCAGACCCCCGCGAGGGCGTCGGCGTTCTCCGCTTCCATGACCCGAACCGGCGGACCGCGAGCACCTCCTCCGCGCGGCGTGCGCGTGTCGATCGAAAGTCTCTGGTGAACACGGCGGCAACTCTGCCACAATTCACCGTCTTCAATCGCCTCCGTGAAGGCAGGAGGGTGTCTCATGGCTGGATTCAAGATATGGACACCATCAGCCGGAGCAATGGCTGTCGCCGTGCTGCTGCACTGCAGTCTCGCCACGGAAACGGTCCGGGCACAGACGGGCACGCTTGGCAACATCATCGGAAAAGCGGGCGACGAGACCGGCGGCGTGCTGCCGGGTGTTCTCGTGACGGCCACGAGCCCGGCCCTGCAGGTGCCCAGCGTGACGACCGTCACCGACGCTGAAGGCAACTATCGTTTGCGCGACCTGCCCGCACCGGGGATGTACCGCGTCGTCTTCGAACTGCAGGGCTTTCAGGCGATCGCATTCGACGGCGTCAGCCTCACGGCAGGGTTCACCGCACGGATTGACGCGGCCATGAAAGTCAGCAGCATTTCCGAGACGCTGGAAGTCAGCGGCCTGAGCCCGGTCGTCGATACGGTGAGTGTCGCCGGGGTCTCGTCGATACAGGCCGAGCGTCTGGAAATCACGCCGCTGGGACTCGGCATCCAGAACCTGCTTCCGATGGCAGCGGGCGTCAGCTTGCAGGGTTCCCCCGACGTCGGCGACAGCCAGCTGGCCAACCGGCAGCGCATCGTGACATACGGCGTCACGCTCACGCCGACCCTGGAATTCGAGGGGATCAATTCGACGACGGCCCGTCAGGGGAACACGGCACTCTATCTGGACTTCTATCAGGTCGAGGAAGCGTCGTTCAAGACATCCGGCAACAACGCCGATGTGGCGTTCGGCGGCGTTCACCAGCAAATGATCATGAAAAGCGGCGGCAACGCCTTTCACGGATCCGTCGAGGGCGATTACGAAAACAAGAAGTGGCAGAGCAACAACGTCTCGACAGAGCTCGCCGCGCAGGGTTTTTCGATCACCAATCCGACCATTCGCTATTACGACTTCAACGGCGAGCTCGGCGGCTACATTCTCAAGGACAAACTCTGGTTTTACGGCGGCGCGAGCAAACAGGAAATCGACCAGTTGCAGATCGGTTACGTGGCGGGCCCCAATGCCGCCGGCTGCTGGACGTGCCCCGACGCGCCGCCGGGCAACGTGATCAGGATTCTGAAACAGCAGTATTCCAAGTTCTCGTGGCAGGCGTCGCGAGCGACGAAAGTAATTGGTACGTTCGTCCACGCCGAGAAAGTGACGCCATTTTTTGGATTCGGCGCCACGACACCACAGCCCACGACGAGAGTGCAAAGCCAACCCACGAGGACCTGGAAGGTCGGGACTCAAAGCACGCCGAATACGCGCACGTTCGTCGACATGGCGTTTGGGTTCTGCTGCTATTGGACACACTACACACCGCAGCCGGGCACGGCCGTCGCCGGCAACCCGGCGTCGCAGGAAATCACGAACAGCATCCTGACCGGACCGTTGGGGGCGATTCCAGGCACGGTTTCCGAACGGTACCAAGCTCGCGCGTCGGTCAGCTACACGGCCGCACAACACCAGCTCAAGGTCGGAGCCGACGTGAACTGGGAGCGGCAGGACTCCACGCGTCCGAATGAATATCCCAGCGGCAGCTACACGTTGCTGTTCAACCGGGGAGTCCCCACGGAAATCAGAACGTACAACACTCCAACGAATCCGATTGACCGTTTGTACAGGCAGGCGGCTTTTGTGACAGACACCTGGTCGCTGGGACGGGTGACGCTGTCGTACGGCGTCAGGTGGGAGCGCTTTCACAATTTCTACCCGGACCAGACGAAAGCTGCGGGACAGTTCAGCAGCGAGCAGACGTTCAAGGGCGCCGACGTGCTGACGTGGAACGGCGTCGTTCCACGCGTCGGCATGAATTGGGATGTGACCGGACACGGCAAGACGTCGCTCAAAGCGTTTTTCGGGATCTTCGACGATACGATGGGGGCCGATTTCGCGGCGACCTACAACCCCAATGCCGAAGTCACGACCAGGTACCGCTGGAGCGGGCCATGCCAGGTGACGCCCTTCACCAATGTGTCCTACACGAGTCCCAACACCAGTTGCGACTACGTGCCGGGAACCGTCGATTTCAGTCCGACGGGAAGGGATTACATCAGCGCGACCGGGGGGTCCAACACGCTGCCGAATCCCGACCTGAAGCAAAACAAGAATTACGAAATCTCGGTGCGGCTGGACCGCGAATTAGTGGCGAACACCGGGATCGGATTCGCCTACGTCTATCACAGGCACACCAACTGGTACGACACCGGAACGGTGAATGTGGGAAGGCCGTACGACGTCTGGACCGTTCCGGTTGTTCTGACCGATCCGTTCGACGGACAGCCGGTCACGATCTACACCTACCCCGCCGCTTACGCGGGCGCCGCATTCAACCAGAACAAAGTGCTCAACGCCGCGAGCGACCGCCCGGACTACTACCACAGCTTCGAGCTGAGGTTGAACAAGCGTTTCTCGAAGCGATGGAACATGTCATCGTCTTATTGGTTGACCCAGACGCACCAATGGATCCGGGCGACGCCGACCAGCCCGAACGACGACCGGTTCCCCATCAACGATACGTGGGCCTGGGAAGCTCGAGCCGACGCCAACTACCGCCTGCCGTGGGACATCAATACGTCGTTCAATCTGCGGGCTGCGTCCGGGCAACAAGGACAGAGGACTCAAACCTTCACCGACGCCAGACTGAGGCAGGGCACGGTGACGCTGCGCATGGAACCGTTCGGTTCGCAACAGGGTCCGGTCGTCCCCGTGACCAGCCTGCGGGTCGCCAAGAAGCTCCGACCCAGCGAGAGATATTCGGTGGATGTCAACTTCTCGGTGTTCAACCTGATCAACAGCAGCGCGCCGGTTTCAATTTCGTACTTGTCCGGGACATTCGGCCGAGTCACGGACATCCTTGCACCCAGAGTGGCTCGTATCGGGCTGCAATTCAGCTTCTAG
>Ga0114129_10007898_pt1 | contig 15143 bp, 8 predicted proteins | sample RhiMetdeltSRZDD1_FD_80071 | JGI IMG/M metagenome (GOLD analysis project Ga0114129, IMG submission 80071) | Populus rhizosphere microbial communities from Tennessee, USA - Rhizosphere MetaG P. deltoides SRZDD1 (version 2) (version 2) | ecosystem: Host-associated > Plants > Roots > Rhizosphere >...
GCAGCGATGACGACCGAAGACGACCTTTTTCGATCAGATGCCGCCGCCGCTCGAGAATTGGCGCGGCGCACAACACGAGCGTGATGGCAAGGAGCGACACCGCCGCCGCCATCGCGTGCCCCAGCCAGCGTGCGCGCGCCTGCGCGAGGTCCGCGGCGGCTACCTCAACGTCGACGAGCGGGTTGCCGTCCGGCGTCGGGATGACGAACGCGAATACATCCCGCCTGTTCGCTGGCGGTGAGCCGCCGATCGCGGCCCGAAGCCGCACCGAGACGATGGATGTCGTCACGGCAAAGGTGTCCGTGAGCTCGGGCAGCTGCGGTTCGCTGCCGATCGATTGCTCGACGACGATCGTCCATCGCGCTGGGCGCGTGTCGCCGGGGCGCGCGGAGTCGACGACCGGATCGACGCGCAGGAGGCGCGGACCGAGCGCGCTCTGCGCGATGAACAGCGTGGCCGGACCCTCGATCCGCGACCTGGGGAGCTCCGAGACGCGGCCCGCCCATGCGAGGGGAGAGGCGTCCGCGTCGTAAATGGTGACGCCGGTGCGACCCAGCCCTTCGGACGCAGCCGCGGCGCCGACAGCATCGAACAGCCGCCCGCGGGCCGCCTGATCGCGTGACGCAGCGCGAATCGTGTCGCGATTCGACGCCGCTCGGGCCGCCACGCGCTTCAGCGTTTCAGCGCTCGCCTCCAGTTGTTGCCGGACCTCGGCTTCCACGCGCGCGAGCGCCGCCTGGTCCGAGCTGCCGAAGCGGTATCGCGCTGCGCCCCAGCCGGCCAGGCCGACGGCCAGCGCGGCGAGCGCGCCGACGCGGACGATGCGCGCGACGGAGGTCACGGTAAGTCAAGAATACACGCTATAGTGAATTCGCTTGGACCTGAAGCATCTGCTCAAACGCGGCGCATTGCTCGCGGCGGCGAACTGGCAGATCGTCGCCATTCAATTCGTCGCACAGACCACCTTGCAGGTGCTTCTGGCGGTCCCGATTATCGGCGCCGCGATCCTCGTGGCTGTTTTGCTCGGCGCCGATCTTGGCGATCTGCTGCAAGGAAGCCTGCGAGAGATTTTCACGACGATCGCGAGCACGCTGCTCTCGGAGCCCGTGGCGCTCGTCGCGTTCATGACCGCGTTTGCAGTCGTCCTCCTCGGAGGCTCGGTGCTGATGTTCGCGGTCAAGGGCGGCGTGGTCGACGTACTGGTTGCAGCAAACGCGAGCGCGGGGCCCATCGAGCGCGATCCGATGACGGTGGCCTCGCTGCATAGCGCGTCGACGTTCACGCTGCCACGTTTCATGGCAGGCTGCTCGCGCCTTTTTCGCCAGTTTCTGACGCTCGGGGCGGGATTGATGATCGTGTACGCGTTCTCGATAGGCGCGTACCTGACGTTCGTCGTCTATGGCTATCGGGCCGCCGGAGGGCGCGCGTTGGTCATCGGCTGGACCGTCATCGCGGCCGCGGCCGCAGCGCTGCTCGTCATCTGGTTCACGGTCGTGAACCTTGTGTACTTGCTTCTGCAGATTGCGATGGCAGTCGACGGCGTCGGTCTCTCGCAGGCCGTCCGTTCGGCGGCGCGATTCATTCGCGTCGAGTTTCGGGATCTGGCGACTGTGTTTGTCGTCGTGCTTGGTCTGGTGGTGGCGGCGACGCTCGCGTCCGCCCTGGCCTGGTCGGGTGTCGGTCTCATCGCGTTCGTGCCGCTCGTCGGCCTGGCTGTGTTTCCGCTGCAGCTGGCCGCCCTCCTCGTGCGCGGCCTCGTGTTCGAATACCTGGGTCTGACGGCCCTTGGCGCCTATGTCACGCTGTATCAGGCCCACGCAGGGCGCCGGGCGGAAAGCAGCGATCCGTCGCCGGTGACATCTCCTCTCGGGCATCCAGCATGAACGATGCGACGAGGGATAAAGGTCGGTGTCGCAACGCGCTCAGAACGATGGCTGGATCGTCGGCTGGATCGTGGGAAGTGTCGGTGCGTTTGGAAGCGCCACGATGTTGGAACCCTCCGGTTCGATCGTGCGGGTCACCAGCACGGCGGCGGCGCCATCCTTGATGTGGCGCGTGACGATCAGCAGCGTCGGCAGCGTCGTGGAAGGATTGTCGACGGGATGGGCGGCCGCTGCGATCTCAGCGGGTGCCGAGACTTCACCTGCCGACTGACCGTCGGCGATCGCGTACGCGCGCATCGACGTCGACTGACCGGCCACGGCAATCGTTTCACCGACCTTGACGGGCGCCCACGCCGGCCTGAACGGCAACGCGCGCAGCCATTTTTGGCCGCCGCTCTTTCGATTGAGCGCGCGAAGCACGTTGTCGAGCGACACGAAATAGACGTACGCGTCGTCGACGACCGGGACACCGATGACGTCGCCCCCGGTGCGCCAACGCCAGTCGATGCGGCCGTCCTTCGCCATCAGGCAGTAGAAGTAATTGTCCTGCGCACCGACGTAGAGCCGATCCTCGAGCGCGAGGATTTCGTTCGGCGCGCCGCCCAACCGCCGTTCCCATACCGGCGCGCCATCAGTCACGTTCATGGCGATGACGCGCCCGTTCTCAATCGGCACGTACACGCGATCGGCGGCGAGCGCGGCCGGGCCACGCGCCGGCGATCCCAATTCTTGTCGCCAGATGAGTCGACCATCGGTGGCGCGCAGCGCGAGCACCGATCCGCCGGAGGTGGCCAGGATCAACCATCCGTTGTCCCAGACCGGTCGCACCGCGAGTCGTTCCTCGAATGGCAGCTGCCAGGCGACGGCGCCGTCTTCGACGCGCAACGCCGAGAGCGCTGAACGCTCGACCACGAACAGCAGTCCGTCACCCACGACTGGCTCGAACTGTGGCCGCGCCGTCACGAGCCACTGCTGCGCCCCGGACAACAGCTCGTAGCACACAACGCGATCGCCCTCGATGGAAAAGAAGGCGCGGGTGGTGTCGTAGACCGGAGGCGCCGTGAGTTGATTGTTGAGAGCGAGCGTCCAGACTTGCCGCGTCGGAAAAAGAGACAGCGGCGCCCGATCGACCTTGGATCTGGCGGCCATCGGTGTCGCACAACAGCCAATCAGGGCAAGTGCACTACAACATCTTGTGGTTCGCCAGCGAGTCACACCGTTATAATAGTGGTTCCTTCCGTGGCCCATCAAACCATCATCGTGTTGGATTTCGGCTCACAGTACACGCAGCTCATCGCGAGGCGCCTGCGCGAGCTCTCGGTGTACTCGGAGGTCTGGGCGCCGGATACGCCGCTCGAAAAAATTCGGGCGAGGAAGCCCGCTGGAATCATTTTGTCGGGCGGTCCGAAGAGCGTTTCGGAGTCGGGTGCGCCGAAATGCGACCCGGGTGTTTACGACATCGGCAGCCCTGTGCTCGGCATCTGCTACGGGATGCAACTGATGGCCGACGACCTCGGTGGACGGGTGGCGCCGGCGCCGCAGCGCGAATTCGGACACGCGATCGTGAAACTGACCGGGCCCGCACCGCGCCGCAGCGCCGGGGCACACGCGGCGGACCCGGCGGCGCTGTTTGTCGACGTGCCCAACGAGATTCGCGTGTGGGCGAGCCACGGCGACTTCGTTGCCGCGGCGCCGACGGGCTTCTCGATTGTCGCCACGAGCGCCAATGCGCCGGTTGCCGCGATGTCTGATCCGTCCCGGCTGCTCTACGCCATCCTGTTTCATCCGGAAGTGGTCCACACGGAGCGCGGCCTCGAGATCCTGCGCAACTTCGCGTATGGCATCTGCGGCTGCACCGGAGACTGGACGATGGCCTCGTTCGTCGAAGAAGCCACGGCGAGGATCCGGGCGCAGGTCGGCAGTGGCCGCGTCGTGTGCGCCCTCAGCGGCGGCGTCGATTCGACGGTCGCGGCGCTGCTCATCCATCGTGCTGTCGGCGACCAGTTGACCTGTATCTTCGTCGACAACGGCGTGCTTCGCCTCGACGAAGCCGCGCAGATTCGTAGGCGCTACGAACGGCTCCGGCTGCCGCTCGTCTTCTCCGACGCGTCGCAGCGGTTCCTGTCGCTCCTGGCCGGCGTGACGGATCCGGAACAGAAGCGGAAGATCGTCGGCGCGACGTTCATCGAAGTGTTCGAGGCCGAGGCAGCCAAGCTCGGACAGGTGGATTTCCTGGCGCAGGGGACGCTCTATCCGGACGTCATCGAATCGATCGCCATCGTCGGTCAGTCATCGATGATCAAGAGCCATCACAATGTCGGTGGATTGCCGGCGCGCATGCGGATGAAGCTCGTGGAGCCGCTCCGCGAGCTGTTCAAGGATGAAGTGCGCGACGTCGGTCGAAGGATGGGGCTCGAGGAGGAATTCGTCGTTCGTCAGCCGTTTCCCGGGCCGGGGCTCGCCGTACGCATTCTGGGCGAGGTGACGACGGAGCGCCTGACGCTGCTGCGTCGCGCGGACGCGATCGTCGCCGAGGAAGTGAAGCGCAGCGGCTGGTACACGAAGCTCTGGCAGAGTTTCGCGGTGTTGCTGCCGGTGCAGAGCGTGGGCGTCATGGGCGACGAGCGCACCTACGAGTACACCGTCGCGATTCGAGCGGTCGAGAGCCGCGACGGGATGACCGCCGACTGGGCCAGACTGCCGCACGAGTTGCTCGCCCAGATCTCGTCGCGAGTCGTGAACGAGGTCAAGGGGATCAATCGCGTCGTCTACGACATCAGCTCGAAGCCGCCTTCGACCATAGAATGGGAATAATGACCGGGACCAGGGGCGAGGGACCAGAGGCGAGATGAGCGAGTTCGTTCACCTGCACTTGCACACCGAGTTTTCGTTGCTCGATGGCGCGTGCCGCATCGACGAGGTACTCGACCAGGCGGCGGCGTTGAAGATGCCGGCCATCGGCGTCACCGAGCACGGCAACATGTTCTCGTCGGTGATCTTTCACGATCACGCGCGGACGCGAGGACTGAAGCCGATTCTGGGCTGCGAAGTCTACATGGCGCCCGGCAGTCGGCTGACGAAAAGCGGAAATCCCGGAGAGACCGCGAACCATTTGATCCTGCTCGCCGAGACGAACGAGGGCTATCAGAACCTGATCAAGCTGGTGTCCGCCGGCTACACAGAAGGCTTCTACTACAAGCCGAGGATCGATCGAGAGCTGCTCGCGCGGCACTCGAAGGGACTCATCGGGTTGAGCAGTTGCCTGAAAGGCGAAGTCGCCGAAGGGCTCTCGCATCAGCAGGAAAGAAGGGCGATCGACGCGGCCAGCGCGTACCGCGACATCCTGGGGCCGGAGAACTTCTTCCTCGAGCTGCAATGGCATGGCATCGAGGAGCAGCGGGTCGTCAACAGCGGGCTGCCGGCGATTGCGCGGGATCTCAAGCTGCCGCTGGTGTGCACGAACGACGTCCATTACCTGCGTGAGGCCGACGCGCATGCACACGACATCCTCCTGTGCATTGGCACGGGAAAAGCGTTCAGCGATCCGAAGCGGCTCCGCTACGACGCCCGGCAGTTCTTCCTGAAGACCGCGGACGAGATGGCCGAGGTGTTCAAAGATTTCCCCGACGCGTTGAAGAACACCGTGCGGATTGCCGAACGGTGCGACGTGACGCTGGCGCAGGGGAGGAACTACCTGCCGAATTTCCAGGTTCCGACGGGATTCACGCTGGACGAGTACTTCGAGCACATTACGCGTGAAGGCTTCAGGGAACGGCTTCCACGATTGAAGCACCTGGCAGCGGCTGGGATGTTACGGAACACGATCGACGAGTACGAACGACGGCTGTCGTACGAGCTCGAGATGATCAAGAAGATGGAGTACCCGGGATACTTCCTGATCGTCTGGGACTTCATCCGGTACGCGCGCGAGCAGGGCATTCCGGTCGGTCCGGGGCGCGGATCGGCCGCCGGCAGCCTCGTCGCATACTGCCTGCGGATCACCGACGTCGATCCGCTGGACTTCAACCTGATCTTCGAGCGCTTCCTGAACCCCGAGCGGATCTCGATGCCGGACATCGACATCGATTTCTGTGAGCGGCGCCGCGGCGAGGTCATCGAGTACGTCACGCGCAAGTACGGCCGCGAGAACGTCGCGCAGATCATCACCTTCGGCACGATGAAAGCCAAAGCCGTGGTCCGGGACGTGGGACGCGTGCTCGAGATGCCGTTCGCCGACGTCGACAAGGTTGCGAAACAGATTCCGGCGGCGCTCGACATGACGCTGGACAAGGCGCTCGAGGAGAGCCAGGCGTTGAAAGAGATGGAGCAGGCCGACCCAAAGGTCAGGGAGCTCCTGAGCGTCGCACGCCGGCTCGAAGGGATGACGCGGCACGCCTCGGTTCACGCCGCGGGAGTCGTCATCGCACCGAGAGCGATTACCGAGTACGCGCCGCTCTACCGAGGCGCCCACGACGAAATCGTCACGCAGTGGTCGATGAAAGACATCGAGCGTGTCGGGCTGCTGAAGATGGATTTCCTCGGCCTCAGCACCCTGACACTGATCCATGACTGTGTCCGCGAGATCGAGGAGACGACGGGCGAGAAGCTGGATATCACGCAAATTCCGCTCGACGATGCGAAGACCTATCAGGTGTTTCAGGAGGGCCAGACGTACGGCATCTTCCAGTTCGAGAGCAGCGGCATGCGCGACATCCTTCGCAAAGCCAAGCCGCAGGTTCTCGAGGACCTGATCGCGTTGAACGCTCTCTATCGCCCTGGTCCGCTGCGCAGCGGCATGGTCGACGACTTCATCGCCCGCAAGGGCGGAAAGGTCGAGATCACGTACGAGCTGCCGCAGCTCGAGCCGATCCTCCGGGAGACCTACGGCGTGATCGCGTACCAGGAACAGGTGATGCGGATCGCGCGCGAGCTCGGCGGCTTCACGCTCGGGGAGGCCGACATCCTCCGGAAGGCCATGGGGAAGAAAAACCCCGAGGTGATGGCGAAACAGCGCGGCAAGTTCGTCGAGGGCGCCAAGAAGAACGGGATCCCCGAGAAAAAGGCAGGGCCGATCTTCGACTTGATGGAGCACTTCGCTGGATACGGATTCCCCAAGGCGCATTCGACGGCGTACGCGTTTCTTGCCTATCAAACGGCCTATCTCAAGGCGAACTATCCGTGGCATTTCGCCGCGTCGTTGCTGACGATTGAATCGCAGAACACTGAGAAACTCGCGCTGTATCTGGGTGAATGCCGCGACCGACAGATTCCGGTGCTGCCTCCCGACATCAACGAGAGTCAGCTCTGCTTCACCGTGACGTCTCAGGGAGTTCGATTCGGTCTGGCGGCGATCAAAAACGTCGGTTCCGGCGCGATTGCATCGCTGCTCGACGTGCGGAAGAAGCAGGGGCGGATCGCGTCGCTTCACGCACTGTGCGAGGAGCTCGATCTTCGCCTGGTGAACAAGCGCGTCTTCGAAAGCCTGGTGAAGGCCGGGGCATTCGATTCGCTGTCGTCCACGGGCGATATGCCGATCGCGGCTCTGCGGGCCCGGCTCATGTCTGCGATCGACGCGGCGTGTGAGCACGGCGCGCGCCTGCAGCGTGACAGGAACGAAGGACAGGCGCAACTCTTCGGCGCGTTCGGGGATGGCGAGAGCGATCACGCGGCCGGGCCGGGCCAGACCCTTGGTCCGGCGCCGTTGCCGTACGCCAAGCCGTGGACGGAGAGCGAACAGCTCGGGTTCGAGAAAGAGACGCTCGGCTTGTACTGGAGCGGCCACCCCGTCGATCGCTATGTGGCGGCGTTGAAGGAGCTCGGCGCGGCCTCGATCGCCGACCTCGCCGATCGATCCCCGACGCCTCCTCGCGACAACGGATGGGGCCCGAACGGACCCAAGCCGATCGAGGCGGACACGAGTGTCGGGGGCATCGTCGGCGCCGTGCGGCAGCTCAAGACGCGCAAAGGGGACCGCATGGCCGTGTTCACGCTCGAAGACGCCGGCGGCGGCGTCGAAGTGATCGCGTTTCCGGAGGCGTATCAGCGGAGCGCAGTCTTGATCGAGTCAGGGACGCTCGTGCTGGTGCGCGGCAAGTTGGAGCGCGACGAGGAGTCGGTGCGCATGCTGGCAGCGGAGATCGCCCCGCTCGACACCGTCCGCGAGCGGCTGGCTCGCGAAATCGCGATCCGCTTTCGGAAACCCGCGGACCGCGGGATGCTGGAAACGCTCGGGGAAATCTTCGCCCGCCACCGCGGCGACCGTAAGGTATCGTTCGAGGTCGAAACGGGTGAGCCGCCGAACCGGCTGCGCGTCCGTGTGGACGTCAGCGCTCAAATTCGCGTCCGGCCCTCGTCCGCACTCATCGCGGAAGTGGAGCAGCTGGTGGGAAGCGGATCCGTCGAGCTCAGATGAGACGCAGAAAAGAATAGTGTTTCGGAGATGCCCCCAGAAACGCTCGAATTCGAGGAGCCCATCGCCGTTCTCCTGAAGGAGATGGAGGCGCTCACGCGGCTTCCTCGCACCGACGCCGGTGAGCGTGAAATCGAGTCGCTGAAGCGCCGTCTCGAGGCCATGCGCGCCGAGTTGTACCGCTCCCTCACGCCGTGGCAGCGCGTGCTCGTCGCGCGACACCCGAATCGGCCGGGCCTCGAAGAGTACATCCAGCGGCTTTTCCCCGAGTTCACCGAGATCCACGGCGACCGCCGGTTCGCTGACGACCACGCCATCATGACCGGCTTCGCGGAGTACAAGGGGCAATCGATCCTGCTCGTCGGCCACGTCAAGGGGAGCGACACCAAGGAGAAGATTTTCCGGAACTTCGGCTACGCGCGGCCGGAAGGGTATCGCAAGGCCCTTCGTGCGATGCGGCTCGCCGAAAAGTTCCATCGTCCCATCGTGGTCTTCGTCGACACGCCGGCGGCCTATCCAGGAATCGAGTCCGAGGAACGCGGCGTCGCGGAGGCCATCGCGGTCAACCTGCGCGACATGATGGTGCTCGACACGTCGATCATCGTCATCGTCAGCGGCGAAGGCGGCAGCGGGGGCGCGTTGGGGATTGCGGTCGGCGACAAGGTGCTGATGCAGGAGCATGCGATCTACAGCGTGATCCCGCCCGAAGGGTGCGCCGCCATCCTCTGGCGCGACCCGGCCAAGAAGGTCGAAGCCGCCGAGGCGCTCAAGATTACGGCGCCCGATTTGCTGAAGGCCGGAATCATCGACGAGATCATTCCGGAGCCAATCGGCGGTGCTCACACCGACGCCGCTGCCGCCGCGCAGCTGGTGGACGACGTCCTGGGACGCGTGCTGGCAGACGTGACGGCGATTGACGCCAAGGCCCGACTCGCGGCGAGGTACGACAAGTTCAGGGCGATGGGGAGGGTGGGAGTGGATTTCGAAGAGGGAACCTGATACTCGCGTGGGGTAGACCTTTCACCTTGGATCCAACACCGAGGACACAAAGGACACAAAGGAAAGGCCGCTCGATCACAATTCCTCTTCGGGACCGTTGATGACTCGATGGATTCCATTTACTCCGGCACTGAGTGCGCTATGAACGTTCATTGCGGCGCGAATCGCCAGATGACTGGCCTCGCTAGGACTCATGATTGAGAATTGTGAGAGCTCGATTGGCCTTGGTGTCCTTTGTGTCCTTCGTGTTGAGTACACGGTGAAGCAAGCGAAGGGCCCAAACTAAATGCCGATCGTTGGCCCTCGCTGGGACCCTGTTGACTGCGACGCGGCTGCAGTAACGGCGCTTGCGGGCGCCCTGAATATTGCTCCTGTCGTTGCTCGCCTGCTGTGTCAGCGCGGATTCTCGGACCCAGAGCTCGCGGAACGGTTTCTGAATCCTTCGCTCGATCACCTTTACGATCCGATGCTCCTCGCCGACATGGGCCGAGCCGTCGACCGGATCATGGCCGCGATTGCGAGCAAGGAACGGATCGCGATTCATGGCGACTACGACGTGGATGGCATCACGTCCACCGTCATCCTGCGGCGCGCGCTCGAGATGCTCGGGGCTGATGTGGTTCACTTCATTCCTGAGCGGTTGAAGGATGGGTATGGCCTCCAACCGGCTGCCATCGAGCGGCTGCACGCGGACGGCGTGGCGCTGGTCGTGTCGGTCGATTGCGGAATCCGCGGCGCCGATGCGGCGCTGCGAGCGCGCGAGCTCGGCGTCGATTTGATCATCACCGACCACCACGAGCCGGACGCGGAGTTGCCGCAGGCCCTCGCGGTCATCAATCCGAAGCGTCACGATTGCGCCTATCCGGACAAGTACCTGGCCGGCGTCGGCGTGGCACTGAAGCTGGTTCAAGCGCTATGTCGCCGCGCCGATCGCCCGGCGTGGCTACCCGGCTTCATCAAGGTCGCGGCAATCGGTACGCTCGCCGACGTCGTCCCGCTTGTCGGGGAGAACCGCGTCATCGCAAAGCTGGGGCTCGATCTGCTCACCAAGGGGCCTCACAAGGTTGGGTTGCGGGCGCTTCTCGACGTGTCGGGCCTGACAGGCAAGACGATCGACAGCTATCACATCGGCTTCATGCTGGCGCCCCGCGTGAATGCAGCGGGACGCATGAGCACCCCCGACATCGCCACGCGCCTGCTGCTGGCCGCCGACGAAGCCATGGGTGAAGAAGCACGTCAGCTCGCGCTGCAACTCGACGGCGAGAACGTGCGGCGGCAAGAGGAAGAAGCGGAGATCCTCGCCGCGGCGAAGAGAATCGTACAGACCGATCCCGACATCGGCGCCCGGTCGGTCCTGGTGGTTGCTGGAGACGGCTGGCATCGCGGCGTGATCGGGATCGTCGCCTCGAAGCTCGTCGACACGTACCATCGACCGGCGATCGTGCTGTCGGTCGACGGCGATGGGGCGCATGGATCGTGTCGAAGTATTCCGCGATTCGACATGCTGGCGGCGCTCGAACGGTGTGCTCACCTGTTTCTGCGATTCGGTGGGCACAAGCAAGCCGCAGGGCTGGCGATGGAAGCCGGCCGTATCAGGGAGCTGCGGCTGGCGGTCAACGCCGTTGCCGACGAAACGTTGAGCCCGGAGGATCTGATGCCGCGCCTGCGAATCGACAGCGACCTGACGTTTCGCGGGATCACGGGCGGCGTTGCGGCCGGCGTTGCGGCGCTCGCGCCGTTCGGCGCCGGCAACCCGCGCCCGGTTTTTGCTGCGCGCGGCGTGGAGATCATCGATGGTCCGCGAAAGCTGAAGGAGCGCCACCTCAAGATGGCGCTGAAACAGGACGGCCGGATCTTTCGTGCCATCGCATGGCGGGCCGCGGAGCGTCACGACTACCTCTTCGAGCACAAGACCGCCCTCGACGTCGCTTTCTCGCTCGAACAGAATCAGTACAACGGTGAGACTTTCGTGGAACTGACGCTGGCCGATCTCAGATCGTCGGCTCCGCAGGTGCTGCCGTCCTCGGACTGATGACTATCTGGCAGCGTCGGGCGCGCCTGCTCATAGCCGTATTCGGCGTCGTCTTCGCGGTCTTCGTGGCGTTCCAGTTCAGACATCGGCAGTCTGGACCCCCAGCCGGTACAGCAGCGCGCATCGCTCCCGGTGTTCTCATCGAGAGCGTCGGATGCAAGCATGAACGCTTCACGGGATCGCGCGAGGACGTCAGCGTCGATTGCGAGAAGCAGACGATGTACGCCGACGGCACGAGCACCATGTTTGGCGTCAAGATAGCCGCCGATCAACGCGGCGGCTCACGAAGCTTCATCGTGACTGCCAAAGAAGGCCGGATCGGCCAGAAAGAGTCGACGATTGCGCTCGATGGCGACGTCCGCGTCACCGGCTCAGACGGGATGACGGCGAAGACCGAGCATGCGACCTATGCGAACGCCGACGGAACCGTCCGCGCGGCAGGTCCCGTCGAATTCTCGCGCCAACGCATGCAGGGAACCGGCGTCGGCATGACGTACGACAAAGCACGCGACATGCTTGTCCTGCTCGATCAGGCGGTCGTCCATATCGCTCCCGACGAGCGCGGCACCGGCGCCGCCGATGTCTCGTCAGGGTCTGTCACGTTCGCGCGGCGCGACAAGTTCGTCCAGTTCGAACGAAACGTCCGGATTCAACGCGCGTCCCAGTTGATCGAATCGGACACCGCGGTTGCGTACCTGACTCCGGACGAGAATCACATCGATACCCTCGACCTCCGGGTCAACGCGCGGATCACCGCATCGAACGCCGGCGTCGGCGGACTGCAGTCGATGAGCGGACGCGGTATCAACCTGAAGTACGGAGAAAACGGCGAAGTGCTTCAGCGGGCGGTCGTCACCGAAAACGCCGTGATTCAGCTCGCCGGCGACAAAGGCCAGCAGGGGCGCCAGATCGCGGCGCGGTCGATCGACATCACGCTCGCTCCGGACGGATCGACGCCGACGGCGCTCACGGCGCACGACAGCGTCGAATTGACGATGCCGCCCGAGCCGAATGTCGCGGCGCGGACCATCAAAGCCAACGTGCTCGAGGCGAAGGGGGAGCCAGGCCGCGGCCTCACACGCGCACTGTTTACCGGCAGCGTGGTCTATCGCGAACGCGGCGAAGGCGTCGACCGCGGCGCCACGTCCGGCGTGTTGGATGTCGGCCTCAAACCCGGGCTCAGCACGATCGAGGACGCGCGGTTTTCCCGCAATGTCCGGTTCGAGGATGGCAGCATGTTCGCATTGGCCGCTGCCGCTCGTTACGACCTGGACAAGGGCACCCTGCTCCTGAGTGGATCTGAACCGGGCGCGAGGGTGCCGCACGTGGTGAACGAACAGATCACCGTGGATGCCACCGCGGTCGATGTGACGCTCGCGGGTCCCATCGTCAAGGCGAGCGGAAACGTCAAAAGCCAGTTGCAGCCCCCGAAAAAGGCGGGACAAAAGCCGGGCGAGAATGGGAACGACGTCAAGATGCCGTCGATGCTCAAGCAGGATCAGGCCGTCATTGTCGTCGCCGACTCGCTCGCGTACGACGGCGCTGCCGCAAAAGGCGTCTACACCGGCGCGGCTCGACTCGCCCAGGGCGACACCACGATCAAGTCCGACACGATCGTCGTCGATGACAAGGCGGGCGACCTGGCCGCGTCAGGCAATGTGATCACGACAACGGTCCTCGAGGGGACGAAGAAAGCGGATGGTAAAGACGCGGAGAGAGGCAAGAAACCGGACCGCCTCCCCTCGACGGCCACGGCCAAGGACTTCAAGTACGACGACGCAGCGCGGCGCCTCACCTACACGGGCGAGGCGCACCTGAACGGCCCCGAAGGGGACATGAAGGCGGACAAGATCGAGCTCTATCTGAAGCCGTCGGGGGACGAGCTCGAACGCGCCGAGGCGTACGATGCGCTGACGCTTCGGGAGCAAAACCGCACGACGACTGGTTTGCGCCTGACCTATACGACCTCGGACGAAAAGTACGTCGTCACCGGGACGCCGGTGACGATTGTCGATCAATGCGAGCGCGAGACGACCGGCAAGACGTTGACGTTCATCAAGGCGACGGACAGCATCCTCATCGACGGCAACCAGCAGATCCGCACGCAGACCAAGGGCGGAGGGAAGTGCCCCTGACAGCCACCCTCCGCACGCACAACCTCACGAAATCCTACGGAGGGCGCACGGTGGTTCGCGGCGTGAGCCTCGACGTGGCGTCGGGCGAGATCGTCGGCTTGCTCGGGCCGAACGGCGCCGGAAAAACCACGACGTTCTACATGACGGTCGGCTTGACGCAGCCCGACTCGGGCCGCGTGGAGCTCGACGGCCACGACGTCACGGACGATCCGATGTACATCCGCGCGCGCAAGGGTATCGGTTATCTGCCGCAGGAACCGTCGATCTTTCGTGGTTTGACGGTCGAGCAGAACCTGCTCGCGATTCTGGAGACGATGGATCTCGATGGCCCCGCACGTCGCGCGCGGCTGCGCGAGCTGCTCGCCGAATTGAACCTCACGCCGTTGGCCCAGGCGCCCGCGCATACCCTGTCGGGCGGCGAGCGCCGCCGCACCGAAATCACGCGGGCCCTCGTCGTGTCGCCGAAATTCATCCTGCTCGACGAGCCGTTTGCCGGCATCGATCCCATTGCCGTGTCCGACATCCAGAAGATCATCTTTCACCTGAAGGATCGCGGCATCGGCGTGCTCATCACCGATCACAACGTCCGTGAAACCTTGCGCATTACTGATCGCGCCTACATCGTCCACGACGGCGTGATCTTCAAGAACGGCACGCCCCACACCCTCGCAGCCGACGACGACGTCCGTCGGATTTATCTGGGGACGGAGTTCCGATTGGATTAATATTGGGCGTGGGAATTGCATCAAGCTCGGGCGCCGCGAATGGCGCTCAATGTGACGGCATCGCGATCATTTGAGGCAAGTGACAATCCTGCAACGACTTAGCTAACGCGCGTCTCCAATGGGCATCCAGCAGAAACTCCACACAAAACTCGTTCAGAAGCTGATTCTGACGCCGTCGTTGCAGCAAGCGATCAAGCTGCTGCCGATGTCGACGCTCGAGCTCTCCGACCTGCTCAATCAGGAGATGGTGGAAAACCCGATGCTGGAGGAGGTGCCGACCGAGGAATTGCAGCCGGCCGAGGCCGCCACGACTCCGGAAAAGCCTGAAGCGGAACAGGCGGCGAACAAAACCGACACCTGGGACGATCAGGACTACGAGTACTTCTTCGGCGACTACCTGGACGACGGGTACCGGCCGCGTGCGCCGCAGGAGGTGAAAGAGCTTCCGCCGATCGAGAACACGCTCTCGACCGTCAGCTCGCTCACGGATCATCTGATGTGGCAGCTGTCGATGCAGACCGACGACAGCACGGTGCGCGACATTGGGGCGGCGATCATCGGCAACCTCGACGACGACGGCTATCTCGTGGCCTCCTTCGAGGAGCTGGCGGCGATGGGGCCGTGGCCGGTGGCCGAAGTGGAGCGCGTCCTGAAAGTCGTGCAGGGTTTCGATCCGACCGGCGTGGCGGCGCGCGACCTCCAGGAATGTCTCCTGCTGCAGATCCGTCATCTCGGCCTCGAGAACACGCCTACCGAGAGGGTCGTCACCGATCATCTGCGTCTGCTGCAGAACCACCAGGTTCCCGAGATCGCGCGCAAACTCGGGATGACGATCGACGATCTCAAAGAGCACATCGAGATCATCAGGAACCTGGATCCGAAACCGGGCAGCCGCTTCAACCCCACGCAGTCGCAGTACGTCATCCCGGACGTCTATGTGATGAAGGTCGAGGACGAATA
>Ga0114129_10007900_pt1 | contig 15142 bp, 12 predicted proteins | sample RhiMetdeltSRZDD1_FD_80071 | JGI IMG/M metagenome (GOLD analysis project Ga0114129, IMG submission 80071) | Populus rhizosphere microbial communities from Tennessee, USA - Rhizosphere MetaG P. deltoides SRZDD1 (version 2) (version 2) | ecosystem: Host-associated > Plants > Roots > Rhizosphere >...
CGCAAGTGACGCAGCCGTGAACACCAAGCCAATGATGCCGGCAGCCAGTAACCCGCTTGACGTGACGAACGAGAGGCTCCTCGTCCGCCACCAGTAATATCCGGCCACAAAAATTCCTGGAAGCGCAAAAAGGGGCGGCTTGATAGCGATAGTAAGACCGGCCAACACCGCTGCCAGAGCCCGATCCGTCAATGGCGGCCAGGCATTTTCCCGTGCGTGGCGGACAAAGACTGAAACCATGGGCAGGGCAAAGGCGGTCGCGAAATATTCACGCTGTGCAAAGACGTCGTTTGGGAGAAGGAAGAAGAAGAAAGATGCCGGTAGCAGTACCAAGCCTCGGCCCGCCCCTCCGTCTCCGAGGCAGTCGGGCAGTATGCGCGCCGAAAGCACAAGCGCAGCGAAAGCACACGCGTAGGCGATCGCAAATGTCGCCGCTTCAGCAGTTACGCCCGTTAGTCGAGCAATAGCGACTGCGGGCATGTAGAGGAGCATCGGCACGGGAGGAGTAGTCTCAAAAATGTCGACGTACGCGATTTCTCCGTTCACGATGCGCTCGCACATTGTTATGAGCCAGCTCACATCGGGGTTTGGATCATGCAACCGCAACGGTATCGAGCCGAGTGCGACAAGCAGGATCGGGCTCCAGAGGAGCATCCGTCGTCGACAGGGGGTGAATTTAGCGACGATCCGCACGCGCCCGTTCCACCAATGGTGCCTATGCCCCGCGCACATGGATCGCCCAATCCTCCGCGGTGAATCCGGTGCGTTTGGCGCGCACCAAAGTCGAAGACGCGGCCGGACCTAACGACTCCGAGAAGTTTGACACTCTGACTTCGCTCGGAGCTATCCGAAGATGCTTCGGGTTGACGGCGCCGTCAACTCCGCAGCGATCTGCAATGGCCGTTGCCTTCCTTGAGCGACGTCCCCGTTGCACAGCCCACATCGAGCACGCATCAGTCTGATCTGCTGGAGGAGAAACAACCTTGATCGCGCAGCGGACGATGAGTCCGATGCGCCGACACCGCCCGAGACCAGGCAAATCAACTATTCATCTACAGCCACCCCACCCCCCGAGATCGCCATTCATCTGGCGTTTCGCCGCGAGCTCGCCCACAAATGGCTCATTCAAGCTTGCCAGATCGAACAAAATGATCTTCGATTATCCATTCGCTCGATCTAATAGGGTGTTCCAATGGAGGTCGTCGAAACCGCCATCGAAGAGGTTAAGATTCTCCGTCCGCAGCGCTACCTTGACGACAGGGGCTTCCTCTCAGAAACCTACAAGAGGAGCGCTCTTTTAGCAGTGCAAATTCGGGATGTGTTCGTGCAGGAGAATCATTCGCTTTCGCTAGCGGAGGGGACACTTCGAGGTCTGCACTTCCAGTGTCCACCGCATGCACAGGCAAAGCTGGTGCGGGTCGTGCGGGGGGCTATATTTGATGTTGCGGTCGATATCCGGCACTACTCTCCCACTTTCGGCAAGTATGTCGCGACCAGACTCTCGGGGGAGAATTGGCAGCAACTCTACATACCGGTTGGTTTCGCTCATGGCTTTCTTACCTTAAAGCCTGGAAGCGAGGTTGTCTATAAATTAAGTGCTGAGTATTCTCCCGAGAGTGACCGAGGTATCTTATGGTCAGATCCCAATATCGAGATTCCTTGGCCACTCAACGGTTCTAGCCCTTATTTGTCTGAAAAGGACCGCAATCACCCTCTGCTGCGGGATTGCCCGCGTTACTTTTAGAGCCAATCGGTATGCAGTCAGAGTTATTGTGTGAGATCGCAGGGCGGCCGACCGCTCCTGTACTCATCTTCGGAGCAACGGGGCAGATCGGCCGTGCGTTGACGGAGTGCGATTGGAGCGCGTGGTCTGATGTCGTTTGTGTCGGTAGGGCGGAAGTCGATCTTCTGCACCGCGGTCGGGCTGCATCGCTTATCGCGGACGTGCGGCCGCTGCTAGTGATAAACGCTGCTGGATACACGAGCGTCGACCAAGCGGAAAGGGAGCCCGATGTTGTGCACCGAGTCAATGCGGACGCGCCCACCGAAATGGCGCGAGCATGCAGATCGGTGGGAGCCGTCCTGATCCAGATTTCGACCGACTATGTCTTCGACGGCCTTGGCCGGAGGCCCTATCGGGAGGATGATGCCACTGCTCCACTGAGTGTGTATGGCAAGAGCAAGCTCGCCGGCGAGGCCCATGTGCGTGAAGAGTTGCGCGAGCACGTCATCCTACGGACCGCCTGGGTTTACGCGCCCCGTGGAAAGAACTTCGTTGTGACCATGCTGCGACTTGCAGCGGAGCGCGAGCGGATCTCAGTGGTGAACGACCAGTGGGGTTGCCCGACGTCGGCGCGATCAGTCGCGCAAGCCATTGCAGTGATCGCGCGAGCTGTTGAACGGGGTAGCGCGAGCTGGGGCACTTTTCACTATGTCGATGAGGGATCTACCACGTGGCACGGTCTGGCGGACGCGACATTCGAACTGGCGCAGCCCTTTCTCGGTCGCCGACCGACCTTGGAATCGATCACGACCGAACAGTATTCCGCATTGGCAACTCGACCTCGTTATTCGATCCTTGATTGCAGCAGGTTCTCGAAGTGCTTCGAGTTAGTGGGACCCCATTGGCACGATGAATTGCGCTGGACCCTTGAGCAAATCGCAAAGGATCGGACGGGTCGGTGAAGGGCTCGCGGGAATGCGTGGAGGAGCGACCGCGGTCAGCTCAATGTCCACCCGATTCTTGCATCATTGCGCTATTCTTGTGGCAACCATTCGGCCCGCATCTGGTGGGGCGACTCTGGTGATGTCAGTACCGAAGCGATATATCCGCGATATGGACTGTCGCACATGGTCCCCACGATCGCAGCCAAATCTTGCTGGGTGATAAAGCCCATGCGGTAAGCGACCTCTTCCGGGCACGCGATCTTCAAGCCCGTACGTTCCTCCAACACCCGTACGAAGTCGCTGGCGTTGTGCAGCTGTTCCGGTGTGCCGCCGTCTAGCCAGGCGCTGCCTCGCCCGAGCTCGATGACCAACAGTTCCCCGCGCTCGAGGTAGACCCGATTGAGATCGGTGACCTCGATCTCACCCCGCGCGGAAGGCCGCAGCATACGCGCGAACTCCAGGGCCCGATGGTCGTAAAAATATAGGCCGGTGACGGCCAAGTTGCTCGGCGGGTGTTTGGGCTTTTCTTCGATCGCCACCGGACGTGAAGCGCCGTCGAGGACGAGCACGCCGAACGGCCGCGGATCGGACACCGGATAGACAAAGATCGTCGCGCCGTTATCGCGGGACGCGGCGCGCTGCAGGTGTTTCGGCAATCCAGTTCGATAGAAGATATTGTCGCCGAGGATAAGCGTGAAAGCTCGGCCTTCCAGTTGATGACTCGCCGCGAGGAGCGCGTCGACGATGCCGTTGGGGGCGCGTTGTTCCGCGTAATCGAGCTCGATCCCCCACTGCGCGCCAGTTCCCAGACAGGCGCGCAGTTGGGGCAAGGCGGCCGGGCTCGACACAACGACGATGTCGCGTATTCCGGCCAACATCAGCGTTGTGAGCGGATAGTAGATCATCGGCTTGTCGTAGATCGGCAGCAGGTGTTTGTTCAGGGCCGCCGTGAGCGGGTACAGCCGCGAGCCGGTACCGCCGGCAAGTATGATCCCTTTCCTGTTGGGCACACGTGAAGGGCTTGAGTTCATTTTGCATCCACCCGACTCGAGACTCTTCGTGGCCCAAGGCCGAGCCGTTCACCGCCATAGCCCTCACGCCGGATACGCTGCCACCAATCGCGATGGTCCAGGTACCACTGGATCGTCTGTCGCAGCGCGTCGGGGAAACTCTCCTGCGGCCGCCAATCAAGCTCGCTGCGCAGCCGTGCGGGATTGATGGCGTAGCGCAGATCGTGGCCCGGCCGATCCGGAACGAACGCGATGAGCTGCTCGTGAGGCCGCGCTGGGGACGCCGGAACAAGCTCGTCGAGGAGCCTGCAAATCATCCGCACCAGCATGACGTTCGACATCTCTGCATTCGCTCCAACAAGATAGGTTTTTCCCGGCTGGCCGCGCTGCAGAATAGCGAGCAGGGCCCGCACGTGCTCGTCGACAAATAGCCAGTCGCGGCTATTACCGCCGTCGCCGTAGACCGGAACGGGCCGGCCCTCGAGAGCGGCGATGATCGCCGTCGGGATGAGCTTCTCGGGAAATTGGAACGGGCCGAAATTGTTGCTGCAATTGCTGATCATCACCGGCAGTCCGTAGGTGCGGTGCCACGCGCGCGCCAAATGGTCAGCCGCCGCCTTGGAGGCGGCGTAGGGAGAATTGGGAGCGTAAGCACTCTGTTCTGTGAAGGCGCCGCCCGTGAGCGGCAAGCTGCCGTAGACCTCGTCGGTAGAGACGTGCAGGAACCTGAAAGATGTTTTCCGGCCGTCGGAGAGATGCTGCCAGTAGCGAAGCGCGGCTTCCAAGAGCGTGAAGGTGCCCAGGATGTTAGTCTCGATGAACGCCGCCGGTGCATCGATCGATCGGTCGACGTGGCTTTCGGCCGCCAGGTGGATGACCCAGTTCGGCTGGAACGAATCGAATTCCTCGCCAACGACCTTCCCGTTGCACACGTCGATGCGTCGGAACCGGTAGCACGGGCTGCCGGCGACCTCCGCCAACGCGGCGAGGTCGCCCGCGTAGGTCAGCTTGTCAATATTGAGCACGTACGCGCTGCCGCCTTGTACCAGATGACGGACGACCGCAGAGCCAATGAAGCCACACCCGCCGGTGACCAGAACACGCAGCGGCTCCACGGCTTCTCGATCGCCTGACAATTGAGACCACACCGACATGCTGGACAGCTAGTCCCCTGAGGCTAGAGGATGGGCAGACTCCGGAAACGATCGATTGCCCGCTGTACGATTCGCGCGCGCGCCTGTGTTCACCAATGGTGCTCCATCCTGCATCTCACACATGGGCCACTTTACAGGCCCGGCCACCCTTTTCACCTGGCACTTTCGCGATCTTGAACCGCCCCCGTCGACCGCGCCAAACGGAGCGGTTGACTATCTGAGGCTTGCGAAGCTCGACAAAGTCTTCAACAGCTATGATTTCGGAGGCTATCTCATTTTCTTGCGGATTCCCACCTACGTGGATGGGCGGGCAGCCTTTACGGCGATGAGTTCCTGAGGAAATACTTCGAGGCGGTCAACCTGCTCGACCCGCAGCAATCGCTCCGACTGCTTGATGACGGCAAGTTCGATTCTGCGATCTTGCGTCCATCGGAACCGTTGGCCAAGCTGCTCGAGGCATCGGCGTCATGGCGCCAAGCGTATGGTGATCAAAGCGCGGTCGTGTTCGTTCGAAGCCGTTGATCAAATTGCCGGGATTCTGGCATCGCCAGCGCTGAGCATGCGTGACCCGCCGGCGCCGGATGACAAGACAGTGCCCCTGCTCCTGCCGCTCTCGCGCGGCCAGCAGGTGAGAATCGCGACCAGGCTAATCCTTGCTTGTCGTTTCATGGACATGATCGGGCGGCGTGGTAGCAATGCGGTAGAGAGCAAAGCGGTTTCCTCCACTCAGCTCTTGCAAGCGCCCAGGCATCGGGTTCGGGATGCGCGGCCCCACCAAGTAGAGGTATTGGTAGCGTCGGTGCCAGGCGCGTGCGTGCTGCGGGATGGCATCCGTATCGAGCCCGTCGGCAATGGCACGGAGCAGCGGCAACGGCACCGGGCTTTCGTACCCTGGCTCTACCACGCCAAAGTCCTTGAACGAGGTACGCATCTGCACCGGAAGGATTCCGGCGAAAGCGGCTAGCGAGGGAACGAGAGCGCTGGCAAACCCGACCGCTAATACCGGTGCGTGGTGGATGGGCAATTCGCCGAGATCGCTCGGTGGGTCCTTCCCATCGCCGCTGTGACCAACCAGAACCTTGGAGTGCCTCTCGATCAGACCAAAGGAGGCTTTGATCCTCGTATACTCCCCCTTATAGGACACCCAGATTGAGGCGACATGGGCTGCATTCACCAGCGCAAACAACGCGATTGCGCACCGAGCCCCCAAATTAACCGACGCGGGCTCTATCGTAATGAATGCAGGCAGGACGAGGCCAGCGGCGACGAGAACCCTCACGTCAGCGAAGGCGCTTCCCGAAACCCTGAACGGCATCGCGAGGAATATGAGCGCAAGCCCCACGGCGATCCACGTTCCCGCGTGGACGATCTTCAGATTGCCGCGGCGGCACATCACGTAAGCTGCTGCTATCACCAAAGCCATCGCGAGAGCCGACAGAACTCTGTTGTAGCCGCTCATAGCATGAAAAATCGAATAGAGCTTCCAGGAAAAGATCCACTCGGTCCTGTAGCTGCCGCCAGCATCGAGACCAAAGGCAATCAAGAGGAGAACAAGTGGGTTCGCCAATATCGCGAGCGTTATTGCGGCCTTCTTTACATTCCGGCCCTGGTTGAATCGCCATAGCTCGTACAATCCGATGACTGCGCCGTAGATGCCGAACGCAAGGAAATGGGACGCATAGACAACCGTCGCGAATAGTGAATGCGCGAAGAGTTGAAGGATTTGGCTTCGGTCCCGGATCAGCAACCATGCCGAGATGCCCCAAAGCGCCACGCCCATTCCAAACTCGAAGTTCAAGAATCCCCATGCGAAGGGAAGGCTATAGAGAAGGGCCAGCGCGCTCAGGCCAGCAAACTGCTGCCGCCCTTTGACGACCCCTTCGAGCATCATGGCCCCGGTGACAATCAGGACTTGACTGAGCAGCAGAAACGACTTGGTCGCGGCCTCTACGCCCAAGACTGAGGCCAGCGCCGGCACCAGCAGGTCCATCGCCAGGTACGGATAAGGCCCCCACTTCACTTCATAGAACGGGTTCGCAGCGGTTGTTCCTGCTGCTGACAGGATGTGCATTCGAGCGAGGTGGTTAAGGTAATCGCCCATGGCCGGAATATCGACGAGGAGCGTCGGCGAAAGCACGACCGCGCAGAGCACAGCGAATGCCGCTTTCGTCATATCCGCGTCCGGGCGACGTTTGGCGCCTGCGCGCCGTTCGCATTGACCGGCGTGTCGATGTTCCTCGACATGCTGCGGACTTTAGGGCGAGATAAGGGGCTGGCCAAGGCTTTGCCGCTCGGGCGGGATTCCTGTGCTTAGCGCGGGCGCCGGAAGGCGGCAGATAGCTGACCGCCAAATTGCTGGACGACAATGAAAGTACCGTTCTTTCGCCACGATCTGCGGCCGGACCACGCCGACCTCATCACCAAAGTCCTGGCCGGCCCTATTTTGACCTCCGGGAATGTGGGGCGGGAGGTCGAATCGAAGCTGTGCGAGTACTTTGGCGTCAAGCACGCCGCCCTCGTCAACAGCTGGACCAACGGCGCCGCAGCGGCGCTACTAGCGCTGGATATCGGACCGGGCGACGAAGTGATCGTTCCCGCCCAGACGTTCATCGCGACGGCGAACGTCGTCGAGCTGGTCGGAGCCAAGCCCGTGTTCGTGGACGTCGATCGGGCGACACTGCTGATGCAGCCATACAGTGTGCGCAAGGCCGTCACCGCCCGCACCCGAGCGGTGATCCCCGTTCACCTCTACGGCCAGATGGTCGATGTCGGCGCCCTGAAGGGGGAGCTGTCCGACCGTCCCGATATTGCGATCATCGAGGACAGCGCGCACTGCTTCGAGGGCGAGCTGAACGGGGAGAAGCCCGGTCGCCACTCGACTTGCGCGATCTTTTCCTTCTATGCCACCAAGAATGTTACGTGCGGGGAAGGCGGCGCGCTCATCACCAATGACGACGCCGTCTACGAACGGTTCCTTCAGACCAGGATCCACGGAATGTCGGCCGGGGCGATCGACCGGTTCAAACTGGGCGGGTACCGTCATTGGGACATGGTCCGCCTGGGGATGAAGGCAAATCTACCCGACCTCCTGGCGTGTCTACTCCCGCAGCAGATCGATACAATCGACGACCGGCTCGGCCGACGCGAAGACTTGGCCGTCGCCTATGAGCGCGCGTTTTCCGACACACCGATCCGCTTGCCGCATCGACGGCAGAACGCAAAACATGCCCGCCACCTATTCGTGATCCACGTGGCTCCCGCAATTCGCGACAAGGCGGTCGAAATCCTTGGCGACAACGGCATCGGCATTACGATCAATTATCGATCCGTGCCGACGCTCACGTTCTATCGGAACAAGTACGCATACGACGCAGCCAGCTTTCCAATCAGCGAGGAATGGGGCGCAGGCGCGATCAGCCTGCCCCTGTTCCCTTCGCTTGCACGTGAGGAGCAGGCACACGTGATATCCGTGGTGAAGGAAAGGATCGTGAGGGTGATCGAGGGCGGGTGATGGGTGAAATGGAGGCCGGAGATGGGACCGTTGGACTAATTGGACGAACAATACCTTTGAAGCTCGCAAGCTTGCCACACACTCCTTCGCCCAGTCATTTGACTCGACGGCCCAAAACGATACCTCATGAGAAATGCTGGCATGAACTCAGCTTTCGATCGTCCTGAAACCGGCGTGGCCAGGATCCCCCAGGGATCGCCGGCTCGGACGCGCTCGGCTGGCGTAAGCAGGTGGCTTGGACTATCTAAAACGACCAAAGAGTATCTATTCGCTCCTGCGCCGCGGGAAGAGCAGCCGGTTCACGACCGGCGAGTCGGACGAAAACGACAGCATGTTCGTCGGCGTAGATCTTTTCCCACGCGTCCGATCGAGCCAACTCCCTAACAAGGGGTTCCGTTGGGCGAAGGATTGCCCAGGTAACGCCATACTCGTCAAGAATTCGAAATGCGTCTGCGATATCAACAAGGTTAATGGCGTTGAAATACCTTCGCAGGAAAGCATCCCCAAACGGCTGTGCTCTCCCGTCGACGGCTGTGGGGATTCCGGAAAAGATCAAATAGCCTCCAAAATCATAGGAATTAAGGACGTGGCCAGTTATCCCGGCTCGTTTCACGTGGTCGATCGCAGCCTGTGGTGCAATAGACGCGGGCGGGGGAGCTTCCGACCTCCAAACCGCCGCAGTTGCAATCAGCGCGACGACGAAGCCGGCAGCTGGTAGGGTCACAACATGCTTGCGCAGGAACTGCAGCACTGGATCAACCAGTCCGTTTTCGCTGAAGCGTTGGGCTCGAAGATAAGACGCGCGCACAGTGATCGGTCGTGCGAGAACAAGAGGGACAAGCAGAACAAATTGGATCAGGCCGCGCAAATGAGTAAATCCGAGATACATCAGCAGGATGAAGATTGGTAGGCGAGGTCCGCTCAGGCGTATACCAAACGCCCCCATAACAGAAATGACGGCAATCACATACACAAGATAGATGCGAAGTTCCTGAAAATCGGGTGGGCGCCATTCTATTATGTTTTGCAGGGCAAAGCTCATGCTCAATACTTTCGGCGTAATTAGCGCCGATTCTATCCCGTACGGTGTGATCAAGGCTGCGACCGTAACTGCCAAAACCACCACCAATTCCCATCTCAGCCCCGCAAGCCGACGTCTCGCAAGGTGCTGATAGCAGGCGTACGCGGCAAAGATATACAGGAACACCAATCCAAGCGTGAAACTCCCGTTGATGTTGGCCCACAGGACCATCAGCGGGATCAGCACAGGAGGCAGGTGTTCATTGCGATCACGATCGTATCTTTCGAGCAGAGCAATCAGCCATATGCACATCAGCGCGTACGAGAAAACGAGAGGACGCGCAAGATAATGAGGTTTGATCAATAGGATAGTGATCGTGGTCATGCCGATCACCAGAGAGAATCGAAGAATGCGCATCAAATAGAAACAGACGATTGCCGCCACAGCACCGATGGCCAAGGCCGTCAACTCCACCACGCCACGCCATCCGGCGACCTTGAATGCCGTCGCAAAGATCACGTCCGCTAACCAATCGTTGGCGATCCAGGGTCGACCGTAGGCTGTATATGAGAACACATCGACTGTTGGAACGGTCGCGTTCGCCAGAATCCACTCGCCCGTCCGGATGTGCCAAAACGTATCCGCGTCCTGAAGCACATGAGTAGACCCGAACACCGCGACCGCAGTGTGCGCGATAAGAAAGACAATGACGCTGGCCGAAAGGCGAACCTGCCACGCGGCCATTTTATCATCAGCACGCATTCTAGGAGGTAACAAGAAAACAGCCTCTGTTGGTGGGACCTGTACCAATCTCTAGGTCACCCCCTGGGGTATGCGCGCCTTAACGACGACCTGTGAAATACGAGGAACTTGAGCCCAAACCAGGATCGCGGAAGACAAAGCCTTTACTCGGCCCGAATGTATAGACAACTCCATGCAGATAGACCATCGTTATCAACACAGCGGGGCTCAGGCCCGCTGCCATCAACAAGACAGAGCAAGTAGTAGACGAGATTCGTCTTGATTGCGACGATGCTGAACCGAATCCATTGGAGCTTCGGACAGGAAAAGAACCGATCATATTCGTCAACTTGATCCTTGTTGCTGGATGCGAAGCCGCCGTGAGGCTCGTGTTCAACTCGCTGACTTGCGTGCCACCGCGATCAGGCTCGTTCCGAACGGCAGCGCGTACCCCCGCGCGATCATGGCATGTTCGAGGCCGAGCAGGCGCTCCATCAGGGCCCCCACCCGCTGTCCCGGACTATGATGATTGAATGCCTTCTCCACATCCTCCACCCTACGCGAACCCAAAGCGCTCGGGAGGGTGCGAAAAAGAAACGTCAGCGGAACCAAGAGCGAGAAGAAGGCGCTGAGCGTCACGATCTCGAATCCCGATGCTAGCAGAGCTGCCCGCAGGGACCGGCGGTTGTATCGGCGATGATGGCCGGCGAACCCGTCGTCGGAAGACCATAGCGACTGCAGCGCCGGAACCGTGACGTAGAGCAGCCCGCCAGATCGCATCGCCGTTCGACAGTCTCTCAGGAGCTGCACATCATCCACGATATGCTCGATAACGTCGAACAGGCCGATAGCCGGAACGCTCCCCGCGACGAACATCGCGCCATCGAAGGTCGACTGGATGACTGTAAGCCCCCGCGCATGGGCTATGCTGGAGCCGCTGATTCCGGGTTCCAACACGATGGCCGATATCCCGCAATGCTTCAAGGCCAGCGACACCGCTCCATTTCCACCGCCGACATCGAGGATCAACTCTTCGGGCGGATGCCGCCCGACCACCGCCCCGATTACGCGGTTACGATGGCGGAACCAGAACGACGAATCCTCGATCGCCGCGATTCGCGCCTGCGCCGCCAAGGGATAAGACACCAACGCCAAGTCGTCCGCTGCCCAAAAGCGTTCGCGGATCCGCTTGAGCCCCGGAGCTATGTGAACGAGGATGGCCTCTTCGACCCTCATTTGATTCTACCGTCCGAACTCCGACCGATGAATGGAACTCCATTTGGGCAAATTTGCATGGCACGTTTCCGATGGTGCTGACGATCGTCGACTTGTGTTTTCTGAACTTCCTCGAGCGGGTGCGGTTCACGCAAGCACGGGAATTCGCGAAGTGGATTGGCTTCCTTTTTGCTTCTGTGGTGGCATCACTGATACACCACGGTCACCGACCCCACCTTAATATCCGTGACTGTCATAGGAACGACTGAGTGGAGCGTGCCGGGAGAATGGCGTGCAGGTTGATGTGGCCTCGGATCCCATACACGAATTGGCCCTTCTCGTCTTGTTGTTCCTGGTGCTGACGTGGCTTGAAACTCCGTTTCGCCAAGGCGCTATTCGTTCTGGTGATGCTGCATCTGTTCCTGACGCACATTCGACTTGCATACCTGTTCTATTTTCTTCTGCCGCTGATCATTTCTTTTGAAATTGCGGCGCAATATGCGCGGCTTTCAGCAGCCAGCTGAAGGAAATAGGGGACGCCGTCACTCAATTTCTGAAGCGACACACCGCGTCGCTTTCAGTCACTGCCCTATCGGCATATCTCGTCATCACGGCGGGCTTCCTCGTTTTGTCCAAAAGCAGTCCCCGGGAAACATTGCGCCGGCAAGAGCGCTCAACTTCGCCCGGGCCGCCGGCTTGGCCGGCAACGTCCTGAATTCCGGTGAGTTCGGTGGGTATGTGCGATAAGCTTCGGCGCCGCGCGAACGGTCAATTCTTGAAGTGGAAAACGCAGTTGAAAGCCCGCATGTGGAAGGCTGCAGCCTTGTATGCCTTCAGCGATGCCTCATTCTCAATCTCGGTCGTGACGCAGACCTCGCGTAGCCCCTTGCGTTTGGCGTCCGAGGCGACCGCATTGAGAAGTCGAGTGGCATAGCCACGCCCGTTCTCGATAACCGAGAGAAGGTCAATGTGGCGGATCCCGTTGCCATCGGCGAATGAGCAGAAGTTGACGCCGAGAGCCGCGACGCGCTTGCGCCCGCCCAGCGAATTGGCAATCCAGGCTGCGTAGAGATCGATGGCGGTGGGCGTCGGAATAAGCGGGTCCTGGCGATGCCGACACGCTCTGAAGTGCTCTGCATGCGCCCGTCGTTGATCGTCCGTCACTTCGAGACGATCGCCGAAACTGACTTCCTCGTCGGGTTCGACATGCTCAAGTGGGTGGAAAAGTTCAACTTGCGTGCAGATCTTTCGAAAGGAACGTTGCAAAGCCTCGTGAGCCGTTTCCAGGTCGGCAGCAGTGACTTTCAAGTCGGCGAAGACAGGTTCGCGGCGTGCCAATTGCTCGAATCGGCTCCACTCCGCTTGCGATACTTCTGGACGCAGTCGATAGCAGGGCCTTTTGAGGAACGCCTCGTCAAAATCGACAGTGAAGAGCATAAATCGTCTGATTGAGCGTCAGGAGGCCTGGGCCCGATGATCAGGCAGCTTCTCAGCGAGCGACTGGATCTTGGCGACCTCGTTTCCGGGTAGGTCGCCAACGCGCCTGTGAACGAGGTAAGGCGGACGGCCCTTCGATCGCTCGGCCAGATCGCCGAGATAGATGCCGATCAAGCCGAGCATCACATTGGTGACACCGGCAGCGAAGAACACGGCCGTTATCACGCTCGGCCACCCCGGCACGGGAAGTTCCGGATAGGAGATCGCGTAAACGATGATGCCTGCTGCCATGACAAAGCTGGTGCCGGCCATGAGAAGTCCGAGCACGATCGCGACATACAGCAGACGGGTGCTGTAGCCGAGGATGAGCTGGAGTGCAAAACGGAAGCGAGCCCAGAGGTTATGGGCTGGAGTTCCAGCGAACCGCTCGCCGTGGCGAGCGGTAAGAGAGGTCTGACGGAAGCCTAACCATCGAACCGTCCCGCCGTAGAAGCGCTCGCGATCCGGTACATGTCGGAATGCCTCGACAACTTCTCGGCTGATGATCGAGAAGTTTGCCTGCTTGTTGCTGAATCTTTGACCCGCAAGCAGGTTCAGCAGTTTGTAGAATGTCGATACCATGAATTGGTGAAATAGGCTTTCGGGTCTGGCGACGCGATCGACGAACACCACGTCGAAACCAACTTTGACAGTCTCATATAATTCGGGGATGACCTCCGGCCGATCCTGTAGATCGGAGTCCATGACAACGACCCAGTCTCCACTGGCATGATCCAAACCGGCCGCTATGGAGGGATGTTGACCGAAATTGCGCGTTAACCGAATTGCTTTGACCCTTGGATTGGCCGCTGCGATCGCACAAATGTCTTGCCATGTTTCGTTGCGGCTCCCATCGTCGACCAGGATGATTTCGAAATCGGTGGTAATCGGTCTCAATGCATCCGCAACCCGGTCAACCAGCGCCTTCAATGTCGCTGTGGCCTCGTTATACACTGGCGCAACGATGGAAATGTGCGGCATGGTGCGGCACAGCCTCATGTCTACAACAATCGTCCATTCAGCTTGGCTCGCTCCACGAGCCTTTCCGCCTCGAGAAGGGTACGGTACCAACCGACTGTGGACGTTTCGGGCCCCGGAAATACCTGGCCCGTTTTCATGGCCTCATAAATCTCCCGGATGCCTTCCGGGATCGTCACCCCAGGTGCGAAGCCAAGACGGGTGCGTAGCTTGTCGAAGGAAACCTTGTAATTGCGCTGATCGACATTGTCGGGGGCAATCTCCACCTCGATCGGAAACGGAAGCGTCTCGCGGACAATATAGGCGAGGCTCAGCACCTGGTAGTTGGCAAGTCCCACATTGAACAGCTGTCCCTGAACCGTCTCCCGCGGCGCCTGGATGACGCGAACGAACGCGCGCGCAACGTCGCGCACGTGCACAAGCGGGCGCCATTGCCGGCCCCCTCCCAGAATGAAGATCTTGCCCTTCTGAACCGCATTCAATGTCATCAGGTTGATCACGAGATCGAACCTCATCCGCCGCGACAGGCCGAACACGGTTGCATTGCGAATGGCGGTCCAGGTGAAGTCATCGGACATCAGCTCGCGCGTACGCTCCTCGGCCTTGAGGCTGGCCTTGGCGTAGGTCGTGAGAGGACGCGCAGGCGTGGTCTCATCCAGGCCCTCGCCTTCACCGATCCCGTAAATCGAGCAGGAACTCGACAGAACGTACCTGTCCACACCGGCTTCCCGCGCGCAATTGGCGACGTGCAGCCGACCAGCAAAGTTGACCGCTTCGGTGAGCTGTGGGTCGAGGTCCGCCGACGGATCATTGGAAAGCGCGGCAAGATCGCAGACTGCGTTCACGCCGGCGAAATCCTGCGGGCGGAGATCGCGAATATCCGCCTTCTGCTGCCGGAAGTTCGGGTTGGACTGGTGCTGTCGAAACACGTCCTCTCCAAAGAAATAGCGATCGAGGGCCGTCACGCGAAACCCGTTGTCCAGCAGCTCGTCGACAAGGACACATCCGATGTAACCGCCAGCCCCCGTGACGAGCACGTGGTTCATCCGGTCCCCCCGGCTACCGGCGAACCCTTGCTACGTTCGGTCACACGACCGAAGCAGGATCGAAGCCGACCTGATGACCCGCAGCTTTGATGATGGGACATGCTGGTAGCCGATCGCCTTATCACGAGCCTTGATGATGGTCAGCGCGCTGGGTGGTCCCGAGGCCAAGAGCCGATCCCGGCTGTTCCAACCTGCGCCGAGCCATGCGGATCGCCCTGAAAGGGTGCAGAAGTTGCGAGACATACGTGCTCGGAAGCGGCTCATCGATCCCATAACTGCGTGGCACCTGACCTTTCGGCATGTGCAGTGTGCCGAACAGGACA
>Ga0114129_10007901_pt1 | contig 15141 bp, 11 predicted proteins | sample RhiMetdeltSRZDD1_FD_80071 | JGI IMG/M metagenome (GOLD analysis project Ga0114129, IMG submission 80071) | Populus rhizosphere microbial communities from Tennessee, USA - Rhizosphere MetaG P. deltoides SRZDD1 (version 2) (version 2) | ecosystem: Host-associated > Plants > Roots > Rhizosphere >...
ACTTGCGTATTACTCTGCGCTCGCCGACTTGGCGTTTGTAATGCAGGGCTTGGGCACGTACGCAATTAGCCAGGCGGCCCCGGAACACGTTCGTGATTTCTGGCTGACTCGCGCGGCTCAGGGAAAGGCAATTGCAGCCTTTGCGCTTACGGAACCCGAAGCCGGCTCGGATGTTTCAGCGATCCAAACCACTGCGCAGCGCGACAGTGACGCATATGTCATCAACGGCCGCAAGAAATTTATTTCCAATGCCGGTATCGCCGATTTCTATACTGTGTTCGCCCGAACCGGAACGCGCGAAGGGGGCCGGGCGTCGTTATCGGCCTTTGTGGTCAGTTCGCGCATGCAAGGCTTCTCGGTTGTGGAACGGACGCCGCTAATGGCGCCCCATCCCATCGGCGAGATTGCGTTCAACGACTGTCGTATTCCTGCAGAAGACATGATTGGTAATGAGGGGGACGGCTTTGGTTTGGCGATGGAGACGTTGGATGTTTTCCGGCCAAGCGTCGGAGCAGCGGCCTGTGGTATGGCGAGACGAGCGCTCGATGAAGCCGTCGAATACTCAACAAGCCGCAAACAATTTGGGAAGTTGCTAGCCGAACACCAACTCGTCCAGGAAAAACTCGCGGACATGGTTACCGAATTGGATGCGGCTCGCCTTCTCGTTTATCGTGCAGCATATCTGAAAGACACGGGAGCCTACGTGAAGCGCGAGGCCAGCGAAGCGAAATTGTTTGCTACGGAAGCTGCAGCAAGGATTATCGATAATGCGGTACAGATTCATGGCGCCATGGGACTCGTGCGAGGCAACATCGTAGAACATCTCTATCGCGACATCCGGGCACTGCGAATCTACGAAGGCACGTCTGAGATCCAAAAGCTCGTGATTGCCGCTCAACTGCTGAAGGAATAAGAACATCCACTGATTACACTGACAGGAGCAGGAGCAGTTGACAGGAGCAGAAACCAAGTGAGTGATTTCCTGCTCCTGCCTCGTGCTCCTGCTCCTGTCCGCTAATCTGTGTAATCTGTGGATACTCTTTCACGCGAAATGAAGATCAACATAATTGGTGGTGGGCCTGCTGGTCTGTACTTCGCAATCCTCATGAAGAAGTCAGTCCCCTCACATGAGATCGACGTCTACGAGCGCAACGGAGCGGACGACACGTTTGGTTGGGGTGTCGTGTTCTCAGGCAAAACACTGGCGAACCTGCGCGACGCCGACACTGAGTCGCACAGTGAGATAACGCGAAGCTTTGAAGCCTGGGACAACGTGGACGTCCTTCATGGCGCCGAGAAGATTTCAATCCATGGAAATAGTTTTTCCGGTATTGCTCGTCTGCGGTTACTGAAAATCCTACAAAGCCGCGCCGAACAACTTGGCGTCCAATTGCACTTTCGTACGGAAATCAATGACGTTGAGGCGCTGCGAACGAGTGCTGATCTTCTGGTTGCCGCTGACGGCGTGAACAGCACCGTCAGACGACACTACGAAGATCAGTTAAAGCCTACCCTTGACGTCCGTCCGAATCGATATGTTTGGTATGGTTCGAACCAGCTGTTTCACGGTCTGACACTAACGTTTCGTGAGAACGATGCCGGTGTGTTTGCTGCCCACTCCTACAAATTCAACAAAACTACCAGCACGTTCATTGTTGAATGCGATCCATTGACGTGGTCGGCTGCAGGCTTTGACAAACTTGACGACAAGCAGACACGCGACTATTTGGCTGAAGTGTTTCAGCAGGATTTACGCGGTAATCCACTGCTTTCCAACAACTCAAAATGGATTCAGTTTCTGCTGGTTAAGAACCAAAGATGGTTCTTCAAAAACGCGGTTCTGCTTGGAGACGCATTGCACACTGCTCACTTCTCCATCGGATCAGGAACCAAGCTCGCACTTGAAGATGCGATTGCCCTGGCGACATGTTTCAAACAGAACGCGCAGGTTGGCGACGCGCTCGCAAGTTTCGAGCGTTCAAGACGTCCGGTAATTGACGACTATCAAGCTGCGGCATTCGAAAGCATGCTCTGGTTCGAGAATGCTCGCCACTATATGCACCTGTCGCCTATCGAAATAGCATTCAGTTTAATGACGCGAAGCGGGCGGGTTACCTATGAAGATCTGCAGAGACGTGATCCGCGGTTCATTGATCGATATGAGAAAAGACTATCCACAGATTACACAGATTAGGGACTTAAACGAGTAACGTTGAATATCGCGGGATCTCGAGATTCAATTCAACTGCATCAAATTTCTAATCTGTGTAATCTGCGTAATCTGTGGATAGTTTTACCGCCACTTAGGCGCCAGGAGTCGTCGCCGGCCGTCATCCACAGTCGGTGCTTCTGGTTCGTCTAGCTCTGTCCGATCCCATAGCTTACACGTAACCGGCCGGTGCGCCTGGTCCAACGCCTCACAATAATTCGTGTACGTACAACGGCGGACTTCGTCACCGCGACCTAATTTCACTTTCACGAACCAATCAGGATCAGCTAACGCCTGTCTCGCCATGCCAACGATGTCGGCATCACCGCGTCTTAAGATCTCTTCACCTTGAGTGAACGTTGTAATTCCACCAGTAGCAACAATCGGAGTGGAAAAACCGGCGCTGTTTACCGCTCGCTTGATTGCGCCGACCAGGGGAACCGCCCGACCGAATGGTCCAACTTCATCAGACAACACCGTCGGCATACATTCATAACCACTTTGACCCGTGTAAGGATAGACAGCCTGTCCCACCTTCGGTTGCTGCGCATCTTCGAATTTGCCGCCTTTCGAAAGCGATAGAAAATCCAAACCAGCACGTGCAAACTCAACAGCAAAATACTTCGCATCCTCAAGGCGATTGCCGCCGGCGATTACTTCATCAGACAGGAACCTGACACCAACCACGTAATCATTGCCAATACGCTCACGCACAGCTCTGTAAACTTCGAGCGGCAATCGCACCCGGTTCTCTCTTGGCCCACCGTATCCATCATTTCGATCGTTCAACGCGCTTAGAAATCCAGCCATGGTATACGCGTGCGCGTAGTGCAATTCGACTCCGTCGAAGCCTGCTTCCCGAGCACGAGCAGCGGCCGCAGCGAAGATTGCCGGTAACTCGTAAGGAAGATTGCGAATGTGCTCCAGGTGCATATCCGTAACCCGCTCTCGATATCCGAACCGCAGCGCCTCCAGTTGCTGGCTTGTCAGAATATTTTCGAGAACATCCTCTGCCGCCGTTTTCAAGAACGCGCGGATAGCCCAATCTGAAGTTTCAAGCCATGTGTCGTTTCCCGCGAGCTCGGCCATCGCTTTTCGAAGTCGATCGTCCACCTTCAGAAATCGATCGAAGTATTTGTCCTTTTCTGGTCGTCGCTTGACTGCTAGAAAGTCGATGATCTGGATAAACAGTAGCGTCTCGCCCTCGCTCGCTTCTCTGACAATATCTACCAGTTTCCGCAAACCTGGAATGAACCGATCGTCCCCAATTCGCAGCAAAGGGCCGCTGGGAATATCACGTACTCCAGTTGCCTCGACGACCAGAACACCCGGTTTCCCTTGGGCGAAGCGGCGATACCAGTCGAGGTTCGCTTGAGTGACGAAACCATCTTCGGTCGCGCGCCAAGGCACCATCGCGGGCACCCAGGTCCGGCTCGCTGACAGCAAAGACCCTATATTGATTGGACTGAAAGTTAATGAGTGTGCTGCTTCTGACGCGGAAGGCCAGGTCGTTTTCGGAATCGCGTGACGAATCGGGTTCGCAAATTTCCACATACTCGTGGAGTTAACTTTAACATGTTCGAGCACTCTGACTGTGTCGCCGCCACTCTGAAGCGCCTAGCTGAAGCTGGCAGAACACCTGTGTTACAGTACATTTCAGCTTGCGGAGGAGAACCTTTTGACCGACGAGTTACTGAAGTGGCGTAGGGAATTTCCAATCCTCGAGAAGACTGTTTACCTGATTTCTCACAGTCTCGGCGCGATGCCGAACGCCACGTACCAACAGCTTCAAGAATATGCTGACGCTTGGGCGACCCGTGGCGTGCGAGCCTGGGCCGAAGGCTGGTGGGATATGCCAGTCACTGTCGGCAACGATATCGCTCAAATCATCGGGGCCGATCCAGACACGGTCGTCATGCACCAGAATGTCTCGATCTGCCAGTCGTTAGTGCTCTCGTGTTTCGAACCTACACCTGAACGAAACAAGATCGTTTACTCGGAACTCAACTTTCCGTCAGTGATGTATGTGTACGAGGCGCATGCGCGTTCAGGAAAACTAAGAATCGAAACTGTTAAGTCAGACGATGGAATCACTATACCGCTAGACCGAATGCTGGAAGCGATTGACGAAACAACATTGCTGGTTCCTTTCTCTCATGTGTTGTTCAAAAGTGCGTTCCTGCAGGATGCGAAAGCAATCATCGACCGCGCTCATGAAGTTGGTGCAATCGTTGTGCTTGACACTTATCAATCTGCAGGCACAGTGCCGTTTAGTGTGAAAGAATTGAACACAGACTTTGCCACCGGTGGCTCCGTGAAGTGGCTCTGCGGCGGTCCAGGTGCAGGTTACTTGTACGTTCGTCCGGATCTGCACGAAAAACTCCAGCCCAAAACCACGGGCTGGATGGCCCATGAGAGCCCATTTGATTTCGACACAACGCTGCACTATGCCAAAGGCGTTAGCCGATTCCTGCATGGCTCGCCAAGCATTCCGGCGCTATACGCGGCAAAAGCCGGTTACGCCATCATTAACGAGATCGGGGTTGAAAAGATACGCGCCAAGAATCTGAGGCAGACCGAATATCTCATTCAGCTCGCAGATGAAGCAGGATTTGAGGTGACTAGCCCGCGCGATTCTGCAAAGAGAGGCGGCACGATCACAATCGCCCACGAGCACGCGGCAGCGATGGCCAAAGAATTAGTCCGACGTGAATTCATCATCGATTATCGGCCCGGCGCAGGAATACGCATCTCACCGCACTTCTACACCAGTGACGAAGAATTGGAGTTGATCGTGGCGGAAATGAAAAAGATTGCCGCAGAGCGTTCGTACGAAACTCACGAGAAGGTAGGCGCTGCCTTTTAGCTGATGTCGTCCCTTTAGGAGCCTGATATTGCAGCGATAAGCATTAAACCCAGATCGCAGATTATCGGCGGTGACGATCTAAAAACAGATGTCGAAACAATACGGCGAGAACGCCCCACTGTCTTACAATAAGTACCTGCGAGTTCAGGACCTCATCGCTCTTCAGGATTGTCTTTCAGATCCAGCACACCATGACGAGTTGCTATTCATAACGGTTCACCAGGCGTATGAACTCTGGTTCAAACAAATTCTCCATGAACTCGATGCTGCTATTGCTCTAATAACTCAGGACCGATTGGCTGCTGCAGCGCGAACTCTTCGACGCGTCGTTGAGATCGAAAAGCTGCTGGTGACGCAGATACACATACTCGAAACAATGACGCCGATCAGTTTTCTGGGCTTTCGCGATCAACTGAATCCTGCCAGCGGTTTCCAGTCAATGCAGTTTCGCGAGATCGAATTTACGTCAGGTTTGAAAGATGAATCGATTTTGCGTGAATTCAGCGATGACGAATTTGCGTTTTCGCGCCTGCAGCAGCGCTTCGACAGTCCCTCTCTTTCGGAAGTGTACTTCGGCGCCCTTGAGCGGAACGGACTCAAAGCTCCTTTATCTGATCCGGCGAGTGACGGTAGTGCGCAAAAGAAGAACTATGAAGCGCGAACGCGCGCGGTGTTGGAGATATTGACGCATTTTGAGGATCGCTATGAGGAGTTCCAACTTACGGAAGTAATACTGGAGCACGACGAATACTTTGCTTTGTGGCGATCGCATCACATTAAGATGGTAGAACGTATGGTGGGCGCGAAACGCGGTACAGGCGGGTCTGAAGGAATTGGATACTTGAAGACCACTCTCGACAAAAAGTTCTTTCCCGAGCTTTGGGAAGCGCGTACTTACCTGGATGTTAAGCATGGACGTGAAGGGTGCCCGTTCGCCAGGCGTTAACGGATGGCAAACGGATCCTGGGGCGGCACTCCCGAGCCGCAGTTAACAACAATCACCCGGCAGCAATGGAGTCGCTGCCTCTAAGAATCCTCAACCACATGTTATATGAACGACGAAAAGCCCCTCGCGTAAGAGTGAACTTACGGGCACGTTGGGAAGGTGCCCTCCATCAGGACACCGCAACAATCACGGATTTGAGCCGACTTGGCTGCTTTGTGCTGAGTGGCGGAGCAGTTCAAGTTAAGGAACTGATCTGGCTGGAAATTCGACTACCTAAAGGCGACCCTATTCAACTGTGGGCTGAGGTTGTCGACTCTGCTCGCGAGATTGGTTTTGCCGTGAAATTTAATTCAACTAGCCCAGCAGACTCTGAACGACTGGCGAAGTACGTCGACAGTGTTCTTGCTTTAGAGGCAAAGGAAAAACGGTAGTCTCTAATTCGACGATGTTTCCTGAGCGGTTCAATATGGCCGACTATTTCCTCTACCACAACCTAGAGGAAGGCCGAGAGAACAAGACCTGTCTTTACTTCGAAGATCTCACCTGGACTTATTCAGACATTGCCCGCCTGTCTAACAAGGCTGGGAACGTCCTTCGCGAGCTTGGTCTGAAGATGGAACAGCGTGTTCTTTTCGTCCTACCGGATTGTCCCGAGTTCGTTTGCGCGTGGTTTGGCGCTGCCCGAATCGGCGCTGTAATCACGATGGTAAACCCGCTGCTTCCATCGACCGATTACGAATACTACCTGGACTATACACGCGCGCCGATTGCGATCGTGCATCAACTATCCCTCGCTGCTTTCACGGCAGCTGTCGAAGAAACTCGTTATCTCAAAGTCGTGCTGGTTGTGGGAAGTGAGAAGAACGAGCTTGGGTCACTGAACCCAAAGGTAAAATGGATCGATTTCAACGAAGCCTTGAGTTCAACTGATGAAGAATGTCGTGCTGCCGACACTCACCGCGACGACATTGCGATCTGGCTCTTCACCTCCGGATCAACCGGCCATCCAAAAGGCGCGGTCCATCTTCAGCATGATCTACCTTTCAATACTGAGGTGTTTGCTAAAGCGACGATGGGCGTCTCGGCCGAAGATATTACTGTCTCCGTACCCAAGTTGTTTTTTGGATATGCGACGGGCACAAATCTGCTGTTTCCATTCGCCGTCGGCGGCGCGACTGCTTTGTTTTCCGAACGCGCTACTCCAGAAAAAATGTTCGAAGTGATAACAAGGTATCGTCCCACGATCCTCACTACGGTACCGACGATGATCAATTCAATGCTGAATGTCAGTGAAGCAACACGCGACGACGTCTCAAGTCTGCGGTTTTGTTATTCGGCTGGCGAAGCTCTACCAGTGGAATTGTACGAACGATGGATGAATCGTTTCGGGGTACAGATTTGCGATGGTATTGGTTCCGCCGAGATGTTTCATATCTACATTACCAATCGTCCCGAAGAGGTGAAGCCGGGCAGCCTTGGGCGAGTCGTTCACGGATACGAGGCGAAAGTCGTCGATGCCGATGGGGATCAAGTACTTACGGGAGAGATGGGCACGCTTAAGATCAAAGGCGACTCCGCAGCCCTTTGCTACTGGAACGCGCACGAGAAATCGAAAGAAACATTTGCCGGCGATTGGTGCACGACGGGAGATCAGTTCCACGTCGATTCAGACGGTTATTACTGGTATCACGGGCGGACAGATGACATGCTGAAAGTCGGTGGGATCTTTGTTGCCCCATCAGAGATTGAGAACTGTCTCTTACAACACGAAGCAGTGCTCGAATGCGCCGTGATTGGTGACGAATCGTCGGAAGGGCTGGTAAAGCCAAAGGCATTCGTCGTTTTGCGAGACGGCTTCGCGCAGGACGACGAGACTGCTGAACTTTTGAAGACATTTGTTAAGTCTCGTCTGGCGGCCTACAAATACCCGCGCTGGATCGAATTTGCGGCATCACTTCCGAAGAATGATCGCGGGAAGATTGATCGCAGAAGTCTGAAGAGTTCCTCAACCGCCTAGACGATGGCTTTCTCAACCCGCATCCCTGTGAACTTTGGCGACACCGATCCGGCTGGTCTCGTTTACTTCCCAAACCTTCTCCACTATTGCCATATCGTAATGGAGCACTTCTTCGAGGAGATCTGCGGCGTCCATTACAGTCGTCTAATCGAAGAGCACCGGCTCGGTTTTCCGACCGTAAAGATTGATGCCGAGTTCAAAACTCCGTTGCGTTATGGTGACGTTGTTGAGGTTGAGTTAAGCGTGCTAGAGGTGGGCAATAAGTCGGTGACTTTTTCATACCTTATCAAGAAGGGTAATGGCCAAAACGCAGCAGAGGTTAAACAGATTGTTGTAGCGATGGACCTCGGAGCACAACAGAGCGTTGTCATTCCGGAAGCAATCCGTGATCGGTTGAAACGCGCTTAACCCACATTATCACTCAAGCTTCAGTCTACAATTCAACGTAGGCCCTTCCTAACCTGTAATCTTCCTCAACTTGAATTGTGGGACTGGATGGCGAGTGAGCACCAAGGCTACTACCGTCGGCGCTCTAAATCATAGTCGCGCAAACGTCGATAAAGTGTGGACGGTGAGATTCCCAATATCTCTGCAGTCTTGCCACGGTGCCAACCTGTCTGTTCCAGGGCAGCGAGAATTTGTTGTCGTTCCACTTCACGAAGAGAACCAGGGACGCCTACGGGTGTTGATGTTGCACCGTCCTGCGCAACCGTTGCCGGCCCAACTGCGCTCGGCACTCCAGCAACTCCAGGCGTCGGCCGAACGACCTCTGGTGGCAGTTCCGAAAGAGTGATACGACCATTGTTCGAGAGAATTACAGCACGTTCCAAACAGTTCTTTAGTTGGCGCACATTGCCCGGCCAACTATAACTTCGCAATGCTGACAAAGCTTCGTCGGTAAGTTGTGGTTGAACAGTTCCACTCACCTGTCGTAACAAAAACTTTGACAATGGGTCGATATCTTCCGGTCGCTCGCGAAGTGGAGCGAGATTAATCTGAAAGCCATTGATGCGATAAAGTAAGTCTGAACGAAACGAACCATCGTTGACTACTGTGTCGAGATTGCGATTAGTAGCCGCGACAATTCGAACATTCACCTCCACTTTTCTAACGCCGCCGACGCGGAAGAACGTGCGAGTCTCGATGGCTCGTAATAACTTCGCCTGTAACTGCGCCGGTAGCTCAGTGACTTCGTCCAAAAAAAGTGTACCGGCATCTGCTAACTCGATAAGTCCGAGCTTTCGTCCTTTGGCACCAGAGAAGGCTCCCGCTTCGTACCCGAATAGCTCTGATTCCAGTAATGACTCCTGGAACGCGGCGCAATTCAGATCGACAAAGGAAGAGTCAGCCCGCGCAGAGAGACGATGGATCGCGTGCGCAACCAATTCTTTTCCCGTTCCCGATTCACCGGTAATCAACACCGAAGCTTCCGAAGGAGCCACTCTCTCGATCAATCTGACTGCTTCCTTCATTGCCTCTGAAACAGAAACTATTTCAGGAAGTGCCGACTGCCTCGCCAGTTGCTCGCGCAGTCGAACATTGTCTACGCGTAGGCGGCGTTTGTCGGCCGCCTGCTTAACGCGCACGTCAAGCTCGGTAATCCGATAGGGCTTCGTGAGGTAATCGTAAGCACCAAGCTTCATGGCTTCGACTGCAGTCTCGACCGTCGCTTGGCCAGTTAACATGATCACTTCCGGCGGATTGGGGCGTTCATGAACACGTCGCAACAATTCCATGCCGTCAATGCGTGGCATGTTGATGTCACACAGCAATACGTCAACGTTGCTCTCTTCCAGTTTCCGGAGGGCAGCTTCTCCGTCCGGCGCTGCCTGGACTCGATATCCCAACCGCTCGAGTTCTTTTTGCAGCACCAGGCGAAGGTTCGCCTCATCTTCTGCGATCAGAATTCTTGCCTGCGATTGTTCGCTCAAACTCGGCTAATCTCCGTTTGTTGTCGCGGGAAGAGTGATCGTGAACGTAGTTCCGAATCCCACTGAAGATTGCACGTCGAGAGTGCCACCGTGCTCGGTTAAGATACCATAACATACTGCGAGCCCAAGACCGGTCCCTTTACCAACCTCCTTCGTTGTAAAGAACGGTTCAAAGATCTTCGGCAGATTCTCGGTGGCGATTCCCACGCCGGTATCTATCACATCAACAATCACAGCATTGCTGTCATTGCGTGCAGCAATGGTCAAGACGCCTCGTTCGGGCATAGCATCGAGAGCGTTGGTTGCGAGAGCGATAATTGCCTGCTGCAATTGGCCCGGATTACCTGACACCGCCGACAATCCCTGAGCTACATCAATACGAACATCGATATTTGCGTTGCGCTTCTGATGTGATAACAAACGGGCCGCCGAGGCGATTACATCGCCGAGATCAACTTGAATATGTTCTGACGCGCGAGTCCGACTGAAGTCGAGAAGCCCGTTCGTTATTGTCTTGCAACGAAATGCCTCACTCCGGATTAGACCGAGATATTCCTTTAGGTCGTCCACGGCCGGCGAGCTCTCAAAAGCGCCCTCAACCAAACGCGTCTCGAGTGCCTCGGCGCAAGCTGAGATGGTCGCCAAAGGGTTGTTAATTTCGTGAACGACGCCTGCCGCCAGCCGGCCGACTGCAGCAAGCTTTTCAGCACGAGCTACGGCCTGATTGGCTTGAACGCGCTCGGTAATTTCTTCTCCCACGGTAATGACATGACTCACCTGACCGCTCGTGTCAGCCCACATTGGGATCTTGCTGATCAACCAGTGGCGATTCTCACCTTTAGCCGTGATCGTCTCCTGTTCGATTCTTTCGATCTCGCCGCTTTCGAAGACACGCGCAAATTCTTCTTCAAGAACCTCACGACGTTGGCGCGTCAGTACCTCGAAGATATTCTTGCCAATCGCTACGCCGCGCGGTATGCCCAACTCGCCAAGTTCGCGGTTTCGATTCCATGCCACCACCTGATAATCACGATTGATCGCATAGAGTGAGAGCGGTAGGCTATCGATAATCGCCTCAATAAATCGGCGCTGCGCCTCAATCTGAGCCGTCCGCTTATCAACTTCCTTCGCGAGTGTGACTGATGTTTCTCTCGCCGCCTGGTAGAGCGAGCAGATGTGAGCAGCCAGTGATGTTTGCTGCGCAGCTGCATCAATCAAACGGCGCTCAGATTCGTTGCAGTCCTCCCGGAGATCGAAAGCGACAATCAACGCCCCCTTGGTGCGACCACCGAAACGAAGCGGTGCAACATATTCAAGGAGGTGCAGATTGTCTTTGATCAGGAATTCTTCTTTTGTTTGTAAGACCGTCGAATTGATCGATTCAGGTGAAGCGAGCCACGCCTGTAGCCTCTCAAGATCCAACAGCGATGAATCCTCCGCGCTGCCTTCGCGGTCGAAGACACACGTCGCGTTGTTCTCGGGCGCAATCGATGCATACACCGCGCAAAGTGAGGCGTTCGTCGCTTCGAAAGTTGAACCAGCAACACGTCGCACAAGCTGTTCGGGTTCAAGTGCCCTAAGCAGTCCTCGACCAATGTCTGACAAAAAACTAAGTTCGCGATTGCTGCCAATCAATGCCCACTCACGCTGAGAGGCACGCAGATGAAGGCTCACTCGCGATATGAGTTCTCCTGGCGTCGATGGCTTAACGATGTAATCGTCGGCGCCCGAGGCGAAGGCCTCTACTTTTCGTTTCTCATCATCTGTGGCGGACAGGACAAGGATAGGTAGCTTGCTGGTTGTAGAGCGTGCCCGAAGAAGCTTGCAGAGACCTAGCCCGTTGACGCCTTTCATTTCAATATCGAGAACGACGAGGTTGCAGCGAACGCCATTTAAGACGCGGAGTGCGGAGGCAGGTTCTGCAGCGGCGACAGCACGGTATCCGCCCTTTTCGAAGATATCGCGGAGCCGCTGACGGCTGACGGAATCCTGATCGACGATTAAGAGAGTAGCTGTTTGGTTTTCGGCGGGAGCTGCCATTCTTCAACAGGGACCGGATACCTCGAAGAACCCGGTGCAAACTCCTGGGCGAGTTAGAGGTTCGGGATTACGTGGCTCGCTAAACCACTGTCCTTGTTCGATTGAAAGCGATGAGCGTCAAAGATGTCAAGAAAATGGATTTTTTAGGCCGATTTGGGAAGGAATAGGCCGCGGAAACCTACGAAAGACGATTGGCTTGCAGACTGGGGGAAGCTTAACTTCTCATTCTCCCCGAGCTTCAGCTTGGGGTCTAAGCCACAGGTATCGCGGAGCCATCTTCGGGTGGCGGCATTGGCTGCGCCGGCATGGTCCGCTCAAGTCGGTGATTCGATTTCACCCGATACATTTCCATGTCTGCATTCATTACCAGCTGATCCAATGTCTGACCATCAACTCCGAAGGTTGCGCTACCAAGGCTGATACCGACTCGCGCGTAGCGGCCGCGACCTACGGGGAGCGCAAACTGCGACACAGCCTTTTCAATGCGCATGCAAAGTTCTTCAACCTGCATGCCTACCAGCTCCGGCACAATCGCAACAAACTCGTCTCCCGCATAGCGAGCCAGGAAATCGTATTCGCGCAGCTGACTTTGGATTAGCAACGCTACCTCGTGCAACATCTTGTCGCCAATCTTATGGCCATAACTGTCGTTGACGTTCTTAAACTCGTCGAGATCCAACATCACAACCTGAAACGTTCTGTTTGTACGACGCGCTCTCGCGGCCTCTTCCTCGAATCTCAACGCGAGTGCGCGACCATTTGGCAGATTGGTAAGAGGGTCAGTCAAAGCGTGTGATTCAGCTTCCGCGTGTTGCATCGCATTCGCTAACGCGTCAGATGCGAGTCGCGTGACCGTTTCCAATAACCGCATGTGATCATCCGTGTACTCTCCAAGCTCCATTGAGTACACCGATATGGCGCCAATCAACACATCGTCTTTGAATAGCGGCAGCGACGCCATTGCTGTGTAGTTAAGCTCATCGGCGGTTTTTAAATCAGCGAAATCCAAGCTTGGGTGCAGTCGCTTAACCGGAGTTCGATTAGAAAGCGCGAAACCAGTAACTCCTTCGCCAGGAACAATGCATCGAGTATTGATCAATTCTGCGTGCTTGCCGACGACGTGTCGAACAGTGGCCTGCCCTTTGGCCTCGTCGTAAAAATAGACGGCGCATGTATCGAAAGGCACAACGTGACCGATTTTGTCGACGAGGATCTCCAGGGTCTGTTCGACTTTAAGAGAAGTGCCAAATGTGCGCGCGATTTCATATAGCGCATAAACTTCCTTGTGTGCTTGTTTGATGACGTCGTACGCGATGTAGGAGCCACGCTGATGTGTCTGTGTGATGTCGCCGATGTCGTCAAGTTTGATTGGCTCGATCGCTTTCTCGCGGGCGGGTTGGTGTTGTAGTCCTTGTGACTGAATTTCCGCTTCGAAACTCGGCAGATGTCTCAGAAATTCTTCAACAACGCGCGGATCGAAGTGGTTTCCGGAGCCGCGTCGCAGCAGGGTCGTAGCTTCTTCGATCGTCATGCCGCGGCGAAACGGCCGGTCTTCGCGAATTGAATCGAAGCAGTCAACAACGGCCAGTATGCGGGCCGTGAGCGGAATCTGCTCGCCTTTTAACTGATCCGGATAACCACGTCCGTCCCACTGCTCGTGATGATGACGAACAATCGGAATTACTGGATACGGAAAATCAACGCGATTGAGAATCTGAGCGCCGACAATGGTGTGGATCTTCATACGCTCAAACTCAGCAGGCGTTAATCGCCCTGGCTTGTGAAGAATGTGCGATGGCACCGCGAGTTTACCGATGTCATGCAGCAGCGCACCAGCCTTTAGTGCTGCGATTTCGCATGGCGAAAGACCAAAGACCTCGCCCAAGCCTTGCGCGTAAATCTGCAGGCGTCGCACATGGCAGTGCGTGGTTTGATCCTTCGCATCGATTGCGGTCGCCAGCGCTTCGGCCGTTGCGAGATGCAGTTCGCTAATGGTCTCGATTTCGCGGGCCCTTGTCCGCAACCGGGTGGCGGCGCTCCGAGAGATCAAGTAAGTAATGAGAACGGAAACGGTTGAGAGACACAGGTAAGGAAACAGCTGCTGTAAGAGCGTCGCACAGATGATTGCGGCAGAAAGAGTAGTTACGAAGACGGTCCAAAGAAGCCACAATTGATTGGCTCGCCACAATGAGTTGAGGACGCGGCGCAGAGATCCCGACACCACCGCCAGGCGGTTGAGTTCAGACTTCGGGGGTAAGTCCATGCTGTCTCCTGGGCGAACTTCATCTGGGGAGCTTCTACGAACGTCAAAATCTTCAGCCAATGCGTAGCCGGAGACGTGCTGAGGAGCAATTCAGCTCGTCTCCGGACAAAATGGGGCAAGGGGTGTAGCAACCTGAGTTGCTACTCGCTGGGTGAGATGTTGTGTAAAGCTACGTCATTGAATGACCGTACCTCTTGTCAGAGAACTTGGCGGCTCCGGACTCCGTGCGGAGAGCCCGTGAAGCTCGAAAGCCTCCCAGCCGCGTCCTAGACATTCTCAAGTGGTGTGCCGTAAGGCCGCATTGAGTAATCGAGCGATTTTCAGGGCATTTTGCGGGCTGGGAGGCTCGGCCGCAGCAGATTGACCAGTCACCCTGAAGGGCTCGGTCAGTTTGGAAGCTTGAGGGCTCGCTGACTCTCCCACGCCAGTAACCTACACTGTCTGGTGCTTGTTCGATCGAAGGGTGATCAACAAACGGACTACGACTAGAGTACAGGACGGGAGCGAAGCGACCGATTGATGTCCGATACGCTTTAGCTTGTCGTGACGTGCCACAAATTCAACTTCTTTCAAGGAAGTCGTGCTGGCCGACAGGTGTGGTTCAATTCTGGCGAACGCGTGGTCCCGAAAGAAATTGAATCTGTGGCACGTCACGACAAGCTGAAGAGCCTCTTGCAAAAATCGAGACAATGCCACGCCCTTGCGGCGTGGTGTTTCACGTTTGCAGCTACAAACAGCCGTGAACCGATTGTTGAGATGCCACGCGCTTGCCGCGTGGAGTCTCACGGTTGTGACTGGTGATGAGCAGATTCTCGATAAAACGTAAGCCTCCACGCGGCAAGCACGTGGCATCCTTAGCTCGTCATCTC
>Ga0114129_10007902_pt1 | contig 15140 bp, 13 predicted proteins | sample RhiMetdeltSRZDD1_FD_80071 | JGI IMG/M metagenome (GOLD analysis project Ga0114129, IMG submission 80071) | Populus rhizosphere microbial communities from Tennessee, USA - Rhizosphere MetaG P. deltoides SRZDD1 (version 2) (version 2) | ecosystem: Host-associated > Plants > Roots > Rhizosphere >...
ACGACGCAAAGTCCGCGTCGCGGGGGCCCCGGCCTGCGGCTGTTGACATCCGCTTCTCAGTAGGGCTCAATTCACATTCCACCATAAGGAGGACCCATGCGTCGGGTTGTCATCACCATCTGCGCACTCGTCGTGGCCGCCGCCTGCAACCAGGCCACACCCCCCGCGACATCGGCGTCCGCTGCGCCGACGGCCACGAAGCTCGGCGTCCGCCCGGCGGGCGACACCGAGATTCAACCCGACATGAGCCAGGTGCCGCCGGATCTGCAGAAGGTCTACGCGCACATCGACGAGAACATCGACGCGCACGTCGAGAACCTGCAGAAGTGGATCCGCCAGCCGAGCATCTCGAACTCCGGCGAGGGCATTCCTGAATCCGCGGAAATGGTGAAGGGCTTCTTCGACGAGCTCGGATGCCAGCAGACGCAGATTTTCGACGTCGGCACCACCGAATACGGCTCGCCCGGCAATCCCGTCGTCTATGCGAAGTGCGACGAGGGCGCCGAGAAGACGCTGCTGGTCTACTGGATGTACGACACGATGCCGGTGACGCAGCCCGATGCATGGACGTCGCCGCCGTTCGAGGCGCGCCTCATCGAGCAGGGGCCGTACAAGAAAGTGCTGATTGGGCGCGGGGCGACGAACTCGAAGGGGCCGCAGATGTCGCAGCTCAACGCCTTCCGGGCGATCAAGGCCGTCCACGGGAAGCTGCCGGTCAACCTGATCTTCATCGCCGAGGGCGACGAGGAACGCATGGACATCGGGCTGCGCAAGTTCGTCAAGGATCACTCCGATCTGCTGAATGGCGCCGACGCGATGTTGTTGTTCGGCGGCCAGTCGCCCAGCGGCGGCGGCAGTTACGGCGCCGGCTCGGAAGGCTGTGTCTACGTCGAGCTCACCACCAGCGGCAAGTCATGGGGCCGCGGCCCGATCCAGTCCGACATTCACGGCTCCAACAAGCGCAGCGTCGACAGCCCGGCCTGGCGCCACATCAAGATGCTGGCGTCGCTGGTCTCGGACGATGGCAATACGCCGTTGATCGAGGGTTTCTTCGAAGGCATGAAGCCGATCGAGAACTTCCACGTCGAAGAGCTGAAGACCGCGGCGGAGCGCACGGATCTCAAGGTCGCCGCGGAAAACGTCGGCGTCGGGCGATTCATCTCCGAAGATCCGTTCACGATGCTGAAGATGCAGCGGTATGGCACGTCGTTCAATCTCGACGGCATCTGGGGCGGCAACATGTATGCGGGCGGCGCCGGCGCGATCCTCCCGAACAAGATCACGTCGAAGCACAACTTCCGTTACGTGCCGAACATGACCGGGCCCGGCATCGTGAAGAAGCTGCGCGCGCAGCTCGACAAAAACGGCTACAAGGACGTGGAAGTGAAGCTGATCGGCGACGTGCCGTGGGCGAAGATGAGCGCCGATTCCGACCTCGGCCGCGCCATGCAGCGCACCTTCGAGATCATGAACATCCCGCACGGGGAACCGCGCAAGGACTGGTCGATCGGCGGCGGCGGCGCGGGCGCCGGCGGCTACTGGCCGGCCTACATGTTCGGCAACGGCGAGGTCGGCGAAAAGATCTCGCCGTTCAAGGGCGTGCCGATCGTGGGCGGCGGCGCCGGCCACGGCGGCCGCGCGCACGCGGCGAACGAGTACTATGTGATTGAAGGCGCCGGCAAGGTGTATGGCATGGCCGGGGCCGAGAAAGCCGTGGCGACGCTGGTCTATGCGTGGGCGGGCAAGGTGCCGCCAGGAGCGGCCAAGCCGACACCCGTCAAGACGAATTGATGATCCAGGTCCACGATCTCACGAAGCAGTATCACGTCGGCGATCACGTGGTCCATGCCCTGCGGGGCCTCACCATGTCGATCGCCGCCGGTGAGTTCGTCACCATCGTCGGACCGTCCGGCTCGGGCAAGTCCACCTTCATGCACATCCTCGGCTGCCTCGATCGGCCGACGAGCGGCCGCTACGTGTTGAATAGCCGCGACGTGTCGACGCTGCCGGCCGACGAGCTCGCACGGGTGCGCAACGAGACGATCGGCTTCGTGTTCCAGGGTTTCAATCTGCTGGCCCGTACCTCGGCGCTCGAGAACGTCGAGCTGCCGTTGCTCTACACCCGCAAGGGCGTGGTGAAGGCGTCGGAGCGGCGCCAACGCGCGATCGCCGCGCTCGAGGCCGTGGGGCTCACCGATCGCGCCGAACATCATCCCAGCCAGTTATCGGGCGGCCAGCAGCAGCGCGTGGCGATTGCGCGAGCGCTGGTCACGCAACCGTCGTTGTTGCTGGCCGACGAGCCGACGGGCAATCTCGATTCATCGACCAGTCACGAGGTGATGGAAATCTTCGCGAGCCTCTGCACGTCGCGTGGCATCACCATTGTCTTGATCACGCACGAGCGCGACATCGCGGCCTATGGCACGCGGATCGTGGATTTCAAGGATGGATCGATCGTGTCCGATCATCCTGCCGAACCCTTCGACTCGCGTGTCGCCCGCGTCGCGGGCGACACACTCGCTCAGGGCAGGCGCCGATGATACGTTCGCGCCTGCGTCACCCAATGGTCGATGTCGCCTTGAAGGCGCTTGGCCGCAATCGGCTGCAGACTGGCCTGACCGTGCTTGGCATCACGGTCGGTGTGGCAACCGTGCTGGCGATGATGGCGGTCGGGGCGGGGGCGCAGCGCTCGATCGAACAGCAGGTTCGCGCGGCGGGCCTGAATCAACTCACCATTCGGGCCGGCAACTGGCGGCCGAAGGTGACCGACAGCGACGAAGCCGTGGCGCACCAGGGCGACGCGCGCGAATCGCTCACACACCCTCTGCATCGTCTGAATGAGGATGTCGTGAAGATCGCGTTTCACCCGGAAGACGATCCGATGGAGAAGCACGATCATCCCACCGCGCGGCAGCGGCTCGGCGATCTCGAGGCGGGTCTTGGCTCCGCGGCCACCATGACGTTCGACGATGCCGAAGCGATTCGCGACATGCCGGGCGTCCAATACGTCGCCGGCGGCATTCACGAAAACGTTCGCGTGCATTTTGACAAGAAACGCTGGTTCACCCGCATGCACGGCACCGATGTGATGATGCCGTCGATCAAGCGCGCCTGGACGTTCAGCGCCGGACGGTTTTTCACCGAACGCGAGCAGGACCGGGCGGAGCAGGTGCTCGTGCTCGGACAGATCGTCGTCGATCGGCTGTTCGGCGCCGGCGCGAACGCGGTCGGCCGGACCGTGACGCTGTGGAATCAGCCGTTCGAAGTAATCGGCGTCGTCACCAGCGCGACCTGGGTGGTTCAGCCGGCGCCCGGCGACGATCAGTTCGATGCCGTGTATATGCCGTACACGACCACGCAGCGGCTGTTGAACCTGTCGAAGCTGAACGACATCACGGTCACCGCGGCCTCATCCGGAGACGTCTTGCGCCTGTCGCGCGAAATTACCAGGCTGTTGCGAGTCCGTCATCGCATCGGCGACAACGATCCAGACGACTTCACGATCATCACGCAGGCCACCAAGGCGCTGACCACCGGCGGCCTGCCGCCGAGCGTGGCCCGCGCGGTGGCGGCCAATGTCGCCGAGCTCGAGAAGGTGACGCTCGAGCAGCTGGCGATCACCATGGAGCGGGCCAGCCGCACCATGACCTGGCTGCTCGCGGCGGTGGCCGCCGTATCGTTGCTGGTCGGCGGCATCGGGATCATGAACATCACGCTGCTGTCGGTCACCGAGCGCACCCGCGAGATCGGACTGCGGATGGCGGTTGGGGCGCGCCGCCGCGACGTGATGCGCCAGTTCCTGTTCGAGGCGATGGTGATCGCCGCGGCCGGAGGGCTGATCGGCGTCATCGTGGGTGTCATCGCGTCGGTGAGCATTGCCCGCACCCTGCAATGGGCCACCGTGGTGTCGCCGTTGTCGGTGTTGCTGGCCTTTGGCGTCGCCACCGCGGTTGGCGTGTTCTTCGGCTGGTATCCGGCCCGCCGCGCCGCCCAACTCGATCCCATCGTGGCGCTGCGCCGCGAATAATCCACCTTCGCCCAAGGCTACGGTGGACAAGTGCTGAGACTCCTGTTCGTAAGCGCGCAGATCGCCGCGCGGGCCCTCCAGCGGCATCCGCTGCGCACCGGGCTGACGATGCTCGGCGTGATCATCGGCGTGGCGGCGGTGATCGCGATGGTCGCGCTCGGCTCGGGCGCGCGCGGCTCGGTGGAGACATCGCTGAAATCCGCGGGCACCAACATCATCCAGGTCAGCGCCGGCAACTTCACGCGCGGCGGCGAAAGCATGAACATTGCGACCGGCCTCGGATCGGCGACGACGCTGACGGTCGAAGATGCCGACGCCATTCGCGGCATCGCGGGCGTGCAGCATGTCTCGGCCGGCGTGCGCAACCGCGGCTGGGTGAAGTCGGCGCACCGGCAGTTCTTCACGCAACTTCGTGGCACCAACCCGCAGCTTGCCGATATTCACGGCTGGGAGTGGCTGGGCGGGCGATTCGAGACCGGCCAGGACGCGTCCGTGATGGGGCGAGGTGCGGCCCGCGAACTGTTCGGTGAAGGATTCGATCCGGTGGGCGAGCGGATCACCATCGGCGATCGCGCGTTCACCGTGTCGGGTTATTTCCGCACCACCGATCCGGACATGGACGAAACCGTGTTCGTGGTGCTGCCGGCAGCGCAGGCGATGTGGAACGCGCGCCACCTGCAGACGATCACCGTGTCGATCGAACAAGCCGGCGACGCGTCGCGCATTGCCGAAGAGATCACGTTGTTGTTGCGTGAGCGGCATGCGCGCGGCCGGCGCACGGCTTCGACTGGCGGGCTGGGCGGCAATCAGTTGCCCGGTGTCGCGGGTGCGAGCGTGGATGATTTCACCGTCAAGACGCAGGCGGCCGCGAACGTGACGAAGGGTCTCTACACGTCGGTCGCGGCATTCGCGCTCGCCAACATGCCAAAGCTCGACGAGGTCACGCTGCAGGAAATGTCGAGCACGCTGAGCCGGGCCGGATCGACGATGACGGCGCTGCTCGGCAGCATTGCCGCGATCTCGCTGATGGTCGGCGGCATCGGCATCATGAACATCATGCTGGTGTCGGTCACCGAGCGCACGAAGGAAATCGGTTTGCGGCTCGCGGTCGGCGCGCGGCGGCGCGATGTGCTGGTGCAGTTCCTCGTCGAGGCGATGGTGATGAGCCTGGCCGGCGGAGTGGCCGGCGCGGCGCTTGGTGTCGTGACGGCGAGAACGTTGACCGCCGTCCTCGACTGGCCGACCGAGATTTCCGCGCTGACCGTGTTGTCGGCATTCGCGATTGCCGCGATGGTCGGCATCGTGTTCGGCTATTACCCTGCACGCCGCGCCTCGCGTCTCGATCCAATTGATTCGCTGCGCTACGAATAACGTTATGTCTATTATTGGCACATATACGAAATAAATTAAGACTTAAGACTCAATTATAGGAATGTAGTTGCCTTTAGATGACTGTTGAGCTAATGTGCTTCTCAGAAAGAGAAGCCCATGAGCGACGTAAGAGCCGCCTCCCCCGGCCGCCTCGACGCCAGCGTCTCGCTGTGCCCGAAGTGCAGCGGGCGAGACCTGCGCCGATCGCACGTTCGGTTTTACGAGAAGCCCCGGAAATGGTTTTCCACGAGCCGGCCCTACCGATGCAGCAACTGTCGCGCGCGCGTCTGGGGGCTGTTTGAAGGCAGCGGCACCGACCACATTCAGCTCGCCGAGCCTCTCGCGTCGCAGCCGCTGGATCTGACGGCGATCGATCGCGCGCTCGAGCGCACTTAAGACTTCGCCGGCGCCACGTAAGGAATTTCGATCTCGAACGGTTCACCGCGGGCGACGAACGTGAGCTTCACCATCACGTCGGTGCCTGCCACCGGTTTGCCGGTGACGATCCAGCTTTCCCCGCTCTCGTCGATCGCGAGACTGAGCACCTCGGCAGGAGCGTTCGGTCGCATGACGGTCATCGCCATCTTCGACGCCACCGACGCCGGCAGATCTTCCCTCACCGCATCGCTGAACCACACCGAGTGTTTGCCGTTCGGACCGATCACCACTTCATAATGCAGCTCGCCCTTCATCAAGACGAGGCCGCCGTGATGCGGTGAGTGATCGCCGTGCGGCGTCGTGATACCCGCATGTTGCGCATCGGCGGACCGCGCCGCCGGAGCGGCCGGCTCGGCCGGCTTCGACGAGCACGCGCCGGCCAGGAGCGCGACCACGACGAGCCGTTTCATTTGAAGATCGACTTCGGCATCTTGACGTGAACCCCCATCGTCCCGTCGACCAGCTGCGTGATGGCCACGTCGCCGGCGAGGCTGGTGAGCTGATACGCCTGGTGCTTGTCCATCTTCTTCGTCGCGGCGAGGAAGTCGACCATTTCCTGGATGGCCACTCGCGTGGCGACGGTCAGATCGACGTCGGTGCCCATGCTGATGAAGTGCGTGTCGGTTTCAGCGCGCGGCCACTTCAGCGTCATGCCCTTGCGCACGGTGAGCTGCACGCGGCCGCGCAGCGACGTTTCGATCGCGGTCTGATCCACTTCGCCGTCGCCCTGCGCGGCATGGCCATCGCCGATCTCGAAGAGCGCGCCTCGCACGTGCACGGGAATCCACAACGTCGTTCCCGCGACCAATTCCTTGTTGTCGAGATTGCCGGCGTGCGTGCTCGGCGGGTTGCTGCTGACGCGCCCCACGGCCAGCGACGGCGCCACGCCCATGCTGCCGAAGAACGGCTTCAGCGGAATGACGATGCCCGGCAGGAACTCCGACGTCATGTTCGTGCGATCGAGGCGAAGGATGGTGGGACCGCGGCCGGGCACGCAGTTCTCACGAACGAAACCGCTGCAGCCGTTGTAGCCGTAGCCGATCGGAAGATCGATCGACAGCACTTTCACTTCGAGCGCGTCACCGGGTTCCGCCCCTGTCACGAACACCGGACCGGTCAGAATGTGGCCACCCGGTCCGCGGTCTTTCACCTGATCGACGATGGCGCGGAGGGATGGCTGGATTTCGTTCGCGGCCACGCCGGCCTTCTCGAGCCGATCCGGCGTCGACGTCAGCATCGTGTCGACGTCGATGATGTCGCCGGAATTGATGGTCAACACCGGCTTGGTTTCCGCCCAGTAGTGGCCGTAGGCGACAGTCGAGGGCGTGGCTTCCAGCCGGTGCGTGCGCGGCGCTTGCGCCTGAATTCCGGCAGCGGAGGCAAGAATGGCGAGCGTGGCGAAGCTGCGGATTTCCATCCGCAGATTCTAATCCGCCCGCAGTGAAATCATCGGGTCGACCCGCGCGGCACGGCGCGCCGGCAGCCAGTTGGCGAGGAAGCCCGTTGACAATAACGCCACCATGGCCAGGCCCAGGATCAGCGCGTCGTAAGGCGGCACGCCGAAGAGGAGCGACGACAGGAACCGGCCGGCGCCGACGGCGCCGATGACGCCGACGACCACGCCGATCGACACGACTGCGAGACTGCCCTTGAGCACGGTCCGCGAAATATCGGCGCTCCTCGCGCCCAGCGCCACGCGGATGCCGAGCTCACGCGTTCGTTGCGAGACCAGGTACGACGTCACGCCGTAACTGCCGCCCACGGCGAGCAGCAGGGCCATCACCGCGAAGACGCCCAGCATCCACGAATAGGCGGCCCGCAGCGAGCGCGAGAGTGCCAGCCGCTCCTCCATCGTGCGCATGTCGTACGCCGGGATCTCCGGATCCACCTCGCGCAATGCCGCGCGGGCCGCGGCCCCGATCACGGCGGGGTCTCCGGCCGTCTTCAACACGACGGTGTTGGTCACGCGTGGATTCAGCGGTTCGGGCAAGTACACACCCGGTCGTACCGGCTGTTCCAGTCCGTAGTGCCTGAGGTCTTTCGTCACTCCGACGACGGTCAGCCAGCGGATTGGCTGGTTCGGTGGAGGATTGGTGCCCGGATAGACGCGCTTACCGATGGCACTGGCCTCGCCGGGCCAGGTCGTCCTGGCAAACGATTCATTGACGATGATCGTGCTGTCCTTGTCGCGGCCGCCGATACCGTCGCTGCCGTTGAAGAATCGGCCCTCCTTGAGGCGGATGCCCATGGCGCTGAAGTACTCCGCGGACGCGACGCGGTTGAGGATGATGGGGTTTGGATCGTTCGCGCCGCGCGGCGGGGCATTCTCCGCCGTATAGAAAGTGCCCCAGTGGCAGTTGCTGACGGGCGCGCATGAGATCATGCCGACCTCTTTCACTCCGGCGATCGCGCGCATGCGCTCAACCAGCCGCTTACGAAACGCCGCCGCAGACGCATCGTCAGGCGTCTTCACCGCCGGCACGGCGACGGTATAGGTGAGGACGTTCGATGGGTCGAAGCCGGGATCGGTGTTGCGAACGCGATCGTAGGCGCGCACCAGCAGTCCGCCGCAGACGAACATCAACGACGCCAACGCGAATTCCGCGACCACGAGTGCCCACAGCGTGCGGCGGCCGCGGACTGGAGCGGTGGAACCGGCGGTGGTGGTGGCAATCGCACCCCGCACGTCATTGTTCATCGCGTGCAGCGCCGGCGCCCAGCCGAAGAGGATTGCCGTCGCAATCGAGGTCGCGATCGTGAACACGACCATGCGGGCATCGAGCGCGAATGTCGTCCAGGAAGGCGCCCGATCGGGCAGCGAGGAGACGAGCAGGCTGATCGCCCATTGGCCGATCGCGAGCCCGGCCGCTCCGCCGGCGATCGACAGCAGGATGTTTTCGACGAGCAACTGCCGCAGCAACCGGGCGCGGCCGGCGCCGATGGCGAGTCGAATGCCGATTTCCCTGCGGCGGGCCAGCGCGCGCGCCAGCATCAGGGCGGCGACGTTGGCGCACGCGACGATCAACAGCAGCGTCACTGCCGCGCCCAGCGTGGAGGCGACCGTCCCGAACTCGCGTGTGAACTGCTCGCGCAGATCGCGCGCGAACGGGGTGACGAGCCGTTCCTTGTCGCGCGTGTCGAACACGACCTGCTGCGTGCGCATCAGGTCCGCATTGGCCTGTTCCAGCGTGACGCCGGGCTTGAGCCGCGCCAGCCCGTCATAGCTGTAGTTTTGTGCGTTGACAGCGGGATCGCCCTGCATCGGCACCCACAGCCGTACGCCGCCGGGAAATTCCGCGGCCTTCGGCAGCACGCCGACGATCGTGAAGGTGCGGCTATTGAGCTTGAGCTCCTTGCCGAGCACGTCGGCGCGTCCGCCGAATCGCTCGTGCCACACGGCCTCGCCGATCAGCGTGACCAGCGGGCCCTTGGGCGCATCCTCCTCTTGGGTGAACATGCGGCCGATGATCGGCTGCACGCCGAGGACCCGCAGGAAATCCATGGTCACGGCGGCGCCGTTCATGCGGTCGGCGCCGCCGTCGGTCGCGAGATTGAACGCGCGCCGGTCGTAGAGGGCGATGGCCTCGAAGACCTTCTGGTCGCGTCGCCACTGCGCGTAGTCGTGATAGTTGACGCCCGTCATCTCGAGATTCCACTTCGGCGCGGTCTCGTTGACGTAGACGAGCCGCTCGGGATCCGGAAAGGGGAACGGCCGCAGGAACAGGCCGTTGACCAGCGAGAACACCGCCACGGTCGATCCAATGCCGAGCGCGAGCATGCCGATCACGAGCAAAGAGGCGAACCGCTGGTGATTCAGTGAACGCCAGGCATAGCGGAGGTCGGAGCCGATCATGAGGGCGCGCCTTTCTCGAGGAATGCCGACGCGTCCGCGCCGGCGCCAGCAATGCAGGAGTTCAGTGGGAAGACTGATCGCGATGTCGCGCGCGGCATGGAGCCAGATCGCGGCTTCCGCGATACGGCCGCGCTCTCGTGCTTCGGCGAGACGATCGCGAAACATCGCTTCCATCTCGCCGCCATGACGCTCACGCAAGCGCCGCGGGGCGAGGCGGAGCAGCAGGCGATAGCCGTTCACGACAGATCTCCCGCGCGCGGCCTCAAGCGTGACCTCGCGATCTTGACGAGGGCGCCGAGCCGGTCGGTCTCCACTGCCAGCGCCCGATGGCCGGCGCGCGTCAGGCGATAGAACCGTTTCTTCTCGCTTTCATCAGCGGGGCGTTCGCGCGGATCGTCGAGCTCCTCGATCCAGCCGGATTCGGAGAGCTCGTCGAGGGTGCCGTAGAGAGATGCCGGCCACAGACGGGTTTGGCCGTCCGACAGCTCCTGCACGGCCCGGGCGATGCCGAGGCCGTGAAGGTCGGAATCGGCCAGCGCCAGCAGGATCAGGTAAACGCGGTTCTTCACGCGTTATATCAGACGGTATAACACCGAAAAGCGTTTGCCCGGTTCCCGGCTCCCGGTTCCCGGTTCCCGACTAGAATTCGCCTAATGCCTTGGTACAGAGAGGTTTCCCGTCAGGAGTGGAAGACGTTCCTGACGACGTTCGCGGCCTGGACGCTCGACGCCTTCGATTTCACCATCATCACGTTCGTCCTCACCGACATTCGCCGCAGCTTCGAGGTAAACCTGGCGCTGGCCGGGGCACTGGCCACCGTGACGCTGCTGTTCCGCATGGTCGGCGGCATCGGCGCCGGCACGCTGGCCGATCGCTACGGGCGCAAGGGGCCCATCCTGTTTTCGATCGCGTGGTACACCGCGTTCGCGTTTCTCAGCGGCCTGGCCACGAGCTACGCGATGCTGTTCGCCTTCCGCGGTCTGTTCGGCATCGGCATGGGCGGCATGTGGGCCGCGGGCATGCCGCTGGCGCTCGAACAGTGGCCGGCGAAGCATCGCGGCATCGCCTCGGGCATCCTGCAGGGCGGCTACTCGACCGGATTCCTGCTGTCGTCGCTGGTCTATCAGCTCGGCTATCCGCTCGTCAGCGACAATCCCGATCGGGCGTGGCGTTTCATGCTCTGGGCCGGCGTGCTGCCGGCCATCGCAATCTTCTTCCTGATGACGCGCGTGAGCGAAAGCCCGATCTGGCTCGAGCAGCGCCGCCAGCGCGGTGACGCGGCGGGACGATTGTCGCTGGCGCGGCTGTTCGATCCCGATTTGCGAATGGTGACGCTCCACACCTCGGTATTGATGGGCGCGTTCGTGTGGATGTACCAGTCGACCACGATCTGGTATGCGACCCTGCTGTCGAATCTCAAACTACAGCCGCTCGCATTCCTGCTGCTGCTGAACGCGGGCGGCGTGATCGGGTCGATTGCCTTCGGCACGCTGTCTGAAAAGTGGGGTGGCCGCCGCGGCGCGGCCACCGTCGGCATGATTGCCGGCATGCTCTCGGCGCCGGTCTTCCTGTTTTCACCGGCACCCGGCGGCCTCCTCCTCGGCGCGTGGCTGATCGGCTTCTGCGCTTCCGGCGCCTGGGGCATCGTCCCCGGATATCTGTCGGAACGTTTTCCTACCGATGCGCGCGGCGTCGGCACCGGCTTCTCGTATCACGTGGGCGTGGGTATGGGCGCGTTCGCGCCGTACTTGATCGGGGCGCTGCAGGATGCCGGCACCGATCTCCGCCAGGCGATGCTGTGGTGCATCATCGGCGGCGGCATCGGTGTGGTGACGCTGTTGTGGTTGGGACCGGAGACCCGTGGCCGGGCGCTTCAATGACCCCGATTACCACGCTGTTGATGCGATGGAGCGAAGGTGACGAGGCCGCTCTGCACCAGCTCATACCGCTCGTGCATCGCGAGATGCACCAGATCGCGCGCCGGTATATGGCGCACGAGCGTCCCGGCCATACCCTGCAAGCCACCGCGCTGGTGAACGAGACCTTCGTCCGGCTGGTCGACGCCAAGACGACGGCTTTTCACGATCGCGCGCACTTCCTTGCGGTCTGCGCGCGCGTGATGCGCCGGATTCTCGTCGATCACGCGCGGGCGCGACTTGCCGAAAAGCGCGGCGGCCTTGCCGCGCGAGTGGATTTCGACGAAGCACTCGCGGTCAGCGATGAACGACCCCACGACATCGTCATCCTGGACGATGCGATGCAGGCGCTGGCGCGTCTCGACGAACGGAAGAGCACCGTCGTCGAACTGCGCTTCTTCGGCGGCCTGAGCGTCGACGAGACGGCCACCATCGTCAAGGTCTCGCCTGATACCGTCATGCGCGACTGGCAGTTCGCCAAGGCGTGGTTACGGCGCACGATGCGCACGGCCTCGCACGGCGACTGACCGCCGGCGATTCGTCAGAACGGTTCGAGCGTCGCGGTGAGCTCGAAGGACTGGCTGCCTCTTCCACTGTGAAGCCCGACGGCGATGCCATAGGTCGAACCTGGTTCGACCGCTGCGGAAACCGCGACGGTCGTGCCCCATGACGTCTGCGTTCCGACCCTGAGCGTGAGCTCGTCGGCGCCGGGCGTCGTCAATCGCACCCTCAGGACTCCCCGCTGCGCAATCGAAACAGCGAATTGCCGGCATGGCTCCGGTGGCGCCGGCGACAGCTGGATTCCACATGGCGGATCAGCGGCGGTCAGGAGTTGCGCCGTGGTCTGACCCAGAGTGATTGGAGTTGCACCTGCGGCGGCGCCTGTTGCTGCGGGCGGCACAGCGGCGACGGTCGGCGCCGTGGGAAGGCGATCAGGGCGATTGCTACAGGAAGAGACCAGGACGACTGTGGCGGCGATTCCGATTAGCGCGCGCATCCTACACACCTTCCATTGCCGTCAAACGCCAGCGTCACATCGCTGACGGGGAGCACGACTTCCGTGAACGCCTTCGCGTATCGTGCAAACAATTCAGTGCGGGTATTGCCTTGCAGCCTGCCGCCGGAGGTGGCCTGCTCACCAACATGCGACGGCATCACCGTTGTCGGCCGGACCAGGTGCTGCACGACCTTGATCGCATCGTCGGTGCCGAGGGCCGTCGGTCCGTTGCCACCAGGACCGATGTTGATCACCATCAAGCCCGGCGTGTAGAACTTCGCAATCACGTTCGACATATCGCCGAAGAGGCCGGTGTCGCCGGTCAAGTAGGCCGTGAGGCCGTTGGTAAATCGCAGCACGAACCCCAGCGCGAGTCCGGCATACGCCGTCGTGCCTGGAGCAAGTCCGGGCGAGTCAACCAGCGCCGCCGGAATGTTGTTTGGATGCAGGGCCTGCACGGCCGTAATGCTGACGATGCCGGCTGCACCGGCGCGCCGGACGGTGCGAGTGCCGCTCACGCCCATTGACGCCGTGCACGCAGACGACAACGGCACCGTGGTTTCATCATCGAAGCCACTTGACGGGCATACGGGTGTGGCGCTGCCGCGGATCGCCTGAATCTTGACGCTGAGGAAAGCCGCGGCCTCGTTGGCGGTGAACACGGCCGCATTCTTGGCCGCCGCGATGCCGGCCACATTCGAGTTGGCGTTGGCCGGGCCCATCGCGGGCACGGCACTCGTGCCCCCCCGATCACGCCGGCTCCCGATGTGATCGTTGTGCGCGTGCGAGAGCAGGACGACGTGGACCTCGCCGAGCCGAGGGTCGGTCTCATCGACCGCGAACCCCGGATCGTACAAGATGCGGACGCCGGTTGGATCCTCGAACAGGATGGCCCGATCCCGCGCACAGAGCTCGCCCTGGTGACTCCCGATCGGCGTCACGCGCACCAGCCCGGATTGCCCTTGAGCCGTCACGACTGAAGCAGGCGCGACCACCCATGCCACGAGGGCGGCGCCCGCGCATACAGTCCTTCGCATTTCAGAACCCCCTACCTGTTAAGCGGAAAGCGGCGTTGAAAACTGGCATGGCCGTCAAAGGGGACTACAATGACCGCCCACTTCCCGATGGAACCCGAGCGTTGGAAACGGACCGAGGAGCTCTACCACGCCGCGAGCGCCCTGCCGGCGGACGATCGCGACGCGTTTCTGCGCGACGCCTGTCGTGGCGACGAGGCGATGCGGCGCGATATCGAGTCGCTGATTGCCGGCGACGACACCGGGGGACTGCTCGATGGTCCGGGCCTGATGGTGCCGGCGGATCTCGAGATGGATGCATTGCCTGCATCGATGGCCGGTCAAATGCTTGGCGAGTACGAGCTGAAGGAATTATTGGGCGCGGGCGGCATGGGCGAGGTTTACCGGGCGCGCGACACCACGCTCGGGCGCGATGTGGCGATCAAAATCCTGGCGCCGGGACTTACGAGCGATGAGAATCGTCTCGCCCGTCTCGAGCGCGAGGCGCGGATGCTCGCGTCCCTGAACCATCCGAATGTCTGTTCGATCTACGGTTCCGAGGAAGCGAACGGCATTCGATTCCTCATCCTGGAGCTCGTCGATGGCGACACGCTGGCCATGCGGCTGGCGAAGCGGGCCGGCCCGTTGCCGTTGCCAGAGGCGCTGCCGGTCGCAAGCGGCATCGCGGACGCGCTCGAAGTCGCACACGACAAAGGCATCGTCCACCGCGATCTCAAGCCTTCAAACATCAAGATCACCGCCGAGGGAACGGTCAAGGTCCTCGACTTCGGCCTCGCCAAGATCGTCGAGCCGGGGCGTGCGCCGGATCTCAGTGGCGTGGCCGCCGGCGGGCGCGGTGGTGTGGTGATCGGCACCGCCGCTTACATGAGTCCTGAGCAGGCGCGCGGTCTACCAGTGGACAAGCGCACCGACATCTGGGCGTTCGGGTGCGTGCTGTACGAGATGTTGACCGGCCGGATTGCTTTTGCTGGAGAAACTGCGTCGGACTCGATCGCCAAAGTGCTCGAGCGCGAACCAGACTGGTCGGCGTTGCCGGCCGCGACGCCCACGGCGATACGCCGGCTGCTTCAGCGTTGTGTCGCGAAAGACCCCAAGGCTCGTCTTCGCGACATTGGCGACTGGCGGATTGCGCTCGAGGTCGTCGACGATCGCGAGCCTTCAGGGATACCGGGCCCCATCGCGCCGGGTAAGCGATGGCTGTGGGCGGCTGCGACGCTCGTCGCTCTCGCTCTTGCGTTGCCTGCGGTTTTCTGGCGGCCCGCCGACAATCCGCTCGCCGGCGCGACGTTCACGCCGTTGACGAATTGGGAAGGCGCCGAGGAAGGCGCCGAGATCTCGCCGGATGGCAGATTCGTCGCGTTTCTCGCCGATCACGACGGCGAGTTCGACATCTGGCTGAGTCAGATTGGCACCGGGCAGTTTGCCAACCTTACCAGCCATGTTCCGCCACTGGTAGGCAGCGGGGTCATCGTGCGTAAACTCGGATTCTCGGGCGATGGCTCCG
>Ga0114129_10007904_pt1 | contig 15138 bp, 13 predicted proteins | sample RhiMetdeltSRZDD1_FD_80071 | JGI IMG/M metagenome (GOLD analysis project Ga0114129, IMG submission 80071) | Populus rhizosphere microbial communities from Tennessee, USA - Rhizosphere MetaG P. deltoides SRZDD1 (version 2) (version 2) | ecosystem: Host-associated > Plants > Roots > Rhizosphere >...
ATGCGCGTGCGGCTGCACGGCGCGCACTTCGACGTCAATCGGCAGCACGTAGCTGTCTTCCTCGACGTATCGGCTGGTGCCCGGCGCGATGTCGATGTTCTGCCGCCCGAGGCGCAGCATCAGCGGCGTACGTTCGGGCGGTTGGTCGGTGAAGAAGAATCCGACCGCCGCCTGCACGCGCTCGGGTTGCGCCGAAGGCTGCATGTGCAGCTGGAGCACGAGATCGCTGCCGGTCTCGAGCCGCCACGCCAGATCGCCGGCTGCAAGCGGCGGCAATTGGCCCGGCGTCCATCCGAGGAAATGCCCTTCCGGAAAACTCCCGGTCGTAATGAGGCCGTCGAAGCCGGGCTTGCCATCACCGCGATCGAGTCGTCGTGACGTGCCGCTGCGATCGATGCGCAGGTTGGCGTGATGAACGACGCGGTTGTTGCCGGGACGGAATTCGATGCCGCGAACGTAGCGGGCGCGGGACAGCGGAATCGGCACGACGAAATTTCGGAGCTCGTCACGCCCGCCGCCCGGGAGCATGTACGCCTCGGGCATCGTGACGACGAGATCGGGCGTTCCCAGGCGCCAACCGGTGGGGAAGGAGGGCGCGGTCGGCTGATCGGCAGCGTCGCCGCGCGGCGATCCGGCGCGCACCCACTCCTGAATCACGTCGATCTCGTGATCGCTCAGACGCCGTGAGCCGGTGAAGTCGCCGTAGCCGGGCTCTGGTTTCCATGGCGGCATGGTGCGATCGCGCATCGCGCGGGCGATGGCCGCGGCGCGCGGGCGTGCCTCTTCGTAGGTGAGCAGGCTGAACGGGCCGATTTCGCCCGGCCGGTGGCAGGGCGCGCAGCGCTCCAAGAGAATCGGCGCCACGTCGCGCGTGAACGTGACGCGCGTCTGTGCGGCTGCGCTCGACGCCACGAGCAACGCCGGCGCGGCAATCGCGAGGAAGTTTCGCGCGTGGAACACGATAGCCGAATTCTAAACCAGCGTAGGGCGCGTCTTGTTTGTAGACCCGCCTCGAGCCGGGTCCGAGGTGGCGCCCGAGCTAAAGCTCGGGCCTACGGGTGGCGCCCGAGCTAAAGCTCGGGCCTACGTACGTCCGCAGTCGTACGTAGGCCCGACCTTCAGGTCGGGCGCGTTTCACCCTGCTACGTGATACGAATGTCCGCGACGAGCGGCAGGTGATCGGACGCAACCAGCGCGAGCCGCGTGCGCGGCAGCTCGATGCCGACGATCTCGACGCGGCCGGCATAATAAATGTGATCGAGGTGCAGGATCGGGAAGAGGCCCGGATAGGTTCGGCGCCGCTGCAGATAGTTTTTCAGGTCCACGCTTTTCAGCCGGCTGCTCAGCAGCCGGGTCGTCAACCCGCGCGTCCACTCGTTGAAGTCGCCGAGCACGAGCTTCGCGCCGCCGACGTGTTTGTCCGAAACGATCGTCGCGAGCCGCTCGGCCTGGTGGCGGCGCTCGAGGATCGCGGTGCCGAGGTGCACGTTGTAAATGTGCAGCGTGTGGCCGTTGACCTCGATGTCGGCGCGCTGCAGCCGGCGCTCCTCGCACGTTTTCCACGACAGATCGTGGCTGACGTGATGCTTGATCGGAAAGCGGCTGAGGACGGCGTTGCCGAACTGGTGGCCGCGCAGCTGCCGCGCCGGCGCCATCACCCAGCCCATGCCGAGGGCGGCGCCGATCTCTTCGATGTGGCTGTCGCCGCGCGGCCCGGCGCCGACGACCTCCTGCAGCGCCACGACGTCGGCGTCGACTGCGCTCAGCACCGCCGCCACTCGCTCGGGACGCGTGCGGCGGTCGATGCCGCGGCAGCGATGGATGTTATAGGTGACGACGCGGAGCGTCGACGAGCCGTCGTGACTCACTACGTTATGATAGTCCGTGGTGCGTCACTTCCCGGTGCTTGCGGCGATCGCGATCGCCGCCTCGGCGGCAGCGTTCGGCGCGTGCGCGAAACCTCGCGGAGAACCGTTGAAGCTCGAGGGGCAGATCCTGACGGCGCAAAATCAGTCGTCCGACGACTGGACCGACGTCGAGATCTGGATCAATCGTCAGTTTCGCGTCACCACCAAAAAGCTGCTGGCCGGTCAGGTGTTCCGCGCGCGGCTCGAGCACTTCGTCACCGGCTACGGCCAGCAGTTCCGGTTCAACCAGATCCAGATCCGGGACGTGCGGATGAAGGCGAAGCGTCCCGACGGAACGCCAGTCGAGGTCGTCAGGGAATTTCAGAGCGACTCGCTCTCCGACGCGCTGAAAGGAATAGGAGGCTCACGCTGATGGCGCGACTCAAATCCGAGATCGAAGTCGTCTGCCCGTGCTGCCAGTCGACGCTGGTCATCGACATCAACCTCGGCCGCGTGGTCTCGCACAGCGAGCCCGAACGCGGCAACAAACCCGAGCTGAGCGACGCACATCGCCTGCTGGCCGAGGAGGCCGCCCGCCGCGAAGCGATCTTCGAGCAATCGGTGAACAACGAGAAGACGCGCGGCGACGCGTTGTCGAAACGGTTCGAGGAGGCGCTCAAGCAGGCGCGCCAGGAACCAGTCACCAAGCCGATGCGCGATTTCGATCTCGACTAGGGATCTGCGGGATCTGGTAATTGAGTAATCGGGGAATCGGGTAATTGGATTGGGAAATTGAGTAATTGGATTGGGAGATTGCGTCGTTGCTGTTCACCCAATCCCATCTCCCAATCCCTCAAGGTCTCAATCCGATTACCCGATTACCCGATTACCCAATTACTCAATTCCCAAATTCACGAGGCAGCTCCGTCCAGCGCTCCCGTCCGCGATAGTAGAGAGGCTTCCGGTCGTCGTGTGATTCGCGGTACTCCCTGTACTGCTTGCGAAGCCGCCGGTACCGAACATCGGACGACTTGATTGGCCGGTGCGGGTAGTCGAGCAACATCTGCTCCACCTTCCAGACATTCGTGGCCGCCAGACGCCAGTCGTACGTGCCGAGAAGGCGTAGATCGACGAGAGCGTACGCCTTCACCCGGCCCGTGTAGTCCACATAAGGATCGACGTAGCTCAGCGCCAGCGCGCGCGGCGTGGCAAACACCGGACGGCGTCCGTGCAGCCCGGGATCGCGCGAGCGTGCGACCGATCCCCAGCGACCTCTGTGGCGGTAGGCATAGATCACGTGGTCGAGCGCGTCGATCGACTCGAAGCTGAGGGCGAGCGGCGGATACCCGCGCTGCTCCAGCACGGTGGCCGCGAACACCACCGCCTCGAGGCAGTGCACGCAACCGGCGCGAACCACGCCGCGGAAGCTGCGCAGCGTGGCGCGGCCCGGTGGCGGCTCGGTATTGTAAGGAAGCCGATTGAGGTAGCGCTGGACGTCGAGCGGCGTCCGCAGCCGCGCAATCAGCCGCCGCTCGCTGCGTGTAAAGAGGTCGGGTGGAGTCTTCACTGGTCTTCCACCCGACGCCTTATTTCCGCAGATCGGCCAGGATTTGCTCGGGTTTCCAATCGTTGCCGGTATACGACTTCACCAGGGCGCCATCGGCGCCGATGATCACCGTCCGCAGGTTGTGCGTGATATCGCGCGTCACGGTGTTCTCCCGAGTGATCGAGACACCAAACCGCTTCGCGAACTCGTCGATCTCGTCTTCTTTACCGGTGAGGAACGTCCACACGCTCGGATTGGCGCCGAGCCGCTTGGCGTGAGCCTTGAGCACCGCGGGTGTATCGGTGATCGGATCGAAGCTGACGCTTGCGAGGCGGACGTTATCGAGCGCCGGATCCGACGTGATCGCCGTCTGCATGGCCGCAAACTGACGGTCCATGAGGGGGCAGAAATCGGGCATCGGGCAGCGCGTATATATAAAGGTTACGACCAGCGTGGAGCCTCTGAAGGAAGCCAGGTCCCGTGCCCGGCCGTCCTGGTCGACGAAGCGCGCGTTGGGCACGGCTTCGCCCGGTTTCAGGAGCTCGACGCCCGGCGAGGCGGTCTTGACCGCGTCCTCGGGCGCCTTCTCCAGCGGCGCAGCTCCAACCTTCTTCACGTTTTTCAGGAATGCGTCGTTGCTCTCGACGACCAGTGTCGACGTAATCAGGTCACCAGGCTCGAGCTCTGCAAACTCCCGCGCCTCGCGCACGTGATACGGCATCGTCATCGCCGGCATGAAGCCCTTGATGTCCTCGTGTTTGATGTTGGCTTCGGTGTGATTGGCGTTGACCGACAGAACCTGACCCTGCAGCGTATACTCGCGGCCAGCCGTAGGCTGCGAACAGGCGACTGTACCAACAACGATGACTGCAATGGACAAAGACCGATGAAGACGCATACCGTAAGTGTAGTCGTTAGTCGTTGGTCATTTGTCGTTAGTCTTGGTCGTTAGTCGTCGGTCAATTCGTCGTTGGTCGCACCTCATGGCCGGCGACCTGGACCAATGACCAGGAGACCAACGACGAACGACCAGGACCAACGACCAAGAGACCAACGACGAACGACCAGGACCAACGACCAACGACTAACGACCAACGACCATGATTTGGGTTGGCACGTCCGGATACAACTACCCTGAATGGAAAGGCAGCTTCTACCCGTCGAATCTCGCGGCGGCGAAGATGCTGCCGTACTACGCCGAGCGATTTCCCACGGTCGAGATCAACTACACGTTCTACCGCATGCCGAACGAGAAGCTGACCGAGGGCTGGGCAGCGCAGACGCCGTCGCCGTACAAGCTGACGTTGAAGGCGCCGCGCCGCATCACCCACGACAGCCGGCTGAAAAACTGCGGTGAGCTCGTCAACGCCTTCTGCCGCGTCGCGGGCTCGCTCGGCGACAAGCTCGGCGCGCTGTTGTTTCAGCTGCCGCCGAATCTCAAAAAAGATCTGGCGCTCTTCGACGCGTTTCTCGCCGAGCTGCCGCCCAAGGTCTGCGGAGCGTTCGAGTTTCGCAACGTCTCGTGGCTGGACGACGAAGTGTTCGAACGTCTTTCGAAGCGCAACCTCGCGCTGTGCGTCGCCGACAGCGAGCGACTGTCGACTCCCGTGCGCATCACCGCCGACTACGCGTACTTCCGCCTTCGCGACGAGGGCTACACCTCCGACGACATTGCGCAGTGGGGCGACACGATCAAGCGCGATGCCGCGAGCTGCCGCGATGTCTACGTCTATTTCAAGCATGAAGAACAAGGCAAGGGACCGGAGTTCGCGCGGCTGTTGATGGAGAGGCTGGGGCAGTGAGCGATTTTCGATTGGCGATTTTCGATTGGCGATTTGGCGATTTGGCGATTGACGATTTGGCGATTGACGATTGAACTTCGATCAATCAGCCAATCAATCGAAAATCAGCAGCCGTCGCGCGCTTTCCCTGCGCGCGAGCTGTGGCTTGGCAAGCCAAATCGACCATCAACAAATTCCACGATCTCCTTTTCCGCCCAATAGCCGTCGTCGTCCGCGCTGCGCGGGCCGACGAACGCGCAGTGGCCGCCGTAGCGGCACAGTTTCAGCGTGATGCACGGATTGGCGGTGACGCGTGGATCGGTAAACGGCTCCGGCGGCACGAACGGATCGTCTTCCGCGCTGATGACGAGCGCCGGCACGCGCACGCGATCGATCACGCGCATCGCGCTGGCGCGGTGGTAGTAGTCCTCGGCATCTTTGAAGCCGAAGTGCGGCGCCGTGTAGACCTCATCGAACTGCCGGACGGTCCGGATGAACCGCAGCCGTGAGAGATCGTAGCGGCCGGGCCAGCACTGCTGCTTCCGCCGCATCCGCGCTTTGAGATCGTGGACGAAATTCCACTGATAGACGAAGTTGCCCGGACGCTCGAGCGCGTGGACGCACCGGCTGATCTCCAGAATGGGTGAGACCGCCGCCACCGCGCGCAGCGCGGCCGGCGGCCGGTCGCCGTACTCGCCCGCGAGCTTGAGGGCCAGGTTCCCGCCCAGCGAATAGCCGGCGATCGCGACGGCGGTAATGCCGTCGACCGCGAGGAGCTCGTCGATCACGAACCGGGCATCGGCGGTCAGACCCGAATGGAACAGGCCGGCCGAGAGATGCTCGGTGTGACCGCAGTTGCGCTGGTTCAGCCTGACGACGTTCATGCCGCGGGCGAACGCTTTCATGGCGATCCCGCGAATGTAATGTGCGTCGCTCGAAGCGTTCAGCCCGTGCAGCAGCAGCAGCGCCGGCCGCTCCCATCGTTTCGGCTGCCAATGACAGTGGGCGAGGACGCGCGCGTCGTGGTCGACGTCGAAGTAGCGGATGTCGGGCGCCGGCAGGCCGGGGAAATAGCGCGGGTTGCCCCAGCCGTAGAGCGTCATCCGGTGCGCGTTGCGAAGCGCCGGCCGAGGGACAAAGGTGTCGTTTAAAATAGGGTCGCTCATGCCGAAGAAGAAATTCTATTCGAACCTCTACGTGCAGGTGCTCGCCGGAATCGCGCTCGGCATCCTCTTCGGATTCGTGTCGCCGGAACAGGCGGCAGCGATGAAACCGCTCGGCGACGGCTTCATCAAGCTGGTGCGCATGCTGATTGCGCCCATCGTCTTCACCACGGTCGTGGTCGGGATCGCCCACATGGGCGCCATGAAGGACGTCGGCCGGATCGGTCTGCGCGCGCTGATCTACTTCGAGGTCGTCTCGACGGTCGCGCTCGCGATCGGGTTGGTCGTCGTCACGGTGCTGCAGCCGGGGAGCGGCGTCGGCTTCGATCCGAACACTGCCGACTTGAGCTCGGTCGCGCAGTACACGACCGCCTCGAAGCAACTGAGCACGATCGATTTTCTGCTCAATGTCATTCCCGATACGGTCGTCGGCGCGTTCGCGAGAGGTGAAGTGCTGCAGGTGCTGCTGTTCGCCGTGCTGTTCGGCCTGGCGCTGCTCCAGCTCGGCCCGCGCGTGCGCGGGCTCGTCGACGTGATCGGCATGGGCTCCGACGGCTTGTTCCAGGTCGTCGGCATCATCATGCGCCTGGCGCCGATAGGCGCCTTCGGCGCGATGTCGTTTACGGTTGGACGCTACGGCCTCGCCTCGCTCGTCTCGCTCGGCAAGCTGATGATCGGCGTCTACGCCACGTGCTTCTTTTTCGTGTTCATCGTGCTCGGCTCGATTGCGGCAGCCACCGGCTTCAGCATACTGAAGTTCCTCAAATACATCGCCGAGGAAATTCTGATCGTCCTCGGCACCTCGTCGTCCGAATCGGCGCTGCCGCGGCTGATGGCGAAGCTCGAATACCTTGGCTGCGCGAAGCCGGTCGTCGGTCTGGTGGTGCCGACGGGCTACTCGTTCAACCTTGACGGGACATCCATCTACATGACCATGGCGGCCGTCTTCGTGGCGCAGGCGAGCGGCGTCCACCTGACGCTCGGTCAGGAACTGGGCATCCTCGGCGTGCTGCTGCTGACGTCGAAGGGCGCGGCGGCGGTGACCGGAAGCGGTTTCATCACGCTCGCGGCGACGCTGGCGGCGTTTCCGGCGATTCCGGTCGCCGGGCTCACGCTGCTGCTCGGCGTCGATCGCTTCATGTCCGAAGCGCGCGCCATCACCAATCTGATCGGCAATGCAGTGGCGACGATGGTGGTGGCGAAGTGGGACGGTGCGCTGGATCTCGCGCGGGCGCGCAGTATCCTCGATGGCGGGACACCGGTCGAGGTCACCGAAGTAACGGTCGTCCTGGTCGACGCGAATTCGTGAGGCGCGCGTACGTACGTAGGCCCGAGCTTCAGCTCGGGCGTGTACGTAGGCCCGAGCTTCAGCTCGGGCGTGCTCCAACGGCACGGAAAGGTCACAGGGCCGTGAAATTCGAGGAATTCGGCCGGATCTCGACGATTTCTGACTACTAAGTTGTCACGGCTTACGTTATCGTTCTTCTGCTTGGAGGGCCCCATGCGCCGCTCGATCATCGGTGTTCTCTCACTCGCGAGTGTTTTCTGCGCGCTGACGGCGTCGGTGCCGGCGACGGCGCAGCAAGCCGCTCCGGCCGCCCCTTCATACTTCACGCTGGACTTCGACTATTTCCGCGCGAAGGTGCAGCCGATCTTTCTGGCCAAGCGGGAAGGCCACGCGCGCTGCATTGCATGCCACGCCGCAGCGACCGGCATGCGGTTGGTACCGCTTGCTGCCGGCAGCACGACGTGGAACGAGGCCGATTCAAAAACCAACTTCGACAACGTCCGGCGGATGGTGGTGGCGGGCAGTCTGAAGAGCCGCCTGCTCCTGCACCCGCTCGCGACCGAGGCCGGCGGCGATTTCTTCCACAACGGCGGGAAGCATTTCGCGTCGCAGAACGATCCCGAGTGGACGGTGCTCAAAGACTGGGTGATGGGCGCGAAGGCGGCCGGCGGACACTGACTTCTACCTGTTTTCGTTCTCCGGTTCTACTTTTAGTGCGTGTGAGGGGGAATGACGATGACTGAAACATTACGACGCGCGATGATGGCTGCGGCCGTCCTGACGTTGCTGCCGGCACTGGTCGTCGCGCAGACGCACCTGAGAATCATTCAGACCAACAGCGCCGGGGATCGCGTCAGCATCATCGATCCCACGACCAACAAAGTGGTCGGCGAGATCAAAGATATCGAAGCCAACCACGGCGCGGTGGCGTCGCCCGACGGCAGCCGCATCTACGTCAGCAACGAGGCGATGAGCACGCTCGACATCGCCGACGTCAAGACGATGAAAGTGATCCAGCGGATTCCGCTCAGCGGCCATCCCAACAACATCTCGATGAGCAAGGACGGCAAGCGCGTCTACGTCGGCATCATTCAGGCGCCGGGCGGCGTCGACGTCATCGACACCGCGTCGATGAAGAACGTGAAGACGCTTCCCACGAAGGGCTCCATTCACAACACCTACGTCACGCCGGATGGCAAGTACGTCGTGGCCGGATCGATCGCGGGGAAGACGATCAACGTATTCGACCAGAAGACTGAAGAGTCCGCCTGGGTGCTCGAGCTCGATCTCGGCATCCGACCGATGACGTTCTCGAGCAACCCCGATGGGTCGACGAAGTGGCTGTTCGCGCAGTTGAGCGCCTTCAACGGCTTCGCGGTGGTCGATTTCGCGACGCACAAGGAACTCAAGCGGGTGCCCAATCCGCCGCTGCCTGCCGGCAGGAAAGAAGTGCCCGAAGGCTCCGATCCCTCTCACGGCATGGCGGTGACGCCGGATCAGAAAACGCTGATTGTTTGCAGCCGGCTGAACAACGCGCTGTATTCGTACTCGCTCCCGGAGCTGAACCTGCAGGGGACGACATTCCTCGGCGGCATGGGCGCCGCGTGGGTCACGCTGACACCCGACGGCAAGACCGCCTACGTGGCGAACCCCGTCACCAACAATGTGTCGGCCGTCGACATCAAGACGATGAAGGAAGTCGCGCTCATTCCGGTCGGGTACGTGCCGAAGCGCAACAGCACGGCGCTGCTTCAGTAGGGCGGGTCTTGTTCTCGAGACCCGCTTGCGAGCCGGGTCCACAGGACCCGGCCTACATCAGAAGGTGGATATGACATCGAGGGGAATCAAAACGCTCGCAGCCGCTTCGCTGATCGTCGTGTGGGCGGCGCTCGTCGGCCCGGCCCGCGCGATCGGCGCCGAACAGACGTGGACCGGAACGATCAGCGACAACCGCTGTGGCGGCGATCACGGCGGCGAGGTCGACGAGAAGGAATGCACGCTGCGCTGCGTCAAGACGGGCGACAAGTACGTGCTGTCGACTGATTTCGGCAAGAAAGTGTGGCCGATCGCGAACCAGAATTTTTCCGCGCTTCCCGAGCGCGCCGGTCAGACGGTCAAGGTGACTGGCGAGCTGAAGGACGGCGCCATCGTTATCGCGCGCATCGACAAACCTTAAGTACGTAGTGTCCGCCTTCACGCGGACCCTGGGGGCGCACATGTTCGATTTGCGGGTCCCGCGTGCGGTCGGTGTGTGTGCCGCCTGCTGCTGCACGTTGCTGCTCGCGGCGTGCGGCGCGATGCCTCCCATCGCACAAGCTCCCGGAGCCGCGACGCTCTACGAGGGCGCCCGGCTCATCGTCGGCGACGGGAATTCCATCGAGAGCTCCGCATTTCTCGTCGAGAACAATCAATTCAGCAGCGTCGGACGGAAGGGCGAGATCCCGGCGCCGGCCGGAGCGTCCCGCGTCGACCTGACCGGAAAGACCGTGATGCCCGGGATTGTCGACGCCCACGGTCACCTCGGGTTTCTCGATGCCACGACCGGCAAGCTCTCGAAAGAACACTTCACGCGCGAGAACTACATCGATCACCTCCAGCGGTATGCCTATCACGGCGTGGCGGCGACCATCAGTACCGGCACCGACATGGGAGAGCTCGCCTACCAGCTGCGCAGCGAGGTCATTCCCAACGCGGCGGTGATCCTCACCGTCGGTCGCGGCCTGGCGTGGCCCGGATCGGGTCCCGCCGATCCGTCCAGAAACGACGTGCCGTATCCGGTGACGACGGCCGACGAAGCGCGCAAGGCGGTCCAGGATCTCGCGCCGCACAAACCGGACTTCGTCAAGTTGTGGGTCGACGATCGCAACGGCACGCAGAAGAAGATGACGGAGGAGATGTATCGGGCGGCAACCGAAGAAGCGCACAAGCTGAACCTGCGGGTGATCGGCCACGTGTTCGATCTCGAGGACGCGAAGGGGATGATCCGCGCCGGCGTGGAGGGCTTTCTCCACAGCGTCCGCGACGCGGAAGTCGACGACGAATACATCCGCCTGGCGAAGGAGCACAACGTCTGGATCGCGCCGAACCTCGGCGGGATCAATCGCGCATCGCTGATCCGCGAGGAGGGCACACCCGCCTGGTTCGACGACCCGCTCGTTCGGGAGACGATTGCGCCCGCGATCGTGGCGGCGCGCGCGCAAACCTACGCGGACCGGAAGGCAGGCCGCGGCCGCCAGGGCGCAGGTGGACAGGCGGCTCGTGGCGGCGCTCCCGCCGGACGGGGCGGCAGCACCGCGCAGGTGTTCGACACGATCAACACCCGGAAACTTCATGCCGCCGGCGTGATGCAGGTGCTCGGCAGCGACACCGCCGGCGACGGCAATCGCTGGATTGGCATGATGACCCTGCTGGAGTTCGACAACATGGTGGCGTCGGGGTTCACGCCGATGGAAGCGATCGTCGCCGCCACGCGTGATGCCGCGAAGGTGATGCATCTCGATCGGCTGGGGATGGTCGCTCAGGGCAAGAGCGCGGACTTCATCGTGCTCGACGCCAATCCGCTCGAGAACATCTCCAACGTGCGGAGAATCAACAAAGTGTTTCTGCGCGGCCAGGAAGTCGATCGCGCCGGGCTGCGGAAAAAGTGGCAGGCGCAGTGGGGCGTAAAATCGCAGACTGAGTGACGCAGGGCACGGAGAGTACGGAGATCACGGATTTAACCACGGAGTCACGAAGGCACGGAGGACGCACGGAGAGGAGGCGTGCTACGGCCGGCCGGAACGGCCGGCCTGCGATGAGATGAAGACCGCTGAAAATGCAACGCCTATTAATGACATCCGCGTTGCATTGTTCAGCGGCCTTCATCTCGTCGCTGCCCGCTACGCGGGCGTAGCACGCCGCATCTTCTCCGTGTCGTCTCCGTGTCACCGTGTCTCCGTGGTTTAACCGTTTCCTCCGTCAACTCCCTGCCGCTCCAACATTGGAGTCACGATGCACGGATCGAAGCGATCAATCGCGTTCGTGATCCTGGCGCTGACCGGCGGCGCGCTCTTCGCCGGCGCTCGTGCGACGTTGACCGCCGCGCTCGAACCCGTGGTCGGCGCGTATGTCGAGGTCAAGGATTGGCCGAAGCTGCCGCCGGGCGTCGAGATGGGCGAGACCTCCGCGGTGGCCGTCGACAACGACGGCCACGTCCTGGCCTTTCATCGACCCGGCCGCGGGTTCGAACCGCAGGCCACCGAGCTTCTCACCGCGCCCACCGTTCTTGAAATCGATCCCGACACCGGCCGGCTGATCCGATCGTGGGGCGCGAATACCTTCCTCGTGCCACACGGTCTGACCGTCGACCGCGACAACAACGTGTGGCTCACCGACGTCGGCCTGCAGCAGGTGTTCAAGTTCTCGCATGACGGCAGGCAGCTCTTGACCGTTGGCACCGCGCGCCAGGGAGGCTGGGACGCCACGCATTTCAACCAGCCGACGAAAGTGCTCGTCCGGCCCGATGGTTCCTTCTACGTCGGCGACGGCTACGTGAACAGCCGCGTCGCGGTGTTCGATCGGAGCGGGCGGTTCCTGCGTGAGTGGGGGAAACGGGGAACGGGACCGTCGGAATTCAACAACCCTCACGGGCTGGCGTTCGCGCCGGACGGCAACCTGCTCGTCGCCGACAGACAGAACTCGCGCGTTCAGGTCTTCGATGCCGAGTCGCGTTTCGTGAAGGAGTGGCTTGGTGCGAAAGACCGGGGCCGCGTGTTTGCCGTCGTCGTCGACGCCGCCGGGTTTCTCTATGTCGGCGTGCGCCGGGAAGACTACGAGCCGTCGACCAACGGCGTGCTGAAACTGGATCCCAATTGGAACATCGTCGCCGCGATTGGTTTTGGCAAACCAGGCGAGCCGGTGTTCAATGCCGTTCACGACATGGCAGTCGGCCGCGACGGATCGCTGTACGTCGCGGAAACGCGCACGAAGCGCGTGGTGAAGCTGCGACCGACTCAATCCTGAAGGAAGCCCGTAGCCTGAAGCCTGTTGATGACCGAAGGAGGCAGCATGAGACCCGTCACGATGCGGTCCTTGTTCGCGGCGCTCGTGCTTTTGCTGGCGCCGGCCGTCGCGTCCGCACAGAGCGCGATTGCCGGCGTCGTCAGAGACAGTTCCGGGGCGGTGTTGCCCGGCGTGACCGTGGAAATCTCGAGCGACGTCCTCATTGAAAAAACTCGATCGGCGACCACGGACGGCGAGGGCCAGTACAAGATCATCGATCTCCGGCCGGGCGTCTACGTCGTCACCTTTTCGCTGCAGGGATTTCAAACCAGCCGGCGCGAGGGGCTCGAGCTCCCTGCGAATTTCACGGCAACGGTGAACGGCGATTTACGGGTCGGTTCACTGCAAGAGACGGTCACTGTCTCCGGCCAATCGCCGGTCGTCGATGTCCAGAGCACCGGAAAGTCGCAGTCGCTGCCGCGCCAGGTGCTCGACGCGATTCCGACCGGCCGCACCCTGCAGTCCTTCGCCGGCATCATTCCGGGGATCAACATGAACGCCCCCGACGTCGGCGGCTCGCGCTCGATGCAGCAGACGACGATGTCCTCGCACGGGATGCCGAGCGTGCAGGCGGTGGTGCAACTCGACGGCATCGGCATCAACGAGACCGAAACCGATGGCGGCGTGCAGTTCTACACGAACACCGCGATCAACGAGGAAATGGCCTACCAGACCAGCGGCGCCAACGCCGACGTCGACGCCGGCGGTGTTCGCCTCAACATGATCAGCAAGCGCGGCGGCAATCAATTCACCGGGTCGCTCTCGGCGTTGCGCAAGGTGTATCAGCAGGACAACCTCAGCGACGATCTGATCAGGCGCGGTCTGACGGTCACCGACAAGATCGACAAGCTGTATAACCTCGAAGGCGGCGTGGGCGGAAGGATCAAACGCGACGTTCTGTGGTTTTTCGTCTCCGCGCGCTTGACGCGGCTGAACTCACCGGTCGCCGATACGTTCAACACGCCGGCCAATTCGTACTTTCCGACCGCCTATCAGCAGTGCAAGACCGGCGCGGTATCCTGCGAGCAGGCGATCGACGACCAATATCAATTGAGCGGTCAGTTCCGCGTGACGTGGCAGGTCAGTCCGAAGAACCAGATCACGGCTTACGCCGACAAGCTCAGTAAGAACCGCGGCCACGCCATGAGCGCGGGTTACGACCCGGCGACGGCGTCGAACGTGTGGGGGCCGCCAAAATACGAAGTGAAGCAGGCGAAGTGGACCTCGACGCTCACGTCGCGGATGCTCTTCGAGCTCGGCTCGTCGATCGTCGACGATGCACGGACCACGTTGTATCAGGAGGGCATCGCCAGACCGTACGGATCCGCCGAGTGGTACCGCAATGCCGCGCACGTCGATACGTCGCAGGGAATCAGCTGGCTCGCCGCCCCCGCGCCTGAATACCGCAACTGGCCGCATCGCGTCTACATCGTGACGGCGCTGTCGTACGTGACCGGATCGCACAACTTCAAGTTCGGCGTCCAGCACGATTCCGGCAACCAGGGCAACGAGTACACGATGAACGCCGATCTCGTTCAGCAGTACCAGAACCTCGTGCCCTACTCGGTCGTGGCGTACAACACGCCGGTCATCAACTGGGCGAACCTCAACCGAAATCTCGGCGTGTACGGCCAGGACTCCTGGACGTTCAAACGCATGACGGTCAGCTACGGGCTCCGGTGGGAGAACTGGAGCACCGGAGTGCGGCTGCAGGGCATGGCGCCCGGGCGGTTCGTCGGCTTCAGGCAATTCGGCCCTGAGGATCTGCCGGCCTGGAAGACGTTCAGTCCGCGCACCGGCGTTGCCTACGATCTGTTCGGCAACGGGAAAACGGCGCTCAAGGTCAGCGCCAACCGCTATCAGCAAATGGGAACGACCGGGCTGGCGAACACTTACAACCCGATCGCCTTACAGAGCCAGCAGCTCGCCTGGACTGACGTCAACGGCGACGACATCGCGCAGGGTGAGCGCGGGTGCACCTACCTGACGGCCGGCTGCGAGATCAATTTCGGACAGTTGCCGACGACGTTTGGCGCGGTCGTGCCGGGATGCACGCTCGTCGCCAACCCTGGCTCGACTCCCTGCGGGAACGCCCAGGTCGATCCGGACCTGAAGCGCACATATACGTGGAACTATAACGTCGGCATCCAGCACGAGCTCCTGCCTCGCCTGTCGGTGTCCGTGAACTGGTTCCACGTCGACTACTACAACCTGCGAGTGCGGAAGAACGTGCTGCAGACGGCGGCGGATTACGCGGCGCAGGACGTGGTGAGCCCGCTCGATGGCAGCGTGATCCGGATCTACAACGTCAGCAGCGCAAAGCGGAATCAGGTCCAGTATCTCGATACGAACGCGCCCGATCGCAAGCTTTGGTACAACGGGTTCGAAGTGACGTTCCAGGCGCGGCTGCCGGGCGGCGTCTTGGTGTACGGCGGCACGACGACCGAGAAGACGCTGGCGGTCATGTGTGACA
>Ga0114129_10007905_pt1 | contig 15138 bp, 12 predicted proteins | sample RhiMetdeltSRZDD1_FD_80071 | JGI IMG/M metagenome (GOLD analysis project Ga0114129, IMG submission 80071) | Populus rhizosphere microbial communities from Tennessee, USA - Rhizosphere MetaG P. deltoides SRZDD1 (version 2) (version 2) | ecosystem: Host-associated > Plants > Roots > Rhizosphere >...
CGCGTTCTGGGCGTGGGGCGCGCGGACCTTCGAGCGTCGCGCGATCGGATGACACTGTAAAATCGTACGCCGTAGCGACCTGACGACCGCCAGGCGCCCCTCGACAGGCGGGCAGTTGCGCGCCGCGTCCAAACGAATTACATTTCCGTATGACGCTGAGCGTCATCCTCTCCGGGATGCCGCGGGGTGCGTCGGGAGCGCACATGGCGGAATCCGTCCAGCAACTTGCCCCGACCGACGAGCAGCGCGGCGGGGACTTCCTGTTCGCGCCGGTCGGGTCCGTCCCCTTCATGACGCCGGAGCAGTTCTCCGAGGAACAGCGCCAGTTCTACGCGACCGGCGCCGACTTCGTCCGCGGCGAGGTCCTGCCCGTCGCGGACCGCATCGAGCAGAAGGACAACGAGTTGTTGCGCCGGCTCCTCGCCAAGGCCGGCGAGCTGGGCTTGCTGGGCGTCGACGTTCCCGAGGCCCTGGGCGGCCTGGGCCTCGACAAGACCACTTCGATGCTCGTCGGCGAGTCCCAGGGCGGCGCGTACGGTTCGTGGGCGGCGACCTTCGGCGCGCACACCGGCATCGGGACGCTGCCCATCGTGTTCTTCGGGACTCCCGAGCAGAAGGCGAAATACCTCCCCGACCTCGCCACCGGCCGGAAGGTCGCCGCGTACGCGCTCTCCGAAGCCGGCAGCGGGTCGGACGCGCTGGGGGCGAAGACGGTGGCGCGCCTCTCGCCGGACGGGAAGCACTACGTCGTCAACGGCGGCAAGATGTGGATCACCAACGGCGGCTTCGCCGACGTCTACGTGGTGTTCCTCAAGATCGACGGCACGAAGTTCACGGCGATGATCGTCGAGCGCGGAACGCCGGGGTTCACGCAAGGACGCGAGGAGCACAAGCTCGGCATCCGCGGCAGCTCGACGACGCCGCTCATCTTCGAGGACTGCAAGGTCCCCGTCGAGAACGTGCTCGGCGAGATCGGCAAGGGCCACAAGATCGCCTTCAACATCCTCAACGTCGGCCGGCTGAAGCTCGCCGCGTTCGGCGTCGGCGGCATGAAGCACGTCCTCGCCGGCGGCGTGCAGTACGCCTCCCAGCGCAAGCAGTTCGGCCGCGCCATCTCCGAGTTCGGTCTCATCCGCGAGAAGCTGGCGCGCGCCGCCGCGCAGATCTACGCGGCCGAGTCGATGACGTATCGCGCGGCGGGCGCGATCGACGCGGCCATCGCGCAATCGGACGGCTCCCCGGCCAAGGTGATGGAAGCGATCGAGGAGTACGCCATCGAGGCCTCGATCATGAAGGTCACCGGGTCGGAGTGGCTCTTCCAGATCATCGACGAGGTGCTGCAGATCCACGGCGGCAACGGCTTCGTCGAGGACTACCCGATCGAGCGCGCGTATCGCGACAACCGCGTCAACCGCATCTTCGAGGGGACCAACGAGATCAACCGCCTCCTCATCCCCGGCATGATCTTCAAGCGGGCGGTGAAGGGCGCCATGCCGCTGATGGCCGCGGTCCAGCAGCTCGAGGAAGAGCTGACGGACCCGCGGCATTTGTCTCCGTATGCTTCCGCCTTCGGCTCCAGCCCGGGCGCCGGCAACGCCGTCACCGTCCTACCCGTGGGACGGCTCGCCGCCGAGCGCCGCGGCGCGGAGATGGCGAAGCGCCAGTTCATCTTCGCCGCGAAGTGGGCCGCCTCGCTCGGACCTGCCTTGGAGCAGCGCCAGGAGGTCCTCGCCGCGCTCGCCGACGTCGCCATCGAGGTGTACGCGATGGACTCCATCCTCGGCCGCACGCTGGCGACCGATCGGCAGCCCGAGCTACGCGACGCGCTTTGCCGCTTCTACTGCATGGAGAGCCGCGAGCGCGCCTTCGACCGCGCCCGCACCGCGCTTTCCGCCGTGGTCCCGGCCGGCGAGGTGGACGCGCAGCTCGAGCAGCTGGGCCGACTGCACAAGTACACGCCAGTGAACATCGCCGAGGCCCGCGAGGCGATCATTCCCGCCCTGCTGGACGCCGGCGTATATCCGCTGTCGTACTGAGTTCCACCGGCTGCGCCTCTTACCTCGCCCGACACCCGTGCGCACATTTCGCTCGCGTGGGAACCGAGGGCGAGGGGGGCGTGTGCGAAATTCAGAGCTAGGACGGGCGGGAGCCGTCAGGCCGCTGTGGTCGGAGGCGGACACCCTGCGGGAGCGCGTCGCCGAGGCGCCCGCGCTGTTCGGTTTCTTTTCCTTCGACATGGCGCTCGCGCAGCGCGCCTCGCACGGTCACTTGCGGACGAATCCGGCCGCGCGCGCCGCGCTGATCCGGTTGTGTGCGGCGCCGAACACTCGCGGCGCCGTGATGTCCGGCAGGCGCGTCGAGACGTTGCAGCGTCGCTTGCGCCTGCACCGGCTCGGCTACGTCGGCGTGTACGGCGCCGAGGTGCAGAACTTCGGGCTGCGGCTGGTGACGGAGCCCGATCTCGAGCTGGCCGAGCAGGCGATCGGCCGGCTGCGCAAGGCCTGTGCGCGGGTCCCCGCGCTGCAGGCGCCTGGCATCGGCCTCGAGGATCGCATCTGGGCACTCGCCCTGCACCTGCGCCAGGGAGCGGCGGCGGATCAGATCGCGGCGGCGGAGGAGTTCGGACGGCTCGCAGCCGCCGAAGGGCTCCGGCTGCGCCGCGGCCCCGACGCGATCGAGGCGTGCGCGGCGGGAGCGGGCGTCGGACGCGCCGCCCTCGGTCTGCTCGCCGGGATGCGCGACGCGCTTCCGGTCTACTGCGGCGCGGGCGACGCCGACGAGGAAGGCTTCGCCGCCGTGCAGCGGCTAGGCGGAATCACCGTCCACGTCGGGCCACCGCCGCGCGCCGGGACGGCGGCGCGGTGGCATGTCGCCGATTGCGGCGAGGTCATCCGGCTGATCCACTGGCTGGCAGACGCGCGCCGCCGCGGCCCGAGATAGCGCTCCGCTGTGCTAGACACGCGGTCGTGGCGCGACTCGACCCGCACAGTCAAGCGGACTCCGCTCAGCCGGTCACGGAACGCGTCGATCTCTCGCTGAAGGTCGACTTCGCGCAACGAGTCCTCTCCGGCCATGCCGTACTGACCTTGCGCGAGGCCTCGGCCGGCCCGCTGGACCTGGATACGCGCGACCTGCGCATCGCCTCGGTGGCGACGCCGGAGGGCGCGCCGGTGCGCTACGAGCTCGCCCCGCCACAGCCGATCCTCGGAGCGCGGCTGCGGGTGCACCTGCCGGCAGGCACCCGCGCCATCCGCATCCAGTACTCGACTTCTCCGGACGCCTCGGCGCTGCAGTGGCTCGAGCCGTCGCAGACGGCCGGAGGGCAGCACCCCTACCTGTACAGCCAGTGCCAGCCGATCCACGCGCGATCGCTCGCGCCGCTGCAGGACACGGCGCGCATCCGCATCCGCGCGGGGGCCCGATTCACCGTGCCTTCGAACCTCCGTGCGCTGATGGCCGCGGCGGGAGTCGGGCGCGAGGCGGCCGGCGAAGGCGCGGTGGTCGACATCTTCGACATGCCGCAGCCGATCCCGCCGTACCTGCTCGCTTTCGCGGTGGGAGATCTCTCGCCGCGGCAGCTGTCGCAACGGTCCGCGGTGTGGGCGGAGCGCACCGTCGCCGATGCGGCGGCGTGGGAGCTCGACGGCGTCGAGACGATGCTCGCGGTAGCGGAGGACCTGTTCGGGCCGTACGACTGGGAGCGCTACGACGTGCTGGTCATGCCGCCCTCGTTCCCCTTCGGCGGCATGGAGAACCCGCGGCTGACGTTCGTCACGCCCTCGGTGCTCGCGGGCGATCGATCCCTCGTCCACGTCATCGCCCACGAGCTGGCGCACGCCTGGACCGGGAACCTGGTCTCGAACGCGACGCTCGAGCATTTCTGGCTGAACGAAGGGTTCACCGTCTACGCCGAGCGACGCATCCTCGAGGCGCTGGAAGGCACCGAGGCTGCCGAGCTGCACGCGGCGATCGGAGCGCACGATCTGGAAGTGTCGCTGCAGCGCTTCGCGCAGCGCCCGGAGCTGACGCGGCTCCGCACCCAGATGGAAGGCGTCGATCCCGACGAGGCGTACTCCACCGTGCCGTACGAGAAGGGCTACCTGTTCCTTCGGCGCCTCGAAGAGCTGTCCGGCCGCGAGCGATGGGACCGGTTCCTGCGCGCCTACATCGACCGGTTCCGGTTCCAATCGATCGACACGGACGATTTCCTTCGGTTCCTCGAGGAACGCCTGCCCGGCGTCGCTGCGCGGGCCGCGGCGAAGCGGTGGCTCGATGGTCCCGGCTTGCCGCCCGACGCTCCGCGCCCGCAGTCGCGCCGCCTCGACGAGCTGCGCGCGATGGCGCAAAGGGCCGCGAAGGGCGTGTTGCCCGACGAGAACGCGGCGGTGCGCATGAACCCGACCGAGCTGCTCGTCTTCCTGCAGTCGCTGCCGGAGCTCCCGCCCGAGGTCTGCGATCAGCTCGACGCGCTGCTCGGCCTCTCCCGTCGCCGCAGCCTCGACCTGCGCCACACCTTCGTCCTCGCGCAGCTCCGCGCGGGCGTGGAGGCCGGCCGCGAGGCGGCGCGGCGCGTGCTCCGCGAGACCGGCCGGATGAAGTACCTGCGCCCCCTCTACACCGAGCTGGCCCGCCGTCCGCAGACCCGCGCGCTCGCTCGGGAGATCTACGAAGAGACACGCGCCATGTACCACCCGATTGCGCGCACCGTGGTCGAATCGATCCTCGGCTGAAATGACCGTGAGAGGTTGGGGGTCAAGGGGGGGAGCGAGCTCCACCCTTGTGGAGGCGCCGAAGGCGCCGGATCGAAGAGCGTGATGTCGAAGGTACAGCGCTCATCTCTTCACGACCCGTGGATCAATGATGCTCGGGCGCGTGGTCCAGGCCGGCGACGCGGGTGAGGTATGCGATGCGCGCGCCTGCCTTGCGCAGGCGGCGGACCAGCTCGCGGTTGATGTTCTGCAGGACGAGCACGTAGGCCTTCAGGTCCTGCTTGTAGAGCTGGTAGAGGTCCTTGCTGTTCAGCTCGAGCAGCTGGGTGTCCTTCTCCGCGGTGATGGTGAACGGGCGCGGCTCCATCTCGATGAGCGTCGTGACGCCGACGAAGTCGCCGGGGCGGAACATCAGCATCCGCACTTCGCTGCCGTCTTCGCACTTGCGCGTGGCGAAGAGCGCGCCCGAGCGGACGATGTACATCGAGTTCCCGGTGTCGCCTTCGCGTAGGACGACCTCTCCCTTCTTCACTTCGCGCTCGCGCAGCATGTCGGCGAGACGGTCGAAGACGGGAGTGCCGGCGAGGCCGCCGAAGAAGGGCGTCTTCGCGAGGAACTCCTTCAGCGCCCCGTCGGTCATGCGCGGAGCTTACGCCCGCCGGCCAATGCGTTGACATCGTCGCACCCCGGCTCACCCGGGTGCCCGACCTGAAGGGCCAACCCCGCAGAACGACACCATCTGTCGCGCTGCTCGGCAGTTCAGCAGGAGCTTGCTTGACAGGCCGGGGGGCATCGCAGACTCTGCGCATGCGGTGGATCGAAGTGGGAAGGAATGGAACGGAGCTCCCCACCGCGGATCGAGGAGCCACGGGTCGTGTCGTTCACGGGCGTCTACCAGCACCAGATCGACGCGAAGGGGCGGACCAGCCTGCCGTCCCGCTTTCGCGAGGTGCTCGCCGCCCAGGGCGCGGACAAGCTCTTCGTGACCACCGATCTCTTCGACGCGTGCCTGCAGGCGTACGCGCCCGCGCAGTGGAACGCCTTCACGCAGAAAGTCGCCGCGCTCTCGCAATTCGATCCGTCGGTGCGGCTCCTCGTCCGCAGCTTCGTCGCGCCGGCGCAGGAATGCCCCGTCGACAAGGTGGGGCGCATCCTGATTCCGCCGCCGCTCCGTGAGCACGCCGGGCTCGCCGACGAAGTGACCTGGGCGGGCACGGTGGAGCGCATCGAGATCTGGTCGCCGCAGCGGTGGCTCGAGACGCAGAAGGCGGCCCGCGCACCCGAAGCCCAGGCGCAGCTCGCGGCGCGCCTCCATCAGCTCCTCTAGGAGAACGACCATGACCGAACGGACGCGCATCCGGGGAATCGCACAGCGCGAGGCGCCGCGCCCGCGCAGGATGGAAGGCGCGGCCGTCCTCGCCTTGTCGCCCGCGCCGGGCCCGCGCCCCGCCGGGGAGCGCTGGGACGAGGCGCAGGCGACGGTGGCGGTGCGCGGCGAGCTGGACCGCGACGCGCTCTGGGCGATCGACTACACGATCGGCCGCGCCTCCATCGAAGCCGGCCGCATCGTCCTCGACCTGCGCGAGGTCACGCACCTCGACTACGCAGGCGTTCCGGAGCTGATCGCGCGCCGGCGCGAGCTGCGCGCGCGCGGCGGCGAGCTGGTCGTGGCCGTGCGCAATCCCTACGTCGCGAACATCCTCAAGGCGTCGGGCGGGGGCGAGCTCCCCCTCTGCCGCTCTCCCGAGGACGCGTTCGCCGAGGTCGTGTCGGCGCGGGCTGGCGGTGCCCGCCGCAGGCAACAGTAGCATCCGCTTCCGGAGATCTCCCGTGCAGCCCTTCGAGCACCGCACCGTCCTGCGACGCGAGGCCATGGAGCTGCTCGCGCCCGCGCCGGGGAAGGTGTTCCTCGACGGGACGCTGGGCGGCGGAGGCCACGCCGAGGCGCTGCTCGACGCGGGCGCGCGCGTCATCGGCCTCGATCAGGACCCCGTCGCGGTGGAGGCGGCGCGCGCTCGCCTCGGTACGCGAGGCGAGAGTTTCGTGGCCGAGCACGCCAACTTCCGCGACGCCCGCGGCGTGCTCGACCGGCTCGGCGTCGGCGAAGTCGACGGCGCTCTCGTCGACCTGGGGGTCTCCAGCCCGCAGCTCGACGACCCGGCCCGCGGCTTCTCCTTCCGCGCCAGCGGTCCCCTCGACATGCGCATGGACCCGACGCGCGGCGAGCCGTTGTCCGCGCTTCTCTCCCGCTGGGACGAGAAGTCCCTGGCGCGGATCCTCGACACGCTCGGCGAGGAGCGATTCGCGCGGCCAGTCGCGCGCGCCATCCTTCGCGCGCACCGCGAGGGCAAGCTGCAGGACACCGCGCAGCTCGCCGAGGTGGTGGCGCGATCCATCCCACGCAAGGCGTGGCCGAAGGATCTGCATCCGGCGACGCGTACCTTCCAGGCGCTGCGCATCGCGGTGAACGACGAGCTCGGCGCGCTCTCGGATTTCGTCGGCGACCTGCCGCGCATCGTGGCGCGCGGCGGGCGGGCGGCGGCCATCAGTTTCCACTCCCTCGAGGATCGCATCGTGAAGGAAGGCTTCAGGAAGCTCGCCACCGGCTGCATCTGCCCGCCGCGCCTGCCGGTGTGCGCGTGCGGGCGGACGGCGCAGTGGAAGGTGTTGACGCGCAAGGCGGTGCAGACCAGCGAGGCGGAGCAGCGCGAAAACCCGCGCTCGCGCAGCGCGCGGCTGCGCGCCGTCGAGAGGCTGGCATGAGGCAACTCGGCGCCGCCACCATCGCCTGCGTGCTGCTCGCGGCCGCGGCGTTGCTCCAGATCTGGGTCCGCACCCGCGTGACCGAGCAGGGATACCGCCTCTCGCGCCTGTCGGCCGAGCGCACCGAGCTGGTGCGCGAGCACGAGCGCCTGCAGCTCGCCGCGGCCAGCCTGGGCAGCGCGCAGCGCATCGAGGACCTGGCGCGCGCGCGCCTCGGGATGGGACCGCCGCCGGCCGACCGGATCATCGTGCTCGTCGGCGGCGCCCTGCGGACGAGCGCGTCCACCGTCGCGTCCAAATAGGAGGTGGACCCTGCATCGCGGGCGCAGCGCGAGGAGCGAGACGGGCCGCTGGATGCGGATGCGCGCCGCGCTCGTCGCGGCGGCGCTGCTGGCGGCGTTCGGCGTCGTCCTCGCCCGCGCCGCCAAGGTGCAGCTGCTCGATCGGGCGCGCCTCTCGCGGCTCGCGCGCGATCAGACGCGCCGCGAGATCGAATGGGCGCCGCGGCGCGGCACCATCGTCGACCGCCGCGGCGCTGCCCTCGCGATCACGCGGGACGTCGACTCGATCTTCGCGGATCCCGCGGCGTTCGCGAACGCGCGCGAGCGCGGCGCCGCCGCCGATCTGCTCGCGCGGGCGTTGCGCGTCGAGCGGGCGAAGCTGCTCGCGCGGCTGACCGGCGAGAAGCGGTTCGTCTGGCTCAAGCGGCGCGTCGACGAGGAGACCGCGGCGCGCGTGGCCGGGCTCGGCCTCGACGGGATCGAGCTCGTGAAGGAACCCAAGCGCTTCTATCCGCAGCGCGCGCTCGCGGGACACGTGCTCGGCTTCGTCGGAGAAGACGGCGGCCAGGAAGGGCTCGAGCGCGAGCTGGACTCCTGGCTGCGCGGAAAGCCCGTCTCCGTCCAGGCGGTGCGCGACGCGCGCGGCGCGACCGTGCTGGCGCAGGGCGCTCCCGATCCGGCCGACCTCACCGGCGCCACCGTCACGCTGACGCTGGACTCGGCAATCCAGCTCGCCGCGGAGCGCGAGCTCTCGCGCGCGGTGTCCAGCTCGCGCGCGACCGCCGGATGGGCCGTGGCCGTCGACGTGCAGAGCGGGGCGGTGCTCGCGCTCGCGTCGAATCCCGCCTTCGACGCGAACAAGCCGGGGCGCGATCCGGGCGTCTGGCGCGACCACGCCGTGCAAGACCAGCTCGAGCCGGGTTCGACCATCAAGAGCTTCGTGGTGGCGGCGGCGCTCGACGCCGGCGCGCTCGATCCGGAGAAGCAGCTGTACTGCGAGGAGGGCGTCTGGGAACGGAACGGACACCGCATCCACGACACGCACAAGGTCGGCTGGGCCACGCCCGCGGCGGTGCTGCGCGAGTCGTCCAACATCTGCGCCGCGAAGATCGGCGAGGCGCTCGGGAAGCAGCGGCTGATCGCCGCGCTGCGGGCGTTCGGCTTCGGAGAGCGAACCGGCATCGGTCTGCCCGGCGAGGCGCGCGGAGCCCTCCCCGATCCCGCGCGCATGCCGGAGATCGCCGTCGACACCGTCTCGTTCGGACAAGGGCTCTCCGCGACGGGGCTCCAGACGGTGATGGCGATGGCGGCCATCGCCAACGGAGGCACGCTCCTCAAGCCGTTCATCGTGTCGAGCGTGACGGCGCCCGACGGCAAGGTGGTGCTGCAGCGGCAGCGCGAGGAGGTCCGGCGCGTGATGCTCCCGGAGACCGCGCGGAAGATCACCGCGATGCTCGAGGAGGTGGTCGAGAAGGGCACCGGGACGAAGGCGCGCGTGAACGGCTTTCGCGTCGCGGGGAAGACCGGCACCGCGCAGAAGGTCGATCCCGTGCGCGGAGGCTACGGCGAGAAGCGGCTGGCCAGCTTCCTCGGGTTCCTCCCCGCCGAGGAGCCCCGCCTCGCGCTGCTGGTCGCCGTCGACGAGCCCGAAGGCGACGTGTTCGGCGGGTCGGTGGCAGCTCCGGCCTGGAGCGCGATCGCCGCCGAGGCGCTGCGGCAGATCGGCGTCGCGCCGGAGAGCGCGCGTGAAGAAGTCGCGCTCGCTTCCATCGCGGCGGCCGACGACGAGCCGGCACCGGACGCGGACGGCGACGAAGCGCCGCCGCCTCGAACCCCGCTCCCCGCGCCGGGCCATTCCGTGGTTCCCGATCTCACTGGCCTGCCGGCGCGGTCGGCGGTGCGCAGGCTCGCCGAGGCCGCGCTGGAACCGGAATTGCGGGGCAGTGGACGGACGGTCGCCCAGTCGCCCCGCGCCGGCGCCATTGTCCGCCGCGGTGCACGCGTGCGCGTGATGCTGGCGCCCTCGGGATGAGCAGCGTAAATCATGGGGCCCGAAGTGAAGCTTCCTGACCTCTTCGCCGGAATCGACGTTCGCCTGCCGCCGCGAGCGGAAGCGGTCGATGTGCGCTCGCTGGCGGTCGATTCGCGAAAGGTGGGTCGCGGTGCGCTGTTCGCGGCGCTGAAGGGCGTCGTCTCCGACGGCGCGGACTTCGCTCCGCAGGCCGTCTCCCGCGGCGCCGCGGCGGTGTTGAGCGACCGCGATCTCGCCGTCGCGCCGGCCGCGCTCGTCGTCGCGCGAGATCCGCGGCGCGCCTTCTCGCAGGCGGCCTCGAGGTTCCACGGAGAGCCCTCGAAGCGCATGCGGCTCGTCGGCGTGACCGGCACGAACGGAAAGACCACCACCGCGTACCTCGTCGATCAGCTCGCGGCCGCCCGCGGTCTGCGCACCGGCGTCATCGGGACCGTCGAGTCGCGCTGGCCCGGCGGGCGCGCCGAGGCGACGCACACCACTCCAGAATCGCACGAGCTGCAGGAGCTGCTCGCGCGCATCGCGAACGCCGGCGCCGAGATCGTCTCCATGGAGGTGTCGAGCCACGCGCTGGCGCAGGAGCGCGTCTCCGGGTGCACCTTCGCCGCGGCGGCGTTCACCAACCTGACGCGCGATCACCTCGACTATCACGGCTCGCTGGACGCCTACTTCGAGGCCAAGGCGCGCCTCTTTCGCGAGCTCCTGCCGCCCGGCGCTCCCGCGGTGCTCAACCTCGACGATCCCCGCTGCGCGGCGCTTTCGCGCGAGATCCGCGGCTCGATCGGCTTCACGACCCGCGGCGCGCGCGGCGCCCGGCTCGCGGCGACCTCGCTCGAGGGCGACCTGAACGGGATCCGTTTCGAGCTGCGCGGCGACTTCGGCAAGGCGACCATCGAGAGCCCGCTGATCGGGGCGCACAACGTCGAGAACCTGCTCGCCGCGCTCGGGTTGCTCCTCGGCCTCGGCATGCCGCTCGCCGACCTCGCTCCCGCCGCCGCGCGGGCGCCCGGCGCGCCGGGGCGTCTCGAGCGGGTGCCGGATCCAGGCGGCCGTGTCGTGCTGGTGGACTACGCGCACACCGACGACGCGCTCGCCCGGGTCCTCGATGCGGTGCGCGCCGCGGCGCCGAAGAAGTCGCGCCTGGTTTGCGTCTTCGGCTGCGGAGGCGATCGCGATCGCGGCAAGAGGCCGCTGATGGGTCAAGCGGCGGCGCGGCGGGCCGACCTCGTCGTGGCCACCAGCGACAATCCGAGGACGGAGGATCCCCTGGCCATCCTCGGCGAGATCGAGCCCGGGCTTGCCAAGCACAAGCGGAAGATCGGGATGTCCGACGCACGGGCGGGCCGGGACGGCTATTGCGTCATTCCCGACCGCGCCGCCGCCATCGACCTGGCCGTGCGCTGCGCCCGCCCTGGCGACGCGGTCCTCGTCGCGGGCAAGGGGCACGAGGACTACCAGATCGTCGGAACGCAGAAGCGCAAGTTCGACGACCGCGTCGAGGCCCGCCGGGCACTGGAGTCGGTGCGATGAGCGCGCGCTTCACTGCCGGCCAGGCGGCGTGGGCGGCCGGCGCGCAGCTCCTGTCCGGCGCGCCCGAGCAGATCTTCGAAGGAGCGTTCACCGACTCGCGCGCTCCCGTCCGCGGCGCGCTCTTCGTCGCGCTCGTCGGCGAGCGGCACGACGGGAGCCAGTTCGCCGCCGGGGCGGCGCAAGCGGGCGCGGCCGGCGTGCTCGTCCCGGCCGCCGCGGTGCCGCGCGTCAAGGAAGAACTGGCCGCCGCCGGAGCGAGACCGGCGCTGCTCGCCGCGCCCGATACCGGCCGCGCCTTGGGGCGTCTGGCGCACGCCTGGCGCGAGAGCCTCCATTCCTTGCGCGTGGTGTGCGTCACCGGGTCGACGGGAAAGACGTCGACCAAGGAGCTCGTCGCCGCCGTGCTGCAGACCGCCGGCCCGACGCTGAAGACGGAAGGCAACCTGAACAACGAGATCGGCGTTCCGCTCACGCTCCTGCGCCTCGGCCCCGAGCACCGCAATGCAGTCGTCGAGGCGGGCATGAACCACCTCGGCGAGGTCGCGCGCCTCGCCGGCTGGATCGACCCGGACGTCGGCCTGGTGACCAACGTCGGCCCGGTGCACCTCGAAGGCACCGGGTCGATCGAAGGCGTCGCGCACGCCAAGGGCGAGCTGTTCCACTCGCTGCGCGACAGCGCCACGGCGGTGGCGAACGCCGACGACGCGCGCGTGCTGGCGCAGGCGAAGCTCTCGCGGCGGCGGCTGATCACGTTCGGCGCGTCGACGACCGCGCACGTGAGGCTCCTCTCGGCCCATCACGGAGGTCCCGGGCTGCGCGTCGAGCTTTCGTTCCCCGACGGCGTCACCCGGATGGCCGAGCTGCACCTCATCGGCACGCACAACGGGCACAACGCAGTCGCGGCGGCGGCGGTCGGCTTCGCGCTCGGCCTCGACCCGGAGCAGATCGTCCGGGGCTTGAGCGACGCGCGCACCCCGGGACGCCGCATGCGGCCAATAACCCTGCCGGGCGGCGGCATGCTCATCGACGACTGCTACAACGCGAACCCGCAGAGCACGAAGGCGGCGCTGCTCACGCTCACGCACCTCGTCCGCGGGAAGGGTCGCGCCATCGCGGTGCTGGGCGACATGCTCGAGCTGGGCCCGACCGAGCTGGACCTCCACCGCGACGTGGGACGGTTCGCCGCGGGCGCGGGCCTCGCCCTTCTCGTCTGCTTCGGCCAGCGCGCCCGCGCCATCGGCGAAGGCGCCATGGAAGCCGGAATTGCCAAGGACAACGTCGCGTTCGCCGAGGAACCGGCGCAGGCCGTCGAGATCGTGCGGCGCCAGGCGCGGCCCGAGGACGTCATCCTGGTGAAAGGCTCGCGAGGCATGAGGATGGAGCGGATCAGCGATCCGCTCGCGGGCGCCGGGGCGGAGCAGGGAGCGCACTGATGCTCTACCTGCTCCTCTACCCCTTCGCCGACCGGATCGCCGCCTTCAACGTGCTGCGATACCCGTCGTTCCGCATGATCATGGCGGGGCTCGTCTCGCTGCTCGTCGGCCTCTTCCTCGGGCCCACCTACATCGAGACGATGCGCCAGAAGCAGTACGGCGCCTCCAACGTGCGCGAGGACACGCCCGCGGCGCACCAGAGGAAGAGCGGCACGCCCTCGATGGGCGGCGGTCTCATCCTCTGGGCGCTGCTGGTGGGGACGCTGCTCTTCGCCGATCTCACCAATCGCCTGGTCTGGGCGGCGCTGATCTTCACCCTCGGCTACGGGCTGATCGGATTCACCGACGACTGGCTGAAGCTCACCAAGCGCAACTCGAAGGGGCTCGCCGGCCGCAAGAAGCTCTTGTGGCAGACGCTGATCTTCGCCGCCGTGATCGCGGTGCTCTTCGTCGACTGGAGCCACGGCCTCTCCCATCCGCGGCTGCTCCTCGACACGCGCCTGTCCATCCCGTTCATCAAGGTGCGTGCCTTCAGCCCCATCCTGCCCTGGTGGCTCTACCTGCCCTTCGCTTTCGTCGTCATCGTCGGCACCAGCAACGCGGTGAACCTGACGGACGGGTTGGACGGGCTCGCCATCGGCCCCACCATCGTCAGCGCGCTCACCTTCCTCGTGCTCGCCTATCTCGCCGGCCTGGTCATCAAGGGATTCAACATCGCCGAGTACCTGCTCATCCCGCACATCGAGGGCGCCAGCGAGCTGGCGGTCTTCTGCGCGGCGATGGCCGGAGCGGGGATCAGCTTCCTCTGGTTCAACACCTATCCCGCGAGCGTGTTCATGGGAGACGTGGGCGCGCTCGCCATCGGCGGCGGCCTGGGCGCCCTGGCCGTGCTCACCAAGAACGAGGTCGACAGCGCGATCATCCACGGGGTCTTCTTCGTGGAGGCGCTCTCCGTGATGCTGCAGGTATTCTGGTTCAAGCGCACCGGCCGGCGCATCTTCCGCATGGCTCCGCTGCACCATCACTTCGAGCTGCAGGGGTGGGCGGAGCCGAAGATCATCGTCCGCTTCTGGATCGTCTCCATCATGCTGGCGCTGGTCGGCCTGCTCTCGATCAAGCTGAGGTAGAGGAGATGCGGCTCGCCGGGCGCAAGGCGCTGGTCGTCGGGCTCGGGAAGAGCGGGGTCGCCGCCGCGCGGCTGCTCGCGAGCAAGGGCGCAACGGTGGCCGTGGCGGACGAGAAGCCTCCCCACGCGCTCGCCGACTCGCTCCGGCAGCTCGCGGGCATCTCCCCCGAGCAGCACCTGTCCGGTTTCCGCGAGGAAGCCTTCGCCGGACGCGACCTCGTCGTGGTGAGCCCGGGAGTCCCGCTCTCGACCGCCGTCGTCGCGCAGGCGCGGGCGCGCGGCGCCGAAGTGATCGGCGAGGTCGAGCTGGCAGCGAGGTTCGTCGAGGAGCCCATCGTCGGGGTCACCGGAACCAACGGAAAGAGCACCACCACTGCGCTCACCGCCCACCTGCTTCGCAGCGCGGGGAAGAAGGTGTTCGCCGGAGGCAACCTGGGCGACCCGCTCTCGAATCGGGTGCTGCAAGGCGAGGCGCTGGACGTCACGGTTTGCGAGCTGTCGTCGTACCAGCTGGAAGGGATCGTTTCGCTGCGCTGCGCGGCCGCTGCCGTCCTCAACGTCACGCCCGATCACCTCGACCGCTATCCGTCGCTCGACGAATACGCGGCGGCGAAGGAACGCATCTTCGAGAACCAAAAGCCGGGCGATACGGCGGTCCTGAACCTCGCGGACGCGCGCGTCGCTGCCATGCGGACGCCGCCGGGCGTCCGGCGGCGTGGATTCGACCCGCGCGCGTCCAACCCGAGCGCCGACGGGTTCGTGCGGGGGAAGTCGGCGCTGACGGCCGACGGCACCGAGTACCAGCTCCGCGCTCCGACGCTCCGCGGGGCGCACAATGCGGAGAACGCGCTCGCCGCGCTGCTGCTTTCGCGTCACCTCGGCGCGCCTGCGGAGGCGCTGCAACGGGGGCTCGATACGTACCCCGGGCTTCCGCACCGGCTGGAGCCGGTGCGGATGCTGCACGGGGTGGAGTGGGTGAACGACTCGAAAGGCACCAACGTCGACAGCGTGGAGAAGTCGCTCTCCGCGTTCGATCGCGGCGTGCTGCTCATCATGGGCGGCCGAGGAAAGGGCTCGCCGTATCGGCCGCTGCGCGCGCTGTTCCCAGGCCGCGTTCGCGAGCTCCTCACCATCGGCGAGGATGCGCCGCGCATCGCGCAGGAGCTGGGCGACCTCGTACCGGTGACGGCCTGCGGCGAGCTGCGCACCGCCGTCGCGCGGGCGCGGGAGCTGGCGCGCGCAGGAGACACGGTGCTGCTCTCGCCCG
>Ga0114129_10007906_pt1 | contig 15136 bp, 14 predicted proteins | sample RhiMetdeltSRZDD1_FD_80071 | JGI IMG/M metagenome (GOLD analysis project Ga0114129, IMG submission 80071) | Populus rhizosphere microbial communities from Tennessee, USA - Rhizosphere MetaG P. deltoides SRZDD1 (version 2) (version 2) | ecosystem: Host-associated > Plants > Roots > Rhizosphere >...
GGGATCAGCGACATCTGCGACGCGATCTTCTGCAGCGCGCTCATCAGATGCTCGGGAGCGCCCGTGATGACCGCCGAGCCCCGGTCGGCCGCGTACTCGCGGTAGCGCGAGATCATCTGGATCAGGACCCAGCTGATGGCATACGTCAGCCAGCCGACGACCAGCAGGATCAGCCAGATCGGCGGACCGTTGTTGTCACGCCGGTCACCGCCGGCGAAGAGCCCGCCGTAGAACGCGAAGCGCGCGATCATCGCGGCGAGCATCGCGAAGAACGAGGCGAACGTCATCGTGCGCACGTCGCGGTTCTTGACGTGTGAGAGCTCGTGCGCGAGGACGCCCTCCATCTCCTGCGGCTCCAACCGGCGCATCAGGCCGGTCGTCACCGCGACCGCCGCATGCTTCGGCGAGCGCCCGGTCGCGAACGCGTTCGGGACGTCGGAGTCGATGATCGCCACGCGCGGCTTCGGCAGCTCGGCCATGGCGCACAGCCGCTCGATCATCGCGTGCAGGTCGGGCGCTTGGTCGCGCTCGACAACCTTGGCACCGGACGCGAGCAGCGCGAGCTTGTCGGAGGTGAAGTACTGGAAGAACGCCAGGCCGGCCACGATCAGGACGAGCGGGACGAGCCCGATGTTCAGGAATGAGAAGAGCAGGACGGCGAACGTGACGTAGACCAGCCCGAGCAGCCCTGTGGTCAGGAACATCCGCAGCGTCAGGCCAGCGTCGCGTCCGTAAGCCTTACGTTTCATGGAAGATCGTTTCTCCTTGAGAGGGTCGGCCCTAATTGTAGTTATGGGGGTGCTCCTCACAGGAGCGCTTAACGGAACGGCAACGGCGGCGGACGGCCTTTTGGCACCGGGTCTGCAGCGGGTGCAGCGACTCGACCGGGACGGGCTCCTGATCGATCCGAACACGCGCATCCCGGGCCTCGTCGCCGTGAAGACGCCGGAGCGCGAGCTCCGTGTGCGGCCGGATCCGGAAGCCGCTCGGCACGTCGCCGAACTGAGGGCAAAGCTCGAGGCGGCACACGCCGCACGCGCGCACGCGAACGTCGCGCTCGGCGTCCTCGTCGGGATTCTCGTGCTCCTGGCGCTAGTCGCACGCTCCGCCTACCTCGCGCGTGCCGGGGTGCTCGCTTCCCCGGCGATGATCGGGCTCGGGCTCGCCTGGCGGTCGTCCGTCGCGCTGTTCGCGGGCTCGATGCTGCTCGCGCTGCTCTTCGCCGTCCCCAAGCGGGCGTTCCGCTTCATCTGCGGCGCCGTGCTCGCCGGCGCGCTGCTCGTCCTTTGGCAATGGCCGGTGACGAACTCGCTCGCGACCATCGGCCCACATCCCGACGGCGGCCGTCGCTTCTACGGCGTGACGAACCAGGTCGAGACGCTCTTGCTACCCCACGCGCTGATCGCCGGGCTCGTCGCGGCGCCGATCGCGCTGGTCGCGATCGGGTGGAGCAAGGCGGGCGCCGACGGAGGCGGCGTGCTCGTCTACGCGGCGGGATACGCGACGCTCGCGCTGCGTGCGTATGGACGGGTGACTGCGAAACGCGCGCTCGTTGCGGCGGCGCTCGTCGCAGTGCTCGGCATCGCACTCGTCGCGCTCGACGCCGCGACCGGCGGATCGAGTCACGTGACCCGCGCGCTCGGCACCGGCCTCCCCGGGGATCTCGCTCATCGCATCCACGTCTCGGAGCAAGGCGCGACGCGCTCGTTCGGATCGTTCGCCCTGTTCGCGATCGGCGTCACGATCCTGGTCTTCGTGGCGCGCATCCGGCCGCGCCCTGCGACGCTCGACGCGATGCTCGTCGCGCTTGTCGTCTCTTTGGTCGTCAACGACACGCCGCAGGAGGTCATGTTCTGGGGCGCGTTCGGCTCGCTGACGATCCTGGCCTGGGAACGCACCCGTTAGACTCGCCCACCGATGAAGCGCGCCGCGCTCGTGCTGATCGCCTCGTGCCTCGTGCTCGCCGGCTGCGGCGGGAAGAAGGTCGTTGCGCCGACCGCGGCGACGGTGGTCGGCACGTTGCCGAAGGCGGGCGGCGTCAGCGGCGGCGACGCTGCCGCCGGGAAAGCGCTGTTCGCATCCCAGGGCTGCGGCGGCTGTCACACGTTCACTCCGGCCGGCACGAACGGCAAGGTCGGGCCCGACCTAGACAACCTCGCGGCGGATGCGAAGAAGGCCGACCAGGGCTCCACCGAGGAGTACGCCGCCGCGTCGATCAAGAACCCGAGCGCGTACACCGTCCCGGGCTTCCCGGCCGGTGTGATGCCGAGCTATTCGTCGCTCTCGGACCAGCAGGTCGCCGACCTCGTCGCCTTCCTGACGCAGAAGTCCTGAACCTCCCGGAGGACTTTCCAAGGTCGCCGCGGGCGTTCGCGTGCGATCTCGATCGCACGCTGATCGCGGAGGACTACGTCCTGCACGATCGCACGCGCTCCGCGCTCGCAGCGGCGCGCAGCCACGGCATCAGCGTCGTCATCGTCACGGGACGGATGTTCCAGGCCGTGCGCCGCTACCTGACCGGCCCCGAACCGGTGGTCTGCTACCAGGGAGCAGCGGTCGTCGACCCGACGAGCGGCACATTTCTCCGCCATGTCACGATCCCGCTCCCGCTCGCGCGCGAAGCGATCGACGCCATCCAGAGAGCCGGGTTCGGCCTGAATTGCTACGTGGACGACGAGCTCTACGTCGCGCAGGTCACGCCCGAGGCCGAGCGCTACGCAAGCTTCCAGCACATCCGCCTGCACGTCGTCGGCCCGCTGCTCGACTGGCTCGAGCGCGAGCCGACGAAGCTCGTCGTCGTCGGCGATCCCGCGGCGCTCGACGTGCTCGGCGGCGAGCTTCGAGAGCAATTCCACACCCGGCTGTTCATCGCCAAGTCGCTTCCGTACTTCCTGGAGTTCGCGAGCCCGGAGGTCTCGAAAGGAAGCGGGCTCGCGTTCGTCGCGGAGCGGCTCGGGTTCACCCCGGCGGAGACCGTCGCGTTCGGCGACGGCGAGAACGACCTCGAGCTGCTCGACTGGGCCGGCTACGGCGTCGCGGTCGCAAACGCGCACGACGAGATCCTCGCCCGAGCCGACTTCGTCTGCCCCAGCGCTCAAGATCAAGGTGTCGCCCAGGTGATCGAGGCGCTGCTCGCATCGCCGGTCGGCGGCACGCCGTGAACCGAGATACCGTGGCCCGATGATCAACATCGCCGAGGCACGCCGCGACCCCGAGCGGTTTCGCGAGGCTCTCGCGCGCCGCGGCGCCGCCGAGGCGTTCGACGAGCTGATGGCGGCCGACGCGCGGTGGCGCGAGCTCGTGCCGCAGGTGGACGAGCTGCGCGCGAAGCAGAAGATCCAGGGAAAGCCCACCCCGGAGCAGCTCGCCGAGTTGCAGGCGCGGAAGGCGCAACTGAAGCAACTCGAGGACGAGCTCGCCGCGGCGCAAACGACTCGCGACGAGGCGCTCGGCAAGGTCCCGAACCTTCCGGACGAGTCCGCCGCCGACGGAGCCACCGAAGAGGACGCGGTGGAGATCCGGCGCGTCGGCGAGCCGCCGCAGCTCGAACACGTTCGCGAGCACACGGAGATCGGCCAGTTCGAGATGGAGCGTGCGGCGAAGGTCTCGGGCGCGCGGTTCGGCTTCTTCGTCGGCGACACGGCGCTGCTGGCTCTCTCCCTCTACCGCCTTGCGCTCGACCGCCTCACGCGTGAGGGCTTCACGCCGGTGATCCCGCCGGTCCTCGTGCGCGAGGACGCCATGTACGGCACGGGCTTCTTCCCGTCCGACAAGAACGACTACTACGCCGTCCCGGAGGACGGCCTGTACCTCGTCGGCACGTCGGAGGTACCGCTGATCGCGATGCACATGGACGAGATCCTCGACGAGCTGCCCATCCACTACTGCGCGTTCTCGTCGTGCTTCCGCCGCGAGGCCGGCGCGGCCGGCAGGGACACGCGCGGGATGTTCCGCGTGCACCAGTTCCAGAAGGTCGAGATGGTCTCGTACGTCGAGCCGGACACCTCGTGGGACGAGCACGAGCGCCTGCTCGCGGTCGAGGAGTCGCTGGTGCAGGAGCTCGGCATCCCGTATCGCGTCGTCAACTCGGCTGTGGGCGATCTCTCGACCGCCGCCGCCAAGCGCTACGACATCGAGGCGTGGTTTCCGTCTCAGGAGCGGTACCGCGAGATCACGTCGTGCTCGAACACGACGGACTACCAGGCGCGGCGCTCGCAGATTCGCTACCGCCTTTCGGACAAGACGCTCGCGACGCCACACACGCTGAACGGCACCGCCGTCACGGACCGTTGGGCGCTCGCGATCCTCGAGAACTTCCAGGGCGAGATACCCGACGCGCTGCAACAGTTCGGCGCGCCCGAACGGATTCGCGGAGAGACGTCGCGCGTCTGATGCGGCCGTTCGCCGTCGCGATACTCGCGCTCGTCGTCGTCCCCGCTGCTTCCGCGCGGGACCCGGGCGCGTTCAGCTCGACGCGCTACGCGTACTCGCTGCTACTTCCGCTCGGGTGGAACGCCCAGCCCGCGGGTGGAAACTGGGCAGGAGCGCTCACGCCCGGCAGCGCCGGCGTCGACAGCTTCAAGGAGCTCGAGAGCGGCCGCGTCCTCACCGCGGCGGCGCTGCCCACCGCGCTGGGGCGCTTCGCCTGGCACGCCCGCGTGCTGCGAACGGCGAAAGTCAACTGCGGCGGCCCGAAGGTCGCCGGCACGTCGCTGCTTCGCTTCGGCGGCGCGAACGCGACGCTCACCGCCTTTCGCTGCGTGGACGGCGCCTACTTCACCATCGTGACCGTCGTGCACACGCGGCGCGGCTACGCCTTTGGGTGGCTCTCGCACGGACCGCGCGCCGTCTCGGATTGGGTCGAGCTGGAAGGGATCCTCGACTCGGTCGAGTTCGCCTAGGGCGCGGGGCTACCCTGTCGCCCGGCGGGATGCCGGAGCGGCCGAACGGGTCGGTCTTGAAAACCGATGACGGCGCAAGCCGTCCGTGGGTTCGAATCCCACTCCCGCCGTGTCGCGCGCCGCTTCGCGCACGAGGCCCACAGAGCAAGCAGGGCGCTTTCGCGCCCGCTCATCGGCTGGTCAGGCCTCCGCGCCACTAGGCTCTCGACGACGTGATGAGCCTTGGGGTCGTGGATCCGTCCGGCAAGCCCGATGCCGCCTTGGGTGCGGAGTCGCTGTGAGCGAGGCGGTCAGTCAGGCGCCGACGGCAGCGGGTCCACGGGCGTCCGCCCGGAGATTGATTGCGCCGCTCGCGCTCGCGCAGTTCATCTGCAGCTTCGCCGGCTCGAACATGAACGTGATGATCTCCGACATCACGAACGACCTGGACACGACGGTCAAGGGCGTGCAGACGACGATCACGCTCTTCCTCGTGATCATGGCCGTCCTCATGATCCCCTGCAGCAAGCTGACCGACCGGTGGGGCCGGAAACGGTGCTTCATGCTCGGTCTCACGCTGTACGGGATCGGGGCCCTGCTCAGCGCGGTCTCTCCCGGCCTCGGCGTTCTCATCCTCGGCAACTCGGTCTTCGAGGGCGTCGGGACGGCCCTGCTCATCCCGCCGGTCTACATCCTCGCGACCCTCTGGTTCGAGGACATGACCTCCCGCGCGTGGGCCTTCGGCGTGATCAGCGGCCTGGGTGGGATCGGCGCCGCTGCAGGCCCGCTCATCGGCGGCGTGATCACCTCCGCGATCAGCTGGCGCGCCGCATTCGTCTTCCAGGCGCTCATCGTCGCGACCATCGTCCTCTTGAGCCGCCGCCTCGTCGACCCACTCCCGGCCGACCCGGAACGGCCGTTCGACGCGGTCGGCGCCGTTCTCTCGGCGGTGGGGCTGTTCTTCATCGTCTTCGGGATCCTGCAGGCCGGCACCAACAACCTGCTGTTCGCGGCCCTGCTCACGGTCGGCGTCGTCTTCCTGGCCGCGTTCTTCCTCTACATCCGACGACGCGAGCGTGCGGGGAAGGAGCCGCTGCTCTCCACGCGCCTGTTCCGCAACCGCACGTGCAACCTCGCGCTGGTCACGCAGAACGTCCAGTGGCTGCTGTTGCTGGGGTCCTCGTTCGTGATCTCCGTCTACCTGCAGGAAGTTCGCGGCTACAGCGCGGTCAAGACCGGCGTCATCTTCACCGCGGCAACCGCGGGGATCCTCGTCTCGTCCCTCGCCGCCGAGCGCCTCGCGAAGCGCTACGCACAACGGACGCTGATCATCACCGGCTTCGTGGTGACTTTGGCGGGAATCCTGGTGCTGATCTTCCTCGTCGGGGCCTGGGACAGCCTCGCTGCGTTCGTCCCCGGGCTCCTCCTGATCGGCCTCGGCCTCGGTGGAATGCTCACGCCCTCGGTCAACGTCGTCCAATCGAGCTTCCCCGAGCAGCTGCAGGGCGAGATCTCCGGTCTTTCGCGAAGCGTGTCCAACCTAGGCTCGTCGCTCGGCACTGCGATTGCCGGCACGATCCTCGTGTCGGACCTCGCGAGCGGACGCCACGCCTACGCGATCGCGATGGGCACGCTCGCGGCGATCGGCCTTGCCGGTCTCGTGGCCGCACTGCGTCTTCCCCGCACGATCGCACGCGCCTGACTACCTGCCGCGCAGGTACGCGAGCACCGCCAGCACCCGGCGGTGGTACTCGCCCGTCTCGCCGATTCCGAGCTTGAGCAGGATGTGGCGCACGTGCGTCTCGACCGTCTTCGGGCTGAGGACGAGCTTCCTGCAGATGCCGTCGTTCGAATGTCCCTCGGCCATCAAGCCGAGGACCTCGAGCTCCCTGTCGGTGAGCTCGTCGAGCGGGCCGTGATCGCGGGGCTTGCGCACCAGCCTCGACACGATCGTCGGGTCGACGACGCACTCGCCCTCGTCGATGCGTTGCAGCGCATCGAGCAGGACGGCAACGTCGGAGACCCGTTCCTTGAGGAGGTACCCCGACCGCTCGTCGTTCTCCTCGAGAAGGCGCATCGCGTAGCGCGACTCGACGTAGTGGGAGAGGATCAGAACGCCGACGCTCGGATGCGAGCGGCGGATCTCCTGCGCGGCGACGAGCCCTTCGTCCGTGTGCGTCGGCGGCATCCTGATGTCCACGATCGCCAGATCGGGACGGGTCAGCGCGACGCGGCGGAGCAGTTCTTCTGCCGTCCCCGCCGTTCCGACGACGTCGACGCCGGCGTCCGCGAGCAGGCGCGCGAGCCCCTCTCGGAGGAGCGTCTCGTCGTCGGCGATGACTACGCGCACGGCAACTCTGCGCGGATCGTGGTCTCGTCGCCGACGTCGCGAGAAACGAGGAGACGGCCGTCGAGCGCGCCGACTCGGTCTTCCAACGCGACCACGTCGAGGCCGTCGGGTGAACGCGTTCGAACATTCACGACGAGCTTGCCGTTGATCTGCTCAGCGCGAACCTCGACGACCGAAGTCGCGCTGCGTGCGACTTCGGCTGCGACCGCGTACGCCGCGCTCTCGACACCCGGCGCGTAGCGATCTTCAGGAACGTCCACGAGCCGAACTGCGACTCGCGCGTCCTCGGCGAGAGCTTCGAGCGCAGCGGCCAGCCCTTCGTCGGCCAACGCGACGGGGAAGATCCCGTGCGCCAGCTCCCGGAGGTCGGCGATCGCCCCGCGCAGCTCGGCGTCCGCCTCGTCCAACGCGTCGGGTGATCCGAGACGTGTACGCGCAAGACGGAGCGAGAGCGAGAGGCCGACGAGACGCTGCTGCGCGCCGTCGTGGAGATCGCGCTCGAGACGCTTGCGCTCGGCATCGCCCGCTTCGACGATGCGCGAACGCGACGCGCGTAGCTCGTCGAGCCGCGAACGCACTTCGGCCTGCAGTCGCTCGTTCTCGATTGCGAGCTGTGCCGCAGCGGACACCTCTTGGAGGAGCTGCTCGTCGGCGAGCGCACCGCGCGCGTGCTCGAGCACCGCGACCGGCCGGCCGTTCTGAACGAGGGTCGTCCGCGTCACTCCCGGCGTCGGATCGACATTCCGCCCTTCCGCGTCCACGAGGCGAGCGGAATCTGCCAGCGGATACGCGATCGTCAGCCGGGGGTCGCCTGCAATGCCCGCCAGCACGTCCCGCAGACCGCCCGGTGGCGGTGACTCGGCGAGCTCGACGACCAGACGTGCAACGGTCGAGCGGGCGCGCCGCGCCCGAAGCCAGCTCCAGGCCACCGACGACGCGACAGCTACGAGCAGCACAGCCTCGGCCCACCACAGTCGCCGCTCGAGGGTTCCGTTCCACAAGAAGCCGCGGTCGAAGGACGCCGCGAACATCGCCGCGACGACAGCCGTGTATCCGCTGCCGGCGAGCAGGACAGTCCGCGCGGCGCGCGCCCGTCCCACCCGGGCGAGCATGAGCAGCGCAAGCGCCGCAGACCACGCGAAGCCGAAGTAGACACCCACGCGCGTGACGTCGTCTGCCAAACGCCCGCGATCGGCAAGCGCCACGAGGTTCTGCGGACAGTCGTTGCAGCCGGCGGCGGACGGATCGACGAGCAGGGCCGGCAGAACGCCGACCATCAGCACGCCGCCCGCGTAGGCGGCTGCGAGCGTCGCCCGTTCGGCCCAGCCGGAGACCGTGCCGGCCGGAAACGCAAGCACGGCGTGACCGGCGAGCGGTGGGCATGCGGACGACAGGCAAAGGCCGATCGTGAAGACGACCGCCGAGCCGCTTCCGGGGTTCCCCCACTCCGAGACGAACCAGGCGCCGCCGGACGCGGCGAGCAGCGGTCCGAATCTGCTCGCGGGCCTGACGAGTGTGAAGCCGACGCCGCAGGCGATGAGCGCCCAACCGGCGACGAGGAACGCGAGCCCGGCGGCAGCCGACGTGCCGGCGAACGAGTACGACGGATCGCTGCGGGCGACTTGCAGCGAGAACAGCCCCAATGCGATGCCGCAAGCCGAGATCACGGCCAGCGTCCCTTTCCGCGCCATGCGGCAATCGTGACACCGACGACGTCGTCAGCCAATCAGGGCGCGCCCTGACCCGCGATTGCGCAAGTGCAGGCGTCGCCCTGATGCCGTGCGCACGACCGCCGCCTAGCTTCGACGAGGTGATAACGAAAGGGGGATTTGCGATGAAACGCCTTGTTCTCGCCGCAGTCGTGCTCCTCGCGGCGTTTGTCAGCAGTGCCGCGCCGGCCGCCGCGAGCCCTCGGTACTACCTGTCCGTCGGCGACTCGCTGGCGCAGGGGTACCAGCCGATCGGCGGCTCATGGACGCCGCTCGGGTTCCCTGGCTACAACCAGGGGTACGCCGACCAGTTGCTGAAGCTGGTCCGGCAGCCGAGCGAGCAGCTTCGCTTGGTCAAGCTCGGGTGCGGCGGCGAGACGACGACCACGATGATCGTGGGCTCGCCGTGGTGCGGTGCCTTCTTCCCGGCGGGCTCGCAGCTCGCCGAGGCGACCGCGTTCCTGCGCGCGCACCGCGGAGACGTCGCGTTCGTCACGCTCGACATCGGCGGCAACGACGTGCTGGCGCCCGAAAACGGCGGCGTCGCAGCGATCGCCTCGAACCTGCCGTTGATCCTCGCCCAGCTTCGGGAGGCGGCAGGCGCCGGCGTCCCGATCCTCGGAATGAGCTACTACAACCCGTTCCTCGTCGACTGGTTCGCCAACCCGGCGAGTCTCCAGGGTCACATCGACGACGTCGTCGCGATCAACGACCTCCTCGAGGCGATCTATGCGGCGGCCGGCGACCCGGTTGCGGACGTCGAAGGCGCCTTCGAGAGCACCGACATCGCGCTCGTCGACGGCGTTCCGCGTGCCGTCGCGCGCCTCTGCGCACTGACGTGGAACTGCGCCGCACCGCCGCACGGGCCGGACATCCACCCCAACAACGCCGGCTACGCCGCGATCGCAGAGGCGTTCGCGAAGTCGCTGCCGTGAAGCGAAAGGACCTGATCACATGAAGACGATTCACCTGTTGGCGGCGACCCTGGCAGTCGCAGCCAGCGTGGCCGGCGCCGCGACGGCGGCGTCACCGGCGAAGGACACGTTCTTCGACAGCTTCACCTTCGAGGACACGTCGACGTGTCCCGGAATCACGATCACTCAGCACAACGAGGAACGCGACACGGTCGTGGAGTTCTCCGCGACGCGGCTCGCGATCCAGCGGCACGGCGTCGCGACGCTCTCGGCAAACGGCAAGACGCTGACGAGCAACTTCAGCGCGAAGATCTTCTTCGACGTCCCGAACTCCGTGAAGGTCGTCGGGACCGTCTACAACATCCAGGTTCCCAGCGCCGGGAACGTGCTCCTGGACGCCGGGAACATCGCCTTCGACTTCGAGACCGGCGACCTGCTGTACGTCCACGGCCCGCACCAGCAGTTTTCCGGCGACGTGGGAGCGCTGTGCGGCTACCTGGCCGATCCGTAGTCGACGGCGGCATCGACGCGGCGAAGGGGCGGCCACGAGCCGCCCCTTCCGCATGACGGGCGATTCGAGTTGCACCGCAGTCCGTCAGGGCGCACCCTGAATCGAGACAGTTCGAAGTCCAGGCTCGTCCCCGATGTCGTGGACGGGCCGCCCTCCTACAGTCGGCCGCAGAACATAAGGAGGGAGCATGGGAACCAGGATGGTTACGAAGCGCGCGGCCGCCGGATTGCTGGCGGCCGCTGCAGTCGTCGCGGTCGCTGCCGCCGGAAGTCCGGCGAGCTCGGCGCCCGGCGCGAAGATCGCGTTCTCGAGCAACCGCGACGGCGACACGGACATCTACGTCATGAACCCCGACGGCAGTGGCGTACGCCGCCTGACCCAGGCATTGAAGTACGACGGCTTTCCCGCGTGGTCGCCGAATCGCCGGAGGATTGCGTTCTACAGCCAGCGGTCGTCCGGGGGCGACTGCTGGGTGATGAACGCCGACGGCTCGAACCAGCGCAACCTGACGCGCAACCCCGCCCATGACGGCTGTGGTTCGTGGTCACCGAACGGGACACAGCTCGTGTTCGACAGCAACCGCGATGGCGCGGGAGACATCTACGTCATGAACGCCGACGGCAGCCACGTGAAGCGGCTCACAGAGACGACGGCAAGCGAAGGAAGCGCGGCCTGGTCACCGGACGGCAGGTCGATCGCTTTCGTGAGCGATCGCGACGGTCGTCCGCAGATCTACGTGATGAATTCCGACGGGAGCGATCAGCGGCGACTGACCGAGGCCTCGGCCGACGACAGTGAGCCGAAGTGGTCGCCGAACGGACGCGCGATCCTCTTCATGCGCGACGCGAAGGGCACCCGGGACATCTACGTCATGAACGCCGACGGAAGCGGCGTTCGGAACCTGACGCCGGATCGAGCATGGGAGGCGGATCCTGCGTGGTCGCCCGACGGCCGCAAGATCGCCTTCACGGGCGGCCGCGATCAGAAAGCGGGCGAGATCTACGTGATGAACGTTGACGGAAGGGGCGTGCGCAGGCTGACGCGGAACAAGGCTGGAGACAGCGGGCCCGGCTGGGCGTCGTGAGGCTGAGGCGATCGCTTTCGCTTGCGACCGCCTCGGCGGCCTTGCTCGTCCCCGCGACAGCGTGCTCCGGCTCGGGCGTCGACAAGGCGGGCGGGTCACGGAGCACCGAGGCCAAGGCCAAGCCGCTCACCCTCACGCTCTTCAGCGGCGACAAGACGTTCGCTCCCGAATACGCCGCGGCGGTCGCACGTCTGTCCGGCGGGGCGATGCGGATCCGCATCACGGTTGCCGGCAGCGAACCGGATTACGAGCGAAGCACGGTTCGCTACGTCCGCTCGGGGAGAGCGCAGCTGGGAAGCGTCGGAGCACGCGTGTGGGACACGATGGGCGTGTCGAGCTTCCGCGCACTCGTCGCCCCGTTCCTCATCGACAGCCTCGAGCTCGAACAGCAGGTGCTCGAGAGCCCGAGCGTCGCGCGGATGCTGCAGGGCGTCGGCCGGGCTGGGGTAGTCGGGCTCGCAGTTCTCCCGGGGCCGTTGCGCAGACCGCTCGGCCTGTCGCGTCCAATGCTCGGACCGGGCGACTACCGCGGTGCGAGGATCGCCATCAGGTACGGAAACGTCGCACGGACGACGTTTGCCGCCCTCGGTGCGACGACCGCCGGCTACCACGTCGGCACCCTGCCGGCGCGGGCCGACGGGGCCGAGCTCGATCTCAACACGATTGCAGAGAACGGCTTCGATGTGCATGCGACGTCGCTTGCGACCAATGTCGTGCTCTGGCCGCGGCCGCAGACCATCTTCGCGAACGCGGCGACGTTCGCACGGCTCACGCCGACGCAGCGGCAGATCCTTCGCCGGGCCGGCCGGGCCGCTCTCGCCCCCGAGATCGCACGCGTCGTGAAGGACGATGGCGCGGGGCTCACCGCAATCTGTGGCCGAGGCGCGGTCACGCTCGACAACGCGTCACCGGCGGAGGTTGCTTCGCTGCGGCGAGCGGTGCAGCCCGTCTACACCGAGCTGAGCAAAGACCCGTTGACGAAGTCGCTGCTCGCCGAGATCGCCGGGCTCCGCGACAACCGTCCCGCGGATACCGTGCGGTGCGCGTCCACCACGTCGCACGCCACGGCCTCGTCGCAGCTCGAAGGACGATGGCGCGTCGCGACGACTCGCAAGGAGCTCGTCGCGGCGGGCGCGCCTGCCGCCGAGGCCCAGCGGCAGAACGGTGGCGCCACGCTCGAGCTGCGTAACGACCGATGGGTCGCGAGAGAGAGCCATAGCGGATTCATCTGGCGGGGCGACTATGCGGTTCAGGGGAACGTGCTGCGTCTGACGGTTGCGAGTTGCGAAGGACCGCCGGATGTGTGCTTCCACGGGGCAACTGCCGAGTACCGATGGAGCGTCTACCGCGACCGGCTGTCGCTCCGACGAGTGTCGGGAGTCGCGAACTACTACGGCGTAATCGCGAAGCCGCTCACGCGCTCGCGCTGAGCGGCAGCGACGCGACGACTCGCGTTCCGCCGCCCGGCGGACTGTCGATGAGCAGCGTCCCGCCGAGTGCTTCGACCCGGTCGACGAGGCCGGCGAGGCCCGAACCGCGACGCACGACTGCGCCGCCCACGCCGTCGTCCGCGATCGCGACGACGACGCGACGATCGCCGGCATCCACCTCGATTGTGACTCGCGACGCGTCGGAGTGCTTCGCGGCGTTCGTCAGCGCCTCCGAGCAGACGAAGAACAGCGCCGCCTCGATCGCTGCAGGCAGCCGTTCGACCGTACCGTTCGTTTCCACGGGGATCGGGGAGAGCGCGGCGAGCTGCACGAAGGCGACGGTGATGCCGCCGGAGGTGAGCGCCGCCGGATGGATGCCGCGCGCGAACTCCTCGAGCTCACGCCGGGTGCGCGCGAGCTCGACCTCGAGCTCGGTCACTGTCTCGGTTTCCTCCGGCGGTACGGCCGTGCGCACTGATGCGAGGACCGATGCGACGCGCGCCAGCCGTCGTTCTGCGCCGAGACGCAGCTCGCGCTCGAGCCTGCGCCGCTGCGCGTCGCCGGCCTCGACGATCCGGCGGCGCGATGTCTCGAGCTCGGCTGCTCTGGCATGCGCATCTGCGCGCAGCCGCACGTTCGCGACGGCGATCCGCGCAGCCGCCGCGACCGACTCGATGAGTCGCGGGTCGGTCAACAGCGCGTCGTCGTGGACGAGCACCGCGATCTCGTCGCCGCGGTCGACGAGCGGCGTGACGCTCTTCCCGGACCCGAGGAGCGGCAGCTCGATGGGCAAGCCGGCCTCGTCGACGAAACCCGCCGTGTCCGTCAATCGATACCCGATGACGAGCGCCGGATCGCCCAGCGCGTGGGCGAGCTTTGCGCGCAGCGTGCCTCCCTCCGCACCAAGGTCGACGACGAGTCCCGTCACGACCGCGTCCGCCCAGCGCCGCCTGAGGAGGTCGGAGACGAGGACGATCGCGACCGCCGCGACCACGGCGTCGTACGCAAGAAGGACGGCGTCAGCGTTCCAGTCGGCGCTCCGGCCGACCGCGCCGAGCGAGAGTGCAGCGCAGATCGCCAACGCGGCGCCGAGTGCGGGCTCGGCCGCCTTGCGTGCCGGGCCTGACGTCGCGAGGAACGAGCGAATCGCCGCGACCGCGACCGCACCGATGAGAACGAAGGTGAGCGCTGCGTTTCGCGCGAGCGGCTCGAAGGCGCCGTCCACGTACGCAAACGCCACCACGGCGCGGGTCACGCGTGAACGAAGCCGGCCCGTCGGATACGACAAGCAGAGGTGGACGAGCGGTCCGCGGTGGAGGTACAGGAGCGGCGAGCCGACGTTGCCGGCGAACCACGTTCCGCACGAGAGGAGCGCGAGCTCGCCGACACGGCTCTCGGGGCGCCGATCACGCGCGACGGTGCCTGCGGCGAGGAGGACGAAGCCGACGAGAAAGTCCGCGACGGTGAGCCCCGGCCCGAGTCGCGCGTCGTAGTACGCCAGCTCGACCGCGAGGCCGATCGCGGTGCCGGCGAGGAGAAGCGCGACGCTCGATCGGCGCATGGCTCAGCCGGTCACGACCGCCGCGGCCAACGTCTCCCCCGACAGGTCGCTCTTCGGAATGAAGCTCCACCCGGGGTTGGCCGCGAGGCGGCGGCGAAACGACGACGCGCTGCGGCTCGACGTGAGCACCACGACCTGGCCGTGGGGCAGCTGCCGCGCAACCTCGAACCCGTCAACGTCGGGCAACTGGATGTCGAGGAGCACGACATCGGGGCGCAGCTCGGCCACCGCCGAGATCGCAGAGGCGCCGTCGGCCGCCTCGCCGATCACGTCGAACCCGGCCGCCTGGAGAATCGCCCGCGCGGCCGAGCGGAAGGCAGCGTGGTCGTCGACGATGACCACCGTGCGGCCCATCTCGACCAACTGTCGCAGACGACGCCGCCCACGGCATCGGGGCGGCCCCTGAGGCCGAGATTACCGCCGCGTTAGCGGCCGGTCCTACCGTCTTCCTCAGCTCACCTAGGAGGAACACGATGAGGGCCATCACACGCAAGGCGACGTTCGCTTCGATGGGCCTGGTGCTGGCAGCGCTGCTCGCGACCGGGCTCGGGGCATCCCACGCGACCGCTGCTGGTTCGCCGTACTCGATCTCGGCCCGCGCCCTGCTCGGGCCTGACGGCACCGACGTCTACATCCAGGTGACGCCCGCAGTCGAGAGACTCGACAAGGTGCAGCTCAAGGCTTGGCCGCTCGCGAC
>Ga0114129_10007908_pt1 | contig 15136 bp, 12 predicted proteins | sample RhiMetdeltSRZDD1_FD_80071 | JGI IMG/M metagenome (GOLD analysis project Ga0114129, IMG submission 80071) | Populus rhizosphere microbial communities from Tennessee, USA - Rhizosphere MetaG P. deltoides SRZDD1 (version 2) (version 2) | ecosystem: Host-associated > Plants > Roots > Rhizosphere >...
AGATCGGTGCGCCGGCGCAGGCGATAGAGCCCCGCGACCGCGAGGCCGTAGAACGGCCAGATCGCCAGCACGAACGTATCCGCGATTTGCTCGAAGGTCCCCGTCAGCACGAACACGATGCCGAGGAGCGCGCTGAAGAGGATCGAGATATACGGCGTCCGGTACGTGGGATGGACGCGCCCCAGCGTCCTGAAGAACAGGCCATCTTCGGCCGCCGCATAAAAGATGCGCGGCGCGCCGAGCAGGTCCGCGTTCACCGCGCCAAAGGTCGATATCGCGACCACGATGGAGACAAAGCTCGCACCCGTGCGCCCGATGAGCGCGGCCATCGTGTCTGCCGCGATGAGCGGCGACTTCGCCACCTGGTCGATCGGCAGCACGTACAGATACGCCGCGTTCGTCGTCAGATAGATCGCGACGATCGCCAGCGTGCCGCTGATGATGGCTCGCGGCAGCGTGCGCTCCGGGTCGCGCACTTCGCCCGCGAGAAACGAGAGGTCCCCGAAGCCGTCGTACGCCCACAGGACCGAGATGAACGCCAGCCCGAAGAGTCCCGGCTGCACCGGCGCCTGGCCGAAGGCGAGATGCGCGGCCGACGCTTCGGCGCGGCTCCCGAACAACAGCGCGGTCAACGCGATGGCGGCGAGCGCGGCGAACTTTGCCGTGCTCGTCAGGCCCGTCATCAGCGCGCCCGTCTGAACGCCGCGCACGTTGGCGATCGTCGCGACGACGATGCCGGCGACGGCGCAGTAATCGGCGGCCGCTGGATGCAGCACGGGGTCGTAGCCGAAGGACCGCAGGAAGTACTCGCCGAAGACCGTCGCGATTCCGCTCAGTCCCGCCGCGCGAATCAGCACGAGCTCCGACCACGTGAAGACAAACGCGGTGGGACGTCCCCATCCCTCGCGCAGGAAGACGTAGAAGCCGCCGGCCTGCGGCAGCGATGCCGCCAGTTCGGCAATCGACAGCGCGCCGCAGAGCGTGACCGCGCCGCCGAGCGCCCAGACGGCCAGCATCATCAGCGGGTCGGGGACGCGCGCGGCGATCTGCGCGGGCGTCCGGAAGATGCCCGAGCCGATCGTCATGCCGATGACGAAACCGATCGAGCTCCAGTAGCCGAGCCGGCGGCTCAGCTGCGGACGAGGAGGCGCGGAAGTGCCGACGGCCATCGACGGATAAGCCTATGCGAAGAGGGCACAAGTCATGCTCAATCCGCGTCAGGCCGACGTGAACGTCGGCCTCTACGACAAACGTTGAGCCGACGACGGACGTAGACGATGGACGTAGAGGCGGACCTTCAGGTCCGCCTGAGGGAGGAGAACGGTGGCTGTTGCAGCGACGAATTATCTGGGACGAGTGAACATCGGCCGGGTCGAGCGGTGGTTGTCGATGGCTGCCGGAGGCGCGCTCGCGGCCTATGCGCTCAAACGGCGGGAGCTTCCCGGTGGCGCAGCCGCGCTTGCGGGCGCTGCGCTCCTGTATCGCGGCGCGACAGGGCACTGCGACATTTATCACGCGCTCGGCATCAATCGATCGGACGCTCACATGAGCGGCGGTTACGGCACGGGGGTGATCGCGGATCGCGGGTCCGACACGCGCGCCCAGCTCGGCGGCAACCGCGGGATTCACGTGGAAGAGTCGGTGACCATCAGTCGTCCGATCGCCGAACTCTACCGGTTCTGGCGCAACTTCGAGAACCTGCCGACGTTCATGAACCATCTCGAGTCGGTCGCGATGCGCGACGAAGGGATCTCTCACTGGGTCGCGAAGGGACCGGCCGGTATGCGCGTCGAGTGGGACGCGCGCATCATCAACGAGGTCTCGAACAAGGTGATCGGCTGGCAGTCGCTCGAGGGCTCGACGATCTCCACCGCGGGGTCAGTGAACTTCGACGAAGACCCGCACGGCACGCGCGTCACCGTGCACCTGCAGTACCACCCGCCGGGCGGCAGGCTCGGTGCGGCTGTCGCGAAGCTGTTCGGCGAGGAGCCGAACCAGACCATTCGCGAAGACCTGCGCCGCTTCAAGCAGCTGATGGAAACGGGCGCGATTTCGCGCGTGTAGCGCGGGTCCTTCTGGACACGCCAGACTGATCGTAAAATCGTGCGCTACGTCTCGTAGGGGCCAAGTCTCGTAGGGGCCGACCTTCTGAGTCTCGTAGGGGCCGACCTTCAGGTCGGCCCACCTGATCGAGGAGAACCATGGCGCGCACGATTTCGGCGATTGCGCTGGCCGCGCTGACGGCCGCGATATCGCTTGCCACGCTCAACGCCCAGGGCGCCCTCGGCCCGCAGGGCGGCCCCACCAACAGGAACACCACGCCGCCGCCCGGCATCACGCCGCTGCCAGTCGATCTCTTCACGAGCAAGAATTTCTATCTCGACGAGAAGTCCTGGCTCGACAAACGATATGCACGGTGTAACACGCCGCGCGCGCTGACGGACATGGTGCGCGACCAGCGCTTCGGCGCCTGGGGCGACTGCAATCTCGATCGGCCGATCGACAAGATCATCAGCCCCTATCCCTACAAGACCGCCGAGGAGCACTACAACGCGCTGCTCGCGGACGCGAAGAAAGCGGGCGGCCCCACCAGGCACACGCGGGCCACGCTGCCGAACTGGGATGGCCACTATCGCCGCCTGCAGCCCGAAGAGCAGTGGATCTGGGGGCGCAACCTCCAGACGGCCACGATGCTGTCGCTGCTGACGCCGGAATATCGCAAGCGGATGGTGCAGCAGAACTATCACGAGGTCGTCAACAACGCGCCGCAGTGGATGGCGTCGTTCTGCTATCCCGAGGGCTTCATGCGGTGGTGGGCGGAGGCGTCGCTCGGCGGCGACATCGAGCTGACGATGACGCCCGACCAGGTGCAGTTCCTGAGCGGCATCGCCGACAACTTCTTGCGCCGCGTGCTGATAGGACGGACGCACGTGCTGAAGGTGCCGCAGTGGTACGGCGAGACGGTCGGCTTCTGGAACGGCAACACGCTCGTCGCGTGGACCGCGAACGTCCAGGGCTGGACGCTCTCGCACTCGATGTTCGAGTTCAGCAGCGACATGGAAACGATCGAGGTGTTCAGGCCGAGCGCCGACGGCAAGACGATCACCGTCGAGACGACGTTCTACGATCCGGAGGCGTTCACGCGTCCGCTGCACATGGTCACGCCGTGGCAGCTGCGCTCGCCGCTCAACGATCCCGAGTGGCGCTTCAACTTCGTCGAGTGCCGCGTGCAGAGCACGATCGTCAACGGTCCCGACGGCAAGCCGACCGAGCTGATTCCCGGCGAGCCGGGCTTCATCGATTATTTCGGGCGCCCGTGGGCGCAGAACTGGGAAGAACGCTTCGAACAGGGCTGGGTGAAACCGGAGGAGCACAAATAGTGAGGAACGTATTACTCGCAATCATCGCGTCGGTGGCCGTGGCGGCACCGGTTGCGGCGCATCATTCGTTCGCCATGTACGACCAGACCGTCACGAAAACGCTGTCCGGCAAGCTGACGCGCTTCGTGCCCGGCGCCAACCACGCGCAGCTGCTCTTCGTCGTGGTGGACAACGACGGCAACCCTGTGATGAAAAACGGCAAGCCGATGCAGTTCGGCGTCGAGACGGGCTCGGCCATCGCGATGGCGCGCAACAACGTCACCGTGAAGACGATGACCGAAGGCACCTTCATCACGGTGCGTTTCTATCCGCTGCGGGACGGGCGCGATTTCGGCGCGCTCGCGGGAATGCTCGTCACCTGTGGCAAGGCGATGCCGAAGGGCGGCTGCACGCAGGAGACCGGTCAGCGGCTCATCGGCGAAACGTTCAACGCGCAATAGGTAATTAATTGATGTAGGGGCGGGTCTTAAGACCCGCCCCTACACTTCACATCTCGTTGTTGTCTTCGGCGGCTCGATAGCTGGGGGCCGTCAGCCTTGATGACGGTCCCGCCAGATCCGATTCGCTCTCCCGCCCCTCCCTCGCCGCATCCCCGTTGCGCGCCGCAGGTCCGGGCAGCAGCTGGTTGATGAGCGCCATCGTCTGCGCAAACAGTTCCGGCGCGGCGGTGCGTGCCAGCACCGCGATCTTCGCCTGCATCGTGATGATCAGCTCGGCGTCGCCGTAGCGGCACGCGCGGATGATCTGCGTTGCCGCGCGCTCGGGCGAGATGCTCGCCAGCGGCAGCGAGTCCGAGATGGCGAACCAGGCGTACTCCTGCGGACGCTGCCCCTTGAACATCGCGTTGACCGGCGAGCCGGTGCGCATCAGGCCGGGGAACACCGTCGTGACGACGATGTCGTGGCGCGCGAGCTCGACGCGCAGCCCCTCCGAGAGTCCCGCGAGGGCGAACTTGCTGGCGGAGTAGGGCACGAGGTGCGGCACGCTGACCTTGCCGCCGATCGACGAGATGTTCACGATGCGGCCGCCGCCGGCGCGGCGCATGTGCGGCAGCGCGGCGAGGATCGTGTAGAGCGGCCCCCAGAAGTGCGTGAGCATCGCATCTTCGTAGTCGGCGATCGTCATGTGGTCGATCGGGCCGACCTGGATGATGCCGGCGTTGTTGATGAGGACGTCGACGTTCCCGAAGCGTTCGACGGCCATCGCGATGGCGCGCTCGGCCTGATAGCGCGCGCGGATGTCGGCGGGTGCGGGCAGGACTTGCGCGAACGGCTGCCGGGTCTCGATGTCTTCGACCGCGCGGCGCAGTTCCGCCTCGTCGCGGGCGACGAGGGTCAGTCTCGCTCCCTGCTCGGCGAGCTGGCGCGCGAGGACGAGCCCGAGGCCGCGTGAGCCGCCGGTGATGAGGACCGACTTGCCGGCAAAGTCGTAGGGGTCGCGGCGCCGCCACATCTGCGCGGCGAGGACGACGCCGGCGCCGATGGCGGTGGCCGCAAGCATCCGTTTCTGTTGTTCGGTGATGGCCATGCGGGCCCCGCTCGCAATGCCGGTGCCCGCCCACTGTCCGTGCACTTTCGCCGTTTGTTTGTTACCATCTCCTCCCGTCATGCTGCCGGCCAGACGAACGGATGCTGCGCACGATCAGACGCTGCAGGCCGCCGTCGATCGCCTCACCGGCGGCCTTTCCGACCGTCCTGACCGCCCTGAGGCGTGGGTCACGGCCGTCCGCCGGCTGCCAGCGTGCGCCGCCCAATTCGCGCCTTTCCCCGGGGACGTCGACCACCGGCTGCGTCAGGTGCTCGCAAGCCGTGGCATCGAGCAGCTGTATACGCATCAGGCGGTGGCGGTCGAACAGGCACTCGCCGGACGGAACGTCGTGATTACGACGCCGACGGCATCGGGCAAGACACTGTGCTACAACGCGCCGGTCCTCGACGCGATCCTGAAAGACCCCTCTGCGCGCGCGCTGTACCTCTTTCCGACGAAGGCGCTGGCGCAGGACCAGCTGGCCGAGCTGCATGAGCTGGCCGATCGACTCTCACATCTGTCAGCGCTCGAGATCGGCGTCTTCACGTACGACGGCGATACGCCGCAGGATGCGCGGCGCGCGGTCCGCGGACGCGCGCACGTGGTGCTGAGCAATCCGGACATGATCCACTCCGGCATCCTGCCGCATCACCCGCGCTGGGCGAAGCTGTTCGAGAACCTCCGGTACGTGGTGATCGACGAGCTGCACGCCTACCGCGGCGTCTTCGGCAGCCACCTGACGAACGTGCTCCGCCGGATGCGCCGCATCTGCCGGCACTACGGATCGAATCCGACGTTCATCTGCTCGTCGGCGACCATCGCGAACCCGAAGGAGCTCGCCGAAGCGCTCGTGGAGCAGCCCTTCGAGCTCGTCTCCGAGAGCGGCGCGCCGCGCGGCGAGAAGTTCTTCCTGTTCGTCAATCCGCCCGTCGTCAACCAGCAGCTCGGGATTCGCCGGTCGTACCTGGCGGAAACCAGGCGCATCGCCGCCGAGTTCCTCAAGCGGCACCTGCAGCTGATCGTGTTCGCGCAGAGCCGCCTCACGACCGAAATCCTGACCACGTATCTCAAGGACGATTTCGGCGGGCAGCCGGGCACGCCGGATCAGATTCGCGGGTATCGCGGCGGGTATCTGCCGCAGCGGCGCCGCGAGATCGAGAAGGGGTTGCGTGAGGGAAGCGTGCGCGCGGTCGTGTCGACCAACGCGCTCGAGCTCGGCATCGATATCGGCGCGCTCGACGTCTGCGTGATGGCCGGCTATCCCGGCACCATCGCGGCGACGTGGCAGCGCGCGGGACGCGCCGGGCGGCGAAGCAGTCGATCGGCTGCCGTGCTCGTGGCGAGCAGCGCGCCGCTCGATCAGTTCGTGGTCCGCAACCCGTCGTACTTCTTCGATGCACCACCCGAACATGCGCTGATCAATCCGGACAACCTGCACATCCTCGTCGATCACGTGAAGTGCGCGGCGTTCGAGCTGCCGTTCACGACATCCGAGGAGTACGGCAGGCACAACGTGCAGGAGGTGCTGGGCATCCTGGAGGAGAGCGGGCTCGTCCATCGGTCCGGTCCGGCCCCCGACTTCGCCAAGGCTACGTCGGGCGAGGACGCCGGACCCCACGAACCCGGGACGTGGCAGTGGACCAACGAGTCGTATCCCGCGGATGCGGTGAGCCTCCGATCGGTCTCGTCGGATAACTTCGTCGTCATCGACACGACCAGCGGCGCCGACGTGATCGGCGAGACCAGCTTCACGAGCGGGCCGCCGACGCTGCACGAGAAGGCGATCTACATCATCGAGGGCACGCTGTACCAGGTGGAGAAGCTCGACTTCGAAGGTCGCAAGGCCTACGTCCGCCAGATCGAGTGCGACTACTACACGGACGCGATTACCTATACGAAGGTCACGGTGCTGGAGACGTTCGAAGGCGGGTCCGCCTCGCAGGGCACTGGCGCTCGGCGGGACCCGCCCCACGTACGAAGGCCGGGTCCCGCGGATGCGGACGAGATCCAGGCATCCGCGGACCCGGCGGATCCCGGCCGCAGCCACGGCGAGGTTCACGTCTCCTGGCGCGTCGTCGGCTTCAAGAAGATCAAGTTCTACACGAACGAGAACGTGGGCTCGGGCGAGCTCGATCTGCCCGAGCAGCAGATGCACACGACTGCGTACTGGCTGACCGTGCCGAACGCCGTGATGAGCGCGCTGCCGTACGCGCCCGACGATCGGCGCGACGGCGTCGTCGGCCTCTCGTTCGCGATGCGGCAGGTTGCCCAGCTCCTGCTGATGTGCGATCGGCAGGACATCGGCATCTCGATTGGCAGCGGCGATCAGGGCGACGAGACGGATCTCACCAGAACGGGTCAGCCCTTCGACGTCGCTCAGGGCAACTCCGCCACGCTGTCGGACGAGCCGCGCATCTTCATCTACGACAACTATCCGGGCGGCATCGGCTTCAGCGAGCCGCTGTTCGGCATGCACGACAACCTGCTGGCGCGGACGCGCGAGCTGATCGCGGGCTGCGAGTGTCAGCATGGATGCCCGACGTGCGTTGGTCCGGTCGGCAACACCGGCCCGCTGGCGAAGATGGTCGCGCTGCGCATCCTCGATTTGATCGCCGCCGGGACGCCGGCGCTTCCGGTGTCGGCGTGAACTCGCTCGCGGATCGCCTGCGCGGGATGTTGGCGCCGCAAGGCGGACCTAAAGGTCCGCCTCTACGTCAGGATCCGCAATGCGAGATCGAACGTAGCGGCGGACCTTCAGGTCCGCCGGATGCCGCCGACATTCTCGGCGGTGAATGGCGCGAATCGCGCGGCCGGAGATTCCTCGTCGTCGATCGCAAGTTCGCCCCGGGATACCGTCACGGGCGCATGTGCGTGGCCGATTGCCTTCCCCCCTGGCCGCGGTTCGAGTTGCTCGGATCTGCCGGGTCCGACCGCCTCCGCGCTTCGCGCTTCGGCGAGTCCGCCGGAGCAGACCGCGAAGCGGTCTGCTCAAACAGCACTGGCTGTCGGGCCGCTGCGCGACCCGACTTGGCGAAGGCGGAAAGGACCCGGCCTCCACTGACAAGGACCCGCCCTCCACTGACGATTGACCGGATCCTCTTCCTCGATCTGGAGACGACTGGACTCGCCGGCGGCGCGGGGACCTACGCCTTCCTGGTCGGCTGCGGATGGTTCGATGGCGGCACATTCCGGCTGCGGCAATTCTTCCTGGCCGACTTCGCCGCCGAGCGCGCGCTCCTCGAATCGGTGACGCAACTGGCCGATGACGTCTCGTGCATCGTCACCTACAACGGCAAGACGTTCGACCTTCCGTTGATGGAGACGCGATTCGCGCTGCAGCGGATGGAGACGCCGTTTGCGGAGGTCGCCCACGTGGACCTGCTGCACCCGGCGCGCCGGATGTGGCGCGAGGACGACGTGGAGTGCCGGCTCACGTACCTGGAGCAGGCATTGTGCGGGCACGAGCGGGAAGGCGACGTGCCGGGCTTCGAGATTCCGTCGCGCTATTTCCACTACGTGCGCAGCGGCGACGCGCGTCCGCTGCAGGCCGTGCTCGAGCACAACCGTCTCGACATCGTCTCGCTCGCGATGCTCACGGCCCGCGCCTCGCAGCTGCTGGATGAAGGGCCGTCAGCCGCGACGACGCCACGCGAGGCGTTTGGCATGGGATGCCTGTACGAGCGCGCCGGGCTGCTCGAGGAGGCGCTGGCGTCGTTCCGGCGCGCGCGGACCGTCGAAGGCGTGCGTGCATCTGCCGTCCTGCTGCGGCGCCTCCGGCGATACGAGGAGGCGGCAGCCGCCTGGCGCGAGCTGCTCGCCACCAGGAACTGCCCGCCCGGCTGCGTGCGCGAGGCGACGGAAGCGCTGGCCGTCCATCACGAGCATCGCGTTCGCGACCTGGACGCGGCGCGGACGTTCGCGCTGGAAGCGCTGCGGATGCAGGCGACACCCGCGCGCCAGCAGGCGGTGCAGTACCGGCTCGCGCGGCTCGATCGGAAGCTCGCCTCGCACGCCTTGCCGTGCCTGCCCCTCGCCTGATCGTCTACGCGTGCGCGGCGCTGCTGGCCGCGTCCATCTCGTACGGCCTGCTGCGCATGCCGCTGCAGGTTCACGACGCCCTCGACGAGATCGTGGCAGCGGAGCGGTCGCCCGGCGTCTGGGCGTCGTTCACGTCCACGATCGGCGAGACGACGTATTTCCGGCCGCTGCGGATCGCGGAGACCAAGCTGCTGTTCGACGTATCCGGGGGCCACTACTTCGCGGCCTACAAGCTGTTTCACATCGCGCTGCTGGCCGCGGTCTTCGCGCTGTTTCTCGGCGAGCTGCGCATCGAGACCTGGACGGATGCAGCCGCCGCGCTCTTTGCCCTCACGGTCTTCATCGGTCTCCACACGTTTCTCGGCTTCGTCAGGGAGGCATTTCCGATCAATCACTTCCTGCAGGTGGCGGTGCTCGTTCTGGCCACTGTGCGACTGGCGCGTGCCCGCCCCGGGCTGCTCGTCGATGTCGCCGCGAATGCGGCGTTGGTGGCGGCATGCCTGACGCTCGAGTCGGGCGTCCTCGTGTGGGTGGCGGCCGCCGCATCGCGCCTCGCGGGCCGGCGCGGCATCTCGGATCGCGCCCTGGTGGTGATGACCGTGTTGCTGGCGGTGTATGGCGCCGTGCGGTTCGTCTGGCTCGCGCCCAACGTGCAGGCGATGACCAACGCGTCCGGCTACTTCTTCGAACGGCTCGAAGGCCCGCAGATTCGCGAGCGGTTCGGCGCCGGCCTCTCGCGATTCACCGTCTACAACGTGCTCGCCTCCATCGCGTCGGTGCTGTTTTCAGAGCCGCGCGGCGGCGTGTTCGTCTTCTTCCGCGCGTGGTCGATGGACGACATCCCGCCGCGCATGTGGATCAACGTGGTCACCTCGACGCTCACGACGTCGTTCATCCTCGTCGCACTCATCAGGACCAGGAATCGGGAACTGCTCGTCTTCCTGGCCGTGCTGCTGGCGAGCGCGGCGGCCTCGTTCGCGTACGCGAAGGACGAGATCATGAGCGTCGCCGGGGTCTTCTACGCGATTGCGGCGTTCTGGGCCGTCCGAAGTGTCCTGATGCGCGCGTATCGCCCGCCGGCGGCGGTCATGTTCGCTCTCGTCCTGATTGTCGCGGCTACGGGCTGGTCGGTTCGCACGATAGGCGTCAACCACGTGCTGCGCGCGCAGGCGTTCGCCGTGCACAACGACTGGGCCGTGATTCCCGAAACGATGGAGCAGCGCGGCACGTGGCCGGCCGATCCCGCCACCCGGAGTCTCGTGATCGACTTGCGCGACCAGTCACTGGCGAAGCCGATCGTCAACCCGTGGTTCATGGCGCGATGGGCGGATCGCGTCTTCGAAGGAGATTATTTTTGACTCGCTCTCTGCTGGTGATTGCATGTGCGATCCCGCCGCTGATAGCCGTTGGGATCAGCGCGGTGATCGTCGTCACCGCGGCTGCCGGCGGATCTCCTCCGTTCTGGCGCGGCGGCACGCTGACGCTGTCCGAGGCGGCCGCGCTGCGCGATCAGGGAGAGGTCACCCGGCTGACCGTGTCGGGCACGGATCCAAACGCCGTGTATCCGCTGCGGCCCGGCGTGATCGCAGCAGGAGCGCTCACACCGCTGGAGGCGGCCGTCGGCGCGCGCCGGGCCGAAATGGTCGAACTGCTGATGCTGCGCGGCGCGAGGGTGGACCCGTCAGGTTGGCGTCGTCTTCACTGCTTCGCTCTCGGCACGGGAGCCGCAGACGTCGTCCAGATGCTTGAGCGGTACACGCCCGCGAACGCCACAGCATCATGTGAAGGAATCACGACGCCCTTTTAGTCGTACGTGCAGATCGTGCGGCGCGAAAGCATACACAATTCGGGGCTCGCGAAACGCGCCGGTCAAGCAACAACCTGTACCGTGGGAACGACATCCACAGATTGCCCTTCACGGGCATAGTGATTGCCAGAAGTCGCGCTCGGTAACCCGTCGGTGACGCGATCCCAGCGCGTCGCCGGATCGTGAACCCCCCCCCGAAGACTCCGAAGCTGCAAAAGGAGGCGCCGATGCGTGGCGTGTATATCCTCGTGCTCGCAGTCCTGATCGGGCTCGCGCCCGTGACCTTCGGTCAGAGTCCACCGCAACCTCCTCACCCGGGTCGATTGCTCGCCTCGAATTGTTTCCAGTGCCACGGGACGAACGGGCGTTCCCTGGGCAGCATGCCGAAGCTTGCCGGCGAAGACGCAGACAAGATTTTCGAGGACCTCCTCGAATTCAGATCGCTGCCGGCCAACGCCAACGTCATGCACGTTCAGGCTCGCGGCTACACCGACGCGCAGCTGCTCCTGATCGCGGACTTCTTCTCGAAGCAGCCCGACTGACGTCGCGGCTCGCCGTGGCGAGCCGATGCGGTCGATCAGCTGCGACTGACTGCGAGGACTCTATGATGAATCGTCGGAGGTTCACTCAATACATCGGGGCGGGCGCGCTCGGGTTCGCGCTGCCGAAAATCGGTTGGAGCGACGACGGCGGGGCGCCGGTCGTGCCCGGGAACACGGGCGCGAACGGCCGGGTGGTCGTCGTCGGCGGCGGCATGGCCGGGGCAACCGCCGCGAAGTACCTGCGCCTGTGGGGCGGCACCGGCGTGCAGGTCACGCTGATCGAGCGCGATCCGCAGTACTACACGTGCATCCTGAGCAACCTGGTCCTCAACGGCAGCCGCTCGCTGAGCAACCAGACGTTTACGCTCACCCGGCTGGCCCAGAGCTACGGCGTCAACGTGGTGCGGGGCGAGGTGTCGTCGGTCGACCCGATCAGCCAGAAGGTCCGCACGCTCGACGGCCGTGAGTTTCCCTACGACAAGGTGATTGTCGCGCCAGGCGTCGACTTCGCCACCATCCCCGGGCTCGAATCGCCTGAGGCACAGGCCGCGGTGCCGCATGCGTGGAAAGCCGGCCCGCAGACGATCGCGCTCAGGGATCAGATCCAGGCGATGCCGGCCGGAGGCGTGTTCGTCCTGACGATTCCGCTGCCACCGTTCCGGGCAACCGCCGGGCCGTACGATCGCGCCTGCGTCGTCGCGGATTTCCTCAGGGTGAACAAGCCGGGATCGAAGGTGATCATCCTCGACGCCAACGCGGATATCCTGGCTGAAAAGACAACCTTCACGCGCGCGTTCACGGTGGACTACCCGAACATCATCGAGTACCACAAGGGCGTGACGCTGAACAGCATCGACGCGAGCACGAGGACGCTGAACACGAGCATCGGGTTAATCACCGCCAACGTGATCAATGCGATCCCGCCGCAGCGGGCTGGACGGATCATCCAGGACACCGGGCTGAACAACGCCAACGGCGGCAGATACGCGGGCGTCGACGTCGTGACCTACCAGTCCACGGTGGCGGCAAATATTCACGTCCTCGGCGATTCCGCGTCCACCACGCAGCCCAAGGGCGGCCACGTCGGCAACGCGCAGGCGAAAGTGTGTGCCGATGCCATCACCCGGATGCTGCGCGGCGACCTGCCCGATCCGGACCCGGTCACCAACTCCACCGTGTTCAGTCCGGTCAGCGCCGACAGAGCGTCGTGGCTGTCGGTCGTCTTCAGGTACGACGCCGTCTCACGGACCATGACGCCGGTCGGCGGAGCGGCGACCGAGGCGGCAGCCGCGACGTCAGGTCACTTCTCGACAATGGGTGGGTGGTTCCGCAATCTCATGGCTGATACGTTTGCGTAGCCCGCTGGGCTCGTTGATCTTCAGGACGCTGCCGCACAGACGAGCGGCCGCCTGTCTTGTGCCGCCTGCAGGGCGGACGGACGCGGATTGAGGAACGGGCGCTCGATCCATTTGAAGAAGAGCCGCGAGCACAGAACGCTCGACACGGCCCCGGCAATCGCGCACAACCAAACCGGGGCGTCGACCCTGGTCAGTAAATTCAGCACGCGCCCTCCGACGGGTACGTGGATCAGATACAAGCTGTAGGAGACGAGGCCGAGCACGAACAACGGGCGTAGCCATGCGCGACTGGCATGCCGCGCAAACCAGCCGTCGAACGGCGCGAGTGCCAGCATCACGAGCGCACCGAAAAGGCTCACGAATGTGCCCGTCGTCGGCAGCACCGCCGCGCTGATCACGCAGAGCGCCAGGAGAAGCGCTCCAATACGGCGATCCATCTGCTCTCCGACCGAGTAGTACACGCCGATGCCGGCGGCGAACGGTACCCAGAAACCGGTGAACAAGCCGGGCACCGTCCATCCAGAGAGATTGAGCGCAATCGCGGCGACCGTGACCGCGACCAGATACCCCGCCCGCGCGCGCGCTCCCGTAAACATCAGCGACAGCGCCATGACGATGTAGAACTGTTCTTCGTAACAGAGGCTCCAGTACACCGGGTTGATCCGGCCGTCGAACTGCGTGAACACCTGCGTGAGCGTGAGGATTGACGCCCATCCGGCGGCGGGCAGGTAGAAGCTGGACGCCGAGCCCCGGCTGAACGGAAGCGCCGCAAAGCCGACGGCGATCGCGAAGATGATGCTGGCGAGATACGGAGGGTAAATCCTGCGCCAGCGCCGCGCGACGAACGAACGCAGCCCGTGCCAGTGCGATCCCTGCGTCGCCGCGGCGATGCAGTAGCCGCTGATCGGGAAAAAGATGAAGACGCCGGCCCACCCCTGCAGGAGCACGCGGCCGAGCAGGCCGTCCGACACGTGGGGATGAGTCCCGACGCAGTGATACAGCACGACGGCCAGTGCGGCAACGCCACGCAGCGGATCAAGGAGGTGGAAGCGGCGCGGCGCCTCCCTCTGAATGGCGCCGGCCGTAGCCGGGATGGACATGTGATGCGAGCCCCGCTTGTCTTATCGGCCGGAGCAGCATCACCTCCACGACCGTCGCAGGCAACGATACCCGGCCGATCAGGCCGTCGCGTCCGCCTTTGCCTTGGTCGTCTTCTTCGCCTTGGTGCCTGCCGAGGTGGTCTTTTTCGCCGTCTTGGCCGCGGTTGCCGCGGTCTTGCGCTGCGCCGAGGTCTGCGCCCCGAACTTCTTCGTGAACCGCTCGACGCGCCCCTCGGTGTCGATCAGCTTCTGGCGGCCCGTGAAGAATGGGTGGCAGGCCGAGCAGATTTCCAGGTGCAGCTCGGGCTTGGTCGATCGGGTCTTGAACGTGTTGCCGCACGCGCAGCGGACCTCGACCTCTGCGTACTTGGGATGAATGCCTTCCTTCACGGTGTCCTTCCTCTGCCCCTCGACTCGCTCCGCTCGCTCGGGGCGGCCCCAGGGAGCGGATGTCGGGCTGGGGCGCAAACCCTCATTATACCTACGCCCTTTAGACTTCACAGCTTGGGGCAGGGTTTCAGCGGAATCCAGCGCTCCTGCGACGACACCACGTCCGGCGTGCCGACGAAGTCGGCTTCCACCGCGACGCCAAGGTCCCGCCTATCGGCCTTGCCGACATCCGACGGCCGCCACGTGCGGGAGACCTCGGTATTGAAGACGATGCGAGTCTGGCCTGGGGGGACTTCGAGGGCTCGTGCGTCGACGTTGTGATCGGTGAGGAACTCGTCGACGAGCGTCTGACAGTCCGTCTCGATTCGCACCTTCACCGGATGCGTCCCGATGTCCGGATGCTCGACGTGAAACCGGATGACGAGATACCGCGAGGGGACGGCGAGCGCGAAGGCGGCCCGCTTCTTCGTCCACCGGAATGATCCCTGCGGCAGGAGCTCGCCGGGATACGTGCCGATGATGTAGTCGCGGTTGGTGTGCTCGGCGCGTGTGAGCGGCTTCAACGAGCCGCGCGCGAGCGCGAGATGGCCGCCGGCATACGCAAGGGCCACCGCGGCCCCGGTGACCCACGGGGCCGTGGGATTGCGGTGGGTCGGGGTTGGGTGGTTCGGGGGCGGGGGGTTCGGGGTTCGGGGGTTCAGGGTGCGGAGGTTCGCGGTTCGCGGGTTCGTCAGGTTCTCGAAGCGCGCGACGAGATAGAAAAAGATCAGGAGCACGATCGGGTTCTGCGTCGGCACACCGAGCAGCGACGCGATGCCGAGACCGATCAGCAGGCCGCGCAGCGCCGCGGCCTCGATCCGGTTCTCCGGCGGCGTGCGTCGCGTCAGCACGAGCCACGCCACGAGGAACGACCAGAGGACCACCGGAAGCGATCCGACGATGCCGAGCTCGACGACCTCGTGCCGCCACCAGTTCTGCGCGTTGTCGAACGGCA
>Ga0114129_10007909_pt1 | contig 15135 bp, 12 predicted proteins | sample RhiMetdeltSRZDD1_FD_80071 | JGI IMG/M metagenome (GOLD analysis project Ga0114129, IMG submission 80071) | Populus rhizosphere microbial communities from Tennessee, USA - Rhizosphere MetaG P. deltoides SRZDD1 (version 2) (version 2) | ecosystem: Host-associated > Plants > Roots > Rhizosphere >...
AAACGATTGATGCAATTCTCGCGCAAGGACCGGGCGCCATCGCCAGTGCCGCGGACGTCTGGTTCCTTTGCGCGCTGGCCGAACGCGATCCGGCTGCGGCCGAACGAGCACTCGTCGCGGCGGGCGACAATCCATGCTGGAACAACGACATCCCGATTCTTCTGAGCCGCAGCTTTGGGGAAGGTCTGCTGGCGCGCATGACCAAAGATGAGGCAAGAGCGCGCACTGCGTTTGAAGCGGCTCGCGCCCAGCAGGAGAAGATCGTGCAGGCGCAGCCGGACTACGGCCCGGCGCTCTGCGTCCTCGGCTTAATCGACGCTGCTCTTGGACGGAAAGACCTGGCCTTGGACGAAGGCCGTCGGGCGATCGCGCTCACGCCGGTGGAAAAAGATGTCAACAACGGCAGCCGCGTCCTTCAATATTTTGCCATCACGGCAGCGTGGGCGGGCGACAAGGAGCTTGCCTTGCAGCAACTGGAAGCTGGGTTGCATGCTCCGGACGCATCGCAAATGTTGAGCTACGGTGCCTTAAAGCTGCTTCCCTTCTGGGACCCGCTTCGCGGCGACCCGCGCTTCGAAAAAATCGTGGAGTCGCTTGCGCCGAAAGAATCTGCGGCTGCCGCCAAATGAATATCGGAAACTTTTTCTCCGAGCTGAAGCGGCGCAATGTTTACAAAGTTGCCGTCGCGTACGCGGTTGTGGGTTGGCTGCTGGTCCAAGTCGCCACTCAGGTTTTTCCGTTTTTTGAAATTCCGAATTGGGCCGTGCGGCTCGTCGTGCTCGCGATTGTGATCGGCTTTCCCATCGCGCTGGTGATCGCTTGGGCGTTTGAATTGACGCCGGAAGGAATCAAGCGAGCGGAAGACGTCGATCTTGCAGCGAAATCACGCGCGAAATCACGCGCTTGGATTTATGTCGTTGTCGTTGGCGTTTTCTTGTCAGTGGGATTGTTTTTTCTTGGGCGCTACACTGCTGGACGTGCAACCCCTCAGACGTCAACAACATCAAACTCACAGAAATCAATCGCCGTCTTGCCACTGCTTAATGAGAGTGGCGATCCGAAGGACGAATATTTCTCGGATGGACTATCCGAAGAATTGATCGCGGCCCTGGCTCAAATCAGCGGCCTGAAGGTGATTGGTCGCAGCTCTTCTTTTCGTTTCAAAGACAGACGAGAAGAACCCAAAACGATTGGTGAGAAGCTGGGTGTAAGCACGCTTCTGGAAGGCACGGTACGCAAGCAGGGCGATAGAGTGCGAATTGTCGCGGAACTGATCAACGCTGCGGATGGCATTGAGATGTGGACGCGAACGTTCGACCGCGAACTTAAAGATATCTTTGCGGTTCAACAGGAAATCGCCAGGGCGGTCGCTGAATCGCTGAAAGTGACTTTGCTCGGCTCGAACTCGGCTCAAAAAAGCACGTCAGGGAACGTGGAAGCGCACAATGCTTACCTCCAGGGTCATTTCTATTTTCAGCGTCGGAACCTCGAGGACTATCGCAAAGCTGTGGATTACTTCGATGAAGCGATCCGGCTCGATCCTGATTACGCTTTGGCTTATGCGGAGCGCGCCGAAGCGTGGACTTTTATTGGAGACCTCACCGGCGAGCGCCCGACGGCGTACTCAAAAGGGCGAAGCGATGCGGAGAAGGCCGTTGCAATCGCGCCTGCGTTGGCCGAGGCGCGGGGAGCCCTCGGCTTCGTTCGCTGTTTCGTAGATTGGAAATTTGCCGAAGGCCTCACCGAGTTAAAGCGGGCAAAAGAACTCTCTCCAGCAAATCCCACCGCCAACGATCTGCTCGCGCGAATCATTGTTTACCTGGGGCAATTCGATGAGGCCGAGCGTCAGGCACGGCAGGCAGTGGAACTCGACCCTCTGTCCACTGTAACGCAAGGCAATATGGCTCGCGTTCTTTTCTATGCTGGAAAACTGGATGAGGCGGACGCGTTTGCACGCAAGGCCGCTGAGTTACAGCCGACCGGTGCTTCCAATCATCGATGGCAGGTGCTCATCGCTGCTCAACGCGGGGACGGCGAGACGGCATTGCGTGAAGCTCAACTGGAACCCGACGAAGGCTATCGCCGTTTCGAACTCGCGATCGCGCAACATGTGGTCGGAGATCGCCAGGCAGCCGACGCCGCGCTGGCCCACCTAATCGCCAAGGCGCGAGAAGGGTTTGCGTACCAAATCGCTGAGGTTTACGCCGTGCGTGGCGAGAAAGAGAAAGCCTTCGAGTGGTTGCAAATCTCGTTTGATGACCGTGACGCCGGCATGCTTAGTCTTTCAGTCGATCCGTTGTTGCGTGGCTTGCGAGACGATCCTCGCTACAAGAACTTGCTCGCAAAACTTGGTCTACCGGCGCCTTCATGAGCGAGAAATCTTCGTTCTTTGGCGAGCTGAAGCGGCGCAACGTTTATAAAGTCGCGGTGGCGTACATCGTCGCCGGATGGGCGCTTTCGCAGGGGATCGCGCAGGTGTTGCCGGTCTTCGACATTCCGAATTGGGTAATTCGCCTAATTGTCGTGCTTATCGTCATCGGTCTGCCGGTTGCGCTTGGTCTGGCATGGATGTTTGAGATAACGCCAGAAGGCATCAAACGTACTAACGCAGCCGATGCGGTTGGACAACACTCTCGGGGTCATACTTGGATCTACATTGTTGTCGTAGCTGCTGCATTCTCGATCGGCTTGTTCTTTCTGGGTCGTTACAGCGCGGGAAGCAAAACGGTATCGCCTGCCGGAATTTCGAATAAATCGATCGCCGTGTTACCGTTCGACAATCTCAGCCGCGATCCGGACAATGCCTATTTTTGCGAGGGCGTTCAGGACGAAATTCTCACGCGGCTGGCAAAAATTGCGGATCTTAAGGTTATTTCGCGCACATCGACCCAGCATTTCAAGAGCGCACCGGACGAGTTGCGCGAGGTTGCGAAGCAACTCGGAGTTGCCCACGTTTTAGAGGGAAGTGTGCAAAGAGTGAACAACCAGGTCCGCGTCAACGTACAGTTGATCAATGCTCTAACAGATGCGCATCTCTGGGCAGAAACGTTCGATCGAAAAATGACCGACATCTTCGCGGTTGAAAGCGAAATCGCGAAAACGATAGCGGACACACTGCAAGCGAAGCTGAGCGGTTCCGAACAGCATGCGATTGCCGCGCGACCAACCGAGAATACTGAAGCGCATCAGCTTTATTTGAGAGGACGATTTTTTTGGAACAAACGCACAGCTAACGATCTCAAGAAATCACTCGATTACTTTCAGCAAGCCATCGCGATCGATCCCAACTATGCACTCGCCTACGCCGGGGTCGCCGATGCTTACGTATTTTTGCCGGGCTACACAGGCGGTCTTCCCCAGGATTATTATCCGAAAGCGATGGCGGCAGCAAAGAAGGCTCTTGAGTTGGATGATACGCTGGCCGAAGCGCATACCACTTTGGGGTTAGCCCTTTGGTATTACGACTTCGATTTCTCACAATCGATCAAGGAATTTCAACGCGCGATTGAGTTGAATCCAAATTACGCCACTGGGCACCAGCAATACGGCAACAACACTTTGTCTGCATTAGGCCGGTTCGACGACGCGATCGCCGAGGGGAAACGAGCGGTTGAACTGGATCCGCTCTCGCTCGTGATCAACGCGGATCTCGGCATGAATTATCATTTTGCACGCCGCTACGACGAAGCTATCGCGCAACTGCGCAAAACGCTGGAAATGGATCCTGGTTATTACTACGCCCACGTCGATCTCGGCCAGGTTCTCACCGCGAAGCTAGCGTTCGACGAAGCGATTGTGGAGTACCAGAAGGCGCGAGCATTAAACGATGACCCGTTCGTGCTGGGGCTGCTCGGTCACGCTTATGCCTCCTCGGGCAATAAAACTGAGGCACTGAAAATACTGGACCAACTGAAAGAGGTATCCGGGCAGCGCTACGTCTCAGCGTTTAGCTTTGCTATTGTTTATCTCGCACTCGGCGACAAACAAGAGGCCCTTCGCTGGCTAGAACAATCTTATCAAGATCGCGCCGGTGCTGACATTGGGTGGATTAGAGTTGACCCGCTTCTCGATCCACTGCGCGGTGATCCCCGTTTCGAAGTGCTCGCAGAGAAGATTGTTCCGGCGCGGGAATTCCGAGCGGCTGCGAAATGAAGATCGATACTTTTTTCAACGAGCTGAAGCGGCGCAACCTTTACAAGTTCGCGGTCGCTTACGCGATTGTTGATGCGTGACTTGAGCAACGGTCCGCGCTACAAAGCCATACTCGAGAGAACAGGTTTGCTAAAGTCATTATGAGTGAACGTAAATCCTCCTTCTTTGCCGAGTTTAAGCGCCGCCACGTAGATAAGGTCGCGCTCGTCTATCTGGTCGTCTCATGGCTGCTGATCGAGCTCGCATGGATTCTGTTGTCAACCGTCGACGCTCCTGGGTGGATGCTGCCAGCTCTCGTCGTATTGCTCGTGCTCGGTTTCATTGCTGCCTTAATTATCTCGTGGTCTTTTGAGATGACGCCGGAGGGGCTGAAACGAACTGCGGAGGTAACGCCGAGCGAGGTCCTTCCCTACTGGAGTAAACGGAAGTTTCTCACGTTTGTTATCGGCATTGCTGTTATTGCGTCTGCTCTGCTTGCCTATCAGTTATTTCAATTCACACGGGCGCAGCTATCGGCGAAGCATCGCACTGACAAAATTCTAATTCAGGGAAATCCGGCTGGGACGCAGACCCTTGAAGCGCAGCCTGACGGAACAGTGCGCGCTGACTACGCTTACAACGACCGTGGTCGCGGCGACCACATCACTGCAACCTGGAAACTCGATAGCGCTGGTGTGCCGATCGAGTACGAGGGCCACGGCAACGATTACATGAAGGCGCCAGTCGAAGAACATTTCGAAATCAAGAACGGCCGGGCGAACTGGAAGAATCGGAGCGAGCAAGGCGAGCAAGCTGTCTCCGGCGCAGCGTTTTACCTGCCGATGAATGCGCCGCCGGAATTTTTCGGTGTGCTTGCGCGGGCCCTGTTGAAGGCACCGAATCACAAATTGCCGCTGCTACCCGCCGGTGAGGCAACGATTGAAAAATTGGGCAAAGTAACTGCCGGCAATACTGCGTTCACTGAATACCGCATAACCGGCCTCGGATTTTTGCCGCAAACGATCTGGTTAGATCGTAATGGCAGATCCGTTTCCGCATCGTCCTGGTTTTCGGTAGTGCCGGATGGATCGGAGTCTGCAATCCCGCGGCTGCGCGACGCGCAACAAAGAACCGATGCCGCATGGTCGGAGCGCATTGCTCGCGCGCTCTCGCACACTCCGAGCGGCGATCTGGTCATTCGCAATGCCAGTTTGTTCGACCCTCGCGATCTGAGCGTCACGCCGGCAATGAGTGTTGTGATTAGCGGCGACCGGATTGTCCGCGTCGGACCGGACAGTGATGTTAAACCATCTGCGAATGCCGAGATTATTGATGCGAAGGGTCGTTTTCTGATGCCAGGGTTATGGGACAATCACCAGCACTTTAGTGACCACGACGGCCCGCTCGACCTCGCAAATGGTGTGACCAGCGCGCGCGATATGGCGAACGACACCGATAGCTTTCTTGAACGCGTCGCGCGCTTCGATAACGGCAGCGAGCTCGGGCCCCGTGTTCTCAAAGCAGGGATTATCGATGGCACCGGTGAGTTTGCGGGTCCTACGAAAATGCGGGCCGATACTGCCGAGCAGGCGATTCAGGACGTCGATTGGTACGCCGACCACGGTTACGCGCAAATCAAGATCTATTCTTCAATCAAACCGGAGCTGGTCCCGATCATCGCCGATCGCGCGCACGCGCGGGGATTGCGTGTAAGCGGCCATGTGCCAGCGTTCATGTCAGCGCGGCAATTCGTCGAAGGTGGCGCCGACGAAATTCAGCACATTAATTTCGTAGTGCTCAATTTTCTGTTTCCCGAAGTGAAGGAGACACGGAATCGAGATCGTTTTATCAAAGTTGCCGAGCACGCTAGCGAGTTTACTCCGGATAAACCGGAAGTGCGTGACTTCATCAACTTTCTCCAGCGTCATCACACGGTACTCGACCCGACGATGAGCGCTTTCGAAGGGCTATTTTGCGGCAATCCGAGCGCGATGACGCCTGGGCTGGAAGAAATCGTCCCTCGTTTTCCTCCGCAGGTGCGGCGCGAAATGCTAAGCGGCGCGCTCGAAGTCCCGCCAGACAAACAGACGGCCTATCACGAAGCGTTCCCGGCCATGTTGCGGCTACTCAAGGCACTTTACGACGCGGGCGTAACGATTATCCCCGGAACCGATGCGCTTGCCGGTTACACTCTCCATCACGAGCTCGAACTTTATACACGCGCAGGCATTCCTCCGGCTGAAGTTCTGCGAATAGCAACATGGACGCCCGCTCTGGTGATGGGAGTGGACAAAGATCGCGGCGTCATTGCGCCGGGAAAACTGGCGGACATGATTCTCGTGGATGGCGACCCGACAAAGAACATCCAGGACATCAACAAAATCACCACGGTAATCAAAGGCGGCAAAGTGTACGACCCGCCGGCGATTGAAAAAGCGCTCGGTATCGCAGCGCGCACAACCGTTTCTCAGTAGCGATGAATTGGGAAATGCTGACGGCGATTGGGCAACTAGCAGCGGTGTGTATCGGAATTCCCTCTCTGATTTATCTTGCTCTGCAAATCAGGGCCCAAACCAAGGAACGCCATCAATCGGTGGTAAACGCTCTTACCGCTCAGTGGGGCGATCTTACCAGGTCGTTTCACGACAACGCCGAGTTCTGCGCGATTTATCTTCGCGGCGTGCAGCGTTTTGACGATCTCGATGCGGTATCGAAGCTCAGGTTTAGCTCGTTCCTCAATCGCTTCTTCAAAAATTTCCAAGCGATGTTTTTCTCGCATTGCGACGGCGTCCTTAATGCGTCGTTATGGGGTGAGGTTGAGAGAACGATGAGCGATGTAATCGCCTATCCCGGCGTACAGGAATGGTGGGAAACGCGAAGACATTGGCATACAGAAGAGTTCGCCCGCGTCATCGACGCGATTATCGCAAGAGGCGACAAGCCGAAGGCGTATTCCACGTATAACTTGAGTGGAGTCGAACCGCCAAAAAGTACCTGATGAGTGAAGTTCGAGACTGGCCGCGAATCGCCATTGTCGGTGCAGGCGCCGTTGGCGGGTATTTTGGCGGGACCTTAGCCCGCGCGGGCGCACCTGTCGTTTTTATCGGGAGGAAGCATTTTGTGGACGCGGTGAAGGCGAAAGGTCTTGTTCTGGATAAGTCGGGAGGCCAGCACCGAATCGAAGGCAACGCGACAACTGATATGAGCGCTGTTCGCGACTGTTCGCTGATTTTGTTTTGCGTAAAGGCTAACGCTACCTCGACAGCCGCGGCACAAATGGCTCCATTCGTTAGGCCGGATGCGATAGTCGTTTGTCTCCAGAACGGTGTGGATAATGCGGAGCGTGTTCACGCCGCAACGAACGTGCTTTCCTTGCCCGCTGTCGTTTATGTTGCAGTCTCGGTACCCGAATCCGGCCGCGTGAAGCATTTAGCGCGTGGTGATCTGATCATTGGGCCGCCATCGGAAAGAACAACGGAAATAGCAAACGTTTTCGATCGCGCAGGAATCTCCTGCCGAATCTCGGACAATATCGAAGGCGAACTATGGGTGAAGCTACTTTGCAATTGCGCACTGAACGCGATCTCCGCGTTAGGCCGTGTCAGATACGGCGAAATCATGAAGGACGACAATGCAAAGAGGTTAATGGAGAGCGTAGTCGATGAAGTGCTGGCAGTGGCTCGTGCGGCAGGCGTGGTGATGCCCGGCGTGCGCGACCGCGAATCCGGGATTGCGGCAGCGATGGAAATCGCAACGCAAATGGCAGACGCGTTCTCTTCGACCGCCCAGGATTTGAATCGCCAGCGCATGACAGAGATCGACGCCTTGAACGGTTATATCGCGCGTCGTGGTGCAGAGTTAGGTGTGCCCGTGCCCATCAACAACGCGTTGTTTACATTGGTGAAATTGGCCGAGCGAAGCTACGCGATTCGGTAAAGCGCAGCCTGCTAGCACGCCGAAGCAATTCATGTGAAAGGAGTGCAGACATGCTTGACCGCAGGTCCTGGGCCGGTTTTGATCGGCAGTATGAAGACAAAATGGATAGTTACTGGTTGTTCCGCCCTTGTTTTGTTCACGTTGGTCGGCAGGGTCTGGGCTGCTGACACCAAAGCCATCGAACAGTCTCTTCGCGATCTCGATGCTCAATGGGCTGCGACTGCCGCAACCAAAGATCTCGAGAAGACCGTCTCTTTCTATTCAGACGATGCGCTCGTAATGCCTCCAAATGCTCCCGCGGATACGACCAAAGAGGCGATTCGAAAGGGTTGGAAAAGCCTCCTCGATAGCGCCAACGATATCAGTTGGAAAACGACTCGTGTTGAAATAGCCAAATCCGGCGACCTGGCGGTCCTGACCGGCACATACGACATGACAATGAAGGACGGCACGAAGGACCACGGGAAATATTGCGAGGTTTGGGAAAAACAGCCGGACGGGAAATGGAAATGCGGGACTGACATATTCAATTCCGATTTACCTGCGGCCCCGGTAACGTCCCCAGCTCCTGGCGCTGCGGAGGAGAAATAGTGCGCGTTAGTTTGAATTAAGTTTGAGCGCTTCGCTTCGTTAACCTAAACATCGACATATGCCGATCACGGCCTTCAACAGTAACACTGACGGTCTGGATTCGAGTCAGCGCAGTCGTGAACATTTTATCACCAACACTGATCTCGAAGACGATCGTCTTTGGGTGCCATACGCCAAAGGTGTTTGGTTTCAGCCCTGCTGCTTCAATGTCACGAGTGGAGGGTTCAGTCTGGTTCTTAAGGGACTTCCTGGCTCGATGGTGGGAACGCACTACCACGTTGGCACCGTTCATGGCTACACGATGCGCGGTTACTGGCGCTACCTGGAGCACGATTGGATCGCGAGGCCCGGGACCTACATCTACGAGCCGGCTGGTGAAGCGCACACGCTGGTTATTACGGATGATTCACCTGGACCAATGATGACTTTCTTTGTGGTCGAAGGGGGACTTATTTATTTGGATAAACCAACCGACGGCGCCTTTGCTGCGTACGAGGATGGGTTCACGCTGCTTGAGCTGACTCGAAAGCATTACCGCGAAGCCAAACTCGATCTGAGAAAGTTGGACGCGCTCGTTCGTTGAATGCATGCGAGCGGTGCGACTCACCTGTGTCGGAAAACCGCTGCAGGAAGCGGACGTTGCGCTTCCGGAAATCGGTGCGTCCGACGTTTTGATTCGGGTGGCCGCGTGCGGGATCTGTCATTCCGACGAACATTATCGAGCGGGCATTTCCCGGATTGACCGTTTGCCGGTAACGCTCGGACACGAAATCGCGGGATGGATCGAAAAAGTCGGCAGCGACGTCAAGCATGTCACGCCTGGCGATCGAGTCTGCGTACATTATCTGGCGCACTGCGGCGTCTGCGAATTCTGCATTCGGGGTTTGGAACAGTTTTGCCGCACCGTACAGATGATTGGCAAACATCGGGACGGAGGATATGCCGAGTTCCTTAAGATTCCCGGCAGAAACGCATTTGTGCTCCCGGATCAAATTTCCTTCGAGACCGGCGCGATTATGATGTGTTCATCAGCGACTGCACTTCACGCGCTGAACAAGGCCCGACTGAAGCCGGGGGAGTCGATCGCAATTTTTGGCTTCGGTGGATTGGGATTTTCTGCGGTGCAGTTGGCGCGAGCGTTTGAGTGTGAGCAGATCTACGTAGTGGAGATCAATCCGGCCAAACTCGCTTCAGCCACGATTCTTGGAGCCATCCCGATTGACGCAACGAAGGGAAATCCAGTCCAACAAATCTCGGACGCAACGAATGGAAAAGGCGTGGATGTCTCGCTGGAATTGATCGGATCAGCGAAAACGATGCGACAAGCAGTCCAATGTTTGGGTGCCCTGGGTCGTGCCGCGCTTGTTGGATTAACGGCGGAGCCGATATCGATCTTTCCGTACACGGAATTGATTAACAAAGAGGGCGAAATCATCGGCGTGTCCGATCATCTCGCGACTGAAATTCCGACATTGATCGAGTTTGCCCGGAGCGGCAAACTTCACTTTCCGGCAGACGCGTTGCGCTTTGTGGATCTTGGTGCGGAACCAATCAACGCGTCACTCGACGCATTTCAGAATTCCATTGATCACGTCAGAACGGTAATAAGGACGTGTGACGAGTGAGAAGTTAACAGCGTTTGCAAAGCGTTACGCCAAAGCCTGGCGCAGCCGCAATGCTGAACAAATTGACGGGGCGCGTTTGCCATGAGTCTCAACGACTTGGCCAATCTCGGACAGATCATTGGCGCAATTGCCGTGGTGATTTCGCTCATCTATGTCGCGCTGCAAATTCGGCAAAACACGAATGCCGTTCGATCCGCCACCGCTCAGACCGTACACGAACACTTCTCGAATTGGTACAATCTGGTTGCCGCGGACGCTGAGCTTGCCCGAATCGCGGCGAGCGGGTTGCGAGACTACTCATCGCTTTCGGAACAGGAGCGAGTTCGATTCGTCGCGACTTTTATGTCGTTCATCTCCTATTCGCAGAACGCGTTTTTGAAATGGCGTGAAGGATTGCTTAAGCCAGCCCTATGGCTTGGTTGGGAGCAGGTGATGATGAACCTTTTCGGCGCACCGGGTGGCAAAGCTTTGTGGAAAGAGCGGAGCTATCTCTTTGGCGAGGAATTTCGCCGATACATCGAAAATGATTTGATGAAAAGGGATCCCCATCCCGACGCGAAACCGCTGGGCGCCTTCACGATCGCCCGAGGTGCGGAATAACTAGCTCGTGTAGTCGGCAATCGCTTTCGCAACATCGAGAGCGCGGGAGGTCTTGAAAACTGCCGCCATTTATTTTCGCTTGTGAATGACTAGCCGATTTCCGTCGGGATCGCGAAATGCCGCCCAATGGCAAACTTTCGTTTCTGTTGGCCCGAGAAGGAACGTGATTTTATGATCGCGCAGGTGTTTCATCGCTGCGTCGAAATCTTCGACTTCAAAGCTGACGGACATGCCGTCAGGAGAAACAGGCCAGTCAGGGTTCGTTTCGATCGCAAACGTTCCGGCTCCGATGTCATATTCGATGCAATACGGATTCGGACCGACGGGCGCGTTTGGCTTCAATGCCAGCACGCCTTCGTAAAAGGCGCGGGCGCGGCTCATGTCGCTAACAGCGCAGCAAACGAAAGCAATATCCTTGATCTCCACTGGTGCTGAGCCTGACTTGTTAGGTGTAAGACAGTTCGCTCAACCGGCGTAATCAGCGATCGCCTTGGCGACGTCGAGCGTGGAAGCTTTCCCTCCCATGTCGTAGGTGCGCACCTTGCCTTCTGCGATGACGCGGGCGATCGCGGACTCAAGACGCGTTGCCATGTCGGTTTCTTTTAACCAATCGAGCATTAGCTTTGAAGTTAAGAGCATTGCGATCGGATTGACTTTGTATTGACCGGCATATTTGGGGGCCGAGCCGTGCGTGGGTTCGAAGACAGCGTACTTGTCGCCGAGATTCGCGCTCGGAGCGAAGCCGAGTCCGCCGACCAGGCCGGCGCACAAATCGCTGACGATGTCGCCGAACATATTTTCCGCCACGAGCACGGAGTAATCCTGCGGGTTCTTGAACATCCACATGCAGATGGCGTCGATGTTCGCGTCGTCCGCACGAATGTCCGGATAATTTTTGGCCACTTCTTTGAAGCAACGCATCATCAATCCGCCGGTCTCGCGCAGCACGTTCGGTTTCTCGATCAGTGTTATGCGTTTGCGTCCGGTTTTCTTTGCAAACTCGAACGCTTGTTTGCAAATGTTAGTACAGCCTTGCTTGCTCATGATGCGCGTGGAGAGAGCGATATTTTCCAGGCCCGCTTTGTCTTTCCACTTCTTCATCTTTGGATTCGCGCACAGCGCGGCGTAAACTGGTTCCGGGAGCGGGAAAAATTCCACGCCGCCGTACATGCCTTCGGTATTTTCACGGAACACGACCTGATCGATCGGGACATCTTCGCCGCTCGGATTCGTGATCTTGTTGCCGCGATAATTGAGCGGGTTGCCGGGATAACTTTTGCACGGCCGCATGTTGGTGTGGAGGTTGAACATCTGGCGCAGCCCGACAATGGGCGAAAAGTAAACCAGGCCTTTGTCCTTCAGTTCCGGCGCCAATTCTTCCTTCGCTTCCGATTGCGGTTTGCTCGTGATGGCGCCGAAGAGTCCGCAGGTTGTTTCCTTGAGCGCTTTGATGGTGCGGTCGGGCAGTGCGTTACCTTCCTTGCACCAAAATTCCCAGCCGATATCGCAAGGGACGTACTCGGCGTCGAGCTTCAGACGATCCAACACGAGGCGCGCCGCCTCCATGACATCATGACCTACTCCGTCCCCGGGCATCCACGCGATTTTGTATTTAGCCATATAGATATTTTTCTTAGTAGAGATTCAAACTTGAAGCAGCCGAAATGTTACGCGGTCTGCTCCGCCCGCAACCGAGAGGCAACAAGATTTTCGGCGCCGCCGACCACGATCAATTCCTGAGCCGCTGGGCTGAGCGGCGGAAAGTGGAATGATTTTCCATCGATGGTCAGAATGGATTTGGCGTAATCGATCGTGATCTCCGACGCTACCGTAGTGGGTGCGCGATTCTTCAGCGTGGCGCGCAGGTGCGACACCAACTCGGGGCACTCAAATACGACGAAGCCGTTATTAAACGCGTTGCGCTTATAGGTTTCCGAAAAGCTGGCGGCGATGACGCAGGGAATTCCTTTGAACTTCAACGCCGTCGCAGCCTGTTCGCGGCTCGAGCCGCTTCCAAAATTGAGTCCGCCCACCACGACGTCGCCCTTTTGATAAAGCATGTTGAAGTTGGGATCGTAATTTTCAAATGTCACTGCCGCCATCTCCGCTGGCGTCATGTCGTCGCGGTAAGTGTGTTTGCTCCCGTAAATGCCGTCGGTGTTCAAATTGTCTTTGTCGATGAAGAGGACGCGACCGCTGACGCTTGGCGGAAAGCCGGCCATGATCTCTACCGAGGCGGGCGGCTTTGGCTTGCTTTGGGCACGTCGGACTGCAGTGCCCGCGGCGCGTTCCGTGAAATTTCTTGGCGCGCAAATAAATCCGGCCAGGGCGCTCGCGGCGACGACAGCGGGCGAACCCAAATACACGTACGCATCGCGATCGCCCATGCGGCCTTTGAAATTACGATTGGTGGCGCTGATCGCGATCTCGCCTTTTTGCACCAGACCGCGACCGAGGCCGATGCAAGCACCGCACCCAGGCGGCAGCGCAATTGCGCCCGCGCCTATCAGAGTTTGCCAATCACCAGTGGACTCAGATCGGGCTTGGACTTCGGCGCTGGCGGGAGCCAGATAAAATTCCACACCGTCGGCAACGTGGCCGCCCTTGGCGCGCACCACTTCGGCCGCGTCATGCAAATCCTCGAAGCGGGCATTCACGCACGAGAGCAAATACGCCTTCTGAATGGACACATGCTTCCGCTCCATTTCCGGCAGCGACACCATGGTCTTCACTTCATTGGGCCCGGACACATGCGGAACGACAGTCGCGAGATCGAGTTCCAGTTCGATGGCGTACTCAGCGTCGGCATCGGCGCTGATCTCGCGGCGATTCGTCCACCAGGCGTTGATATCGGCGTCCGTATATCCCGAGCGACTTTTCGGTCCCTGGGTACCCGGGCGTTTGGGATTCGTGAATTCACGGACGCGCGAACGCAAATAATTCACTGTCACTTCATCGAACGGAAACACGCCCGCGAGCGCGCCCCATTCCGTGGTCATGTTGGCAATGGTCATGCGCGCAGACATGGGAAGATTCGCCACGCCGTCGCCCGCGAATTCAACGGCGTGATTGAGGACCTCATCTTTGTTAAAGAGTCCGCACAAAGCGATGATCACATCCTTACCAACGACGCCTGGCGAAAGAGTTCCTTTGAGCACTACCTTGGCCACCTTGGGAACCTGCCACCACGTCACTCCGGTAGCCCAAATACTGGCGGCGTCGGTCCGCACGACCGGCGTTCCCAGCGCCGCCGCGGCGCCGTATAAATTCGAATGCGAATCGCTTGCCACCACCATGGCGCCCGGAACGACATAGCCTTGTTCCACCATCACCTGGTGCGAGATGCCGGTGCCTGCAGGGTAAAAATCGATGCCGTGCTCGCGCGCGAACTTCTCGATATTGGCGTACTTCTCCAGATTTTTAGGCGTGACGTTCTGAATATCGTGATCGATGGCGAACACTGGTTGCGCTGGATCCGCGATCGCCGTCGCGCCGATCTGCTTGAACTTTGGGATCACCGCGCCGGTGTTGTCATGGGTCATCACGTGACGCGGACGAATCGAAACGAAATCGCCGCTGTGAACTACCGTGCCGGGAGCGAGCCCATCAGCGTGTCTCGCAGCAATCTTCTCAACCAGTGTCAGGCCCATATCAGTTCCGACTTACCCACGAATGACAATAAAAGATAATAGATGAACTGAAAAATTCGCGTCAATTCGAATGTTGGCCGGCCCGTCGCTTTTGCCACCAGCTCACTTCTTGGCTGCGCGTTTGCCCAGGAGCTTTGCGATATCGAAATCGACGAAGTCAGCATGATGAAAGATGATCGACTCGATCGAGCGCTCCATCTTGTCGCCCTCGTGACTGTGCGTGGCGATGATATGCATGACGGCGCCGGGAATGCCGTGCTTGTAAGCGAGCGCGACGCCGCTGAACGGATGCCGCACTTGCTGCCCGAATTTGCCCTGGATCACATTGCCGGACGCGTCCTTGTCGAACTCCAGCGGTTTGCCCACGTCGGCCAGGAGCGCACCCGCGATGAGGTAGTCGCGCTGAATAGGTATGCTACAGCGGAAAGACTTCTTGAGGACGTCGGCGATCGCAAGGCATTGGCGCGCGCAGGAATTCAAATGCTCGACGAACGTCATGTTGATGTCGCCGGCCAGGAGGGTGAATTTCACCGCACGCAGTTCGGCGAAGGTCCAGCCCTTGCCGCCGCAGCCCGTGGTGATGGCCTCGCTCCAGACCGCCG
>Ga0114129_10007910_pt1 | contig 15135 bp, 15 predicted proteins | sample RhiMetdeltSRZDD1_FD_80071 | JGI IMG/M metagenome (GOLD analysis project Ga0114129, IMG submission 80071) | Populus rhizosphere microbial communities from Tennessee, USA - Rhizosphere MetaG P. deltoides SRZDD1 (version 2) (version 2) | ecosystem: Host-associated > Plants > Roots > Rhizosphere >...
CTCCGGGGAGACGCTCTCAAGCCGACAAGCCTGGAGGATCTCCAGAAGGTCCTCTCCCCGGGCTCCCGCAAGCCCCTGCGCCGGGTGACGCGCGTGCCCGGGGAGCTCAAGGGAATCGGCGACCGCTGCCTTTATGACATCGGCATGGCCGGCGTACGCGACTATCACGGATTGAGCCTCGCCACGCTGGGGGTCCGCTCGTATCGCATGTCGGCCGAGATCCTTTCTTTTCTCGCGGACGAGAGAGACCTTCGCGAGCTGTTCCAGAGGAACCGTCTGAGGACCCTTCCGATCGAGGAAGAGATCGCGTTTCTGAAGCAGTGTGCCGCCAGATTTGGTCTTCATGCCGACCTTCTCAGCAATCTCCGGGAAGAGTCGATCGGCAGCTCGGCGTTCGTTTCCGTCCCCCTTCCCGGCCTGCGGGACCCGGAAAGCAATTTCGGAAAGGAGCTGCCGCCGCTCGAGAACGATCCCCCCGACGACGCCCCGAACGCGGGGCCGAAGGGTCTGCGCGAGCCCAGGGAGCGGCTCTTGTCGCGGTATGAGCGCATCCTGCTCTTTGCCCAGACCAACATCGAGGAAGTGCGGCGCGACCTCAAGGAGCGCGTCATCGACCAGGAGGCCGCTGTCGATGCCCTGTGCGATGATTTTCTTCTCAACGCGACCGGGACCCAGCTTCGCCGAATCCCTCAGTCCTACTTTCTCGTGGGCCCGACGGGTGTCGGCAAGAACTACCTCATGGAGTCGCTGGCCAAGGTCCTCGAGGAGCTATGGGGGGTCGACATTCCCTTCCTGATCATCGAGGGGCCTCAGTACACCTATCCCTCGGACATCAACGAGCTGAAGGGAGCGACCCGGGGCTTCATCCGAAGCGACGAGCCGGGATTGCTCACGGAGTTCCACGAGCGAGCTTCCCGAGCGCCGCTCTCGATCCTGATCGTCGATGAGGTGGAGAAGGCGCATTCCCAGCTTCAAAAGTTCTTTCTACCCATCATGGACCGGGGAACCACGCATGATAATCGAGGCCAGGAGCTCAGCTTCGAGGGGTGCATCATCGCCTTCACCTCGAACCTGAGGCATTCCCCTCAAGACTCCCTGGAGCTGATCGGCTATCGGAGCCGGGGCGCCGACAGGACCCGTCGCGGAGACGAGCACATGGAGCGCGCCTTGAGAAAGGATCTGTCTCCCGAGTTCGTCGCGCGCCTTCGCGTCATCCGTTTTTCCCCTCTTTCAAGGGCGTCCATGGAATCGATTCTGGACCTGGAGCTGGAGGAGGTATTCGAGCGCTTTCGTTCCCTGCATGGCCTGCAGCTCCGGGTGACCCGGGCGGCGCGCCGACGGCTGATGGAAATCGGCTTCAGCGAGAGCCAGGGGGCCCGCCAGCTGGCGGCGGCGGTGCGGCGCTATTGCAACATCGAAGTGAGCCGCAAGATCAAGCAGGACGAAATCCCCGGCAGCGCTGATCGCGACGAGACGATTCAGTATCTGCGCGAAGTCCGCAGCGGCGATCGTGCCTTCGAGTCGGAGGCGGTGGAAAGGAAGGTGCTCCGCCAGGCGAGAGTCCGGCTTCCTTACCGCCGGCTGATCATCGACGAGTCCGGGGGGGAATTTCGCTACCGCGGCGAGGGTTGATCGTGGCTCTCGGAACCTCCCTGCTCGCGCGACTCCATCGGCTCATCGAGCGAAGCTACGACTGGAACACCGGAATCGAGGACGTGGGCCCCTTCGTTCTGGGCGACGCGCAATACCGGAGGCTGTTTCAGGAAAAGGAGTTCTTCGAGGAACTGCCCGAAAGCGATCCCGGACCGAGGACCCTGATGACTTGGCAGGGCTCGAGGGTTCGGCTCAGCGTCTATTATCCGGATGCCTTGATCGCCGAGCTTGAAAAAAAGAACCCCTTGCGGCGGCTGGATGACGAGAACGTCGGCCCCCTCTCGGTGCTGGTCGAGGAGCTGGACCATCTTCTGATGCTGGCATGGTGCGCGGGGCATCGTCGCCGAGTGGGACTGATGGAGCTCGAGTTTCACGCCAACATCACCAAATTCATGGTCATCGCGCACCTTGTCTCCCGGCTGAGCCGTCGCCCGCGCCTGACACGGGGGCAGCGCCTATGGGTGATGCACCACCTGTTTCATGGGGCGGGGGACGGGCTGCCGGCGCCATTTCGCCAGCGCTATCACACGGCCGCGCGGCTCGCGGTGAGGTTTCTCGCCCATCTCGAGCCGATGCCCGGGTCCGATAGGCTGCGGGCCCTCCGCCGCGCGGCGAGAACGCCCTGGCAATTCCAGAGAGCCTGTCTGGAGTCGCCGGAGCCTGGAGGCAGGCTAGGGCTTTTGCTGGGAATCTGAAGAGGCAGAACCCTGGCTGGCGAGACGGGCGAGTTGTTGAGCCTGCGGAAAGCTCTCCAGCGCCTTCTGGATTTGCGGGTCGATTTCGGCGAAGACGCGAAATCCCTCTTCGCCCCCCCACCGCGCCGCGGCGATCTCCTTGCGGATGGCGGTGCGGATGTACTCCGCGCTTTCCCGAAGATCCGCCTCGGTGAAGGCGATCTTTCGCTGCTCCAGGTATTTTTTGAAGTCGTCCATGGCCGTCTCGTCGAGCGCGAAGCCGCGCGGAATGTCCTTGTGCGAGACGTTGTACTGGACGGCGAAACCGAAGAAAACCTGTTCGTTCTCGAGCTGCCTGAGGAATTTGTCCAGCTTGTAGCTGTCCACCAGAATATCCGGAGCGATTCCCCCTCCGCCGTAGACCACGCGGCCGGAGTCGGTCCTGCGGGGATCCTTGGCGGGCTGTCCGTCATCCTGCTCATCCCGTGAAAGATAGTAATAATCCTCCAAGGAGTCGTAATCTCTCTGAATCAAACGGCCGCTCGGAGTGTAGTAGTGCGCCGTGGTCAAAGCGAGCGCCGATCGATGGCTCAAGGGGTAGACCGTCTGCACCAGTCCTTTTCCCCAGGTCGTCTTGCCCACGATCAGACCGCGGTCGTGATCCTGGATGGCGCCGGCGACGATCTCCGAGGCGCTGGCGCTGTACTTGTTCACGAGAATGATGAGCGGGAAGTCGATGTGCGTTCCCGTCCCCGTGGCGAAGTATTCCTGATCCGAGCCGCGGGTTCTTCCCCGGGTGAAGACGATCTTCTGACCCTTGGCCAGGAACTTGTCCGCGACCCGGACGGCCTGCTCGAGGAGTCCCCCGGGATTGCCGCGCAGATCCAGGATGAGACGGTTCATCCCCGCGGTTTTCAGGATCCGAAACTTCTCTTCGAGCTCCCGATCCGTCGTCTGGGTGAAATTCGTCACTCGCACGAAGCCGATCTCGGGGCGGATCATGAAAGCGTACTGGACGCTGCGTGTCGGGATGTCGTCGCGAGTGATGTTGAAATGGAGCGGCGCCTCTTCACCGGGACGGACGATGGTGATGTTGACCTGGGTTCCCTTGGCTCCCCTCAGGCGCTTCAGAGCCTGGTCCACCGACATATCCAGAGTGTCGACGCCCTCGATCTGCGAGATGACGTCTCCCGGGCGGATGCCCGCCCGAAACGCGGGCGTCCCTTCGATGGGAGAGATCACGGTGAGGGGCCGATCGACGGAGGGTTTGGAGATGACGATCCCCAGGCCGCTGAAGCTGCCGTGCTGTTCCTCCATCATGTCCTGATAGTCGGCCGAGTTGAGGAAGTTGGTATGGGGATCGAGGGTCTTGAGCATGCCGCGAATCGCCCCTTCGATGGCCACTTCCGGGACCACCTCGTCGATGTAGCGCTCTTGGACGATTCCGAGAATCTGACTGAAAGTCTTGAGCCGATCGTTCGTGGTTTCGGCGGCCGCATTGAGCCGCGGGGCGAGCAACCCTCCCGTCAGCGATCCCGCCAGGAGAATCGCCGACGCCATCCACAGTTGCCGACGCTTCAGCATCAAAACCCCCAGATTTTCGAGGCAATTATAGTGTCGGCATCCATCGAAGTAAAGGAACTGCCGGTTTCCCGGACGAGCGGAGCTTGAGCCTCCTTCGGACCTCGCCGTCGCCGTCCATCGCGCCGCGCGCCGTCGTTGACTTGCAGGCCGCGACAAACTAGCATCTTCCAAGAAGATGTACGCGTCATCGGATCGCCGGTTTCATCGGAAAGACTCACCGCCTGAGGACTTGTAAAAAGATGTTCGGCTCCATCGGCGCTCCCGAGCTGATCCTGATCTTCGTCGTGGCGTTGCTCATCTTCGGCCCGCGAAAGCTGCCGGAGCTGGGACGGGCGCTGGGACGAGGCATCGGTGAGTTCCGGAAGGCGACCGCGGACTTGAAAACCACCCTCGAACGCGAGATCGCCGAGGAGGGCACTCCGGGCCCTCCGTCGCTGCCGTCCGATACGGCCGCCCGCTCCGACCCGGCCCCTTCTTCAACCGTCAACCAAGAAGATGGTGCAGACCGCTCCGCCTGAAGGGGGGCGGATGTCTTTCCTGGAGCATCTCGGCGAGCTCCGGATCAGAATCTTCCGTGCGCTCCTGTCGATCCTGGTTTTCTTCCTCGTCGGCTGGTATTTCTCGCGGCCGATTCTGGGCTTCTTCCTGAAGCCCGTCCTGCCTTTCCTCCAGGGACGCAGACCGGTGTTCCTCGAAATCACCGAGCCGTTCATCCTTTATATGAAAGTCGCGCTGGTGGCGGGCCTTTTCGCGGCCTCGCCGATGGTCCTATATCAGGTATGGGCCTTCATCGCCCCGGGTCTCTATCCGAGCGAGCGCCGATATGCGGCGCCCTTCATCATCTTCTCGTCCCTGTTCTTCATCGCCGGGGGCCTTTTCGGTTATTACGTCGCCTTTCCCTATGCCGCCAAGTTCCTTCTTTCGGTGGCCGGCGACTTCGAGCCGGCTTTGACGATCCGCAGCCTTTTCCAGTTCGAAAGCAGGCTGATCCTTTGGATGGGGCTGATCTTTGAAATGCCCGTCGTAATCTTCCTGCTCGCCAAAGTCGGCGTCGTCACTCCCGCCTTTCTGCTTCGCAACTTCAAGTATGCGGTCCTGGTGATTTTCGTCATCGCGGCGATCGTCACGCCGACTCCGGACGTGGTCACCCAGTGCGTCTTTGCGCTGCCCATGATCGGTCTCTACCTGCTGGGATTGGCCACCTCGTATCTCGTGCGCCCGCATTCCAGGCCTTAGACTCGGGAGCCGCCCTTGATCGCCGGACTGGATGGGTTTCGAATCACCCGGGGGCCGGCGGGAAGGTTGTGGATTCTGCGCGAGGGCGCTCCTTTCCGCCCGGATCCCGTTCCATGGGATGGCTGGTTGAGCGGCCGGGAAGGCGCCGTCCTGACCACGGAAGGCGGACGCTCCGTCGCGCGGGTCCTTTCGCTGGGGCCGAACGAAGAGGTGGTGCTACGCGTCTATCGCCATGGAGGGTTCTTGGCAGGGTTCTCGAGGGGCCTGTTCTTCGGGATCGGCAGGCCTCTCCGGGAGCTGCAGGTCTCGGAATTCATCCGCCGAGCCGGACTGGCGACACCCGAGATCGTCGCGCTCTATTCCAAGAGAGTCCTTCCCGGCCTCTTCCGATCGTGCGTTCTCACCCGGAGGATCCGGGAAAGTCAAAACCTGCGGCAGTGGCTGAGAGAAGACGGAGGCAATACGGTCAACTGGAAGCCGATGATCGATCAGGTCGCCCGCGCGCTTTCCGCCCTCCATGAGGCCGGATGCCGCCATCGGGACCTGAACCTCGGCAACCTGCTCACCGGCCCCACCGGGATTTGGATTATCGATTTGGACGGCGCCCGGCTGAGGCCCCGACTGAGAATCGCAGAGAGGGGGGCCAACCTGATGAGGCTCTATCGGTCCCTCTGCAAGGAGTCGGACCGGGCCGAGCCGCTCTCCTCGCGCATGCGCGTCCGCTTCCTCCGGCATTACGCGGGGCGGGACCGGCGTCTCCTGCGTGAGCTCTCCCGCTGGCTCCGGGCGCGCTGGACGATGGAGTCTGTCAGGAGGAAGTTCTCTCGGAAAAGAGGGCGCCGGAGCTGACACCGCCCGCTCCGGCCCACGCCAACATCTCGCCGCACGCCCGCTCGACGGTCTCCTCGGAAATGTCCTCCAGGCAAAAAGGCTTGCCCGATGCGGCCGGAACGCATTCTTCGAAGAACTTCTGGCGGCAAGGAGAGCAGGGATAGGCTTCATAGAGCACTCGAAAGTTCCGATCGCCGGCATAGGGGCCGGTCCTCGACGGATGCCCCGGGCCGAACACGGCGACGACCGGAATACGCAACGCCACCGCTACGTGCATCGGGCCGCTGTCGTTGCAGACGAGAAGATGACAGCGCTCCAGGACCGCGGCCATCTCCTTGACCGTCTGGCCTACCGGAGGAAGGATCGCATGGGGGCCAATCTCTCGCGCCATCGATTCGAGCGCAGGGCGATCTCCCTCTCCCCCGAGGAGGAGTACTTTCGCGCCGTGTCGCCGCGCCAGCTTCGCGGCGACGCCTGCGAAGCGTTCGGCATGCCACGCCCGGGGAGGCTTCGAGGCGCCGGGGTGAAACGCAACGCGCAGGACCGGGCCATCGCTGCCGGTGGCCCACAGGAAGCGTCTCGCCGAGTCCCGGGAGGCCTCATCGAGATGGAAGCTCAAGCGCCGGTCGGACGTGTCGCACCCCAAGGCCTCGGCGATGCGAAGAAAGCGCTCGACGTGATGGCCTTCGCCCGGTTCGTCGATCGGGTCGGTGAGGAGCCATCCACGCCAGTCCGTCCGGAACCCGATCCGGCGAGGAATACCGGCGGCACGGGCAAACAGCGCGGCCTCGAAGGCCTTTTGGAACAGGACGGCCAAATCGAACCGTTCCTTCTTGAGCTCCCGGATCAGGCGCAAGCGTCCCGCCAGCCCTGCGTGAGATCCCGGCCGGGAGTACTCCAGCAGCCGGTCACAATAGGGGCTTCCCCGAAGCGCATCGAGAACCCACGTCTTGGCGAGCAGGGTGATCTCGGCGTCTGGGAAGCGCCTCCGGAGAGCCCGCATCGAGGGCGTGATCATCACCACGTCACCGATCCAGTTGTTGACCCGGACGAGTATCTTGCGGATCGACGGGACGGGTGGCGCAGTCATCTTCCCGGAGTCTCGAGGGACGAAACGGAGCGACTGGACAAAGTTTCGACGATCGCCGACCAGACGCTGTCAGCCGAAATCTGCTGAACGGCCGATGCGTCCCCACGCCTTGGAAAGGCCCCGGAGGAGGCATGCCAGTCTGGAGCGATGACATGGTGACCATCTCCCAGAGGGCCGTTGATCGAGGGATCCGTCGATCCGAAAAGAGCCACTACGGGGACTCCCTGGCTCCATGCCAGGTGCATGGGCCCGGTGTCGGCTCCCACGAAGAGCCGGCATCGGGCGATGACCTGACGCATCTCCTCGACGTCCAGGGAGGGTATCGGAACGGCCGACCCCCGGGATCGGCTCTGGACGATCTCGATGAGACCTTCTTCGCCGGGGCCCCAAGTCACGATAGGGAGGCACCCCTCGCGGGCGATCGAGGCGACGATCTCTCCATATCGCTCCGCCGGCCATTGCTTGTGTCTCTGCCGGCGGCTGGTTCCTGGATGGACCGCGACGAGGGTTCGTCCGGAGAGCGGACGAAGGAACTTCTCGACACGCTCCGAAGGAGCCCCGTCTCGATAGGGGAACTTCAAGCCAGTCGTTTCCGCGGCCAGAACCGAGATGAGCTCGAGATTCTTGTGGACGCGGTTGAGGCGGGGCGAGGAGGGTTTCACCCGGCGATTATTGAGGAGGAAGCTCCCTTCGCGCGAGCCGCTTCGATCGAAGCCCAGTCTCTCCGGAGCCCCCGCGAGGAAGGCGATGGCGGAGCTCTTGGCGGTCCCTTGAAAGTCGACGGAGACTCGGGCGCGGAAGGCTCGAAGAGCGGCCCGGAAATCTCGGAGCGAGCTGAGGGCGAGCGCAGGGTTTCGGACGACATCGGGCGGTTTGAACCGGTCCCGCGGAAACACGAAGACCTGATCGAGCCAGGGGCGGCCGGGCAGCAGGGACGACGAAAGGCGCTCGACCACCCACGCGACGCGAACCCGCGGTGCCGCCTCGCGAAGCCTGGCCAGGCAGGGCAGCGTCCGTACGACGTCTCCCACGGCCCCGAGGCGAACCAAAAGGACGCCCTCCCCCTCCCGCAGGTCGATCGAGTCCATCCCGTCTCCCTCCCGCCACCAGGCAGTCATTATAGCAACCGTGCCACGCAGCCCGGAGGGAGGGACCTGTCGTTGACACTGGATCATCGCTGTGTTAAAAATCCTGCATGCCCTTGGATCCGAAGCTTCTGGAGATACTGGCGTGTCCCGTTTGCCACGTCTCCGTCCTGCCGGTGAATGACGGGTCCGGGCTTCGATGCGAGCAATGCCGCCGCGTCTACCCCGTGGTGGACGACATTCCCGTGATGCTGGTGGAAGAAGCGCGGAACGAGGAATCCTCCCGGAAAACCGATTGACCCTTCCACTCTCGCAAACCCGTCTCCAAGAACTCTTCCGCGGGATGCGCGACTCGCGGGTCGTGGTCGTGGGGGACTTGATGCTCGACCGGTTCCTCTGGGGCAGCGTGTCGAGGATCTCCCCTGAGGCGCCCGTCCCGGTCGTGAGGCTTCAATCGGAGAGCGCCAGCCTCGGGGGGGCGGGCAACGTCGCCCGCAACGTGCGCTCCCTCGGCGGCCGGGTCGACCTGATCGGCATCCTCGGCCCTGACGCGGCGGGAGCGCAGTTTCGCGATGCCCTTCGCCGCGAAGAGCTTTCGGACAGTGCCATCCTGGATGTTCCGGATCGAGGCAGCACGGTCAAGACGCGCGTCATCGCCCATCATCAGCAGGTCGTCCGGATCGATCGGGAATCGACGGCGGCCGTTCCTGAGGAGGTGGAGAACCGCCTGGTCGAGATCGTCCTGGATCGACTTCTGGACGCCGGGGCTCTGCTGATCTCCGATTACGACAAAGGCGCGGTCACTCCGCGGATCCTGGGGCGAATCCTGCCGGCCGCCGCCGAGGCCGGCCTCGTCGTGGCCATCGATCCCAAGCCGGCGAACTACGAGCACTATCGACCGGCGACCGTCATCACCCCCAACGCCCAAGAAGCGGGAATCATGGCGGCCCTGCGCGATCGGGATGATGCTGGGCTCGAAAAGGCCGGTGAAACGATACGCAAACATCTGGGGTGCAAGGCGGTCCTGGTGACGCGCGGCGAGGAAGGGATGACCCTGATTCGGGCCGGCACCCTTCCATTGACGATTCCAGCCAGTGCGAGGGAGGTTTTCGATGTCACCGGAGCCGGCGACACCGTCATCTCCGCCCTTACCCTGAGTCTGGTGGCCGGAGGCACCCTCGAAGAGGCCGCCTCCCTCGCGAACGCGGCCGCCGGCTGCGCCGTCGGGAAATTGGGTACCGCGGTGGTTCAACCCGAGGAAATCCTGCGGGCATTTCAGGTCTGAAGGGCGCCTTCCGGGACATTTCGCCCCGCTCCCTCCCGCGCCAACGCGGCTAACCATTTTAAATCCTTTAAGATGTAAAGTAATAGAGCGTGCTGCGCCGATGCAGCACGCCAAAAAACTTTCAACTTGACGCCCCTGTCTCAGAGTGGTAGCTTCCTTATCAGGAAATAGTAACTGTTCTCTATCGTTCGAGTTTTGAGAGCTTTATCCGTAGAAGATCTTCCACCTGCGGGAGTAGGGCATGGAAGAACAGCGAGGCAGCGCCAGGCTCGGGACCTACCTGAAGCGACTCCGCACTGGCTACGGCTTCTCCCTGCGGCGCGTCGAGATTCGCGCTCGAGCCGAAGGGGGCGAGATCGACAATTCGCAACTTTCCCGCTACGAGAGAGGCCGCTGCTATCCATCCTTTGACAAGCTTTGCATCCTCGCGAACATCTTCAACGTGTCGGTCCAGAACTTCTCCGACGTTCTGGAGATGGAGAAGTACGACGCCTACAGACCTTCGTCGGGCTTCGATTACGAGGACTTGCAGGCGAAAGGCAATACCGAGCTCGAGGCCGGCAACTTCGGCCGTGCCTACGTCGCGTTCGAGACGGCGCTTCTGAAGGCCGAGTCCACCCTTGGACCCGATCGCGACGACCTCCGCGCGCGAGCCCGCTATAAAATGGCGTTTTCCCTCTTTCGGCTCGGGAAGATCAACCTCGCCGAAAGCGAGTTGCGCTTGATTCTGCGCGATCATCAGAAGATCTCCGCGCGGACCCAGTTCCTTTCCCTCCTCATGCTCGCGAACGTGCACGACGAGCGCGGCGATCGCTACATCTCGATGCTCGAAGCGGAGCGTTGCCTCGATCTCGCGAAGGCCTCGGGAGACAAGGCCGATCAGGCCTACGCGCTTCATGCCATCGGCCGGACCTGCTTCGAGGAAGCTCAATACGAGAGGGCGGCCGAATTCCACTCCCAGGCTCTCGAGATGGCGCGCGAAACGGCGAGCTCGCAGGAAATCGTCCTGCTGCAAGCCAACCTCGGCTACTGTCATGTGATGCTCAATCGCACCGAAAAGGGCCTCAAGGAGATTCGCGAGGCGCTCGCGTTGAGCCGCAAGAACGAGTTGCGTCGCGGGACGGCCTACTGCCTGCGGATCCTCGGCCAGGTCTATTTCAAGGATGCGAAGCTCGGTCGCGCGCGCGAGTACTTCGAGGAAGCCGAAACAGTCGCGCACAGCGGGGACAGCCCCTACACCGACATCCTCTTCCAGGCCGCCTTCTATCTCTGGGAAATCGCCAAGCAGGAAGGCAATGCCGTCCAGGAGAAAGTCTACTTCGGCCGCCTCAGACACCTCCGCTCTTCGCTGGAGCGGCACTTTGACGAGGTCTCGCAATTCGATGCCTATATCGACAAAGGAGGGCGAAATGAGCCGCACGCGGCCCGTTCCTAGCTCTCTCTTTTCGCGGGCGCTCTGCGCCGCTCTGGCCCTTGTCTGCGCGGCCCTCTCCGCGCCGTCCCTTTTCGCCGAGGTTTCGGTCGTGACCGATGCGCGCGGCAGGTATTTGCGCACGGTCGTCCTCAGCGAGATGCAGGGATCCCGGCGGATGGTATGGAGTCCGGTCAGCCAGAATGCGGACCCGACGCGAATCCTCAACCCTGCCGGCGACAGAATGGGCGACTCGGCTCCCGTGGTCGCGGAGAGTCGGGGAAGCCGGCAGCCTTGGGTCGTCTGGTCCGCGAGTGACGGCGCCGACCAGGAAATCGCCTTCGCCACGTGGTATCGCGGTCGCTGGCATGGGCCTTTCCTCCTCGACCGAGCCGACAATTCCTTCGACGATCGGGATCCGCAGCTCGCGTTCGACGCGGCGGGGCATCCGGTGGCCGTCTGGTGGAGGAACGCGCCGATCCCGCAGGTCTACCTGAGCGTCTTCACGAAGGGCTCCTGGACGAAACCGCTGGCGGTTTCCGATTCGGCGACGCCCAGCCGTTCTCCCTCCCTCCGCATTTCGGGCAGCCAGGCGGTCGTTTCGTTCCATACGCGCGCCGGCCAAACGGTCATCTTCCAGAGTCTGACGGCCCTCACGTCGAGCCCCGACGGCAGCGGACCGCTCGACGGTCCGGTTCCTCCGCCCGATTTCCAGTATTCTCAAACGGACAATCCCTCGCCCACCCCCGGGACCCTACCCGAGCCGGAATTCGTCAAGCCTACCAGGTACTGAGGGCCCGTCGAGACGGGAATCAGGAAAAGGATGAGTCGTACGGAGAGGCGGCCTCCGTCCCGGCATCCGGAGGCTCTGGAGGCTCCGGAGCGTGACGTAGAGCCTCCATCTCATCCTCGAGCCGGGCAAGGCGTTTTCGGAGTTGGCGATTCTGGATGCGAATCCGCACTCCGTCCATGATGCTGATGAGGGAAGTGAAGAGTATACCGGTGAGCAGCGAGAAAACCACGACGACGGCGACCGGCACCTGCGGATAGGCGCGGAAGAATAGGTTGACGTCGACCGCTCCCGGATTGAGGATGACCAGGAGCAGGACCGCGCCGAAAAAAAGGATGCAAAGGAGGGCGATGACCAGGTTCAAGCCCGATTCCCCTCCGGTCGCGAAAGCCTCTTCCTGATTCCTTCCTGAACCTCGAGGATGAGATCGGCGATCTCGCGCACGGCTCCCCTGCCTCCCGTCGCGCGAGTGATCAGCTTGACCTCGCGGAGGACCGCCGGATGCGCGTCGGCCGGCGCGGCCGCAAGGCCGACTCGGCGCAGCACCGGCAGATCCACGACGTCGTCCCCCACGAAGCAGACCGCCTCGTCTTCAAGACCTCTTCTCTTCAGGATGTCTTCGTAGGCCGCCAGCTTGTCCCGAACCTTGAGGTGAACCTCGTTCATGCGAAGCTCCCTCGCCCGCCGCCGGACCGCGGGAGAAGTCCGCCCGGAGATGACGCCGGTCGAGAGGCCGGCCCCGCGCAGCAGATGAAGCCCGACGCCGTCCTTGGCGTCGAACGTCCGGCCTTCGCTTCCGCCGTCGATGAAGAGGATCCCGCCATCCGTCAGCACTCCGTCGACGTCCATGAGGACCAGACGAACCCGCTCCACCCTCGCCAGGAGACGGGCGGGAAGCGTTCTGCGGCGGATGGCGGATCGAGAGGAAGCCATCCCGTCAAAAGAGCTGAGTGCGCCAGAGATCGTGGATGTGAATGACTCCCTCCACTCTTCTTTCGGAGTCGACGACCACCAGAGAAGTGATCTTGCGGTTTTCCATCACCTGGAGGGCCTTCGCCGCCGGCTCGTCCGAGGTGATCGTCGTCGGGTTCGGCGTCATGCAGTGAGCCGCCTTCCGGGAGAGAATGTCGGCCCCCTTCTGCAAGAGCCTCCGAAGGTCCCCGTCCGTCACGATCCCGGCCAGGAGCGAGGAGGCGCTCACCACGCAGGTCATTCCCAGGCCCTTTCCCGACATCTCCCGGACGGCCTCGGACATCGGAGCGTCGACGGCCACCGAGGGAACCGCCGTCCCCGTGTGCATCAAATGGGCGACGAGAAGGAGCTCCTTGCCGAGACTTCCGCCCGGATGGAAGGCCCCGAAATCACGCGCCGTGAATCCTTTCTTCTCGAGAAGGGCTACCGCGAGCGCGTCCCCCATCGCCAGGGCGGCGGCGGTGCTGCAGGTGGGCACCAATCCCATCGCTCCCGCCTCGCGGGAGACGCTCACATCCAGGGCGACGACGCTGTGGCGGGCCAGCGTGGAGTCCAATCTTCCGGTCAGGGACAGCAGCGGGACTCCGATTCTCTTGAGAATCTCGAGAAGGCGCACCATCTCCTCGGTCTCACCGCTCGCCGAGATTCCCAGGACCAGATCCCCGCCGACGACCATTCCGATGTCGCCGTGAATCGCCTCGGCCGGATGAAGGAACAGTGACGGAGTGCCCGTGCTCGCGAGCGTGGCCGATATCTTGGCTCCGATGAGACCCGATTTGCCCATCCCGCTGACGACGATCCGGCCGGTGCACGCTGCCATGGCCTCCACGGCGGCATCGAAGGAGGGACCCAGCCGGGGGATGAGGTCCCGGATCGCCTGGGCCTCCGCCTCCAGGACCCTCTTTCCGGCGTCGCGAATCATCGATTCCTCCCGAGCGATTCTGCGATTCTCCGGACCTCGACCAGAAGATTCTCGAACTCCCGAAGCGGCAGCGAGTTCGATCCGTCGGAAAGGGCCTGTTCGGGCCGGTCATGGACCTCGACGAAGAGGGCATCCGCCCCGGCGGCGACTCCGGCACGGGCCAGGGTCGCGATGAACGCCCGATCGCCGCCCGAGGAGTCGCCCTGCAGTCCGGGTCGCTGGACCGAGTGCGTGGCGTCGAAGACGACGGGACAGTCGAACGATTTCATGATCGGGATCGATCGGAAATCCACCACGAGATTCTGATAGCCGAAGGTCGTGCCGCGCTCGGTGAGGAGAACCTTCCCGTTTCCCGAAGTCCGGAGTTTCTCGACGATGTTCGCGGTCTCCCAAGGGGAGAGGAACTGTCCTTTCTTGACGTTGACGGGAAGTCCGGTCGCTGCGGCCGCGAGCAGCAGGTCGGTCTGACGGCACAGGAGAGCCGGAATCTGCAGCACGTCCAGGACGCGGGCGGCCGGCGCCGCCTGCGAGGCTTCATGGATGTCGGAGAGAACGGGGAGTCCCGTCTCCGTCTTGATCCGGTCCAGGATGCGAAGGCCCTCCGCGAGCCCCGGCCCCCGATAGGAACGGATGGACGACCGGTTCGCCTTGTCGAAGGAAGCCTTGAACACGAGAGGGAGGCCCGCCCGTCCCGACGACTCCTTCAGAGCCCCGGCCATGGCGAGGCAGTGCTGCTCACTCTCGATGACGCAAGGTCCGGCGATGACGGCGATCCGGCGATTGTCGCCGACCACCACCTTCCCTCCGATTTCGACCTCCGGCAAGGAAACTCCTCTTCGGGCTAGCGTTTCGTCGACTTCCGGCGGCGGAGGCAGGCGGCGACGAAGCTCCGGAACAGCGCGTGCGGAGCCAGCGGCTTCGACTTGAATTCGGGATGGAACTGGCAGGCCAGGAACCAGGGGTGGTCGGGCAACTCGATGATCTCCACGAAACGGCCGTCGGGGGACTGACCCGAGATCTTCAAGCCCTTTTTCGACATCTCCTCCGCCAGCCCACGGTTCACTTCGTAACGATGGCGGTGCCTTTCGGTGATTTCGGTGACGCCATAGGCCTGGTGAGCGAAAGAATGGGGCTCCAGCAGGCAGGGGTAGCGGCCGAGTCGCATGTTGGCCCCCATGGACTCGACCCCCTCCAGCTCCTTCAGCTTGTAGATGACTTTCTGGGAGGATTGGGGATTGAATTCGGTGCTATCCGCATCCGTCATTCCACAGACATCGCGGGCGAACTCGATGACGGCGCACTGGAGTCCGAGACAGATGCCGAAGAACGGGACGTGCTTCTCGCGCGCGAATCGTATCGCGTGGATCATCCCCGATACCCCGCGGATGCCGAACCCGCCCGGAACGAGGATCCCGTCCATGGCGGCGAGCTGCTGCCGCAGATCGCCGTTCTCCATCCCCTCGGCCGAGAGCGCCAGCGGCACTTCGTAGATCGTCTCGACGTCGCGCGCCGAGATGACCGCGTCTTCGGAGATGTTGCAGAAGAGGGCGATCTTGCGCTTGACCTCTTGCGGGATCGCGCGGTCGCAGCGGCACCGAAGGA
>Ga0114129_10007912_pt1 | contig 15132 bp, 15 predicted proteins | sample RhiMetdeltSRZDD1_FD_80071 | JGI IMG/M metagenome (GOLD analysis project Ga0114129, IMG submission 80071) | Populus rhizosphere microbial communities from Tennessee, USA - Rhizosphere MetaG P. deltoides SRZDD1 (version 2) (version 2) | ecosystem: Host-associated > Plants > Roots > Rhizosphere >...
CATGGTGGATTGGACATTGATTCCCCATACGATCGCAACGCGCCCAACTGAATCGCGACTACTATTTGAAAAGACTCCGATTCCCTTGACAGCTTCACCTGAAATCGAAGACCTGAAGCAAAGCAAGAAGTCCGTTGCAGAGATGTGGGCCTTCTTCTGGATGATGACAGCGATCACCATCAAATATGCCATTCGCGGAGATGGCGTCTTCGTCACAGAATGGACGGAACATTTGCATACCCTCCTCTATGAAATAGAAAGACGAGTAAATCGAGAACCCTATCAGTATCAACGCGGCTCGCGCAGTCTATTTCAACCGACGCGCGAAAAACAGTTAGAATCGATTCGTGGACTATGCAATCGAATGCTTGAACTCAAATCAGAAGTCTCAAGCTTTACCGGGTCAGAACCGCTCACACCCATATCTGAGATCAATCAATTGCTTCTGTTTGCACACAACGGAGCTTCTAACTCATAGTCGAGCCCATAATCACAAATCCTCCGGCGAAAACACCGCGCTTGCGCCCCGTGCAAGTGTCGTAAATCACCAATCGTAAATCCTAATGCCTGCTATTGACCTAGCCCGCCTCAAAAAACAGACGGCCCGACTGGCTGACCTTTTCGACCAACCCGCGGCCTTCCTGCGCGAACATCGTGAGATTCTAGATCACTACGTCAACCGGACGCTGCGAAGCCAGGGCGTGGCGCCATCCTCTGTGCTTCCTACCTACCGCACACCCACTGTTGTGATGCGTCAGATCGAAAACGAGTTGGGGCCATTGGCAGCGAGACAGCCGATTCAAGCGCTCGAACTGGCCGATGCCCTCTGGGATGAAGGCTGGCTTGAAACACGCTTGCTGGCTGCCTTTCTGCTTGGGCGCATCCCTCCACAGGAGGAAAGACTGCTAGCCCGCCTCACTGCGTGGACTCAGGCCGTCCGCGACCCCAGCGTCCGCGCGGCGCTGCTCACCACCAGTCTCACTCGCTTGCGCAGGGAAACGCCCGACCTGTTCCTGGTTCTCGTCAAGGAATGGCTGTATCCCAGCCGCAAACGGATGTGGTCAAACGGCATTCAGGCGCTCGTGCCGCTGATCTCCTCGTCTGATTTTGATAACCTGCCTCCCATCTTTGAAATCGTAAGTCCCATTCTCAAGGCCTCACCGGCCGGTTTACAATTCGATATACGGGAACTGCTGGTTACCTTATACAACAAATCTCCCGATGAGACGCTGTATTTCATCCAGCAGGTCTTGAGGAGCACAAAGAGTGAACTGCCCGCCACCTCTTTGAGGCGCATGCTGCCCGAGATGCCATCCGACTTCCAGATTCAACTGCGTGAAATTCTACGCGACCGCACCTGGTCATGAAAGGATCGCTATGATCATCAACGTCACCATCGTCAGAGGTGTATTTGGGGCCATCCTCCTGTTCCTGGGGCGCGAACTGAATTTCGTATTTGCAGGCGGCTTCGCGGTCCTGTTCGCCTTCCGGGTTTTACCGCGCCTGCCTGATAGTTGGCCCTCCTGGGCGGACAGCGCCTTTATCATCGGCATGGGCCTGATCGTCGCGGCCATTGCCCTCATCAACACCACGTTCGGATATTATGTTTCAGGGTTTCTTGGTGGCGGATTTTTTCTGGTGGAGTATTTTGCACCGGGCGACTCGACCATCCCGCTCATTCCATTTTTTGTAGGGAGCGTTATTGGCGCGCTGGTCATGGGTTTCTTCACCGAATGGGCCTCATGATCATTTCCAGCCTGGTCGGCGCATACTTTATCATCGACCTTTTCACGCTCCGGCCTGAAGTTGAGATGATGATCAGCGGTGCTCTATTCATGGTCGGTGCACTCGTTCAGGTGATTCTCTGGCGTATGCAGCGATATGCCGGTCAATAAGTTTGGCATGCCAGAGAATCATAGCCCGAATTCTGCATATGCGCGGAGGTTGAAATGATTGCATTCATCAATGCGATTCTCGGTGGTGCCCTGCTCGTAGCAGGGCGAAAATTATTCTGGTTATTTGTTGCCGCGGCAGGGTTTGTCACTGGCTTTCAATTGACAACCCGTTACTTCCAGGGGTCAGAGGGCCTGTCCATCATCGTTGGCCTGGTTGTGGGTGCAATCTTTGCTATCCTGGCCATCTTTCTTCAAACCATCGCCATTGCCATTGCGGGGTTTCTGGCAGGCGGCTATATCCTCCAAACACTGGCAGTTTCATTTGGCCTTAGCGCAGCCCCATGGATCATCTACATCATAGGTGGCATTATCGGCGTGCTATTAGTCAGTTTCCTCTTTGATTGGGCCATCATCACCCTATCCTCCCTGGCTGGCGCTTCGCTGGTCGCGGAAGCCTTACAACTTCCGCGCACCGGATTGATATTTGTTCTCCTCTTTTTGGCCGGTGTGATCATTCAAGGTTTGGCCTACAGGAGTGAAGAACGCCCTACACCCGCTACGAATTGATTGCAAAGCAGAAGGCGGCATTTAACAACATGACCAACCAACAAATCTACTGGCACACGACCGTCCAAATGCCTGACGATTCAAACCTCACGCCTATCCCTGAGAAGGTGGATGTAGCGGTTATCGGCGGAGGCTTCACCGGTTTGAGCGCCGCGCGGATTCTGGCAAAGCGCGGCGTCAGCGTTGCCGTGCTAGAAGCACAAACCATTGGCTGGGGCGCGAGTTCGCGTAATGGCGGCATGACGCTCACCGGCCTGAAGCCTTCCATGCACACCGTAATGAAAAAATATGGGCGCGATCTGGCAAGGAGACTCTTTCATTGTTCCATTGAATCTGTGGATACCGTTGAACAGATCGTCAATGAGGAAAATATCGATTGCGGCTTTGCACGCTACGGTCATTTGCTCACAGCCAACAAGCCGAAACATTATGATGATTTCAAGGGCGCAGTAGATTTCATGGCCAGGGAGTTCAACCATGCCGTGCGGCTTGTTCCTCAAGAACAGCTGCGCGATGAGATTGGTTCGTCCCGTTATTACGGTGCATTGGTAGATGAGGTCAGCGGCGGCCTGAACCCAGCTCAATATGTGACGGGACTCGCGCAGGCAGCCGAAAAGGCGGGCGCCATACTCCATGCATGCGCACGCGTGAATAGCCTCCAGCGCGCTGGGACGCGGTTTCATATCCAGACCGAAAGAGGCGCGCTGACGGCAGAGTCTGTTTTGGTGGGTACGTCTGGTTATACAGGCAAAGTCACCCGGAATTTGCAAAAGCGGATCATCCCCATCGGCTCGTTCATCATCGCCACGGAAAAGTTATCTGATGAGCTGGCGCACGAACTCAGCCCGAAGAACCGCATGATCTTCGATTCAATGCATTACCTGAATTATTTTCGGCTGTGGGATAACCGGATGATCTTTGGCGGTCGAGCGGCGTTCTTCCCGGAAAATAAAAATACAATTGCTCGCAGCGCTGAGATTTTGCGGCGCGAGTTGGTCGAGGTCTACCCACAATTGAAGGATGTGAAGGTGGACTATGTGTGGGGTGGCACGCTGGATTTTGCTTTCGACATGATGACACACGTCGGTGAAATGGATGGGATTTATTACTCGCTGGGCTACGCTGGCCATGGCGTGGCAATGGCAACCTATCTTGGCAAAACGGTCGCCGAAGCGATGCTGAACGGCAACATCAAGGAACATCCCTTCGCGCAGTTTGATTTCCCCGCCGCGCCTTTGGGGTTATATAACGGGCGTCCGTGGTTCCTACCCTTCGCGGGCACCTGGCACAAGATATTGGATTGGGTGGAGTAAGTATGAGAGTCTGGTGATGAAATTCGCCCAAGTTTCCAATGTTTGCGGAGGGCTATAAATGAAAAAGATCGTTGAGTTTCTCAAGTGGCCGCTATCATATCCCCTGACAATCATGTGCATTGTTAGTCTCTACTGGGTTTTATTCTATCCAATGGATTTTGATGGCAGTTATGATGAAAATTTGAATGCATTCCAATTTGAGCTTGGATTGTTGGTAGTTTTATGTTTCTTCACAATCATATCGTGGTTATCCCGCGGTAAGTGGGTATTCTTTATTTTGGCACTTATCCTTTACTTAATATCATTGCGCGCAAATGCTTTGCACACCATTATGTATTTTCCCCAAATAGGAGAAACGGCAGAATTCAGGGGTTTCAAATACTACGAGGTGGCAACAGCTGACTCAGACTATCACGGCCTTGTGCTTTTCTACAAGTGCAAAAAACGGAGCTTCGATTGCCAGATTCTTAGTGGTGATTACAGTTTAACGGGCACAAAAATTATTATTGACGAACAACAAAATGAGGTTAGCTGGTTTGAAACCGGTTTTCAAAGGCTGTTTATCACAGACGGTGGAAATTTTCGTGGATACACTGGATTGTCCGCTCAGTTCCAAGGACATCAATACCAAATATCGGATCGGTGTAACAAATTTAGTGACAAGTTGGGATGGGCCGGATTTATTCCTGCCATCGGCATTTTTATTGGTTTATTTGAAGAAGCTGGTTTCAAGCCAGCCGCTTTAATCAACGCGATCAGTTATGTTCTCTGGTCTCTCTGGCTTATCGTTGTTGGTATCGTCTTTCTTTTGCAGTAAACCGCAAGACTCCCGACCAACACAGCATTCGTTGAAATCTAAAAGGTTTAGCAGCCAACTTTAAGCAAAGTGGGAGGACGCAATGAGTAAAATAATACTCTCCTGGGTTGGTCATTGGAGCAGTCATTTCAGCCATTGGAACGGTCGTCATCCAGTTTGAATCTACTCTGCCTAATCCCACTTTTGCATCAAACCAAAAATCAACTCGTCCATATTTGGGGGCTCACTCTGCATAAAGTTAAGGGCCAGTAACCGACTTCCGAAGTCTGGTTGATACTCCACAATCCCCCGCACCGTAAATTGATACCGAGCTAATTTGACTATTGGCTACGCTTGAGTCGCACCAGGAACTTGGTCCCCTGATTGACTACACTTTCTACCCGGATGCTTCCCCCAAGCTCCTCCACGATCGTCTTGACGATATAAAGGCCGATGCCACTTCCGGGGATTTCGGCGATCGTCACATTGCGCGCCCGATAGAAACGCTCGAATAAATGTGGCAGCGCCTCCGGCGGAATACCAAGCCCATGATCGGAGATGGTGACCAGCACATCCTCATCCACATTTTGCACGTCGATGTCAATGGATGAACCTTCCGGCGAGAATTTTGCCGCGTTGTTGATGAGGTTGATGAAGACCTGCTGCAGGCCGCTCTTATCGCCAGCAATAAGCGCCACATCTCGCTGGGCAGAGAGATTGGTGGAAATATTCTTTTTGCTGGCGATGGGCTTGACGGCTCGCATCGATTCTTCCAGGACAGGGATGAGGTCCAACGGAAGATGATCCAGACGCATCATGCCGCTTTCCAGCCGCCCGGCGATCAACAGGCGCTCGATCAAAATCTTCTGGCGGTTCAATTCGCTGTTTAGGATCTGCCAGTATTCCTGCAGCTCTTCTGCCGTGCCGCCCGATTGGATCAATTCGGTCATCAGGATCGCAGACGTGAGCGGCGTGCGGAGTTCATGAGAGGCACGATTGATGAAGTCGGACTTCAGCTCATTGAGCTTTTCCTGCTCCGTGACATCCCGCACCAGCACAAGCGCTTCTTTGGAATTAATCGGGTGCAAACGGGATTCGTAGACGGCCTTGCTATAGGGCAATCGGAACCCCTCCAGCCAGTGCGGCTTCGTGAATCCACCGGCATTCGTCTGGCCGACGATCTTCTCTACAAGCTCCTCGGGCCACACCGCAGAGAGTTTCCTGCCAGACATTACATCCCTGTCAATGTATAGCGGATGATCGGAGTTGGCACTATAATCGAGAATGTTCCCATCCCGGTCGATGCGAATCAGCAAATCGGGCAGCGTTTCGAGCAGCGTGCGATTGCGCGCCTCGTTGAGACGAATCGTCTCTTCATAACGATTGCGCTGGAGCGCCGAACCCAGCAGGTTGGCCGCGGTCTGAATAACATCGCGCGCGGACTGAATCCATGAGAGGGTCTTGCGACAATCGAACAAGCCTAAAAAGCTTCTTGAGCCCAGTGTCCCCTGAATGGGCATGATCGCAAATGATACATCGGTGAACAGAAAGTCATGATCGCAGGTCGTGACGGATGAGAAAAAGTCGTTGGGTGAAATGAGAATGAGAGGCAAAAATGGGGACAGCACACACGACACATCGAAATCAGATGAACCCGGTCGGTTCCAGCGGTATTGAATGTTGACCTGCGGTTCGGGGGAAAAGGTGGCGATCTCAAAAATGGCGCAGCACGAAACTTCGGTCGCTTCCACTAATGACTCCAACACACCCGGAATCTTGGTCTCGATATTTGATGTTTGCAACAGCCGGGCCGTTGCATCCGTGATCACGGAAAGAATTTTGGTCTGCCGTTTGAGGATCTGTTCGGTCTGTTTTCGTTCCGATATATCCCGTGCTATGCTTTGAATGTAAGCTGGCTGATTGCTTTCGTCATATACGATCGAAGCGCTGACCTCCACAGGCAGGGTGGTCCCATCTTTACGTTTTAGTGTCCGTTCGGACAGGCCTAGGTTTTCACCATTGATCGCTCCGGTCCCGGGTGGCTCATCCTGCGACATGATCTCGATCACCGGGCGTCCGACCAATTCATGTTCTTCATACCCCAGCAAGTTCAATGCCTGCTGGTTGGCCGCTCGGTAACAAAGGTCCAACCCAATGATAAATACACATTCGCCGGTCTGGTCGAACAGGGCTCGGTATTGCAGGTCTTCACTTTCGGGATGAACCGGGAGCTTTATCCGTTTGCCCGATTCACGGAAGAAATTCTGCAGCGGGATGGTTTTTTCAAGCATAGAGGAGATCTCCCGGCCTGCGATCAGGGAGTATGGCTTGCACACGACAACCTTCGGAACCATCCAGAATGGATACAGCGCCGCCCAGGCTTTCAAAAATCGCTCGGGCTATCGTCAGCCCTACGCCCAGGCCATCATGAGACCGGGTGTCACCATTGCTGATCTGGTAATATCGCTCGAATGCTTTTTCCTGCAACTCGACCGGAATGCCCGGCCCGTCATCCTGCACTGTAATGGCTGCTCCGCCGTCCGGGCCCGACTCCAGCATAAGTTTTACTTTCCCATTCTGGGGGCTAAATTTGAAGGCATTATCTACAAGATGCACCAGCGCACGGGTAAATTCGAAGCGTGGAGCGGTAATCGGATGCTGTACCGTAATATCCTGAATAAATTCCAGGTTCTTCGAGCTGTATCGCTCCATTCGCTTGAGGACGGGCCTGAGGATATGATTTTCCACATCAATCGTTTGGCGGATGGGGTTGAGGCCACCCTGATCAATACCGGTCAACAGGATGAAATCATTCACCAGCGACTCCAACCGGTCCAGGCTGGATAAGGCGATACGGATGAAGCGGATCTGCTCCTCCGGCGTTTCAAACTTATTGGCCATCACAAACTCTAGCGGCATAATGATACTGGTCAGCGGTGTGCGCAATTCATGCTGGAAGTTTTGCAGGATCTCCTGCTTCAATTTTTGCACATTCCGCTCGGCGATTTCGGCCATCTGATCCCGGCCACGCGCCTGTTCCATTTCAACACGCCGCAACACGGCTTCGATCCGTGCCAACAGTTCATCCGGAACATAAGGCTTGGTAATGTAATCATCCGCTCCGCCCCGTATTCCGTTCACCCGGTCCACAGTATCCGTCCGGGCTGTGAGAAAAATAAAGGGAATAGAGGCAAGCTGAGGGTCCTGACTCATTAACCGCCGCACCTCAAAGCCATTCGGCGGTGGCATCATCACATCGGAGAGAATAAGATCAGGAACTACATCCTTGGCTTTTTTCAGTCCGTCATATCCATCACTGGCCGTGATAACAGCATATCCCTGGCGTTTGATCAGGGCTGCCAGGCCCACCCGCAGAGCGGGCTCATCATCAATAACCAAAATGGAAGAATTTTTGTGCATGCCAGGTCTCCTCTGTCTATTCGATTTATGAAGAACCGCCATAGTGCAGACTATGGGTTGTCCCTAATGATTTTTTGGCGATCTTGGGGTTGTTGTCCACAAACATCATGGAAATATTTGCAACGGAGATCAAGTCCCCAGAATTCAACACGCAGCGGTCGATCTTACGGCTGTTCACATAGGTTCCGCTTGTGGATTGTTTGTCGTATAGCACATACGAGCCCTGTTCATAGACAATCTCAGCGTGGAACCGGGAAAGATACTCCTCATGAAAAACGATGTCGTTTTCCAGTTGGCGTCCCAGTGTTGTGACCCTTCTCTTCAAGGGCACGATCTGCTTGTTGATGATCAGGAAGATACCTTGCTGCTGGAAGGAGAAATCATTGGAGAAGTCTAGGTTATTCATTCCAGTATAATAATTCTTAGTTCTTGGTTGAGACATAGGGGTATTCCCCCACCTGCTACCGACAAATCCGCAAACTGTCACAAGCCCAGGAACCCGCGAAAAAACCACACAAAACTAAACAATGCGGCAACAGAATAGGATAGAATCATCTTATGTTCACCGACCAGGTAGAAATCCACGTCAAATCAGGCAAAGGCGGCGATGGAATGGTGCATTTCCATCGTGAAAAATTTATCACTCACGGCGGGCCAGATGGCGGTGATGGCGGCAAAGGCGGCGATGTCATTTTCGAAGTCAAGAGCACACTCAATACCCTTTCATCCTTTCGACAGAATCAAAAGTTCAAGGCGGAGGATGGTATCCGGGGGGGACCCTCGCAGATGTCGGGGCGCGCGGGTAAAGACCTTGTAATTTACGTTCCACCCGGCACAGTGATTTTTGACGCCGAGACAAGCGAAATCATCGGCGACTTAACTCAGCCAAAACAGCGGCTCGTTATCTCCAAAGGTGGGCGCGGTGGGCGTGGGAACCAGCATTTTGCGACCTCTCGAAACCAGGCGCCGCGCACGGCGGAAAAAGGCGAACCGGCAGAAGAAAAAGGGCTCAGACTGGAACTGAAGCTGATCGCCGACATTGGCCTGATCGGCGTCCCAAACGCAGGCAAATCTACCTTGCTTTCCGTGCTGACAAACGCCAAGCCGAAGATCGCGCCATATCCGTTCACGACGCTGGAACCGAATCTCGGCGTGGCAGAGATTGATACAGACAGAACGGTTGTGCTGGCAGATATTCCTGGTCTGATCGAAGGCGCCTCGCATGGCGCAGGTTTAGGTCATGACTTTTTGCGCCACATCCAGCGCACGCGCGTTATAGTTCATTTGCTCGATGGACTTTCAGAAGATCCATTAGCAGATTACAGCCAGATCAATTCTGAACTTGCGCTGTTCGATCCCAACCTGGCAAAAAAGCCACAGTTAGTGGCGCTCAACAAGATCGATCAGCCCGAAGTCCAGCAAAGGCTCGCAGACCTTCAGAAGAAATTCAAAAAGAAAAAAGTGGAACTCATGACCATCTCCGCCCTGGCGCGTACCAACACGCGTGAGCTGCTCATCAAGGCTTATCAATTACTGCAGGAGACGTCCCCACTCGAACAATTCGAAGCGCCGATGCCAGTCTATAGGCCCAAGGAAGACCCGCGTGAGTTCGTTATCAAGCGTGAAGGAGCGAACGAATGGCGTATCGCCGGTTCGGCCATCGAGCGCGCGGCCGCCATGACGCACTGGGAACATGATGGCTCCGTGCGCAGGTTCCAAAAGATCATGACAACGCTTGGCGTGGACGACGCACTGCGCAAGGCTGGTGTGGAAGAAGGCGACACAGTTGCCATCGGTGAATTTGAATTGGAGTGGCAGGAGTAAACGCATTGCCGTCTTCCACTGCATTTGATTTACTCCAGGCCTGTCATAAGCCAGGCTGCCCGGTCTGCCGCGTAGAGTCTGGCGCGGTCGAACGTTATATCAACAATCTTTTTTACGAAAGTGTCAACGACATACAGATCCGTGAACGCTTGCGTTCCAGCCTGGGATTCTGCCGCGAACATGCCCGGCTGGCAGCGGATAACAATCCGGGGAATGCGCTCGGGTTCGCGATCATTTATCAGGATGTCATCAACAATATCTTGAAGCAACTAAAGAGCGACGCGGAGCCTCCACGCACACGGCGCTGGTCCACGTTGCTCCAGCGGATTCCGGAACAAATCGGTGAAATGGTGCAACGAGTGCTGTATGCGCTCACACCGCAAAAACATTGCGTTGTCTGTCAGCAACGCGACAGAACTTTGCATCTGATCATTTCGTCTTTAATGGAGGGCTTGCAGCAACCCGAAATGCGGGAGGCCCTTCGAACGTCAGACGGTCTATGTATTCCACATCTGAAGAAGTCCTTCGAAGCCGTGATCGATCTCGACGTATGTGATGTGTTACTTTCGATCCATCGCGAAAAACTCGAAAGCCTGCGCGCCGAGCTCGCAGAATTTATCCGCAAAAATGATTATCGTTTCAAAGAGGAAGGCATGGGCACAGAAGGCGACTCGTGGCGGCGTGCCATCGGCAGGCTGACAGGCAACTTCGACTAGGAGGAAACATGACACCATCCAGACAACGCACATTAGTGTGGGGCCTAATCCTTATCGGGGTAGTATTTGTTGGTTTTTTTGGTTTGCGCTTTTTTCGTGCCTTCCGGGATTTTCGTGGTCATCATCCTCCGCCTTTTCCTCCGGAAGATGCTCAACCCGCTGAAACGGATGTGGAATTGATCCGTGATTGGATGACCATCGGTTTTGTATCGCACACGTATCGCACACCGCCGAATTTACTCTACAAGGCGCTGGGTGTTCCGCCACGCGGCAACGAAGAAAAAAGCCTTCAGCAGCTCAACGATGAATTTTTTCCGAAGCAGCCCGGCTATGTACTCGAAACGGTAAAAGCCGCCATCCGAGAAAATCAATCGCCGCCGACTGCCGTATCCCCAGCTACGGCGATCCCTCCTGCAAAGGTAACTGCACCACCCTGAGTGAGTCATGTCTGATTTTCTACTGACACAAGTCATCAATTACGGAGCACCGATCTTAGGCATCATCGTCCTTATCGGCGCGCTCGGTGTTCCCTTTCCAGGAACGTTCATTGTCGTTGCAGCTGGCGCTTTCTCGCGGCAGGACATTTTGACATGGCACACAACCGGACTCATAGCACTAACCTGTGTCGTACTCGGTGATAGCTTGAGTTATGCCATGGGGTTTTATGCTCGCGAAAGGATACTGCGCCGCTTTCAGGGATCAACACAATGGAAACAGGCAGAAACCTCTTTTAATCGCTGGGGCGGCACATCCATTTTTCTGACGCGCTTCCTCATCACCGGACTCGCAGTGCCAGTGAATTTGATTGCAGGCACAAGTAAATTTCCCTTCAAACTATTCTTTCTTTACGATCTCTTCGGTGAGACCATCTGGATATTTGGTTACGGCGGTCTGGGTTATCTCTTCGGCACACAGTGGGAGGCCGTCAGTGAACTGCTCAGTACTATTAGCGGTTTGTTGCTGGGTCTGGTAATTCTGGCTGTGGGCGGAGTCCTGACGATCCGCTTGTCCAGAACAGGCGCGGCCCATATTCGCCGGGCCAGACAATCTTCCAACCAATAACCCTTTCGAAAAATCTGTCTCATTTTCCTGGCGAGCGGGATTATGTTATTGGAAAGACCCAAGCCAATGGACGAATCCCTGCGGTATGAAAGTATTCCGGGCCCAATGAAGCTCAGCAAGAGCTGGTCAGACGAATCGTTTGAGAGCATCTTCCACGAATATTGGAACGCAATCCACCGCCTGCTTACGCGCATGGTCATCGACCCAGCCGAAGCCGAAGACCTGGCGCTGGAAACCTTCTATCGTCTCTACAAATATCGTCCATCACAATACGAAGCGCTGAACATTCGTGGCTGGCTGTACAAAGTGGCAACCAACCTTGCCCTGCAATCGATCCGCAGCTTCAAACGCCGGGAGCATTACGAAACTCATTCCGGCAAGGATGCACTGATCGAAGCAAATGAAGACCAGCCGCCAAAAATCCTTGCTGAAAAAGAGGACCGCTATTACGTCCGTATGGCGCTTGGGCAGATGAATTCACGGCAGGCAGAACTACTCATCATGCGATATTCAGGCATGGCGTACAAGGACATTGCTGCAGCATTGAACCTGTCACCCACCTCCATTGGACCGCTGCTGTTACGCGCCGAACGTGAATTCGAACAATGTTATCGCATGCTTGTGCAGGAGGAAGACCGATGAAAATTCATCTCACTGACGGAGAACTGCGGGCGGCGCTGGATGGCGAATTGGGCCCTAATGAACTGAAACATCTCGAGTCCTGCCAGCAGTGCCGGTCGCGTCAAAATTTGCTCGAGGCGCAGATCGGCCCGACTGCTGAACGCTTGCGTTTTCTTTCCTCCCATACCCAGGATAGGAGCCTTTCCCCATCGACTGCCTGGAAAAAATTCAACCATGAAAAACTTTCTCAAAAGGAGACCAGCATGTTTAGAAAGTTATTTTCTTCCCCGTTCATAAAATACGGCGCGTCTGCGGCATTGGTGATCGCGCTCGTCCTGGCTTTCCCGGCTACGCGCGCGCTTGCCGGAGAACTGCTCAATCTATTCCGCGTCCAGCGCGTGACCGTTGTTCCCGTTGATTTCACCGGCATGGAACAACTGAACGGCTCTGTTGGACAAAATATCAGTCAACTGATCTCTGAATCGGTTACAATGCAAAAAGAGCCCAGTGATCCCATCAACGTAGCCAGCGCAGAGGAAGCCAGCCAGCTTGCCGGATTCAATGTGCGTGCACCCGAAGGACAGACGCCTTCACGCATCAGTGTGATGAGTGGCGTAGCCTTCACGTTCACGATTGACCGCGCCAAAGCGCAGGCACTGCTCGACGAAGCAGGGCGCGGCGATCTCGTTCTGCCCGCTGACGTGGATGGTGCGGATGTATCGGTCCATATTCCCTCCAGCGTCAGCATTGCGTTTGGCACCTGCCCCGAACCCAGCAATGACAGCGAAGCAAAAAGAGAGATGAGGAGAGAGACGGAGACGAGCGGCTCACCCGGACGGGTCTATAAAGACTGTATCATTTTTGCCCAAATTCCAAGCCCGGAAGTTTCTGCACCTGCCAGTCTTGACATTGCCAAGCTTGCCCAGATCGGACTGGAGTTCACCGGCATGACTGCTGAGGAAGCTGCACAGTTCACTAGCACGGTTGACTGGACGTCCACGCTCCTGGTGCCGATCCCGAAAAACGCCGCATCGTATCAGCAAGTAACCGTCGATGGCGTGACCGGAACGTTGATCGAACGTCCGTCCGACGACGCTCCACAGTTCGCATTACTCTGGATCAAGGATGGCATTATCTACACCCTCGGCGGCTTAGGCAGCAACTCACAGAAAGCACTCGAGATCGCAAACTCTCTTCCTTAGGAATTAAGTCTTCGTGGCTGAAGCAATCGAGACCCATAAATTGAGAAAAGTCTTCGGCGATTACGCCGCTGTGAAAGGCCTCACCCTGCAAGTCAAGCAGGGTGAGGTGTTTGGTTTTCTCGGACCCAACGGCGCAGGCAAGACCACCTCGATGAAAATGCTGCTCGGATTGATCACGCCCACCTCCGGCGAAGCATCGCTACTCGGCAAACCTATTGGAGATCGGGAAGCCATGCGGCGTGTCGGCTTTTTGCCGGAGCATTTCCGCTTTCAGGAATGGCTGACGGCTGATGAATTCCTACTGCTGCACGGCCAGTTGCTGGGGATGGAGAAAAATGACCTGCAGCAACGCCGCGATGAATTGTTGGAACGCGTAGGGCTCACTCCGTTTCGCAGGAAACAGCTACGCACATTCTCCAAAGGGATGTTGCAACGCGTCGGCCTGGCACAAGCTTTGTTGAACCGGCCGGCGCTCGTCTTCCTGGATGAACCGACCTCTGGCCTGGATCCGGTCGGCCGCCGCCTCGTGCGGGACGTGATCCGTGAGGTGCGCACGCAGGGCTCATCCGTCTTTCTAAATTCACATCTATTGAGCGAGATCGAGGTGACTTGTGACCGCGTTGCTTTTATCCAGCATGGAGAGGTGGTACGCGTGCTCGAACTGGCATCCTTATCCAGCGAGCAGACCAATGTCACGATCCGTGTGGGCGATCTTGGGCCAGAGACATTGAACGGACTCTCGCAATGGGGACGTGAAATTCAAAGGGATGGCGAGTTTGTGCACATGATCATTACAAGTGATACAGTCCTGCCAGCGGTGACGCGCTACCTGGTCTCGCAGAACGCGGAAGTTTACTCCATCACCCCGAATCGAACGTCGCTGGAGGATATCTTCATCGAAACAGTTGGCAAGGACGGTGGTCTATGAGCCCCATTTCAATCATCGCCAGGCTGACCTTTCGCGAAGCGATCCGCCGGCGCATTATGCTGGCTGGTCTCGTAATGGGAATCGCCTTTGTGATCCTCTATTCGATCGGTACACACTTCATTTTCGGACAGATCGCAAAAGACGCGGTAGCGAACCTGCCGAGTCAAATGGCCGCAGATATCATGATGGCAGAATCCACGAATACATTTATGATGATGGGTTTATATGCTGCCGCTTTTCTTTCGATCGCAATGGCAGCGCTGCTGGGGGCAGACACGCTGGCAGGAGAGATCAATTCCGGTACGATCCAAACGATCGCAACCAAACCCATCCGGCGGGCGGATGTTGTGCTGGGAAAATGGCTTGGCTTTGCAGAGTTGCTTGGTTTGTATGTGCTCCTGCTATGCGGCGGGATTGTCCTCAGCACATTCATTCAAGCGGGACGTATCCCTCAAAACTTGTTGACCGGATTGGGACTCATCTATATGGAGTCCATCCTGATCATGACGATCACGCTGATGCTCTCGGCAGCCTTTCCAGCCCTGGCAACCGGCGGGGTCGTGTTTGGGCTGTATGGTCTCGCGTTCATTGGAGGCTGGGTCGAGCAAATTGGAGCAATATTTCAAAACGATACGGCTATCAAAGTTGGAATTATTACCAGCCTGATCATCCCAAGCGAGTCGCTTTGGCGCCGGGCTGCGTTTGAGATGCAAACGCCGCTGACCGGTACATTCGGATCACCATTTTCAACGACATCGGTCCCCAGCCCACTGATGATGGGGTATGCA